>Ga0136619_10000966_pt1 | contig 11125 bp, 7 predicted proteins | sample AntDrymUQ3532106_2_FD_104807 | JGI IMG/M metagenome (GOLD analysis project Ga0136619, IMG submission 104807) | Polar desert sand microbial communities from Dry Valleys, Antarctica - metaG UQ353 (21.06) | ecosystem: Environmental > Terrestrial > Soil > Desert | place: Antarctica: Dry Valley... | reverse complement strand
TCGCATCCCTTCCGCGGCTCCCTTTCGACGCTCGACAGAGCGCCGAAGGTCGGACCGCGATCGGACGGAGGTGGGGCCAAATCAGGCGTCCGCACTGGGGCCAAATGAGGCGTCCGCTCCCACATCGCGCAGCTCGGAGTAATAGGCGACAAAGGCATCGGCGGACTCTCCCCACCTCCCCGACAGGCCGAGCAGGTCGAGCAGGTCCCATGCCTCGTGTGCATTCATCTGCATTGGCGTGGCCGAGGCGAGGTAGAGCGCCTTCCACGAGTGCGCAGCTTTCATGTCCCGCAGCAACCGCAGCAGGGCGTTCGGCTCCTCAGTCTTGCCGCGGCGCCGCGCGTGGTGGGCCTCGTCGACCAACACCACGTCCCAGGGACCCGCATTCAGCACCTCGGCCCGCCGCGTCCTCCGCCGCGCTAGATGCGAGCTGGCGAGCACAACGGGGAAGGCTCGCCACGGACTCGCGCGTTGGTCCCACTCGACTTCTTCGTTCGCGACATTGAAGAACCGGCCGCCATCAAAGCGCGGCACGTCGAGCGCGAGCTTCTCGGAAAGCTCCTGCTGCCACTGCCTCATGACGGAGGCTGGCACCAGGAGGAGGGCGCTCTGTGCCTTGGCGTTGAGCAGCAGCTCGCGCAGGATGAGGCCGGCCTCGATTGTCTTGCCGAGCCCCACCTCGTCGGCGAGGAGATACCCGCGAGGATAGGTTTCAACGGCACGGCAAGCGATCGCGATCTGATGAGGGAACGGCTGGATGCCCGCTGTTGCGTAGCCTACGCCGGTGCCACCCCGCATCCGAGGAGCCTCTCGAACGAAGCGGAGCAGCGCCCGGTCCCGAATCTGCCGGTCGCCCTCGTTTTCAGCCTGCTCGGCAGGGTCCGGACCGAACGGAGGGGCAATGCTTTCCGGAGGAGCCCGCTTGATCAGGTCCGCCCTTGCTGCCTCGGGCAGATTGATGATCGCCCAGCCCTTGTCCGCCGCCCCGCCCCAGTAAGCGTCGAACCTGCGGACGATGTCCTCGCCGTAGCTCCGCCAGATCGAGTCCTCCCACGAGCGATAGACCTGAAGCTGCTCGAGGTTGTAACGCCAGGCTGCAGCGCTTTCGTTCACCGAACCGCTGAATGCGAGACAGTTTCCCTCCGCATCGGCGAGGACTCCGAGCTTGGCGTGAAAGTAGGCCTGAGCCTGATCGGGGCGCAGCGGGTTGCCGAGCTTGTCGGTCGGCACGCCGACCTTGATCTCCAGGCGGCCCTCCCGCACCAGCCATGCGAGGGCTGCTAGCCGGTGCTCGGCGATCGCGTCTGCGGCCTCGAGCGGCGCTTCTTCGAAGCGGCGGGCGACGACCGCTTCCAGCTCGTCGCCCTCCATGATCGCCCGCAGATCCTCCGGGTCGAGCTGGGCGCCGACGATCATCCGCATGGTCCCGCCGCCACCGACGAAGCGGCTTATCCCGGGTGCAGCGGCAGCAAGCGCTGTGGAGCGAAAGTAGCCAGCGATGCGGTCGTAGCTGACCGCCCTTGAGAGTGCAGGCACGTAGAAGGCGTCGAGCGGGCGGTCCTCCGGATAGTAGGCGTGGAGCAGCGGGAGTTCGCGGAAGCCGCTCACGCCCCCGAGCGGTCGAGCTCCTCCTGCTCGAAGTCGAGCTCGACCACGGGGTCGGGCGGGATCTCGATGTCAGGCAGGAAGGCTGTACAAAGGCGGTCCAGTGTGCCGGCCTCTGGCCGCACCCACTCCCCCTTCTCCTTGGTGCGCGGGATCGAGTTCACAAGACCCTGGACGCAGGACGTGAAAGCCGAGTCGCGCGACAAGGCGGCGCGGTCGATCAGGGCCTTGGCCGCCGGCAGCCCGTCGGCGTCAGCGACATGCATCACGGTATGGACGGCGTCAATCGCGCAGGAGAAGCTGGTCGCGCCGGGGCGGACGCCCGGCAGGGCGTCGTCGTCTCCGCGGCGGATGCGCTTCGCTGGGGCCAGAAGCTCGACCGTCCCCGACTTCTTGGAGACCAGCTTGGCACGCACCAGTTCATCGATGTCGAGTCCGCCGACCGCCAGTGCCAGGCGACGCGCCTCATCGAACGGGAACTCCGCAGCCTTGAAGGTGTCCCAAGCGATCAGCGTGAAGTCAGAGAGCGGATCCAGCGTTGCCTCGGCGCCCACGAGGCGTCGCCGCTGCTGGCGTACGACCTCCTCCCGTGCGGCGGCGAGCGCCTCCTCCGGCCGGAGCAGCCGCGAGCGGCCCGACTCGTCGGCCTCTGAGGAGTAGACCGGCCAGGCAGAGGAAATAACCGAGAGCGCCGGCCCGTAGGTAGAAAGCAGCAAGTCAACGCCTTCGATTCCCGCGGCCGAGAACCGCTCCAAGGCTTCGCGCGACGCCTGTCGGACTGCTCCCTCGAGATCCTCAAAATACGGGCGGGAGTCATCCTCACCCGCAGACGCCCGTTTGCGACAGACCAACATGATCGTCGAGGCAGCAGCGTTCTTCTTCGCCTGGTGGAGGCTGTGCTCGACTCGGTGTTTACCGGCCACGACGTTTCGATCGTGAGGCCCGCCTCCATGAGCGCCATGCCGAGCGTGTCCCAGGCTTCAGCGCGCTTGTGGGTGAACATGACCGTCAGGACGCCGTCATCGCGCAGAATCCGAGCGCACTCGGCGAAGATCGCCGCCATCTTCGCCTGGTAGTCGGCGTTGGCCAGCTCTTTGCGGCGGGCGCCGAACTCCGCGAAGCGGGCGGGGTTGGCTACGGCCTCGTTCTGTTTGTCGGTCAGCTCGGCTTCGAAGAGGTCGGGATGAATCAGCCCTAGCGTCCTCTTCTCCCAGACGTAGAAGAAGTCGGCCAGCTCCGCGTACATGACATTGTCGTAATAGGGCGGGTCGATGCAGACGAGCTCGACTGACGATGACTCCACCTGTGCAAGGTCGGCCGCGTTGCCGGTCAGCACGGTTGGGCGCGGGACCACGTTCGAGTTGACCTCAGAAAGAGAGGCCGCATCCGAAGGCTTTAGCAAGCCCGCGAGTCCTTCATAAGCGTCGAGAATCTGTTCGAGGCACCAGGGGTATAGCTCGCGGGCTCCCTCGAACTCAGCATAGGTCCACTTGAACGCAAAATCGTGGCGATCGAACACACTTCGCGTGCTCTCGGCGTTGATGTTCCAACTCGAAAGAGCTGCATTCCAGTTCAGGGCTTTTCCCTGCGACAGCGCTAGCTGTGTAAGCACGGCGTCCCCGCGCTCCTCACCAAACTCCGCGCGAACTTCGGGCACGAGTCTCCGGAACTCATCGAGAAACGTGCCGTGGACGAGGAGCTGCCGTGGTGAGAACATGTCGCGCCAGCGCGACATTCCGTACTGGTGCGGACGGGTATCGTTGCCTAACGGGACGCTTTCCGTCGGCAGCACATCGTCTGCCTCCCACTGCGGAAGCAAGCGGGTCAGTTCAGCTTCAGCTGCGGCGAGTGCCTCGAGGTCCGTCTGGGTCGGGGGTCGAAAGCCGCGGCCCTTCGAAGTACGAATCGCGACGGCGTACAGCACGGACCCCATACGGCCGGCCTGCGCCTCAGCCTTGATGTAGTCGCCGTCGATGGCGAGACCGTCCCATGGTGAGACGGCGTCGCCACGCGCGACGGTTCCCTGATTGGGATCGAAATCGATCGCGTTGCCCTCAACGATCTCAAACTCCGGACCGTCGAGCATCTTTCCGTCCTGCTCGGCGATGAGCCGCACCGCAGCCGACTTCGACCCCTTCCGGAGCCACCAGTTCGGCGCGAGCGGCACAAGCTTGCCAGTACGTGGGCAGGCAATCGTGTGAGCGAAGATATAGGTGTTGTTGTCGCTCAGTTCGTCAGGCAGTTCGAAGAACGGAAGCAGCCGATTGCGAAGGCGATGTGCGAAAACCTGCCCCCAGCGGCGGATATCCCCAACCAAGTCCGACCCGAACGTGACCGGGATATCGACGGAGGCCCGAAGGATGGCCGTGGCGATCGGGTTCAGGTCATTGGCCACCACCGCGAATCCGTAGCGGACGGCTTCGTAGGGGATCGAACCTCCGCCCGCAGTTGGATCGCAGACCGTTGGCACGCCTCCCCACGTGTGGGAAGCCACACGCCCAAGCAACTGGATGTCGGCCGACGCGGGAGAATTCCTGAAGGCTTGCTTGTAACCGTAGGCCTTTCCCCCCAGTGTTATCCCCGCAGCATCAGCTGCGGCGATCCGCGTTCTCGCCTTTATCGGATCGCCAAGGATTCCGCAAAGGCGAAGGAACCACTGACGGTACGTCTGATCGCTCGCGAGCTCCGGCGCGTCGACGAACTCAGCTGCGAGATCCGGCGTCCAAACCGGCATCAGGCTGCCGAGGATCGTGCCGGCGGCGGCGGCGAGCGGTCGTCGCGCCCACCACACGTGCAGGAAGCTGAGCGGTGGAAGAGCGCTGGCTGCAGCACGCTCGCGGCGGCTCTCGATGCCGAGCTCCTGAACCGGCAGCCAATCCTCAATCAACACCCGCGGGCGCGCGGCTTCACTCATCCGACAGCAACAGCCGCAAAGCGCGGCGCGATCTTGAGGCGGAAGGCCCGGTGCATTTCGCGTACCAGTAGTAGGCCTCCTCAGTGCTCATAGCAGCGATGCCCTCTTCGACCTCAGCTATCCGGACACGCTGCGAGAGCGGCGCCGCTCCGAGGATCACAAGCGCAAGGCGCACCCCGGCGGGCTCCGAGAGTTTGAGCGGTTTCTTCCGCGTCGGTGAGAGGTGCGCTGGCTTCAGCTTCGACTCGCGCAGGGCGGCAAGCACGCTCGTGATGATCCGCGCCGTTGCCTTCTGGCCGAGCTGGACCAGCAAATCCGGTCGCCCATTCGAGGCGCCGACCTCTGCAAGCTCCACGCCGAACTGCCCTGCTTCGCCGGTAGCCGTGACTTGCAGCTCGAACGCGAGCGGTCGCTGCTTGGCCGGCGCCAGGAGCATCACTCCAGCACCGCCTTCAGCCTGATCTCGCCGGGCGAGAGATCTGTGATGACTTTGCGCACTTGCGCGAATTCGGGTGTGTCAGTCCCCCCTGCCTTCTTGAAGTCGATGTCGAGTCGCAGAGTGCCTTGGAAGTCAGTCGCCTTCTTGCCGAGCGCGAGCAAAGCCTCCTCGATCCTCTGGTAGGAGGACGCAGAACCCGCGAGGCCGATCTCGATGCCAGGTTTCAACCCGTCGAGGTCGAGCTCGACGTTGATCGCCGCCGTAATGTCGTGGCGAGGGAGCTGGGAGATCGCCTTGCCGAGCAGGGCGATGTCTCGTGTTCCCTCGCCTGGGTCCGCCTTCGCCTCGACCGACAGGAGCTTGACACCCTTCGCCGGTGAGTCGGCCACCTTGTCCACGATCCCCTGAAAGGCGACCCCCGCGGATCCCTGAGCTTCTGCCGCCTTGATCTGGACTGGGCGGTCCGGCGGGACGATCGAGAGGCGCTGCGCCTCCTCGGGCGCCAAGACCGTCATCGCGTCGAGGGGGCCCTTGCGGATCTCCGACGGTGTCGCCGCTTTGGTCCCGGGCTCGACCTTGCCGATCACGACCACCGTCTTCGCCAGCTCACCTCCCTCAGCCGCACGGGCAAGAAGCTCGGTCACCTGGCCCTTTCGCGGCTCGCGGTTCGTCGCCTCCTCGAGCGCCTTTCGTAGATCGGCTCCCGCAAGGGAAGGACCGCTGGAGAGAGCGCCGACGACGTCCTCGAGCCGCGGTTCGCGTCCGGCGATGCCCTCTCGCTCGGCCGCCTCGGGTGTGTAGAGCAATTGCTCGCTGGTGATCTCGATTGGCGGAGGCGTGTCGCTGGCGGTGTGGGCACGCTCGGCTTGGGTGTCATAGAGCACCCACTCACCGTTCTTGACCCCGTCGCGGATCGCATCTCGGAGGAGGGTTGGGTCGAGCAGGATCGGCGCCGAGTGGTCGCGCCAGAACCAGCCGGCGATGTCCTTGGTGGAGATGGAATCATCGCCCGCGGGCCAAGCCTTGTCGCGCAGGAAATTGGTCGCGATTGGTGTCGCACGGACCTTCCCCTCCTCCCGGAGGCTCTCGACCACCTTGCGTGTATGGGCGGCGCTGCCAACGTCCCCCTGGGAAGCCGGGGAGAGCTCGACGTGGCGCAGGTTGCCGTTGGCCTTGTCGGTCTTGGGGTAGTAGAGGTGCTTGTAACAGCGGGTGACCGCGATCCGGGTCTCGAGCTTGGCCGAGTTGGCGAGGCCCTGGAGCCTCTTGCGGACGGGCTCGGCGAAGCCGGCCATCCGCGTGGAGTCGTCGACGATCTTCTCGACCGCAATCGTGCGGCGGACGCGCTCACGCATCGTCTCGCGGTTGTCTGCGTCGGCCACGAGAAAGCAGAGGGCGTTGCGATTGGTCCGGATACCCTCGCCGGCGCCAGCTTTCTCCAGCATCTCGACCAGGCGAGTCGGGGGCGGGATCGAATCGGCGGCGGTGACGGTCAGCTCGTCGTGATGCATCACGACGAGCCGAAGCTTCGGATCATCAGGGACCTCGCCGACCGTGTTCGGAAAGTGGACGGCTTCGACGCCTGCGTCGCTGGCGAAGATGCGCTCGATCATGTCCTCGGTCGCCGCAGCGACCGCCGTGTTCGGGACGTTTCGGGCTTCGGACTCCACGATCTTCGCCGGCTGTTCCTCCGTGACGAAGCGCCACCGCCCACCGCTCTCCTCGGTGAGATACCAGGCCGACTTCGCAAGCTCGGCGAGCGCCTCCCCGAGGACGCTCGGCTCATCCCCAGTTGCAAGCGTCCCCAGTACCCAGTCGTTGTGGCCGGCGCCCGCCTGGGAAGTCATCTCCAACGAGTGCAAGAACACGGTGCGGGCAGTTCGGGTCGCGAAGGGGCGCCGACCGGCGAATCGCGTCGAGTCCACTGCGGCCGCATGGGAGCTGGGCGAGGCGAAGTCGGCGACGGCGACCTGGTCGAACTCGGCACGACCGAGCCCGCTGGTCAGCGCGGTGCGGATGTCGGCAGTCGAGATGTCGACGTCCGCGAGGTTGATCGCCTCTGGAGCGGGCGTATCGCCCGAGTAGATGGACGCGACTACCTCGGCCAGCAGCCGCAGGGATCCGCGCGCACGCTGGAAATTCGGGATCGAGCCGAGGCGCTTGTCGAGGACGCGGATCAGCTCGGGATGGAAGGGATAGGTGCGAGTGAGCTGCTCGCCGTAGGTCACCGGCTGGTCGGCTCCGCCTGAGAGTTGCTCGCCGCGGTCTAGGAGCCCTTGATAGAGGGCCGCGTACGCATCGCCGGCCTGCCCGGCGGCGCCCGTATCGATCGACTCAAACAGGCGGCGCTTGAGAATCTCCCCGATCTCCTCGTCCTCCGCCGGCTTGACGATCGATCCAACCCGGGTGGTGACGCTCTGGGTCTCCTCGATCCTTGCGCGGATTGCGCCCTGGGTCTCGTCCATTACCTGCTCGAGGTCGCTGGTCTCTTTGCCAAAAGCGTTCTGGGCAGTGGCGAGGGTGATCACGACCGTGAGCTTGGGATCTGCCGCCGCCAATTCGAAGAGGGCCTTGAGAAAGGCCGGAACCGCCTCGGCCATACGGCGCACATCGGCGTTGCCAGATGAGACGAGGACGCGGAGGTAGGCGGCGAGCTCGTCAATGACAATGATGGTGGGCCGCCCGCCGAACGCCGTCCGCCAGGTCGCCGTGCCGGGGGCCGTGCGCTGCTCGTCGCTCTCACGGATGGCGGCATACGCGTCCGGGCCCAGCTGGGCAGCGATCTCTCCCCAGATCGTGTGGGCCGTGACCCCGTTTGTCTCGACGCCGGTGACCGGGTCGAGCGCATCGCCAACCACCGCGGCGATCTGGCACTCGTCGGGGAGCAACGAGGGATCGATGAACTCGGCCAAGTTCGACGGGCGCGCGCCTGTCGCGAGGTGGTAGACGGCAATCAGACCGTGCGTCTTGCCACCACCGAAGCTTGTTTCGGAGCGCACCACGCCGTGCTCCGCTCCTTCGACCTTGGCGCCAGATAGGCGTCCGAACACGCGGCTGAGCAGCCGCTTAAGACCCGAGGTCGGGTAGGTAATCTCAAAGAACTTCTCCGGATCCCCGTAGACCGGATAGGCGCCTGGGTCCCGCACGATCTGGTCGAGCTGAGCGGCGAAGTGGGCGTCCGTTAGCTGCCCCGCGCGGACGTCCTCGCGGGGCACGCAGGTATCGGTTATCGGCCTCAGCGCAGCTATCTCTTGTCCTCCTCCGGGCGATCGTATCCGGGCGGTCCGGGCGAGCACGCGCCGGGCGTGGTCTACCCGCTGAATGAGTCGGCGGGCGCCAGCCGATCCTGACGCCCACCCCGAAGGGATCAGTCAAGTCGTCTGAATGATGTAACTGTCTCGTCGGGGTCTTCAGGCGGCCTGTAGTTCGACTACTCCTTCTCCTCATCGCCCTGGACCTCGAGGACCAGGCCGCCTGTGGCGACAGAGATGTCGTGCAACGCCATCGTGGACATGGACTCGCGCAGAAAGCCCCCATCCCGCTCTGGCGCTTCACGGCAGGCGCGGTCCAGGCCCAGTGATACGTTCCGTCTATCATGGCTGTGGACCATTCGTTCACTCTCTCCGAGCTCGCCCGAGCTCTCGAGACCCCTCAGCATCGGCTCATCCACCTCTGCGAGAAGGATGTCGTGGCTCCGGAGTTGCAGGACGCCACCGGTCGCGGATCGAGTCGGCGGTTCTCGACGAGGAACTACCTGGAGTTTGCGCTCGCGCTGAGGATGCGCGAGCTGATGCTGCCCGTTGCCGTGATCGGAGCTACGTTGCGAATGCTGTGTGCGTTCGAACGGTCAGTGAGCAGCAAGCTCGACGGCTTCACGCTGCCGGAGAGCCTGCGCGAGGATCGGGCGCCGGACCTGCGGGTGATCGTCGGGGACGGAAGCATTCTCTACTTCTCACTAGGCGTGGAGGAAACTCGACCACAGTTGTTTGGCGGGATCCCGCTTGATCAGATCCAGGTCGATCGCGAAGCGAAGGCACGGATCAAGGCGCTCGCCGCGGAGACGCCCCGAGGGTTCGGCGGGCCCGAAGGAAGCCACTTCGGTCGGCTCGAGCTGAGCGTAACGGAGATCGCCCGCAACCTCACTCTGGAGTGAGTGCTTCCGTCCGAGTGATGATAGAGACTCTCTATCATCATGCCAGCCCGGCCGACCGTCAGGTCAGCGTCAGAACACACCGCTACGGAATCGGCGCCGATCACGAAGCTGCTCGACCACATCGCAACGGAGCTGGCTGCTGAGTACGTGCGGTTGATGGAGGGGGCTGCTGAGCGCGACTGCGACCAGTGAGCAGCCCCGTCCCCCAATCTCGAACATCCACCGAAGGAGGTTGCAGATGAGAGCCGCTTTGTATGCCCGCTACAGCTCCGAGAACCAGCGCAAGGAGAGCATCGACGACCAGGTATCGGCCTGCCGGCGACTTGCGAACAAAGAGGGCTTCGAGATCGTCGAAGAGCACGTCTACTGCGACGAGGCACAGTCGGGTGCGCGCAAGGACCGGCCCGGGCTTGATGCGCTGCTCGCCGCCCTCCCCTCCCGCGAGGTCGAGGCCGTTCTCGTCGATGACCTCTCGCGGCTCGCCCGCGACAACTATCTGATGCTCTCGATCCTGGCGGAGTTCCACTTCGGGGACATTCGGGTGATCTCCGTCGCCGACGGCCTTGACAGCAACGACGAGGAATCGACGCTCGGGATCCAGATCCGCGGGATCTTCAACGAGCTCCAGCTGCGAGACCTGAAGAAGAAGACGCTGCGGGGACAGATGGGGCAGAAGGATCGCGGCTTCTTCGTCGGCGAGCGGACCTTTGGATTTCGCTCGGTCCCCGTCGGCGAGATGCGCATGGACAAGAAGGGCCGGCCCCGTCCGGATGGCTACGCCATGGAGATCGAGCCCTCGGAGGCCGCCACGGTGCTGCGCGTGTTCAAGGCCTACGCGGATGGGCAGTCGCTCACGGGGATCGTCCGTGCGCTGAACGAACAGGGTGTCCCCGGTCGGTTCAAGAGCGCGAAGGGTTGGTCTCCAGCCACGATCAGCCGCATGCTTGACAGCGAAAAGTACGTCGGCCGCTGGATCTGGAACCGCACAGAGAGCAGGCGTGATCCACGTACGGGCAGGCGCCGCCGGTTCGAGAAGCCCGAGTCGGAGTGGCGGACCCATGAAGACGAGGGCCTCCGCGTCGTGCCCGCGGAGCTGTGGGACGAGGTCCGGGCCCGCCGGAAAAAGGTCCGCCGGAACTGGCCGGCTGGCAACGGCAGGCGAGGGTTCTCCTCCGGCCAGGGCAGCCGGCAGACCGGCTTCCCGACCCATCTGCTCTCGGGGACCATGAAATGCGGCTTCTGCGGGGCGGCGATCGCCCAGGTGAGCGGCAAAGCCGGCGGCTACTACGGCTGCCTCGGCGCGGCAAAGGGCGCCTGCGAGAACAAGATGCTCGTCAGGCGCAAGCTCGCCGAGAAGGTGATCGTCGATGCAGTCCGCGAGCGGATCAGCGATCCCGCGCAGATCCGCTACGTGCTCGAGCGGGTCGAGGCGGAGGTGAAGCGGCTGCGCTCGGACCTGCCGGAGACGATCCGGCTGAAGGAGGCCGAACTGACGGCCGAGGAGCGGCGGCTCGCCAACTTCCTCGATTTCATCGGCGAGGGCCGCGGAAGCAAGGCGCTCGGACAGGCTCTCGCGGAGACCGAGCGCAAGGTCGTCTCGCTACGCGAGGATGTCGATGGCCTCCGCTGCTCGCGCGAGAAGGTCTTCCGCGCCCCGCCGATCGAGTGGATCAGCGAACGGGTCTCAGGGCTCCAAGATGTGCTTGAGGCACGCACGGGTCGCTCAGCGCTGATTCTGCGGGAGTTGCTTGGACCGATCCAGCTCAAGCCCGTCCCCGTGGACGTCGGCCGACCTTACTACCGCGCGGTCACCTCGATCGACGCGCTCGCACTGATCGAAACGGCCCCGGCAGGAGAGCCCGCGGAGGACGGTTCGAATTCTTTGCGTAAGTGGAGACGGTGGGAATCGAACCCACGTCCGCGGACACCTAGGAACAGCTTCTACGAGCGTAGCCGGCTCTCTGTATCTCGCCTCCCGCTCGCCGTGCCGGCGGGGTTGAGGGAGGCCAGCCCT
>Ga0136619_10000964_pt1 | contig 11127 bp, 10 predicted proteins | sample AntDrymUQ3532106_2_FD_104807 | JGI IMG/M metagenome (GOLD analysis project Ga0136619, IMG submission 104807) | Polar desert sand microbial communities from Dry Valleys, Antarctica - metaG UQ353 (21.06) | ecosystem: Environmental > Terrestrial > Soil > Desert | place: Antarctica: Dry Valley... | reverse complement strand
GTGGCACCGCCGCTCGGCCGATCGCGACTTCGTGCTCGACTGCACTCGCGCCTCCGACCTCCTCGGCTGGTCGCCGACGCGATCCGGCGCGGAGGCGCTGTGCGCCGCGTACGACTGGTTCGTTCTGAACGGCTCGGCGGCGGCCAGCGGAGCGACGCACCGGTCGGCGTGGCGCGAGCGCGGCCTCGCCGTCGTGCGCCGGCTGTCCTAGAGGCGCTTTGATCAGGTCTCCGATGACACCGTGCTCGGAGATGGGGAGGTCGTCGCGCTCGGTGTTCCCTGCCACCGTAAGGAAGTCGTACGCGACACGGGCTGGATCTCGTGGAATTCTAGGGCGCGGTGCCTGAACCGCGCGACCTCGTGGCTGGCGGCGCCGCCGGACTCGCGGCGGGGCTCATTCTGCTCCCCGGGCCCGGGTCGCTGCTCGACGCAGGCCCCGGGCCCCTGCTCCACCTCGCCGCCGCGACTGCGCTCGGCGCCGGGCTGGGCGTGGTCTTCGCCCAGACGGGAGGGTCGGCCGCCGCGAACCTCAGCCGCGGGCTGCTGCTGGGCCTGCTCTGGTGGCAGCTGGCCGCGCTGACGCTCGAGCCGCTGCTCGCGGGCCGGGCACCGACGTGGTCCATCGACGAGGCGGCCTTCGAGCTGCCGGCGCTGGTCTGCGCCCTCCTGTTCGGCGGGCTGACCGGGTTGATCCTCGTGCTGCTTCCGTCGCAGTCGTCCGCGTCGGGCGAGCGCGCCGTACGGACAAGAGTCGTCGTCCTCGGCGGCGGCTTCGGGGGCGTGGCCACCGCCCGCCGCCTCGAGCGCCTGTTCGCGCGCGACCCGGGCGTCGAGATCGCGCTGGTGAGCAAAGGCAACTCGCTCCTCTTTACGCCGATGCTCGCCGAGGTCGCCTCGAGCGCGCTCGAGGCGCGGCACATCAGCGCGCCGATCCGCGCGCTCTGCCCGCGCACGCGCTTCCACCGCGACACGGCGGTCGACGTGGATCTCGACGCCCGGCTCGTCCGCCTCGCCGGCGGGCGCACACTGCCCTACGACCACCTCGTGCTGGCGCTGGGAGCCGTTCCCAGCTATTCCGGGATCAACGGTCTTGCCGAGCATGCGTTCACGCTCAAGTCGCTCGGAGACGCGGTCGCGCTGCGCAACCACGTGATCGAGCAGCTCGAGCGCGCAGATGTCGAGCCGGACGAGGCTGAGCGGCAGCGCCTGCTCACCTTCGTCATCGCGGGCGGGGGCTTCGCGGGCACCGAGACGGTCGCGGAGCTCTTCGACCTCTGCCACGTCGTCCTGCGCTACTACCCGCGTGTGGAGCCGGAGGAGCTGCGCTTCGTCCTCGTCCACTCGCGCGACCACATCCTCCCCGAGCTCGGACCCGAGCTGCGCGCGTACGCGCTCGAGCGGCTGCGGCGGCGCGGGATCGAGTTCCTGCTGGAGCGGCGGGTCGCCGGAGCGACTGCAGGGGCGATCTCGCTCGCGGACGGCACCGAGATCCCGACGCGCACCGTCATCTGGACGGCGGGAAACCGGCCACATCCGCTGCCGGCCGAGCTCGGGCTCCCGGTGTCCCGAGCCGGTGCCGTGCTCGTGGACTCGACGCTGCGGGTCGAGGGACGCGACGACGTCTGGGCGGTCGGCGATTGCGCCCGCATCCCAGTCCCCGGTGTTCCGGATGCGTGGTACCCGCCGACCGCGCAGCACGCTCTCAGGGAGGGCAAAGCCCTCGCCGCGAACCTCGCCGCAGTGCTCGCAGGACGTGAGCCGAAGCCGTTCCGCTTCAGTGCTATCGGCACCCTCGTCGCCCTGGGGCACCGTACCGCCGTCGCCGAGATCCGCGGCCGCCGCTTCTCGGGGCTGCTTGCTTGGCTGTTATGGCGTTGCGTCTACTGGACCAAGCTACCCGGGCTGGAGAAGAAGCTCAGGGTCGGCCTCGACTGGTCGATCGACCTCGCCTTTCCACGCGACATCGCGCTTACGACCACCGAGCGAGAGAGGGTTCCCGCGGCGGTGCGCGATGCGTAGAGCCGTCGCGGCGGGCGTTCCGGCCGGTCTCGCCGGCGGCCTGGTGTTCGGCGCCGCGATGACGCAGATCGGGTTGCTGCCGACGATCGCGGGCATCGTGCGCTCGGACTCCGCTGTCGTCGGCTTCGCCGTCCACATGGGTGTCGCCGCCACCATCGGAGCGGGCTTCGCGCTGCTCCTCGCCCGGCAACGGCCGGGAGCGGGGGAGACACTCTTCTGGGGACTCACCTACGGGACGCTCTGGTGGTTTCTCGGCCCTCTCACGCTTCTGCCTCTCTTCCGCGGCGACCCGGTCGAGTGGACGCTCGCGCGTGCGCAGGCCGAGTTTCCAGGCCTGCTTGGCCACCTGCTCTACGGCGCGACGACGGCGCTCGTCTACGTCGCCCTCACCCAGCCGCGCGCGCTTGTTCCAACCCGTAGCGCCGTACTTCGCGGCGCCGCCGCGGGGCTCCTTCCGGCGTGGCTGCTCGCCGCGAGGCTCGCGCCCGAGAACGACCTGCTCGCCGCCTCCACGGCGATGAGCGACGCGTCAGCGGGGGTCTCGACGATCGCGACCCTGGCCGTCGGGGTCGTCTCCGGCACAGCGTTCGCGGTCCTCTACCCGCGGCTCATCGATAGCGCCGGCGTGAGCCTGATCCGCGGGGTCGTTTACGGCTTCCTCCTCTGGGTCGTGGTTCCGCTCACGCTCCTGCCGCTGCTCGAGGGCCGAGGGCTCACCTGGTCGCTCGAGAAGACGCGTGCTGGGTTCGAGACGCTACCCGGTTACCTGCTGCTCGGCGCCCTCTTGGCGCTCGGCTACCACGTTCTATGCGCGCTCGCGCGCCTGCTGTTGTCGGACGACGTGCGAGAGCTTGGCCGCGAGGGAGCGGGCACACGCGGCCTCCGGGCACTCGGCCAGGGGGCGCTCGCCGGCCTGGTCGGTGGCCTCCTCTTCACGCTGATCATGCTCCAAATCGACTTCCTGCCCATGGTCGCGCAGCTCGTCGGCTCCGACTCGATCCTCACCGGCTTCCTCGTACACCTCGTCATCGCGGACCTGATCGGTGCCTCATACGGCGTCCTTTTCCGCCGCCAGAGCTACGACGTCGGCTCCGCGGTCGGCTGGGGCGTCGCCTACGGGTTCTGCTGGTGGGTGCTGGGGGCGCTGACGCTCCTACCCGTCCTCCTCGGCGGCCCGCCGCAGTGGACGGCGGCTGGAGCCGCCGCCGCCTATCCCGCGCTGATCGGGCACCTCCTCTACGGGGCGGGCCTCGGCGCGACCTTCTACGCGCTGGAGGCCCGGCAGAGCCCTTGGTGGGTGAGCCGGACGCAGGCGGAAGCCGAGCGGAGGGAACGCCGGCGCCAGCACGTACTCACGTCGGCACCGGCATTGTGGGCGCTCGTCGTGGTCGTGGCGCTCGTCATCCCCATCCTGCTCGCCGGCTGACGGCGCGACGACGCCTGCAGACGAGCCTTCAGCAAATGTTGAGGAATCGGCCTTGACGCGGCAGGCTCGGCGGGACAAGCTCTCCGGGTGGTCGCACGATTCTGGCTCGCGGGCGGCGTGTTGGTGGCAGCGCTGACGCTTGGGACGCTCGCGGTAGGTTGCGGAGGTGGCGACGGCGAAGCCGCGCCCGAAGTCCCGTATGAGAAGGTCCAGAGCGTGTTCGAGGAGTACAGCTGCATCGGCTGTCATCCAGGGGTCAACCCGTCGCTCGATCTGCGTGCGGAGAGCTCGTACGACAATCTCGTAGGGGTCGAGGCGCTCCTGGATCCGACCCTGTACCGCGTAGTCGCAGGCGACCCCGGCAAGAGTTTCCTCTACCTCAAGCTCGGAGGCGATCCGGTCGTGGCCGACATCCCAGGGATCGGCACACGCATGCCGCCGCGCGCGGATCCGATCGCGGCGGAAGACCTGGCGACGGTGCGCGACTGGATCCTTGGCGGCGCGAAGGGCGAGGACGGAGAAACCGGCGGCCCCGAGGTGACCACTCCCGGAACGCCTCCGCCGCCGGTCGGAAACGCCGAGCTCGCGACCAAGCAGAAGGGGACCGGGACGATCTCAGGCACCGTCGTCGACCAGCGGCGAGAGCCGCTCGCCGGCGCACTCGTCACGATGCTGCTCCAGGGGGCCGGCCTCGAGGGTGGTGAGGAGCACTACCGCGTCGCGGTCGCCGACGCCTCGGGTCGCTTCGAGCTGGCCGACGCGCCGAGCGGGCGGTTCCTGCTCAAGGCGTACGGCCCGAAGGCGATCTACGTCTCTCGCATCGTCGTGCTCGAGCTCGGCGGGAACGTCGAGATCCAATTCGGCCTGCCCGATCGGGTCGTGCCGAACCCGACGATCGCCCGTCCGACCGTGACCGGGCTCGAGCTTGCGATGAACGTGCGCGGCTCGGATCTCGACGGCAACTACACCCTCGCGGTCAATCCTCGGGCAGGCCTCGTCTATGAGCTGCGGAGCCCGGACAACGCGCCAGGCCGCTGGTCGACCACGATCCCGAAACAGCTCCGCGGCCCCTGGGTCTTCATGGCGGTCGACGAGAATTGCAACATCTCCGAGTTCCTCACCGTCGCCGGGTGATCGCGGCGCTGGCCGTGACCGCGGCCGCCGCCGTCTCCGCCGCCTCGGCTGTGCTCGCGCGGGACAACCCGACACCGCGCTTCGGCGCGGACGTACAACCCATCTTCGACAGCAAATGCGTGTCCTGCCACCCGATTGCCTATGAGTACCTCGATCTCCGCCGAGGGCGCTCCTACGACGACCTCGTTCGGGTCTCGGCCGCCACCAAGCCCGCCATCGAGCGCGTGTTGCCCGGCCGCCCCGAGCTCAGCTACCTGCTCACGCACCCGCCCGACCCGTCGCTCCGCGACCTCTTGTCGTCGGACGAGAGGACCACGATCGCCGCCTGGATCCGGGCCGGCGCACGAAACGACTGATGCCCGTCCTCATCGTCGCCAAGGCGCCGAACGGCGGGACCTCGAAGACGCGACTCGTGCCGCCGCTCACGTTCGCGCAGGCGGCGGCGCTCCACGAGGCGCTCCTGCTCGACACGGTCGACGACTGTCGAGCCCAGGACTCTGACGTGCGCCTCCTGTGCGCGCGCTACGAAGATGCGCCCGAGCTCACGCGACTCCTGCCGGACGTGCCAGTCGTCACGCAGCGGGGATCCGGCCTCGGCGACGCTCTGCGGCTCGGTATCGCAGGACATGTGCCGGAAGGCCCGACGGCAATCGTCTCGTCGGACGTGCCCGGGCTTCCGGACGATGCGATCGCGGCAACTTTCCGAGCCCTCGCGAACGGCGCGGACGTCGTGCTCGGACCGGCGCTCGACGGCGGTTACTGGCTCGTGGCTATGCGGGAGGCTCACGATGAGCCTTTTCACGACGTTCCGTGGTCGACACCGGCGGTCCTCGCCATCACGCGTCAGCGCTGTGACGAGGCCGGGCTGAGGCTCGTCGAGCTCGAGCCGTGGCGCGACGTGGACACGCTGGTCGACCTCGGGCTCGTCCTCCGCGACCTCGACGAGCTCGCCGCCCCTCGCACCATCGCGATGCTCCGGGAGCTCGCGCCGCGCGTCGCCGCGCCGCCGGATGTCGAGCTCGATGCGAGCGAGCTCATTTCTGCATCGGAGTGGCGCGCGGTGATCAGTGATCGGCTCCGGGTGTCCGGCCGCGAGACTACGTACGAGTACCTGGCAGTGCCGCGCGCAGTGTTCGTCGCTGCGGTGACGCGCAGCGGAGAGCTGCTGCTCGTGCGCCAGTACCGCCACCCCGTGCGCGACTGGACGCTCGAGGTGCCCGCTGGATCGATCTGCGACGGCGAGTCGTCGCTCGAAGCCGCTCGCCGCGAGCTCCACGAGGAGACCGGGGGTTCGGCCGAGGCGTGGCAGCACCTGTCGACCTTCTTCTCCTCGAGCGCACATATGAGTTTGCGCTCGGACGCCTGGCTTGCGACGGATGTCGAGCTGGGCGAGCCGGCGCCCGAGGAAGGGGAGGACGTGACGCTCGTGCGAATGCCGCTGGACGAGGCGATATCCCGCGCGCGCTCGGGTGGCTTCGCGGAGGGACAGACGGCCCTGACGATCTTGCTTGCGGCGGAGCATCTGGCGAAGAGACGCGCGTAACCATGGGGAAAAACGTGCTCAAGCTGACCGCAGGGTAGGAGGACGGCGAACGGGCGACCATCGCCTTCCTCGTGAGCACGGCCGCCCAAAGTCCGCGGGAAACGGGGTTCTAGAGCCGCCAGCTTGGTGACGAGCCGCTACTGAACGCGTCAATCGCCGGCGCGACGCCGATGTGGGCGGGAGCCTGGATCGGCGACGGCGCCACGGTGCTCCACGTTACTGAGCGAGGCGGCCCGGAGCTTCGAGGCCGCCTCGCAAGCGAGCCGAGCTAGCTCGCCGTCTTCACCTGGCCACGGATCTCACCCGCGGCGTTCCTGGCCGTGTGCACGTTCACGTACGCCGTTCCCGCCTTGATCGACGCGGCGACGGACTTCGAGACCTTCGCCTTGCCCTTGCGACCCGAGCTGCACGGCCCGCACAGGCCGACAACCACCGGACCGGCCTTGCCTGGCCTGCCCTTGTGGATGTGCGCTGCTTGCGCTCGCCCCGTCAGATTGCGGAAAGTGAGCGTCCACGCGATGGAGTACGAGCCGCTGGAATCGATCAGGTCGAGCTTGAAGCCGCCGCTGACTCCTGCCCTGACACCTTTCGGCTTCGGCACCTCGGCGCCGACCGTGAGCGCCGCGCGGTGCTTCGTCGTCTTGGGTCCTTCCGTTGTCGTCTCGCTGGTGGACTGAGCGCCACCGCTCGGGGACGAGGTCGACGCCAGGCCCGCAACGGCGATGCCGAGAGCGACGATCGCGGCCGCGGCTACGGAGCTGGAGATGACGGTGATGGGTTTTCGCATGCGAACCCTCCAGTTCTTTGGTGTGGCGGGATTGTCACGGCGTCACCGGAGGTTGGTTCTTATAGTTGTCTTACGCCATTGGCAGACTCTGGCACGGGGGCTATGTTTTGCCCGGCCAGCTGCCACCGACGAGCGTTTGGGGAAGGACGATGATGTCGCCGACCAAGACGAGACTTGCGGCTGTGCTTAGCGCGCTTTTCCTCCTGCTCATCCCCGTCGCCTGCGGGAGCGACGATGACGATGGTTCGCCCGCGCGTGGAACCACGACGGAGCAGACGGGCACCGCCGAAACCGAGACCGGCGAGGACACGACCGAGGAGCCGTGAATCATGGCAGCGCCCTCGGCTGAGCTCAGGCCGGCGCTACGACCGGGAGCCCGAGCGTCCTAGCCGCCTGCCCCAGCCGTCGGTCATACGTGACGACAGCCTCTAGCTCATCGCCGAGCGCGAGCGCTGCCGCAAGGTGGATCGCGTCGAGGCTGCGAAGCGGTCCTTCGAGCTCGCCGGCGAGATCGAGCAGCTCGTCGTCGAGCTGGATCAGGTCGATTCGGTCGAGCAGGCGTCGTGCTCGGCCCACGGCATCGCGACCACTCGGAAAGACCGCCCGGACGACCTCGGTCCGAGCTAGAGCGCACGACACAAGGACGGATCGGCTCCCGAGCCATTCGTCCAACGGCTTCGACTCCGGCTCGTCGATAACGACCTTCACAAGGGCGGACGAATCCAGGTAACGACTTGGATCAGCGTTCATCAGCGCGCATAGCCGCCAGGACTTCCGATGGCAGCGGCACGCCGGGCACTGGCTCGAGCGGCGGGCCCAGATCCTTCCACGACTGCGTTGCGCGCTTCAACCGACCGCTCGCCGCTAGCTGCTCGATCCTGTTTCCAAGAGGCAGTGGGCTGAGGAGCGCAACGGGTCGGCCACGATCGGTGATCTCGATCGGCTCGCCTCGCTCCTCGACGAGCCGCAGGTAACGACTCGCGTTCTGTCGAAGCTCGCGGATGCCGATCGACAAAATCATGTGCTACTTATAGCACAGTCAAATGTGAGTCAGTCTCGCTTCGGCATCGTCCAGTTTTCGGCCGTCCGACGGAGCCGTTAGGAGGGTCTTGGCGTCTCCCAGTCCTCGGCGAGCTTGTCCTGAACGAAGGATCGCGCCCCGGAGATCGGAATCCGCTCCTGCTCGAGTGAGTCGCGGTCGCGGATCGTGACCGTGTCATCCTCGAGCGTCTGCTCGTCGATCGTGAGCGCGAATGGGGTGCCGATCTCGTCCTGGCGGCGGTAGCGGCGGCCGATCTGGCCGGAGTCGTCGTACTCCGCGACCACGACCCGCCGAAGCTCTTCGTACAGGGAGCGCGCCCTCGAAACCATGTCGTCGTTCCGCGAGATCAACGGGAGCACCGCCACCTTCACCGGCGCCAAGGCGGGATGAAGCCGCAGCACCGTCCGCTCCCGCTCGGCGACGACCTCCTCGTCGTAGGCGTCGACCAGGAACGCGAGCATCGAGCGATTCACCCCCAGCGCGGGCTCGACGACGTGCGGCGTGAAGCGCTCCTGACCATCTACCCACTCGAGCTTTGTCCCCGAGGCCTCCGTGTGCGCGTTCAGGTCGAAATCCCCGCGGTGCGCGATCCCCTCGAGCTCCGACCAGCCCATCGGGAAGAGGTATTCGAGGTCGCTCGTGGCGCTCGAGTAGTGGGAGAGCTCCTCAGCGTCGTGCGCGCGCACGCGCAGGTGGCTCTCGCGAATCCCGTAGCGGAGGTGCCACGCGCGCCGCTCCTCGACCCAGAATCGGAACCACTCGTCGGCCTCGGCGGGTGGCACGAAGAACTCCATCTCCATCTGCTCGAACTCGAGCGTGCGGAAGATGAAGTTCCCGGGCGTGATCTCGTTCCGGAACGCCTTCCCGATCTGCGCGATGCCGAACGGTGGCTTTCGCCGCGCGATCTGGGCGACGTTCTTGAAGTTGATGAAGATGCCCTGCGCGGTCTCGGGGCGCAGGTATGCGTCCTGTCCGGTCTCCTCGAGCGGCCCGATCCTCGTCTGAAACATGAGGTTGAACTGGCGCGGCTCGGTGAGGTCGCACTTGTCGGTCTCACCGGGATGCTTGCTCGGTCTCGCTCCGCACTCCGCGTCGGCGATGTGGTCGGCCCGGTAGCGCCGCTTGCAGAAGCGACAGTCGACGAGCGGGTCGGCGAATCCGGTTACGTGGCCTGAGGCCTCCCAGACCGCAGGGTGCAGGATGATCGAGGAGTCGAGCGCGACGATGTCGTCCCGCTCCCGCACCATCGCCTCGAGCCAGCGCGCCTTCACGTTCTCCTTGAGAAGCACGCCGTAGTGCCCGTAGTCGTACGACGACCCGAGCCCGCCGTAGATCTCCGAGGACGGGAACACGAACCCCCGCCTTCGCGCGAGCGAGACGATCTTGTCCATCGTGACGGCCTCGGGCATAGGGCGAGACGTTACTCGCCACGACCGGAGACGCGAACGGCTCGATCAGCGGCGCGTGCCGAGCGTGAGCAGGAACTCGCGGTGGTGGACGATCTCGTCGCCTTCGCGCTGCTTCTCGAAGAACTCGATCCACGTGCGACGAAGCTCCTCGCGGCGGTCGGGGTCGAGCGCCTCGGCGGCGGTCTTGGCCGGCCCGAACGAGGTGGAGAAGAGGTCCCAGCACTCCTCGCCGGAGTCGATCCGCATGACGGTGTCGTGCGACTCGAACTCGAGCTCGAAGTCGTCGCCGAGGAGCTCCCGGACGTACTCCTCGCGGCCCCACTCGAGGGGCTTTCCCACCCCCTCAGGCGGAGGTGGGGAGAAGGGCCGCAGCATGGCGAACAGATGCCCGATGCCACCGTCCGGCGTCCAGGCCGCGAGACCGAGCCGACCTCCGGGCCGGGTCACACGCGCGAGCTCGCGCGCTAGGACGATTACCGGCGCGTGCCGAGCGTGAGCAGGTACTCGCGTCGGTGGACGACCTCGTCGCCCTCCCGCAGCGCCTCGAAGAAGTCGACCCACGTCTGGTGGAACTCCTCGCGGCGCTCTTCGTCGAGTGCCTCCACAGCGGTCTTCGTCGGGCCGTAGGACGACGAGAACAGCTCCCAGTATTCCTCGCCGGACTCGACCGCGAGCGTCGAGACGTGCTCTTCGAATTCCAGCTCGAAGGCATCGCTCAAGAGCTCGCGGACGTGTTCCTCCTTACCCCATGCGAAGGGACTCCCCACGCCCGGAGCGGGCGTCGGCAGAAATGGTCCCATCATCCGGAACATCTGGCCGAGGCCGCCCTCGGGCGTCCAACAGGCAAGCCCGATTCGGCCTCCGGGTCGAGTGACGCGAGCAAGCTCTCTCGCCACCGCCTCGTGGTCCGGAGCGAACATGACCCCGCACGTCGAGGCAACGACGTCGAAGCTCGCGTCGTCGTACCTCATCTCCTCGGCGTCACCGACCTCGAACTCGACGGAGACACCCCGCTCGGCGGCAAGCTCCCGGGCGGTGTCGAGCAACACCGGAGCAAGATCCATCCCGACGACGTCGGCGCCGCGCTCGGCGGCGAGAAGTGCCACCGCGCCGGTGCCGGTTGCAGCGTCGAGCACCTTCTCGCCCGGCTGCGGGTTCAGCCGCTCGACGACGCGTGCGTGGATGTCGCGAATCGTGTTCGTGACGCGCTCGTACGGGCCGTTCCCCCACATGACGCTCTGTCGAGCCTTCAACTCTGCGAATGCCACTCGCTCCTCCTTCTGAGATGACACGGCAGCATAGGACGAGTCAGGCGCGGCTGTAGCCTCAGCGGGATGAGCACGAACGAGTCCGGTCGCGAGCCCGTCGAGCTCCACATCGTCTCCGACTCGACCGGCGAGACGGCGCAGCGACTTGTGCTCGCCCTCGAGGCCCAGTTCCCAGACCAGCTGTTCGTCGAGATACGCCATCCGCGCGCCGAGAACGTCGAGGACCTGCACATCGCCGTGCAACAGGCTCGCGGCCGCCCGGCGGTGATGGTCTACACGCTCGTCGGATCCGAGCTCCGAGACGCGATGCGCCAGCTCTGCCGCCGCGCCCGCGTGCACTACTGCGACCTGCTCGGGCATCCGATCGACTCGATCTCGCGCGTGGCCGGTGTCGCCGCGCGTATGGAGCCCGGAGCGCGCGCGCCGCTCGACTCCTCCTACTTCAAGCGCATCGAGGCGATCGAGTTCGCGGTCAAGTACGACGACGGGGTGGGGAGCG
>Ga0136619_10000962_pt1 | contig 11129 bp, 16 predicted proteins | sample AntDrymUQ3532106_2_FD_104807 | JGI IMG/M metagenome (GOLD analysis project Ga0136619, IMG submission 104807) | Polar desert sand microbial communities from Dry Valleys, Antarctica - metaG UQ353 (21.06) | ecosystem: Environmental > Terrestrial > Soil > Desert | place: Antarctica: Dry Valley... | reverse complement strand
GTAATCCGCCGACCGACAGGACGGCCTGGGCACACGCCCACAGGATGTCGGTGCGTCGCCGCCGGTTACTGGCGCGAGTTCATCCGCCAGGTGATCGAGATGCGAGTTCCTACCGGTGGCCCGCTGATTGCATGAAGTGGCCTGCCGTCCTCTGCGCCGCCAAGCCCCGGAGCTCGAAGCAGCATGAGACTTCCGGCTTCGACTTGCCACTGCTTCAAGACGTTACCGTCACGATCCTTGCACAGCGTGAACGGCGCGGAGTCTCCAACAGTCACGATTACGATCAGCACACGGTATCGCTTGTGATCGAGGTGGGGCGTGATGCCGAGGGTGAGCGCACAATAGCGCTGAACGTCAACCTCGTTCGGGATCCACTCGGTCACGCCATCGACGCCAGTGGACGAGCCATGGAACGAACGTACGAGCTCGGCCCCGAGCTGACGGATTTCGGGGTACAGGGGCGAGTCGCACGCCACCCGAAATATGTCTGCTTCTTGCCGCGCTCGACCGTGCTCTTCGGGCATTGGCTGGTAGTGCCCCGTCGAGACCTCATGCGCGAGCCGCTTGTAGAACTCGTGATCCAGTGCATCGAACGCAATTGCAGCACCCCTCGTCGCGGTCTCGCGAAGGAGGGGCGCCACATCGAGGTCGGATCGCAGTACAGCGCTACCGGGCATCGCCTTGATTCCTCTCTGCGAGCGGGTGGGCCGGCACCTCGTAGGAGAGAACGTATCTATCCCCGGCAAGAATCTGGTCAGCCACCTCGACCGGCTGGTTGTCTGTCGAGTACGTCGTGCGGAGGAGCTTGAGTACGGGCACTCCGCGACCCAACTGTAACTTCGCGGCCTCGGATGGGGTGGGCATCCGCAGGTAGATATCATCCTGGAAACGGCCGAGCTGTATCCCCAGCCGCTCTAGTGCCCCCATCGTGTAGCCGCGCAGTTTCCCAGGCCGAGATAGTTCCGTTCCCTCGGCGAGGCTAGCAGGATAGTAGCTATCGGACAATTGAACCGGTATACCGTCCACCCGAAGGACTCGCCGACGTACGACCGCTGGTGTTCCCGGCTCCAGGTTCAATCGTTCTGCTACGTCGGCGGGTGCGGGCACGGTGCCGATCTCCGTGATCTCTTGCGTCGTCTTGTAGCCCTGGCGGTCAACTTCGTTCGACCATGTGGTTCGGCTGCCATCCGCTCCTGCCGTCAAGTAGCTCGCAACTCGCATGACAGGCCGCCGCGGTCGGACGAAGAGGCCGGTGCCTTGACGAGCATCGACGAGACCTTCCGTCCGAAGCACATCGACTGCGCGGCTGATCGTCACGGGCGTGACGCTGAACTGCTCAGCCAGCGTGCGCACCGACGGGAGCCGCTCCCCGGGGCCGTACTCCCCGCGGTCGATCGCTCGCCTGAGGTGATCGGCAACCTGCTGGTAGGGCGGCCGTGGATCCGAGGGGTTGATGCTCACGGCCGACTCCTACCCGTTTCGCAGCCGTACTAGCTCTGCCATCTCACCACGCTACTCACCGCTCGCAGGCACCTTACGAAGTGCTTGACCGGTCGCTGCCATAGGTGTTCTATGACACCTATGGGTGCTCGGGTTGACTGGTGAGGTCCCTGAGCCGACACGCACGCCAGCGATCGGGAAGGCAGGACAACGATGCGAGCTCTCAGGGGCGGTGCTGCTCCGGCGGAGGGGCCGCGGTTCTACAGCGTTGCGCAGGTCGCGGAGATGCTCGGGATGTCGTCGATGACGGTGTACCGAGCGATCAACGCGGGGGAGTTCCCGGCGGTGCGGATCCGGGGACGGCTGATCGTGCCGGCGAAGGCGGTCGACGCGATGGTCGAGGCCGCGGTGGCTGACCGGACGGTCGTGGACGCGGCCGACTGGGTGGTGCTGCCACCGGCTGAGGCAGGTACCCGGTGAGCGCCCCGGACGCGGTGGCCGCAGACCCGGTCCTCACAGAAGTCATCGGACGGGAGTGGGCGGGGGTGGCGTCGTGAGCAGCCGCCCCAGCTACGTCTCCCACTCGTCTCGCGTGGAGGTACTGGTCACCTCCTTTGGTCACCTGCTCAGCGCCCCACCGAGGGCCGACCTGCTCGTGGACGTTCGTGACCATCTGCGGGACCCGCGCACCGATCCCGCGTTCCGCGCTCTGACCGGCCACGACCCGGTCGTCGTGGAGCGGGTCCTCACGACCCCCGGGGCAGACGCGCTGATCGTCGCCCTGGTCACCGCGGCTGCCGCACTGCTCCCCGCCGCCTGCAGGACCGGGCGCCTGGTCCGGGTCGTCGTGGGCTGCGCCGGGGGCCGGCACCGTTCCGTGGTGATCGCTGACGCGGTGGCCGCGCGGCTCGCACTCGCCGGGTGGGGCACCGAGGCCGAGCATCTGCACATCGGCGAGCCGGTGGTGGCGCGGTGAGCGGGGTGCGGCCCATTTACGGCATCTATACCGAGCGGTGGGGTTGGCAGCCCGCGGGGTGGGTGGAGGCGGGGTTGCCGACGTGGGCGTGGCGCTGCGCCCCCCGCGGGTTGGTGACCCGGCGGCAGATGCGGGAGCGGGGCCTGGCCCCCGGGGGTGCGGAACCGGTCGCGCAGATCGTGTGCCGGCGTGGGAAGCGCCGCGCCTACCTCTACGACCCGGAGCAGTGCCGCCCGAAGCGGGTGGCGAGTCCGGCTCAGCTGCTCGCGGTGGGCAAGGCGATCGCCGCGCGGCGCTGGTGCCCGTCGTGTCGCCGTGACGTCGGCTACTGCGTGCCGACCTCGCTGGGGGAGTGCATCGACTGCCACTACCCGAGCACCGGCCGTGACGCCGGCGACGACGTCGTGTGGGCGGCCTGAAGAGCAACTGCTGACACCCCGGCCCGGTGGTCCTTCCGACCAAGAACGCCCACCGGGCCGGGTTCCCCAACACCCGATCAAGGAATGAAGGAGAGCAGTGATGCTACGGACCCAGACCTGCGTGAGCGTGCGCTGTGGCCAGTGCGGGGACAGCCCGTACACCCCGGACCCGGACGACCTGGACCTGGTGGCGCACTGGTCCACCGAGGACGCCGCGCTCACCGCGGCCGCTGCGGCGGGCTGGGACGTCGATGGGCTGCCCGCCCGGTTGTTGTGCCGGGACTGCGGGACGGTGCTGCGCTGCGAGGCCCGCGGGCACGAGTTCACCGGGTGGCGCCGGTGCCGGTGTGCGCAGCTCGTCCCAGCTCACCGAGCGGGCCCGGGCGGGGTGTGCGCCATGGGCCTGCGCTACTGCGTGCGCTGCAGCGTGCTCGAGTACCACCCCCTGCCCGAGGAGCCGGGCGTGGTGCTCACCTGCACCGACTGCGACGCGACCTACGAGCCGACCGCTGAGGACATCACCGCCGGTCGAACTGGTTGCCCGGACCCGGACTGCGGTGGGTGGGTCTTCTCCTCCGCATTGACCGCGCCGGCCACCACCGGGGGTGCCCGATGAACGGCCCGGGGATGTCCGGCACGCAGCATTACCGCGAGGCCGAGCGGCTGCTGGTCGAGGTCGATAAGACCCCCGACCAGTGGGGCGAGGCCGCGGAGTACTGCCGGCAGCAGCTGACCGCCGCGCAGGTGCACGCCACCCTCGCGCTGGCCGCGGCGACGGCCTACCCCGCAGTCCGGGACTACTGGGGCAATGAAACCGACACCTCGCGCGAGTGGGCGGGGGTGGCGTCGTGAACCGCTCGGAGGACTTCGACCCGGCCCCGCTGCCGGTGTGGCAGGCCGCTCGGCTCGCCACGCTGCTCGACGCCCTCGAGGGCGTCCCGCTCTCCAACGCCGAGCGGGCCTCGCTGACCTGGCTGTGCGGGTTCGAGGCGCACACCGTGGAGAACATCGCCGCGGTGATCCGCCGCGCCAGGGGAGCGCAGCGGTGAGCGCCCCGGACTTGCTGAACATCGAGAAGCCACCCGAGTGGATGGCCGACGGGTTGTGCGCGCAAGTCGATCCGGAGCTGTGGTTCCCGGAGAAGGGCGGATCAACCCGGGAGGCCAAGGCGGTTTGCGGGCGATGCGAGGTGCGCCCGGAGTGCCTCGCGTATGCCCTCGCGCACGATGACCGCTTCGGGGTGTGGGGCGGGGTGGCTGAGCGCGATCGGCGCCGGATGACCCGCGCCGCCAGGGCGCGGGTGCCGGACCGGCGCACCGGGCTGGTCCGCCAGCTGGCCACCAGGCTCACCGACCCGGAGATCGCGGCCCGGTTGGGGTGCTCCCCACGCACGGTGCTGCGCATCCGCATCGCCGCCGGCATACCGGCCGCCCGCCCCACCGGTAACCACCGGGTGGGTGCGGCATGAGCGCCCCGGAGACACCCAGCCGGGTGGTGCGGGTGGTGACGGTGGCCGCCGTGCTGCTGGTCGCCGCCGTCGCCGCGATCGTCTCCTACGCCCACATGCAGGAAGTCGCCCGCGATGCGGGGGAGGCGTGGCGGGCATGGCTGCTGCCCCTGTCTGTGGATGGCCTCGTGGTGGCGGCGTCGATGGTGCTACTCGCCCAGCGCCGGGCCGCGCTGCCCGGTGGGCGACTCGCCTGGTGCGCCCTGCTGGGCGGTGTGGCCGCCAGCCTGGCGGCGAACGTGGCCGCCGCGGAACCCACCGCCACGGCCCGGGTGGTCGCGGCGTGGCCAGCGCTGGCCTTCGCCGTGGCGTTCGAGTTGCTTCTGCAGCAGCGGCGGGTGCAGGTGGTCGACCCGGTGGACGCGCTGCCGGTCGAGGTGGTCGACCCGGTGGGCGAGGACTCGCCCGCTGCTCACCCGGTGGACAACGACCCGGGCGAAGTGGGCGAGCCGGTGTCACCCGTGGATGCCACGCCGGTCGGCGAGGTGGATCCGATGGCGGCCCGCATAGCCGAGCTGACCAGTGCCGCCCGCACCGAGGGCCGTCAGGTCGGGCGCCGCACCGTCGCCCGCGAGTTGGGCGTCACCGAGTACAGGGCGGGCCAGCTGCTCGCCCGGACCACCAACACGGGACAGGAGGCACGCCATGAGCACCGACGCACAGGACGACCAGGGCGCTGAGCTCGTGTCGGTCGACGACGTGGCGACGCCGGCCCACAGCGCTGCCGCTGGGCCCTCCGCTCAACCCGCCGGCGCCGAGGTGGTCGACGCCGAGCTCGTCGAGGCCGATCAGCCGGTGCCGGTGGACCCGCGGCCGGTGAAGCCGGCGCCGGCGTGGCGGCGGGGTGAGCCGACCCGGCATCCGATCGTCGCCCCATGGCTGCGGCAGCGGGAGTCCCGCCGGGCCGCCGGCCGGTGGGCGTTGCGGTTCGTGTGGCACCAGCTGGCGTTCCACGGCGCGCGCCTGCCGCTGTACGTGCTCGCCCTGGCCGCGTACGCACCCGCCGGGGCGGTGCGCCTCGCCCGGAGCGTGCTCCGGTGGGTGAGCGACGCGGACTCCCGGCCGCTGCGGGCCGCGGCGGTCGACGGGAAGCTGTTCAAGGAGCACGAGAAGCTCCAGGAGGAACGGGACCGGCGCGTGAAGGTCCGCGCGCTCGGGTTGCTCGCCACCGTGGCCGCCGTGTGGGTGGTGGGCGCCGTGGTCGTCGGACCGCGGGTCCCCGAGTGGGTGCCGGGCTGGACGCGCTACGTCGTCCTGGCCGCTGTCGTGCTCGCGCTCGGGCGCGTCGGGCGGCCCTCGGACCGCCCGGTGGTGGGCACCGCGGTGTCGGTGCCGACCGTGCCCCGGCTCACCAGTGAGGTCGTGGTCCGCGGGCTCGCCGCGCTGGGCATCCCCGGGATCAACCAGGCCGTCGCGCGCAACGCGAAGGGCACCGGCTGGTTCCCGGCCCCGATCACCCGCGACGGGCCGGGGTGGCGGGCCGACGTCGAGCTGCCGCACGGGGTCACGGTCACCGACGTCATCGAGCGCCGCGACCGGCTCGCCTCCGGGCTGCGCCGGCCCCTGGGGTGCGTGTGGCCCGAACCCGCGACGGAGGAACACCCCGGGCGGCTGGTGTTGTGGGTCGGGGACGAGTCCCTCGCCCAGCAAAAGCCCGCGCCGTGGCCCCTCGCGCGGCGCGGTCAGGTGGACCTGTTCGCGTCGTTCCCGTTCGGTCAGGACCAGCGCGGCCGGCCGGTGCCGCTGGATCTGATGTACGGCAACCTGCTGATCGGTTCCCTGCCGGGCGCGGGTAAGACGATGGCGCTGCGGATACCGCTGCTCGCCGCGGCGCTCGATCCCACCGCGGAGCTGCGCATCTTCGAGTTGAAGGGCTCCGGGGACCTCGGCGCGCTGGAACAGGTCGCGCACCATTACGGGTCCGGGCCCGGTGACGAGACGATCGAAGCGTGCCTCGAATCGCTGCGGGAGGTCTACGCCGACCTCACCCGGCGAGCGGCGACCATCAGCGCACTGCCCAAGGACCTGGCGCCCGAGAACAAGGTGATCGCCGCGCTGGCCCGCAAACGGGCGCTGCGACTGCACCCGGTCGTCGTCGCCATCGACGAGTGCCAGGAACTGTTCTCCCATCCCGACTACGGCAAAGAGGCCGGGGCACTGTGCACCGCGATCATCAAGCGTGGCCGGGCACTCGGGACGATTCTGCTGCTGGCGACCCAGCGCCCCGACAAGGATTCCCTGCCGACCGGGGTCTCGGCGAATGTCGGAATCCGGTTCTGCCTCCGGGTGATGGGTCAGACCGAGAACGACATGGTGCTCGGCACGTCGAGCTACAAGAACGGGCTGCGGGCGACGATGTTCACCCCCAAGGACCGCGGGATCGGCTACCTGGTCGGGGCATCGGACGAACCGCAGATCACCCGCACCTACTACGTCGACAACCCCGGCGCGGAAGCCGTCGCCGTCCGGGCCCGCGCGCTGCGGGAGGCCGCCGGCACGCTGTCCGGCGCGGCCATCGGCGAGACCACGCAACGCACCCCGGCGGCGGACCTGCTGGAGGACCTGCGGGTGGTGTTCGCCACCGCGGAGCGGATGTGGAACGAGGACATCGTGACCGGGCTCGCGGAGCTGCGGCCCACGGTGTACGGCGACTGGACCGCGGCCGTGCTGGCCCGCGCGCTGCGGGAGCGCTACCAGATCGAGACCCGCCAGACCTGGATCGACGGTCGCAACCGCCAAGGGGTCCACGCCGAGCAGGTCCACGCCGCCCTCGCCGGCCGGCAGGCACCCGCCATCGAACCCGGCGAGCACCTAGGAGACGCCTAGGACCCACCCGGGGGGTCCTAGGAATCCTAGGACCAGCCCTAGGACCAGCGGGCCGCTGCTGACCTGCGGCGGGACTAGTTCCTAGGACCTAGGACCACCCCGCGCCACAGCTCCGCTAGGCCCCTCTCGCGGGGTCCTAGCCCCCTCACCACCCGCTGCTAGAAGATCACGGAGGACCACGATGACCGACCCGGACGGACTACCCGCAGGTGTGAGCCGGCGGCAGTTCCTCGAAGACGTCCTCGACGCCATGGGTGACGCCGGCTCGGTCGCCCACCGCGGCCCCGACGGCCAGGTCGAGTGGGAAGTCACCCGCGGCGAGATCCTCACCGAACTGGCCGCCGAGATGGACCGGCCATGAGCAACGGGTGGGTCATCCTCGCCGCGGTCGCACTGCTCGCGGCCTACGTCCTGACGTGCGCGGTCTACCCGCTCACCGCGCACGGCCGGTGCAAGGGCACCGGGAAGCTGCGCAGCCCCACGGGGAAGGCGTGGCGGCGCTGCCCCGGCTGCCGCGGCACCGGCTCGAAGATCCGCATCGGCCGCCGCCTATTCAATGCGACCACCAGTAGGAGACAACCATGAAGACAATCGTGCCGAGGTCGCGCGGCGAGTTGGCCCCGACCCGCCGCACTGTCGTCGCCCGGGTCACGACACTCCCGCGGCACCACCCTGCGACTCACCGTGCCCGGGCATGGCTGCGGGAACTATTTACGCTGCCGGTCACCGAGTCGTACCTGTCCGCGGGGGAACGGTGCGAAATCCGCACCCGGCGGCACTGGCTCGTGCCATTGCGGGACATCTCCCGCGGGGGCGGGATGATGGCGGTTGTCGGCGCGGCGACTTTCCTGGCGCCCCAAGTGTTTCTCGTGCAGTTGGCCCTGTGGCTCGGCGCACTGGCGCACACCGCATACATCGGTTGGTGCGTACTCAACTGGCGGGCCGAGCAGATAGCAGTCACCGACCGGCGGATCATCCGCGTGTCGGGGATTCTCACCCGCACCGTGGACGCCGCGCCCCTATCGCAGATCACCGACTCGACGCTGCGACGTTCCATCCCCGGCCGCATCCTCGGCTACGGCACGGTCCGAATCGAAACCGCCGGGCAGGCTGACTCCCTCGGGGCGATGACCTATGTGCCATCCCCGGACGCCCTGTACCGCGCCACGCTGCGGTGACAAGGAGGGCCAGCAACCTCCCAGCTGGTCGATCCGCTATCGAGAGCTGGGTCGACCAGCCCGGCCACCAAACGACAGGAAGGAGGCGCGCCCGCCGTGACCGGCTCCCCGTCTAGCTGTCCAGTACCCGGGCTTGACCATGAGGCGGCGCTGCTCGGTGTCCTGCTGCAGCGCCCCGCGCTGGCGTTGCGGCTGCCGACTCGCGCGGAGCACTACGAGCGGCCGATCCACGGTGTAGTGCATCAGGCGATCCTCGAGGTCGCCGACCTGCACGGCGACCAGGCCGGGGTGATGCACGTCGTCGACGCGTTGCACCGGCGCACCGAGGTCCCGAACCTGATGCCGCTGCTGCGCAACGGGACGCTGCTCATCGACTACATCGGCTGGGCTGATGTCGCTGGCGGGCAACCCGACTGGCACGCCGAACAGATCGTGCAGGCGTGGCGCCGGCGGCAGCTGCGTTCCCTGGGCACCCGGATCACCCAGCTCGCCGACGCCGCCGACGACGGGGCCGACCCGGGTGACGTCGTCGAACACGCCATGAACTCCCTGATCGCCGCGCAGGACACCGTCGGTGAGCCCAGGTGGGACCCGCCCATCGCACTGTCCGCCCGCCGGGTGCTGCCCCGCTTCCCCACCGACGCCCTACCGGCCTGGGTGGGCGAGCAAGTCACCGGAGTCGCCGAGTTCACCCAAACCCCACCCGACCTCGCCGGCAGCGTCGCCCTCGCGGCGCTGTCCGCGGCCGCCGGCGGACGCGCCCGCGTCCAGATCCGGCCCGGCTGGGTCGAGCCGACCAACCTGTTCACCGTCGTCGCGATGCCACCCGGATCACGGAAGTCCGCGGTGTTCGCCGCGATGACCGCACCACTGCTCGACGCCGAGCAGACCCTCACCGAGCACGCCACCCCCCTGATCATCGAGGCCGACCTCGCCCGCCGCACCGCACAACGTGACGCCGAACGCCACGCCACCGGCGCCACCAACGCCCCCACCCCCCAGGTCCGTGCTGAGGCCCTCGCGATGGCCGCCGACGCCGCCCTGGCCGCCGAGGCGCTGAGGGTGCCCGCCCGCCCGCGGCTGATTGCTGATGACGTCACCGCCGAGGCCGCCGGCTCACTGCTCGCCGAGCAGGGCGGGCGGCTCGCGGTGCTCTCCGCAGAAGGCGGGATCTTCACCACGATGGCCGGGCGCTACACCGGAGTGCCCAACCTCGAGGTGTTCCTCAAGGGCCACGCCGGGGACCTGCTGCGGGTGGACCGCAAGGGCCGCCCCGCCGAGCACATCACCAACCCCGCGCTCACCCTCGGGCTCGCCGTGCAACCCGAGGTGCTGCGCGACATCGCCCGCACCCCCGGCTTCCGCGGCCGCGGCCTGCTGGCCCGGATCATGTACTCCGTGCCACCCAACACCGTCGGGCACCGCCGCGTGGGCGCCCCCGCCGTCCCCGGCCCGGTGGCCACCACCTACCACGACACCCTGCGCGCCCTCACGCTCACCCTCGCCGACCTCGACGAGCCCACCCAGCTCGCACTCAGCCCCGACGCCGACGCGCTGATGCTGCACCTGGAGGCCGAACTCGAACCCCGCCTCGCCGAGGACGCCGAACTCGGCCACCTCGCCGACTGGGCCAGCAAACTCAACGGCGCCATCGCACGGCTCGCCGGACTGCTCCACCTCGCCGAGCACCTCCGCGACGGCTACGACCGGCCTGTGGCCGTTGAGACCGTCCAGAGCGCCGCCCGCCTCGGGCACTACTACCTCGCCCACGCCCTCGCCGTGTTCGACCTGATGGACACCGACCCCACCCTCGACCGCGCCCGCACCATCCTCGCCTGGATCAACCGAACCCGAACCCTCCGCTTCACCCGACGCGAGCTGCTCGCCCAGCTCCACAGCAGCCGGTTCCGCAAGAACGCCGACCTCGACGCACCTCTACATCTACTCGAACAGCACGGCTACATCCGCCCCGGTCCTATGCCCGCACCTACCGGCGGCCGGCCAGCTGCGCGGCCCTACGACGTCCACCCCGACATACGCCCAGCAGAACCAACAGAACCAACAGAAGGGGTATTCGTTGGTTCCGTTGGTTCTGCTGGACGCATCGCGACAGGGGGGCCGGAGCGTGGCTAACCATCTGGCCCCGAAGCGCCATCTCGTCGACCTGGCACAGCCCGATCACGCGCTGGCCAGAGGGCAACTCATCGCCGGTCTGGACGTGATCATGTCAGGCTTGCCCTCCGGCCCCGGTCGTCTGGTCGGAGCAAATCCGGAGCGTCTCACCCGCCAGCCGCCAACACTGTCCAGCACGTGATGACATGAACCCACGATCTCTTCGTCCTGAGCCCGGAGGCTCCGTCATCGGCTGGGCGCGCTCGAGGCTGCGAGCCGGGCGCTTGGCTGGGGATGGTGACGTCAGCGACACCTACGACGGCACTGGCAAGGCATTGTGCTACCTCCCGTGACGCGGGCGACCAGGGGTCGGAAGCAGGAGTGCGGCGGCATCTTCGAGCTGCCCAGCGGGGCGCTGCGGGTACGCGCCTACCTACGCCGGGGTGGATCCTGCGACCAAGCGCAGGCACGATCTTCTGAAGATCGTTCCTAGGTCCAGGAGCTCGCGCCGAGGCTGAGGCCAAGTTTGCGCGTACGGACCCTCTCCACCTCGGCGGCCGCCTTCGGGCCTGCAGTGCTCCACAGGTTCACTACTCCGATCGGGCGAATCTCGTGACGCAGCCGCCTGTGAGGCTAACAGTACGGCACTCCCGCACGAATGTACTGTACAG
>Ga0136619_10000960_pt1 | contig 11136 bp, 11 predicted proteins | sample AntDrymUQ3532106_2_FD_104807 | JGI IMG/M metagenome (GOLD analysis project Ga0136619, IMG submission 104807) | Polar desert sand microbial communities from Dry Valleys, Antarctica - metaG UQ353 (21.06) | ecosystem: Environmental > Terrestrial > Soil > Desert | place: Antarctica: Dry Valley... | reverse complement strand
TGATCGACCACCTCGGCGCCCGGGAGTCGATTGCGCGCTGTGGCGAGCTCGGGATCGCCGCGGTCGTCTACGAGCCGCTGGCCAGCGGGATCCTGAGTGGAAAGACGATCGAGCAGGTGCGCGCCGTGTGGAACGCGGCGCAGGAGCGGACGTTCGACAGGCGCTTACTGGCGCCCGGCAGGGCAGAGCGCAGCATCGCGGTCGCCGCTGGAATGCGCCCGATCGCGCAGCAGCTCGGCGTCTCGGTTGCACAGCTGGCGATCGCCTGGGTGCTCCATCAGCCGGGCGTCAGCGCCGCGCTCGTGGGTAGCCGTGAGCGTGGCCACATACACCAGAACGCCGAAGCAGCCGAGATCGACCTCCGCGCAGCGTTGGACGAGCTCGAGGAGCTGATCTCACTCGGCCCCTCCTTCGGTTAGCCGCTACCGCTGGAACAGTCTCGCGAACGGAACGAACGCGATTCGGCCGGGGAACTTCGTGCCGGGAGCGGTGTACGAGTAGAAGAGACCGGGCGCCTCGATCTGTGCCTGCACCGGCCCTGCGCCGGGCGCGCGGATCACATGCTCCACCCCGTCGGTGAGGCGAAGAAGATGCACCCTGGTGCCCGCCACGTACGCGACCAGTCCGGCCTGAACGTCCGCGAGGCGGGCATTTGCCACTCGTAGCGTCCACGTGCGACGAAGCGCACCGGTTGCCGGGTCGAAGTCCTCGAGTCCGGCCGGCGTCTGGACGACGAGGTGGCGCCCCTGGAGGGCCGCGCCCGAGAACCCGAGCGGGAACGACCACCGGCGAAGCGCGCTACCGTCACCCTTGAGCAGCGCCAGCCCGCCGCTCCCCTCGCCGACCGCGATTTGACTTTTCAAGATCGCTAATAAAATGCTGATTTGCAGGTATTCGTTTGCTTGCGGAGACCCGGATGACGGAGGCCGACGTGCTCCGCGCGCTGCTCAGTTAACTCGCGCGTAATCCGGTCAGACTAGCCTTGAGGCGATGCCCTCGAAACGAGCTTCTCGCCCGAACATGTCCCACCCGGACCGGCAGGATTCGGCGGGGAGCGCGTACGGTGCCATGGCCGGGCTGCTTGCCGTGGCGGTGATGCTGGGAGTCGGCGAGCTCGTCGCCGGGATGCTGTCGGATGGCCGGTCGCTCGTCGTCGCGCTCGGCGACGTCGTCATCGACAATGTGCCTGGCTGGGTTGAGCGGGTCGTCATCTCCACGCTCGGCAGCCGGGACAAGCCCTTCCTGATCGCCAACATCCTCGTCGGATCCGGGCTGCTCGGAGCCGCGCTCGGCATCCTGTCTGCCCGGCGGTTTTTGGTCGGAGCCGCCGGTCTCGCCGCCATGGCGGCGGCCGGTGTCGCCGCCTCTCTTGAGGACCCCCAGGCGGGCGTCGCCGGTCCGATCATCGCCGGCGTCGCCGGCGCGTCGGTGAGCATTCTCGTGCTCTGGATGCTGCTGAACGCGGCCACGCCGAGCGCAGCGCCGGCACCGGCGATCCGCGATCCGGCGGGCGGCGCTATCGCCGACCGAAGGCGTTTTCTCGGTGTCGCCGCCGTTGCCGTCCTCGTGAGCGGTGCCGGCGTCGTCGGCGGGAGGCTGCTTGCGGCCGGGAAGCGCGTCGACGAGATCCGGCAAGCGATCCGGATTCCGCGTCCGGCCCGCCGCGCACCGGCGCCTCCAGCTGGGGCCGACCTCAGGATCCGCGGGCTGGCTCCTCTGTACGTCCCGAACGACGAGTTCTACCGGATCGATACCGCCCTGCTCGTGCCGCAGGTCGATCCCGCGGGCTGGTCTCTCGAAGTGAAGGGCATGGTCGCCCGGCCCTTCGCTCTCACCTACGCCGAGTTGATGGCGATGCCCCAGATCGAGGCAGACGTGACGCTTGCGTGCGTCTCCAACAAGGTCGGCGGCGACCTGGTCGGCAACGCCAGGTGGCAGGGCGTGCCGCTGTCGGCCCTCGTCCAGAGAGCGGGCCTCCGGAGGGGTGCGACGCAGGTTCTCGGGCGCTCGGTGGACGGATTCACCGCCGGCTTCCCGACCAGCGTGGCGCTGGATGGCAGAGATGCCATGGTCGCTGTGGCCATGAATGGCGAGCCGCTGCCGGCGGCGCACGGCTTCCCTGCCCGGCTGGTCGTGCCCGGGCTGTACGGCTATGTCTCCGCGACGAAGTGGCTCTCGGCGATCGAGCTGACGAGCTTCGGCGAGGTCGATGGTTACTGGATCCCGCGAGGGTGGGCCAAGGAGGGGCCGATCAAGACGCAGTCCCGGATCGACGTCGCTTCACGCAAGGTCATCGCCGGGGTGGCGTGGGCCCCGACCCGCGGGATCGAGCGCGTCGAGGTCCGGGTGGACACCGGGCCCTGGCAGGAGGCGACGCTCGCAGCGCCGCTGAGCGTCGATTGCTGGCGGCAATGGTTCCTGCCCTGGGACGTCGCACCAGGGCGCTATGTGATCGCCGTTCGTGCGACGGACGGCACGGGCGAAACTCAAACGGCCGAACGAACGGACGTCGCGCCGAACGGGGCCAGCGGACACCACACCGTCCAAGTCGATGTCACGTAGCCCGGCAGCGCTCCGTCAGAGAGCGTTTCTCCAGTCGCGAACTGCGCTTCGGAAGTGCTCCAGCCTCTCGCGCGAGGGATGGAGTGGGTCGTACGGGCCGTAGTCGACGGTGCGCACGACCCAGCCGGCGTCGCCCTACCATCAGGAGCATGTCGAGGACGTGGATGCACGCCGGGCCTGCGCGAGTCCCGGCGTACGTACGGTCGCCGGGCGCGCGCCTTGGGCAGCGCGAACTCGTCTCTCGGGTGAAAGCTGTGACGAAGCTCGGCTTGCAGTAGCAATCTTCGTGGCGGTCCCGGCAGGCGCCGCGAGCCATGTTACGCACCCCACAGGTCGCTGGTTTGCGGTCGCGCACGCCGCCGGCCCTGCATTGACGGGTCGCCTATCGCCGGTGCTGGATACCTGCGACCATGCGAGAGCACGGTGAGTGCAGGCTAATGGGTCTTTGTCATTGCGAGTCGTGAGCACAGGAGGTCGACGGTGGCTGCAAAGAAAAAAAAGCAGAGGGAATCTATCGGCGGCAACCCGCCCGCACAACCGCCCAAGCCGAAGAAGCAGAAGAAGACATCCCGGGGCAAGTAGCGGGGGACCGCGGGCGCTCGACCCCACGGGGTCAGCGTTGCTCTTCTCAGGTACTCCCTGAGCGAGTCCGGCCGGTCTCCCAGTCGTAAGAAGCGCGCCGTGCGGCGCACGCTCGCGCACGAGTGCTTCGTGCGCTCGTGGTCAGCGGCGGGGGTGGGATTCGAACCCACGGGCCCCGTGAAGGGCCAACGGTTTTCAAGACCGCACCATTCGGCCGCTCTGGCACCCCGCCTTGCCGTCGAACGTCGGCTTCACTTGCGCGGGCCGACTTCGGCGGATATCCGCCGAATTGTCGCAGGTGCGCCTAAACGCGTTCCGCGACGCGCCCGAGCCGGCTTGGCGCGCCGAACTCGTGCAGCGGCTCCGGCACCGCGACCGAGCCGCCCTCGTCCTGGAAGTTCTCCATGATCGCGAGCATCGAGCGCGCGGTCGTCGCCGTGCCGTTCAGGGTGTGGACGTGCTCGAGCTTCCCGTCGCGCCGGAAGCGCGTGTCGAGCCTGCGCGCCTGGTAGTCGGTCGTGTTCGAGCACGAGGTGATCTCGCGATACCGAGCCTGCGCCGGGAACCACGCCTCGATGTCGTACTTCTTGGCCGCCGAGGCACCGAGGTCGCCCGCGGCGATGTTGAGGACGCGGTAGGGGAGTCCGAGCTCCTGGACGATCTCCTCCTCCTGCGCGAGCAGCTCCTCGTGCCAGTAGCTCGAGTCCTCCGGCCGGCAGAAGACGAACATCTCGACCTTGTCGAACTGGTGCACGCGGAACATCCCGCGCGTGTCCTTTCCGGCGGCGCCGGCCTCGCGGCGGAAGTTCGTCGAGTACGCCGCATAGCGGAGCGGCAGCTCGTCCTCGGTGAGCTTCTCGCCCATGTGCAACGCAGCCAACCCGACCTCCGAGGTGCCCGTCAGGTACAGCTCGTCGCGCTCGACCTTGTAGAGGTTCGACTCCTCGGTCGGCAGGAACCCGGTCCCGACCATAGCCTCCTCGCGAACGAGGACCGGCGGCAGGACCGGCACGAAGCCCTTGTTGACGAGCCGATCGAGCGCAAAGCGGTAGAGCGCCAGCTCGAGCAGCGCCACGTCGCCGATCCGGTAGGCGAAGCGCGCGCCCGAGATCCGGGCCGCCCGCTCGACGTCGATCCAGCCCGTTGGACTCCCGAGTGCCAGATGGTCCTTGGCCTCGAAGGGGAGCTCGGGCACGTAGCCCTGGGTCCGCACGACCTCCGCGTCCTCCTCGGTGAACCCGTCGGGGGCCGACTCGTCAGGAGGGTTGGGAATCACGAGGTGCAGGCGGGCACGCTCGGTCTCGGCCTCGGCCAGCTCGCTCTCGACCTGCCGGAGCTCCTCCTTGACCCGGGAGAGCTCCTCGAGCTCCATGGCCGTCGGCTTCCCCTTCAGCTTCATCCTCCCCCGCAGGGGGTCGACCCGCTGAGTCAGCTCCAGCCACCGGGCATGCACGTCCATCAGCGCGTCGAACTCCTCCGCCATCCCCTTGCGGGCGAGTGCTGTGCGGAATCCCTCCGGATCGTTCCGGGCGGCCCTGAGGTCGATCACGACCGCGCTCTAGCTCTTGGGGGAGAGAAACGCGACGAGGTCCTCGACCTGCTTGTCCGAGAGATCGTCGTCGTAGTTCTCCGGCATGATTCCGGGCCCGAAGCCCTCGGCGATCTCTGCGCTCGGGTCGAGGATGGCCTCGCGGATGTAGTCGGCGTCCTTGGCCGCGAGGCTCTTGTCGAGATCCGGCCCGATCTGGCCATTCGAGCCGGCCGCGGCGAAGGCGTGGCAGCTGCCACAGCCCGCGGAGGCGAAGACCTGCTTGCCGGCCGCCTTGTCTCCCTTGCCCGGCGGCTTCTCGCTGGTGCCACCCGTCGTGTCCGAGCCCTCGGGCTTGCCCTTGTCGGTCTCGGTGCCTTCGCCTTCGGTCTCGGTCTCCGTCCCGTCCGTCGTCGTGGTTGCCGCCGGCGTCGTCCCGCCCTCGATCGTCTCGGGCAACGGCGAGACCTCCTCGCCGCCGCCACAGCCTGCGAGGACTACTGCAAGTCCGAGGAGAAGCAGGAGGCGCCTCACGATCAGGCGAGTGTAGTCAAGCGTGCCGGCGGGTGTGCTCGAAGGCGACGAGCGTCAGCCCCGCGAGCACTCCATAGCCGGCGACCTTGGTCGGCGCGTCGTTCGCGAGCAGCGAGACGGCGATCGCAGCGAGCAGCGCGGTGCGCACGGGCGAGCGTGGCCGCAGCGGCCAGAGAAGCGCCAAAATCGTGAGCGAGACGAGGAGAGTGAGGACGGAGAGCGCCGAGTCGAATGCGACCGCTGCCGACAGGCGCAGACGGCGCTCGAAGTCCTCCGCGAGCCCGGCCGGCCCGTCTGCGAGCGCATCGACCACGTGGCTCGAGCCGCCCAGAGCCGCGTCCAGGCCGACGGCGACGAGTCCGAGCGAGACCGTCGCGGCGCCGAGCATGAAAGCGGTGCGGAGGCTCGGCCTGGCGCCGAGGAGTCCCGCTCCCAGCACAAGGAAGCCCGCGACGAGCACGAGGACACCGCCGCCGTCGGCGCCGGTCCGGCTTGCGCCCACGACCAGGACGGCGAGCGCGCCGATCGGGAGGAGCCACCGAACCCCGAGCAGCGCCCCCGAGACGAGCGCCGGCACGAGCAGGAGCGTCTCGACGAGGTTCGTGACGCCGTAAAAGCGGCCCCCGCTGTCGGGATGGGGCCCGATGATCGCAAGCGCATTCACTTCGGGCCAGACGGCGAGCACGACTCCGAAGACGGCCAGGAAGCCGGCGAGTCCGATTCCGAGGCGGAGACGCGAGTCGAGCGCGCGCGCCCCGCCGAGGGAACCCAGCGTCGTCAGCAGCGCGAGCACGAGGACGGCCAGGCCCGGGCGCGCGAGCCCGACCGCGCTCTCGAGCAGCGCGCTCGCGATCGCCGCGGGGGCCGCCAGCAGAGCGGCTCGGCCCAGGAATGGGGAAGCGCGCAGGAGTGCGGCAGCCGAGAGCAGGAGCATCAGCGCGACGAGGACGGCGACGGCGCCGAGCCGCGAGTCGTGCGCCTGGTCGAGCCGGCGGTCGAGGCGGGCGAGCTCGGCCTGGGCTGCTCGGCCGGGGCGGGACTCGATGACGGGATCGTGCCCGCGCTCGAGCGCGAGTGCGGAGGGGGCCACATCTGCGACGGAGACGAGGCCGGGAATACGCGTCGAGGACGACTCGAGCAGGCCGCCGTAGCCCCCGCCCACGACGGCGATCGGGTAGCGCCGGTCGTTCGTGTGCTCGCCTGGAGGGGGCAGCGAGACGTAGAACGTGATGGCGGCGGGGCGGCGGCGAAGGGCGATGCGCGCCTTCCCTTCGGCGGGCTCGCCGAGGCGCGAGTTCTGGACGCGCCCCCGCACGAGCGCGGCCAGGGCCGACTCGCGGCTCACACGCGTTCCCGCCGCCGGAACGAGCAGGCCGGCCGCGCCGCGAGCGCCGCGCTCGACCGCGACCGCCGGCGAGACGACGACCACCGACACGTGAGCCCCCTCGGCCGGCCCGGGGGCGGTGAGGGCCGCGGTCGCAATCGCAGTCGCAGCTAAAATCCATGGCATCCCCGGCAAGAGAGGTTGATTCTCGATGAAACGCAAGGCTTTTGGTCGCGACGCAGGTCTGACTGCCCGAATGCTGCTGACGAGCGGAATGCTCGGGCTGCTCTACGTCGTCTTCGCGCTCGTGCTCTTCCAGACACTGAACGTGGGGCTCATACCCATGATCCTGATCGTCGTCGGGATGGCGCTCTTCCAGTACTACACGTCCGCCAAGATCGCGCTTGCGGCCTCGGGAGCCAAGGTCGTGGAGCGCGACCAGGCACCCGAGCTGCACGACATGGTCGAGCGGCTATGCGCACTCTCCGACCTGCCCAAGCCGCGGATCGCCGTGATCGACACGGACGTGCCGAACGCTTTTGCGACCGGGCGGAATCCCAAGCACTCCGTGGTCGCAGTCACGACAGGTCTCTGGCAGCGCCTCGAGCCGCGCGAGGTGGAGGGCGTGCTCGCGCACGAGCTCGCGCACATCGCCAACCGCGACGTGCTCGTGATGACGCTCGCGAGCTTCTTCGCCATGCTCGCCGGTCTGCTCGCCCGTTTCGGGCTCTACGGCGGCATGTTCGGCGGCGGCGATCGCAACCGCGAGGGCGGCGCGCCCGTGTGGCTGATCGTCTTCGCCGTCTCGATCCTCACCTACGTGCTCAGCTTCATCCTGATCCGCACGATCTCCCGCTACCGCGAGTACACGGCCGACCGCGGTGCAGCCCTCCTGACCGGCGCGCCCGAGTACCTGATGAGCGCGCTCCAGCGGATCTCCAGCGACATGGTCCGCATCCCCCAGCGCGACCTACGCGAGGTCGAGGCCATGAACGCGTTCTTCATCATCCCGACGGGCGTCAAGTCGACCCTCGGCGAGCTCTTCGCGACGCATCCGGCGCTCGAGAAGCGCCTCGCCAGGCTGGCCGAGATCTCACGCGAGATGGGTAGGCCCGCTGTCTAGGAATACGTCGGTCCCATGGGTCTGACGGACGTCCTCTTCGGGCGCAAGAAGCTCAAGGAGGCATCCGGCGAGCGCCTGTTCGCGCTCTCGACCGCGTGCGTCACGCTCGAGAGCGAGATCGGCCTCAAGCCCTCGGGCGCCGCCGCGGTGTGCTTCAAGCCGCTCTCGGGTGGCGATTTCATGCGGGCGGAGAGCGACCTTCAGGAGCTGCTCGACGTTGCCGCGCGCGACTCCGGGTCCCGCCTCGAGAAGAGCTCCGACACCTACGGGTTCCAGTGGCTCGTCATCCACGACGAGGATTTCGAGGACCTCGTCACGACGACCCACCTCGTCTCGTCGGAGCTGCAGGCGCGCGGCTTCGGCCCCCAGCTGCTCGCGGCCGCTTTTCGCTTCGAGGGAAAGGGCCATCCGGTCTACTGGATCTACGGGTACAAGCGGGGCGCCTTCTGGCCGTTCGTCCCGACCGGAGAAGACCAGAAGCGGGACAACGCCGAGGAGCTCGAGCTGAAGGCGAAGCTCGAGAAGGAGCTGCCGATCGAGCAGGACCTGACCCGCTGGTTCGGTCTCTTCGGCGCGCCGCTGTAGCGCGCGCCGGTGCGCCTCGAGCAGGTCCTCCCCGAATTCGACTTCGACGAGCGCCACTCGGTCTGGATCGCGGCTCCTGCCGAGCGCGTCTTCGAGGCCGTCAAGGCCGCCACGCCGGCCGAGATGCCGCTCGTCCGTGTGCTCTTCGCGATTCGCTCGCTGCCGGGCCGCCTGGGGCGGGGAGGCGGAGGCCTGCCGCCGGAGAAGACGCGTGCCCTGTACGAGCAGCTCACGGAGTTCGGTTTCGCCGTACTCGCCGATGAGCCGCCGCAGGAGCTCGTCGTCGGCCTGATCGATCAGGCATGGCGGCTCGACGGCGGCGAGACGGTGCGGGTCGAGGGCGCAGACGATTTCATCGCCTTCGAGCAGCCGGGCTTCATCAAGGCCGCGATGAACTTCCGGCTCTCCGACGAGCATGGCGGGACGCGGCTGGAGACCCAGACGCGCGTACGGGCGACGGACCCGCGGGCGCGCCGGAAGTTCGGCCGCTACTGGCGCGTGATCAAGCCCGGCAGCGGCCTCGTGCGGCGGAGCTGGCTGGCCGCTGTGAAGCGGCGGGCCGAGCGCGGCTGAGCGAAGCCGGCCCGGCCTCACCCGCTCAGCTCTCGGTGCTTCCCTCCGGAACCGGCAGGTCGGGAATCAGGCCCTCCCCCTCGAAGAGCTCGTGCGCCTCGTCGAGGGAGAGATCCGTCGGCGGGATGATCAGATCCGACGGCGTCAGCTCCGCGTCGTCCAACCGCTCGCCGTGCTCCCGCACCATCTTCGCGAGCTCCTCGAGCTGCGAGCGGAAGTCCTGCTCGTCGTCACGCTCGAGCGCCTCGCCGGCACGACTGTCGACCGCGTTCAGCTGCTCGAGCAGATCGTCGGAGATCCGGTACTGCGCTTCTCCCATCAGGCGGGCGATCACTGGGGGAGCTCCTTTCGCTCCTCGCCGGAGTCGAGCTCGGCCTTCATCTTCTCGAGCTCGTCGTCGACCTGTGCACCGGCCGAGAGCTGGGCGAGCTCCCGGTCGAGCTGCGTCTGGTCTCCGGCCGTGAAGTCCTCGAGCGTGCCGGCGGCGACAAGCTCGTCCACCGCTTCCGCCCGCGCCTGCATCTGCTCGGTCTTGTCCTTGGCCCGCTGGATCGCGAGCCCCGTATCGGCCATCTGCTCGCCGATCCCGCTCGCGGCCTCGCCGATCCGCACCTGGGCCTCCGCGGCGGAGTACTGGGCCTTGATCACTTCCTTGGTCGAGCGGAACGACTCGACCTTCGTCGAGAGCTGCTTCTCGCTTGCGACGAGCTTCTCCTGCTGTGCCTCGAGCCCCTGCACCTGCTGATCGAGCCCCTGGAGCTGCTGTTGCACGGCCGTCTTTCGCTCGAGGGCCTGCCGCGCGAGATCTTCGCGGCCCTGCGCGAGCGCCTGCCGCGCCTGGGTCTCGAGCTTGACGATGCTCTGCTCGAGCTTGTTGGTCTGCATCTGCAGGCGCTTCTTCGCCGTCACGACGTCGGCGACGCCGCGCTTCACGTTCTGGAGCATCTGCAGCTGACGCTCGTACGAGTAGTCGAGCGTCTCGTTCGGGTCCTCAGCGCGGTCGAGGAACTTCGAGAACTTCGCTCTCACGAGCGTCCCCGCTCTTCCCATCAGGCCTGGCATTCGTCCTCCTGGTCAGTTTGCGAAGTAGCCTACCCACCATGCTGATCGAGCGAACCATGCACCCGAGCTGGCTCTCGAACGCCTATCTCGTGGCCGACGAGCCGGGCGGCACCGGCGTCTTCGTCGACAGCGGCGCGCCGCTCGAGCCACTGCTGCAAGCTGTGGAGCGGGAGCGCTTGACCGTGACGCACCTGCTGACGACGCACGGTGATCCCGATCACGTCGCCGGCCACGACGAGCTCCGGCGTCGCTTCGACCTGCAGGTGCTCGCCCATCCAGCGGAGCGGGTGGACGGAGCGGAGCCGTTCCGCGGCGGCGAGACGCTCGAGCTGGGCGGCCTTCGCGTCGAGGCGCTCGACACGCCCGGGCACTCGCCCGGTCACCTCGCCTTCGTCGTCAACGGGGAGGTCTGCTTTTCGGCCGACGTCCTCTTTCGCGACTCCGTCGGCGGCACGAAGGATGCCTATGACGACGTCCGTCGCTCCGTGATGGACGTGCTGATGAGCCTTCCGCACGACCTCCGCGTGCTGCCGGGGCACACCGAGCCGACGACGATCGGACGCGAGTGGAACGAGAATCCGATCATCCGCGTCTGGCGCGGCCTCGACCCGGAGGGCAGCGAGCCATGCCGCGTCGGCGGGCGGGAGGCGACGCTCGTCGCCTGGTCGCCCGACTACGACGGCAAGGGCAAGGCCTGGGTGCGCTTCGCCGGCGGTCGCAACATGATCGTGGGCGGCTCGAGCATCGAGCGTACCGTTCCTAGCTGATGGGAATCGTCCGCCCCGAGCTCGACGAGTACGCCGAGCAGCACACGACGCCGCCGACCGAGCTGCTCACCGCTCTCGCCGAGGAGACACGCGCGACGCTGAGCGCTCCGCAGATGCTGACCGGCACGGTCGAGGGGCGCTTCCTCGAGCTGCTCGTCTTTGCCAGCGGCGCGCGGCGCGTGCTCGAGATCGGGACCTACAGCGGCTATTCGGCTCTCTCGATGGCGGCCGGCCTACCGCCGGGCGGTCGCATCGACACCTGCGAGATCGAGGAGAGGCACGCGGAGGTCGCCCGCCGCTACATCGCGCAGAGCCCCTACGCCGATCGCATTCACGTGCATCTCGGCCCCGCGCTCGAGACGGTGTCGAGACTCGAAGGCCCGTTCGACTTCGTCTTCGTCGACGCGGACAAGACGGGGTACGCGGGCTACTACGACGCGGTCTTGCCAAAGCTGGCGCCGCGCGGGCTGATCGCCTTCGACAACACGCTGCAGGA
>Ga0136619_10000957_pt1 | contig 11148 bp, 11 predicted proteins | sample AntDrymUQ3532106_2_FD_104807 | JGI IMG/M metagenome (GOLD analysis project Ga0136619, IMG submission 104807) | Polar desert sand microbial communities from Dry Valleys, Antarctica - metaG UQ353 (21.06) | ecosystem: Environmental > Terrestrial > Soil > Desert | place: Antarctica: Dry Valley... | reverse complement strand
GCGTGAGAAATTTCCTCGATATCGGCAAGTGCGACACGATCTCGGAGGTCCGGTTGAAGGCGAAACGCGCCAGAACGTAACCGCCGAGCAGGAACAGGAAGATGGCGACGAAGGGCTCGGCCATCGCCGCGTCTATGATGTTGACGAGCACCACGGCCCCCAGGAACGCGCCGATACCGCCAGGGACGGCCAGCCAGAGAACCTTGCCCCAATCCACGTTGCCGAATCGCCAGTGGGACACCCCGCTGGCCGCCGTGGTGCCCACCTCGGAGATGTGCACGACGGTGGACGCGAGCGCCGGCGTGAGCGCCGCCACCGATAGCAACAACGTCGTCGAGGTTACACCGTAGGCCATGCCCAGTGACCCATCCACCATCTGGGCGATGAAACCCAAAAACGCCAATAACACTAGATTACGCACCACAGTCTCCTTTTCATATCTTTGCCTACTAACCTAGTATTTTTATATTGTCTACTAGTTTAGTGCTCAATCTCCGATTCGAGGACTCTATACAGCTTCATGGAGGTTGTCAAGCTGAATTGTTAAGAATTTTTTAGCTCTGGAAAGTTTGCTCAGTGCCGCCCGCTATTTTGCGTAAAGTGGAGAGCGTGAGGCTCACGCGAGGGTCGTGGTGGGGTCGGACGGGGAGCGTTGATCCGGGGTGTTCAGTTCGGCGCCCTTCGGGGCGAGGACGGGACCGTCGAGGAGGGGATCCCCGGTCTCGCGCATCCAGGTTTCGAGCCGTTCGTTCAGGTCTTCGAGTACGTTTTCGTGGGCCGGGTCTCCGGCAAGGTTGTGCGCTTCGTTGGGGTCGTGGAGGAGGTCGTAGAGTTGCTCGGCGGCGACGGGAGTATCTGCGTATCCGTTGGAGAGGACGGCCTCTTTGCTTGGGCCGTCGTCTATGTTGGCGATGACGGGGGTTAGATGCTCGTCGTCGAAGCGCCGGATCAACTTCCAGCGATGGGTGCGGACACAGCGTTCCGGCTCGTAGGCGACGTGATACGTCTTCTCGGCGAAGATGGCGTCCCGGACCTCTTCGGCCTCGCCGTTCACGAGCGGGAGCAGCGACTCGCCCTGGAGCCAGGATGGATGCTCGGCGCCGGCGAGGTCGCAGACCGTCGGGAACAGGTCTATGTGCGAGACGAGGGCATCCGAAGCCTTCCCGCCCGAGAAACCGCCGGGCCCGCGCAGGATGAGCATGACGCCAAGCCCCCGGTCGTAGAGCGTGGCCTTCGCGCCGGGGAAGGCGAGGCCGTGATCGGTAGTACAGATCACGAGCGTGTTCTCGGCAAGCCCCTCGGCGTCCAGGGCGTCTAGCACGGCCCCCACGCCGCGGTCCAGGGAGCGCGCGCTCTCGTAGAAGGCGGCCATGTCCAGGCGCGTCTCGGGCGTGTCGGGGAGGTTGGGCGGCGGCATGACGTGTGCCGATCGTTTCGGGGAGTGGGCCCGGTCGTCGGTGGTGGGTCTTCTTCTATTCTCGGTGGTGGCATCTTCCATCGCCGAAGCCGGAACGGTGTTGTTCGGCACCGTGATCCTGGCCTGGGCGCTACTCCCGGCGCTGGTCGGCACCAGGGATGCGCTGGACGCCGGACACATATTCATGCTGATCTCGCTCGGCACCGTGGTCGTAGTTGGCCTCGCCCGCTACGGTCCAGACGCGCTCTCGCCTTAAGAAAAGGAGGGCGAGGATTGCATGATCCCCGTCCTCTCCAACTCTGAATGTCCTCGAAAGCTAGTTGTACGCCTCGACCCCTTGAGGTCGAAGATACCCGAAGAACTCCAGCTTCTCGATGACGCGCTGGGCGCTCTCGTGTGGCTCTTCCTGGTCGGTGTGGACGTGAAGATCCGGGGCCGCCGGCGCCTCGTACGGGTCGCTAACCCCCGTGAACTGCGCGATCTCGCCGGAGTACGCCTTCTTGTAGAGGCCCTTCACGTCCCGCTCCGCGCACACCTCCAAAGGAGCATCCACGAACACCTCGACGAAGTCCACGATCTGGCGCCGCACCTCGTCACGAGGCTCCTTGAAGGGAGAGATGGCCGAGACGATCACGCCGACCCCGTTGCGGGTGAGGAGGTTCGCCACGAACCCGATCCTCAGCACGTTGGTGTCCCGGTCCTCGCGGGAGAAGGTAAGGCCCTTCGAGAGGTTGGTGCGCACGATGTCGCCGTCGAGGGCTTCCACCTTCACCCCTCTCTCCTGTAGCTCCTTCTCCACGATCTCCGCGATGGTCGATTTCCCGGCGCCCGAGAGCCCCGTGAACCACAGCGTGAACCCGCGTCCGTACCTGGTCTCGTTTCGCATCATTTTTTCTCCTTCCTTCTACTGTTGCTCTGCTCGCTGGCCCTCGATCAGGACCTTGACGACCTCCGGCCTCGAGAATTCCGGCGGCGGATACTCGCCCTTGCCGAGCATCTCCCTCACCTTCGTACCCGAGAAAAACACGTGCGAAGAAGGGTCGTGGGGGCACGTCTTGGAAGATGCCATACCCTGGCACTCTTCACAGAAGAACGCGTGCTCGAACATCAGGGATGTGATCCCAAGCTCCCCTTCCTCGAACTCCTGGAAGATGTGCTGGGCGTCATACGTGCCGTAGTAGCTTCCGACCCCGGCGTGATCCCGGCCCACGATAAAGTGCGTGCAGCCGTAGTTCTTGCGGCACAGCGCGTGGAAGATCGCCTCCCGCGGCCCCGCATACCTCATCGCCGCCGGGAAGACCGCCAGCACGGTTCGGTTCTTCGGGTAATAGCGTTCGAGGATGACTTCGTAGCTCTTCATCCTGACCGCCGCCGGGATGTCGTCGGGCTTGGTCTCGCCGACGAGCGGGTTAAGGAGCAGCCCATCCACGGTTTCGAGCGCGCTCTTCTGGATGTACTCGTGCGCGCGATGGACGGGATTTCTGGTCTGGAAGCCGACGACTTTCTTCCAACCTCTTTCGACGAAGAGCTCCCGGAGTTCGGCTGGCGTATGGTAGTGCTGTGGGAAAGGCCCGCGGTCGGGATCTCGCAGGAAGTCCACCTCCCCGCCGAGCAACACGTCGCCCCGCCGGTAGATGGCGGCTACGCCGGGATGGTCGGTGTCGGTGGTGCGGTAGACCTCGCGGGCCTCGCGCTCCCTGTCGTAGCGGAAGCGCTCCCTGAGCATCATGGTGGCGACGATCTCCCCCATGCCGTCCGTCAGCGAGATCTCGGAGCCTTCCGTGAGAGAGTTCGCCGTCTCCTCGTCCGTGGGGAGGGTAACGGGCATGCTCCACGGCAGCCCGTCCGGGAAGCGCATCTCCCCGACCACACTCTCGTATTCTTCGCGTCCCATGAAACCCTCGAGGGGGCTGAAGACGCCGGTGGAGATCATCTCGAGGTTCGAGAGCGTCCGCGGTCCGAGCTTGACCGCAGGCAGGCTGGCGGCCTCTCTCAAGCGTTCTTCGTGTTCCTCCGCCGGGACGGCGCGGTCCACGAGCTTTCCTCCGTGCGGGGCTATGGTTCCGTTTTCCGTCAGCAGCAACTTTCCATGGTCCTCCTGATCTGTTTTACGTCGTTCACGAACCCCGCTGCGCCGGAAGCTGCGTGGCGGGAATGGCATGCGCCGAGAGCTGATAATAGTAGGGGAGGCAGTATTCGTAGGCTTCCTGAAGCTCTTCCGGCAGGTCCGGGTCACGGCGCTCGGCGCGCTTGATGCCGGAGCTCTCCTGCGCGTCGGCGTGCCATCCGTCCCAGTTGTCCCACCGCCGCACCTCCCGCGGCTCCCACGTCAGGGAGCCAGAGCGGAAAGGAATCTGCAACCGCTCGCAGTACGATGCGAGCACGCCGGCAGGGTTCTCCGAGAACGTCATGGCATCCACCACGATGGGCTCCTGCCCTGCATCCTGGGAGAGGCGGAACAACCGGTAAAGCTGATCGTAGCCCGTCTCCTCCAGCGTGAAGTCCGGCCACATCTTGTACAGCGACACGAGTACGTACTTTGGGTCCCGTATGATGAAGGTGTTGGCGAAGCTGTCGGCGAACTCCGGGCCGAGCAGGTTCTTGGCATGGTAGGCCATGTCCTTGACAAAGGCCCGCTTCTCCCGTGGCCGTAGTACATCCTCCAGCACGGTCTCGAAGTTGTACTCGGCCTTCGGCTCCGCGTCCTGGTATCGGTCGCTCACCCGGTCCTCGCCATAGTAGTACGACGCCGAGAACGGCTCGTGCAGCACCTCGAAGTCGTCGCGCTCGACGAAGACCCGCTCGAACGCGGTAGAGATGGACCGCGGTACGGCCCACAACGCGACAGGTTTGTCTCTGCTCATGGCATCCTTCCAGTCACCGGGTCAGCGCACGGAGGAGATCGGGTGCCCCACGACGCCATCGTAGAGGTATCCGAGGTCGTTCCAGGGCACGGTCTCCGGCTGAATATTACCCAGGTCGTCGGTCGCTCTCATGCGCACCCCGTGATCTCCGGACTTCGCCTCCCACTCGAAGCTCCATCGCGCCCACGCTCCGGGGACGTTGGGACCAAAGATCCGTGCCTCGCGCCAGGGGCCGCCATCCACCGAGTACTCGACGCGCGAGATGGCGCCATAGCCCGACCACGACCGGCCGCGAATGACGTGCCCTCCCTCTCGGAGTTGGGCGGGCCATGGCAATTCCAGCGCGCTCTTGACGCCCCGCTCCTCGACGGGCTCACGGTCCGCGCCAAACTCCCCACCGGTCAGCACGTACTTGTCTGTGTTCCACGGCGAAGTGAGCGGCGCCTCGGAGACGTATACGCGTCCGAGCCACTTCACGCTCGCCACGGCGGCCCAACCGGAGACGACCGCGCGCAGCGGGAAACCGTGGTCCGGTGTAAGCGGCTCCCCGTTCATGCCGAGGACCAGCAACGTGCCCTCCTCCACGGCCTTCTCCACCGGCAGCGGACGACGCATCCGCACCGCGTCCAGGCTCTCCAGCATCACCTCGCGGGCCGTGTCCTTGAGGCCGGCCCTCTCCAGAACCTCCCGCAACGGAACTCCTGTCCACTTCGCCACGCCGACGGCCCCGAGCCGCCAGGCGGTGCCCTCCGCCTGCCTTCCCTGAATCTCGTCGAAGAAGGCGCGTCCGTTGCCAGCGCACTCCAGCGCTCGCACGACGGACACCCCCGGCATACGCGAAAGGTCACCGTAGCCCAGCTCCAGTGGCTGCTCGACGCCAGGACCCTCCACGCTCAGGGTCCAGGTGGCTGAGTCTATGCCCGGTGTCGGAGCGTGGCTGCGGACGAAGAAACTCCTGACGGGCGTCAGATAGCCTTCGTCCGCCATCGCCTCCCATCGCATCTCCGCGTTGAAAGCGTGGTCGCCGGTCGAATCTTCAGGCTTCGCCTCGCCTTCCCGAAGGTCCACGAACCACTCCGGAGGCAACGGCTTGCGTATGCCACGCTCCCACGACGTGACCTCCTCCGCTGGCCCGGCGAAAGGAACATCCTTCGCCGCTGCCTCCGTCCTCTCCTTCGGGCCGTTGCTCTTCACGGTGCCGACCATGCTCTCCTTTTTACTATTTTGTCTACTATTTTAGTAAACAAACGGACACTAGCGAACCGGCAGCAAGGTGTCAAGTGGCGAGGCTGATGCGGATAAGGCGCGGCCACCGCAGGCCGGTGAGACGGGGAAATCCGGCCGTCATAGGTGGTCCGTTCCCCTGTGCCTCTGCCGCCGGTTCCGGCTGGTCCAGCGCCTGTTCTCGCGAGTCTCACGCCGCGTTTTCTCCATTGCTTCGGTGTGCAAAGCGCAGAAGCTATACCCGGAGACCTGGAAGTTCAAGGCCGGGATGGCGGGTTGTTTGTGCAGTCATCGTGGTTTCGCGGTGGCGTCGGGCGCTCACGCATCCTTCGCTTTGGGGGACCAGCCGGGGAGTTCCCCGGCCGGTCCTCTCACAGCCTCCGTCCGGGTTCAGCCTCCCAGAACACCTTTTTGCTTCAGGTAGTCTTTCGCGACGACCTCCGGGTCTTCTTTGTCGACCTCGACGCGCTTGTTCAGCTTCTTGAGGTCTCCGGTGGTCAGCGTCGCGGAGAGCTTGTTCAGCGCGTCCTCTATCTTCGCCGAGTTGTCCTGCTTGCGGATGATCGGGATGATGTTTTGCGCCGGGCTAAGCTCCTTGTCGTCCGCCAGCACCACCCAGCCGCGCTGGTCGATGACGCCCTGACTGCTGAAGACCCGCCCGACGTCTATATCGCCGTTGGCCAGAGCCTCGACGGTCAGGGGGCCGCCTGCATCCAGCGCCTTGAACTCGGCAAACTCGATGCCGTACACCTTCTTGAGTCCGGGCAGGCCGTCCGGGCGTTCTTCCATCTCGGGGGGACCGCCAACGATGAGCTTGTCCGCGACAGGGGCCAGGTCGGAGGTGGTCTTGAGGTCGTACTTCTCTGCGGTTTGCTGGGTAACCGCGAGGGCGTCCTTGTCCTGCGCGTCGGATGCTTCGAGGGCGATCAGACTTTCGGGAAGAGCCCCCCGGAGCTCCTTCGTGGTCTCTTCCGGGCTCGTCACGTCCGACTGTCCCTTGGACAGGTAGGCTAGAAGGGCGCCGTTGTACTCTGGTACGAGCGTGATCTCACCGCTCTTCAACGAAGGGAAGAGCACGTCGCGCGTGCCGAGGTTCAGCCGACGCTCGACCTTTAGGCCCTTGTCCTCCAGCACCTCGGCGTACATGTTGCCCAGGATCAACTGCTCCGGGAAGTTCGCCGAGCCGACGACGATGCCACCACTGCCACCACCCTGCTGCAACGCATCCTCACCACCGCCACTGCACCCGGCCGCGACCACGAGCACAGAGACAACCCCTACCGCCATCACCAAACATCTCTCTCTGAACGTCATCCTCTTCTCCTTCCGGTAGATATCTATTCGGGAACCTGTTCAGGAACCTGTTCAGGAACCTAACCTGTCGAACCTTCCAGCTTCGCCTCCATGGACGCCTCCTCACTCTCCGCTTGCAGACCATCCGAGACCACGAGCGTCTGGAGCCGGGAGAGCCCGAGCTCCGTCAGCAGCGACAGGGCGGCGACCAGGATCGCGCCGGCGAGCACCTCCGTGAGGTCGCGCTGGGCGAGCCCGTCGATGATATATCGTCCGAGGCCACCCAGGCTGACGACCGCGGCGAAGGTGGCGGTAGCCACGATCTGCACCGCCGAGATCCTCACGCCCGCCATGATGAGCGGCATGGCCACCGGGATCTCCACCCGCCGCACTACCTGCCATCCGGTCATGCCCATACCCTCAGCCGAGTCCCGCACGTCGCGGTCCACGGCGCGGAATCCCGCGTACGTGTTCGTAATCATCGAGGGGACCGCAAGCACCACGAGCGCCACCAGCACCGGCACGAGCCCTATCCCGGCGACCAGGAAAGTCAGCAGGATCACCCCGAACGTGGGGACGGCCCGCGCGGCGTTGGACAGGTTTATCGCCAGGGCCCCACCGCGTCCCGTGTGACCGATCAAAATGCCGATCGGCTGCGCGATAACCACCGCTAGGATGATTGCCAGCACCGAGTACCAGATGTGCTCCAGAACGCGCGCCGGGACGCCGCTTGGTCCCTGCCAGTTGACAGGGTCAGCGAACCACGCGACCAGGTCGGTTATGACTTCTATCATGCTAACCTGGATCCCTCTGCCAGGGGGTCAGAACATGCTGCACACCAAGCAACCCCAGATCCGCCGCCACCGCCAGCAGCACCGAGAGCACGAGGCCCACGATCAGAGGCGTCGGGTACTGGCGTAGGAAGCCGTCCATGAACAGGTTGCCAAGCCCACCCTGCCCGATCAAGGCCGTAATCGCTACGTACGCGATGGTGTTGACCGTCGCTATGCGCAGCCCGGCTATGATGACCGGCACCGCCAGCGGCAGCTCGATGCGGAAGAGCTGGCGCGTGCGCGTGTAGCCCATCGCCTCCGCAGCCTCCCGGACGTGGCTCGGCACGCCCTTCAGGCCCTCCACGGTGTTGCGCAGCAGGATGAGCAGCGTGTACAGCGTCAGGGGAATTATGGCCGTTGCCTTGGAGAGGCCGGTGAAAGGGATCATGACCACGAACAGGGCCAGGGTCGGGATCGAGAACAAGATGCCCGCCACACCAAGGAGCGGCGAGTACAGCCGGGGCCAGCGGATGGACGCCAGCGCCATCGGAAACGCCATCAGAAAGCCGAGGCCGACGGGGACGACCGTCAGCACGATGTGCTCGGCGAGCTGCGCCCAGATCTCTCCAAGGTTGTCCAGGACCCACGACCAGTCGAAAAGACTCTGGGCCATCCTCTACTTCAGCTCCCCGGTCAGGGTGTTGTGGGTCACGACACCCTCGTAGCGGCCGTCCCCGTCCACCCTGACGGCCACGTTCAGGGGCGACTCGACCATGCCGTCCAGCGCCGCCCGCAGCGACTCGTCCTGCGTCACGAAGGTGTCGAATGGTTGGATCTCAGCCTCACCCACCGTTCCCTGCCCGTCGAGATCATTGATTGAGACCCACCCCTTTACCTGTTTCTCCGTGTCTGTGACGAGCACCCAATCCGTGCCGGACTCGCGCGCAACCTCCTGCGCCCGGCTGGACGAGTCGTCCTCGGAGACCAGTGGCCCGATCTCGTGTTCGACTGCGGAAACGGGGATGAGGGCAAGCCGCTTGAGGTTGCGCTCGGCGCCGAGGAAGTCCACCACGAAATCGTTGGCGGGCGTGGCGAGTAGATCCGTCGGTGTGGCGTATTGCTCCAGTATGCCCCCGACGTTGAAGATGGCGATGCGGTCGCCCATCTTCATAGCCTCGTCTATGTCGTGGGTGACAAAGAGGATGGTCTTCTTCAGCTCCCGCTGCAGGCGCAGGAACTCGTCCTGGAGCGACTCCCTCACTATCGGGTCCACGGCCCCGAAGGGCTCATCCATGAGCATGATGGGCGGGTCCGCCGCGAGCGCCCGTGCGACTCCGACGCGCTGCTGCTGGCCGCCGGAGAGCTGGCGCGGATAGCGGCTTGCGACCTCCTGCGACAGCCCGACCGTGTTGATAAGCTCCTCCACCCTCTCGCCGATGCGCTCTTTGTCCCAGCCGATCAGGCTGGGGACCGTGGCGACGTTGTCGGCGATGGTGAGGTGGGGGAAGAGGCCGACCTGCTGTATGACGTAGCCTATGTCGCGGCGCAGCCTGGGGGCTGGCACGCTCGCGGCGTCCTCCCCGTTCACGGTTATACGCCCGTCGGTCGGTTCGATCATGCGGTTGACCATGCGCAACGTCGTGGTCTTGCCGCACCCGCTCGGGCCGACAAGTACCACCAGCTCGCCCTCGGGGACCTCGAAGCTGACGTCGTCGGCGGCGACGGTCCCGTCAGCGTATCGTTTGGTGACGGACTCGAAGGTGATCATCGCACGCTCTCCGTTCTCCGATTACGCTGCTCGAATGTCTGTCCGAATTCGCCCCGCTCCAGCATCCCGGCGAGCCGCGTCAGGTTAGGGCCGGGCGGCTTGTCCTCCTCCACCGGCTCGACGGCCTCCGTGAGCCGTCCCGCGACCTCTTTGAGACCGTCCGGTATCCCGGCGCCACGCAACGCCCAAGCCTGCCGCGCCACGAGAAGCTCGCACGCGAGCACGTCCCGCACCAGCTCCTCCACCCGGCGCAGTTTCTCGGCGGCCTCGAAGGCGAAGGTCATGGCGTCCTCCTGTCCAAGGGAGGTGTCGGCAACGCCGACCGAGGCGGGTGCGGCGAGCCGCCGCAGCTCGTTCAGCACCCCGACGACGCGCTTCTGAACCACGATCAGGCCGCAAGAAGGACCGGGGTTTGGCGTAAGCTGATCCGGTAGCCCGCTGAAGCGGCTGTCGAGCAGCCGGTGGACCCTCTGCCCCGAAAGTTCGGCGGCCCGGATCAAAGCCAGCGCGAGCGCGTCGAACCCGGCTGCCAACTCCACCTCGTGGAAACCCCCGGTAGCCACGAAACTCCCCTCCACGAAAGCCGGTGAATCGGTCACGGACCCGACGGCGCGGTCGATGTCTTCGGTGAACCGGACGATGGTACGTTCGAGGTGGGCGAGCACCTGCGGCGCCACCCGGAACGAGACAGGGGCCTGTATCCCGTACCTCTCTCCGGCAGAGCCCCGCAGCGCGGCGCGCAACCTGGAGAGCACGCCGAACAGGACGGGGTCAGCGTGCAGCCGGTCTCCCCGCTCGCCGTAGATCTCCAGCGGGGCGCGAAGCGCGTCTATCGAACAGGCCGCGCCCGCGAGCAACTGGCGGGAGAGGATCTCCACGGCCCGCCGTCGCGCGATGGCGAGCGCGATGGTCCCGGGACACCCCGCCAGAAGTGCGATGCCTTCTTTCGCCGCCGGGTCGTAGGACGGGACGCCGCGCTCGGCCAGCGCGAGGGCCGCGTCTTTGACGTTTCCATCCGGTTCGAGGACGTGGCCCACGCCGACGAACGTCTGGAAGGCATGCGACAGCGGAATCACCTCTCCGGCGCTGCCGACGCCGCCGCGCGGGACGGCGGGTACGAAGCCGTCGTTGATACGGTCCACCAGGAACTGGCAGAGCTCCGGCGTGACCCCGGCGTATCCGCTGATCAGGTTGATCAGGCGCGCCGCCATCAAGGCCCGAGCTTCTTCCACGGGAAGGTACGGCGGTGACCCGACGGCGCGTCCGAGGAGCAGGTTCCGCTGGTGCCGTTTCAGTTCCGGTCCCCGCAGAGCTGTGTTCGCAAGGTATCCCGTCCCGGTGTTCACGCCGTACACGCGCTGCCCGCCAACGAGCGCGGCCACCATCTCTTCGTGGGAGCGCCGAAGCTCTTCCAGCAACTCGGGATGCAGCTCCAGGGTATGGAGCCCGAAAGCTATATCTTCTATCGTCTCCGGATCCAGGTCCGTGGAATGGCGGATCGTGATCACGCGCCACCACTTCCGTTCCCGCCGTAGCCGGTTTCGACCACGGTCCCTAGCCCGGCCTCTTCGGCGCGGCATAGGATCAGGTACGCCAGCGCCACGTCCGTCGTCGCCAGTCCCCGGTGCCAGAACAATATCTTCTCATCCGGCCGCTCGCGGCCCGGAGCGTGCCCGGCTACGATGTCCCCGAGCTCGGCGTAGAGGCTCTCTCTGGTGAGCAACCCCTCGTCCACATGCCGCCGCAGCGCCCCGAAACGGCCCGCGCCCGCCTGACCCCAGTCGTCCACGACGACCTTGTCCATCACGT
>Ga0136619_10000953_pt1 | contig 11174 bp, 9 predicted proteins | sample AntDrymUQ3532106_2_FD_104807 | JGI IMG/M metagenome (GOLD analysis project Ga0136619, IMG submission 104807) | Polar desert sand microbial communities from Dry Valleys, Antarctica - metaG UQ353 (21.06) | ecosystem: Environmental > Terrestrial > Soil > Desert | place: Antarctica: Dry Valley... | reverse complement strand
TGAAGTCGCCGGCCGAGCTGGCGCTGATGCAGGCAGCGGCGGATGTCACCATCGCCGCCTACGACCGCATCTACCCGGCGATCCGCGAAGGCATGACCCCCGGCGACATCGAGAAGCTGTTCGCGGCCGCGATTATCGACCTTGGCGGAACGAACCCGTGGGGGCTGATCCTGCTTGGCGAGGCGAGCGCCTATCCGCACGGCTCGGGCAAGCCGCAGCACGTCAGGCGCGGCGAGGTGGTGCTGCTCGACTGCGGCTGCGAGGTGCGCGGCTACCAATCGGACATTTCGCGCACCTTCGTGTTCGGCGCCAAGCCGACCGTCGAACAACGCAAGGTGTGGACCCAGATGCGCCGCGGGCAGGATATCGCGATGACCGCGGCCAAGGTCGGAGCGCCCGCCGGAAGCGTCGATGATGCGGTGCGCGCGGCCTACGAAAGCTCGGGCTACGGGCCCGGCTACAAGCTCCCCGGGACGTCGCACCGCACCGGCCACGGCATCGGCATGGAAGGGCACGAGCCGGTCAATCTCGTCCATGGCGAAACCACGCCCCTCGCACCCGGCATGTGCTTCTCCAACGAGCCCGGCATTTATCTGCCCGGAAAGTTCGGGGTCCGGCTTGAGGACTGCTTCCACATGACTGAGGCGGGGCCGAAGTGGTTCTCGGTCCCGCCACCCTCGATCGACGACCCGTTCGGGCGCACCGCCTGAATTGAACAAGAGACGCTTGACGTTTCGCGCCGCCGCCGCGAATCGTGGACGGCAGAAGAGGGGACAGGACATGGCCGACCAGCCGAAGAAGCGCGGGCTCGAGCTGCAGTGGCAGATGCTGATCGGCTTCCTCGTCGGCCTGATCGCCGGCCTGATTGTCTATACGACCCAGCCGGACGCGCCGTGGGTGGAGATCGTCACAACCTATGTGACCCAGCCGATCGGCCAGATCTTCCTGCGCTTGCTGTTCATGCTGGTCATCCCGTTGCTGTTCTCGGCGCTGGTCGTGGGCATTTCGGAGATGGGGGAGGTGCGCTCGTTGAAGCGCGTCGGCCTTCGAACTCTTGCCTACACAATCATCGTCTCATCGATCGCCGTGCTGGTCAGTCTCACCGTCGTCAATTTGCTCCAGCCCGGCGCCGGCGTCGATCGCGACGTCGCCGCATCGCTTCTCGCCGCGCAGGAGGGCCGGGCGGGCGAAATCATCCAGACCGGCCGCGAGCAGCCAACCGGGATCGACGCCTTCGTCAGCATCATCCCCAACAACCTCGTTGAGGTGATGGGGACCAACAGCTCGATCCTGTCGGTGATGTTCTTCGCCTTGTTTTTCGGCATCGGCCTGCTGCTCACCGACACGCCCAACGCGCGCGCACTGAAGCGCGGTTTCGAGGGGCTGTTCGACGTGACGATGCGGCTGATCATGATCGTCATCCGCCTGGCGCCGCTCGCGGTCGCCTGCTTCATGTTCAACCTGGCGGCACTGTTCGGATGGGACCTGCTCATACGGCTCTCGGCCTATGTCGGAGTCGTCCTGCTCGCGCTCGCGATCCAGATGTTCATCGTCTTTCCGACTTTGCTCGCGACGCTCGGGCGAAAGAACCCGATCACCTTCTTTCGGCAGACTCAGGAGGCCAGCCTGATGGCCTTCTCCACCGCCTCGTCCAACGCGACCCTGCCGACGGCGCTTCGAGTCGCCGACGAGAAGCTCGGACTGCCGCGACGAGTATCGCGCTTCGTGCTCACCATCGGCGCCACCGCCAACCAGAACGGAACGGCGATGTTCGAGGGCGTGACGGTGATCTTCCTCGCTCAGTTCTTCAATGTCGAGCTGACCATTGGGCAGCAGGTCATGGTGATGCTGGTCTGCATTTTGGGCGGCATCGGCACGGCCGGCGTCCCGGCCGGCTCGCTGCCGGTGGTGGCGCTGATCCTGGCGATGGTCGGCATCCGCCCCGAGGCAATCGCGCTGGTGCTGGGGGTCGATCGCTTCCTCGACATGTGCCGAACGACGCTCAATGTGATCGGCGACCTGGTCGCGGCCCAGGTCATTTCCGCCGCCGAGCCGCATGAGGGCGAGCCGGCCGACAAGGTGCCGCGAGCCCGGTCCCGAGCGATGTGATGGACGCAGACCCCGGCGAGCTCGGCGTGCTTCAGTTCGGGCGCGACATCCTCCACGACGAGGCGCGGGCGCTCGATGCGCTCGCCGACAGCCTGGACGAGGATTTCGAGCGCGCAGTCGCGATGATTTTCGAAATGCAGGGCAAGCTGATCGTCAGCGGGTTGGGCAAATCCGGTCACATCGGCCGCAAGATCGCCGCCACTTTCGCGTCGACAGGCACGACCGCGACCTTCCTGCACCTCGCCGAGGCGATCCACGGCGACATGGGGATTGCCGCCAAAGGCGACGTCGCGCTCTTGATCTCGCAGAGCGGCTCGACCGCCGAGCTCGAGGCGGTGATCGATCATTTCCAGCAGGTCGGGATCCCGATCGTCGCCGTCACCGGCAACCCGCGCTCGATGCTGGCCGAGGCTTCGACGGCTCCCTTGGTGCTGCCGCACTGGGCGGAAGTCGGCCCGGAAGCGGTCGCTCCGACGACCTCGACGACGATGACCCTGGCGCTCGGCGATGCGCTGGCGATGGCCGTCATGCGCCAGAAAGGGTTCAGCCGGACCGATTTCGGCCGACTCCACCCCGGCGGCTCGCTCGGCGCGCGGCTGAAGCCGGTCCGGCGGCTGATGCACGGTGGCGACGCTCTGCCGCTCACCAACCGTGACAGCTCGATGCACCAGGCGATTGTCGAGATGACCGAGAAACGCCTCGGCGTGGTCGGAGTGACCGACGGCGACGGCAATTTGATTGGGGTGATCACCGACGGCGACCTGCGCCGCAACATCGAGCGCGGGCTCGACCTGCCGGCATCCGAATATATGACCGCGAACCCGAAGACAGTCGGCCCGGACGCGCTGATCGACGAGGCGCTGACCCTGTTCGACGAGCACCGCATCACAATGTTGTTCGTCGTCGAGCCGGGCGACGGCGGCCAGCGTCCGGTTGGAGTGCTGCATATCCACGATTGCCCGGCCGCCCGGTGAAGCACCCGATATGAATGTCGCGATCCTGATCCCGGCCCGGTTCGAATCGTCGCGCTATCCGGGCAAGCCGCTGGTCGTGCTCAAGGGAGCGAGCGGGGTCGCCAAGCCGCTGATCCAGCGCAGCTACGAAGCCGCGGTGCGAGTCGCCGGCGCCAGCTCGGTCCATGTCGTCACCGATGATTTGCGGATCGCCGACCAGGCCGCCGGGTTCGGCGCCGCGGTCGTCATGACGTCATCGGAATGCCGCAACGGCACCGAGCGCTGTGCCGAGGCGCTGCAGCACCTCGACAGCACGGACCTGGTCGTCAATTTGCAGGGCGACGCGCTGCTGACCCCGCCGGGGTTCGTCGAGGCGCTGATTGAGCACATGCGCGGCGCGGTCGAGGCGCAAGTTGCGACCCCGGCGATGCGGCTGCGGAGCGGGGAGGTGAGGGCGCTTCAAGCCGAAGAGGCCGCGGGACGGGTCGGCGGAACAACGGTGGTTGCGGATGGGGCCGGGCGGGCGTTGTATTTCTCGAAGCGGCTGGTCCCGCATTTGCCCGACGGAGCGCTCGACGGCGAGATGTCGCCGGTCCGGCTGCACGTCGGGGTCTATGCCTATCGCCCCGAGGCGCTGGCCGCCTACGCCGCGACTCCGGTGAGCGAGCTCGAAATGCTCGAAGGGCTCGAGCAGTTGCGCTTTCTCGTTGCCGGGATCCCGATTGCCGTCGTCGAGGTCGAGACGCCGGCGTTCGCCCTGCGCGAGCTCAACAATCCCGAGGACGTGGAGGCGATCGAGGCGGCGCTCGCCGCGGCGGGCCTGGAGTGAGCTTTTTCGATGCGCTCGACGCGCGTTACCGGCTGATCCTGTGCGACATCTGGGGCTGCGTCCACGACGGCGTGAACCTTTACCCGGGCGCCGCCGACCGCCTCCGCCAGTGGCGGGCGGAAGGACGGGCGGTGGTCCTGATCACCAACGCGCCGCGCACCGCGGAAGCCGTCGAGCAGCAGCTCGGGCGGATCGGCCTGCCGCGCGATGCCTGGGACGGGATCGCGACCAGCGGCGAGGCCGGAATCGCGGCGTTGAAACAGCTCGGCCAGCCGGTCGGTTTTCTCGGCACGGCGGCGGACCGCGCGATCCTTGAAAGCAAGAGCGTCGCGATTGCCGCTGGCGACGATTTCACCGACCTCGTGTGCAGCGGGCTCGACGAGCAAAGGCCGAATGCCGTTGACTATTCCGACCAGCTCGGCGCGTGGGCCGCCCGCGATGTGCGGATGCATTGCCTCAACCCCGACCGGATGGTGATCCGCGGCGGCGTTCCCGAGGCGTGCGCCGGTGCGCTGGCCGATATCTACGAGGCGCTCGGCGGGCGCGTCGCCTGGTACGGCAAGCCGCACCGGGCAATCTACGAGCATGCGCTCCATCTCGCCGGCGATCCGCGGCCGAGCGCGGTGCTGGCGATTGGCGACAGCTTGCAAACCGACGTGCTTGGCGCGGCGCGGATGGGCTTCGACTGCGTGTTCGTCACCGGCGGGATCCACGCCGGCGAGCCATTTCCGCCCGATTTCGGCCGGCAAAACGGCCTCGATGGCTGGCAGCCGGTGGCAGTCGTCGACTCCCTCGGCTAAGGCGCTGCGAATGCAATTGCTTGGACGCACTGTCGGCCTCGACCAGCCGCTGTTCCTGATCGCCGGCCCGTGCGTGGTCGAAAGCGAGGAGCTGCAGATGCGCACCGCCGAGACCTTGAAGGGCATCACCGACAAGCTCGGCATCCAGTTCATCTTCAAGTCGAGCTTCGACAAGGCCAACCGCTCGTCGGGCGGCAGCTACCGCGGCCCCGGCATGGATGAGGGGCTGCGAATCCTCCAGAAAGTGCGCGAGACGTTGGGAGTTCCGGTTCTGACCGACGTCCACGACATCCCGCAGATCGCGCCGGTCGCCGAGGTTGTCGACGTCCTCCAGACGCCAGCCTTCCTCGCCCGCCAGACCGACTTCATCACCGCGGTCGCCAGCGCCGGGCGGCCGGTCAACATCAAGAAGGGGCAGTTCATGGCGCCCCACGACATGGTCAACGTCGTCGACAAGGCGCGAACCGCGGCCAGGGCCGCCGGCGGCGACGGCGACAATGTCATGGTGTGCGAGCGCGGCGCCTCGTTCGGCTACAACAATCTGGTGTCCGACATGCGCAGCCTGGCGATCATGCGCGAGACCGGCTGCCCGGTGGTGTTCGACGCGACCCATTCGGTCCAGCTGCCGGGCGGGCAGGGGACCAGCTCGGGCGGGCAGCGCGAGCATGTGCCGGTGCTGGCCCGGGCGGCGGTGGCTGCGGGAGTCTCGGGGCTGTTCATGGAAACCCATCCCGATCCCGCCAACGCCAAGTCGGACGGGCCCAACGCCTGGCCGCTCGACCGCATGGAAGCGTTGCTGACGACGCTGGTTGCGATCGATCGGACGGTCAAGGAGGCAGGGTTCGAGGAGTCGTCGCTGTGAAGGTGATCGGGCTGTGAAGGTGACGGGGCTGTGAAGGTGATGGGGCTGTGAAGCGAACCGTGTTCGTCCACGCCAACGACCGCCAGATGCTCGGCGCGCGCATTTCCGCCCACAGCTACCGCCGCAACGCCCGCGAGCCCGGCAGCTTCGATGTCAAGATCCTCGATGTCCGTGATCATCCCCGGCTGCTGCGGCGCGGCCAGACAATCCTGCGCGCCGGCCACGTCCGCGACTGGGACCCGGACGATCTGCAGAGTTTCACTCCGCTGCGTTTCTACCCGCCCCAGGCAATGGGCTTCGAGGGTTTGGCGGTGATCACCGACCCCGACATCTTCGGCGTCGGCGACGTCGGCGAGCTGTTCCAGCGCGATCTGCAGGGCAAGGCGGTCTGGGCGGTGCCGCGCCCCGGCCACAACGACCGCGACGATTATATCGCGACCTCGGTGATGCTGCTCGATTGCGCGAAGCTGGCACACTGGCGCTTCGACCAGGATCTGGACGATCTGTTCGCCCACCGCTTCGATTATGTCGACTGGATCGAGCTGAAGCGCGAGGACCGCTCGACCATCGGCCTGCTCGAGCCCGAATGGAACGATTTCGACCGCCTGACCCCCAGGACCAAGCTGCTGCACACCACCAAGCGGCGCACGCAGCCGTGGAAGACCGGGTTGCCGGTCGATTATACGCTGCGCGAAAGCGGCTGGTTCGATGCCCTCCGTCGTATCCGCCGCCAGCGTTACGAGCAGCACCCCGACCGCCGCCAGGAAGCCCTGGTCTATGCGCTGCTGGCCGAGATGGTCGATTCGCGCGAAGTCACCAAACAGGAGCTGGTCGCGGAAATGGCCGCGAACCACATCCGCCACGATTCCATGGAGCTGATCGACCGCTACCGCGGCTGGCAATTACTCGACGCCGTCGCTTAGCAGCCGGCGGACGGCGGCGACGGCGATCTCCACCGGGTCCTCGACCGCTTCGCATTTCGGCTCGTCGACCGTTCCAACCAGCCCCCGCTCCTCGAGGTCCGCCCAGAATCGGCGCAGGTCGCGGAAGTCCGACGAAAAGCCCTGGGCGCGGCCGAGCTCCTGGCGCCCTTCCTCGTCGAGCTGGACCGGCACCAGCCCGACCGGCTTGCCGGTCATCACCGCCTCGGAGATCATCGACACGCTGTCGGCGGTGACGAAACTCTCGTCGGCATCGGCGAGCAGCACCGGGAAGCGCACCGGCGGGTCGGTCAGGACATTGGGCCGGCCGCTGAGCGCCGCCTTGACCGCGTCGAGGGTTTCCGGAGCAGTCCTCGGGCTGCCGACGACGATCAGCGATCCGCCCGCCGCCCCGGACCGTTCGGTCAGCCGGACCGCGCAATCGGCGACGACATCGCCGGCCAGGGTCCAGAATCGCGTCACTCCGCCGAGCGCCAGAAGCAGGTGCGGCCGCGGCGCGCTCTCCAGCCAATGCGCTTCTCCGGGAAGCGCCTGCGGCCTCGCCCGATGGCGGCCCATCGACAGCGGCAAAACGACGACATTGTCCGCTGGCGGCACCGGATATTGCGGCGTGGTCAGCACCAGGTCGAACAGCTTCGGGTCAGCCCTTGGATTGCCAAGGCGGACGATTCTTGTCTTCCCGCGATTCTTGCGCCGGATCCAGCGCGCGACCGCGACGCTGCGCCGGCCGATGCCGATCACCAGGTCCGGCCACGGCGGCCCAATCGTCCGCCGGCTACGGTGGTCGAGCAGGAACGGGCGGTCCGGGAACAGCCGCAAATAGCGGATCCAACGCCTCCGGTAGCTCATGGTGCGGGTTTCGAACGGCAGCCCGAGCGCTTCGGCCAGCGCCAGGAGTTGGTTGTTGTCGCCGACGCGCGAACCGAGCAGCACCCAGATCCGGGGCGGCTGCGCGGTCACCGCGCTCGGACCCGCCGGTATTCAAGCGTCACCTGGATAGCGAGCGCGGCCACCATGGCTGCATTTCCGATCACGAAGGCGGCGGCTGCGCCGGTTACTCCGAACCGCCATGAAAGCGGCGCAACGATCGCGAAATAAAGGACAGTTGCGGCCAGCCGCGCATTGAGTGGCGCAGCGGGCCGGTCGAGCGCATAGAGCATCGGCACCAGCGGGAAGCTGATCATCGCCAGCAGCGGCACCGCCATCAGCAACAGCAGCACCGGGTAGGCGGGCAGGAACTCGCTTCCGAACAGCGCGTCGATGAGTGGCCGGCCGGCGACCAGCAGCACCAGCAGCCCAACCACTCCGGCCGCGGTCGCGAGCACGGTCCCGCGCACCATCAGCTTCCATGGCTTCTTGCTCTTGAGGTCCATCCGCACGACTTCGGGGTAATAGGCCTTGCCGAGCAGGTCGGCGGGCTTCTGCGCGCTGTCGGCGAGGCTCGCCGCGATGCGGTAAATACTAGCGGCAGCCGGGCCAATCAGTCCTCCGACGACCAGGCGGGCGATCGGTCCCCACGCCGCCGTCAGGCTCGAGGTCAAATTGACGTGGATGGCGAAGCGCCATGCGCCGGGAAGCTTGTCCGGCTTCAAGGTCGGGCGAATGCCCTGCAACAGCTTGCGCCGGCGAAGCTCACGCCATGCCAGGAACCACAAATAGAGATCGCCGCCGAGGTCGGTCACGTACCAGATGGCGACGAACGCCTCGAACGGGGCATCCACCCACCAGGCGATCCCCGCGAGGATCGCGCGGGCGATCGGATAGGTCGTGCCCTGCCAGCTCAACAGGTCGAACCGGTCGAGCGCCCGCAGCACGCCGACCGGCGTCGCCGCACTCATTGTCGGCAGCAGGGTGCAATAGACCATCGCCACGAGCAGATACTGATCGGTGATCCCGAACAGTCCCCCGAGCAGCGGCAGAAGCAGGATGGCGAGGATCATCCCGCCAAAGCCGCTGACCACGTCGAGGGCGAACGCGAAGCCGGTTGACGCCTTGAACTCGTCGGCCCCGCCGGGGACCATCGCCTGGCCGCCGTAGCGAACGATCAACTGCCACGACTGGAACTTGCTGAGGCCGCTCGCCGCCTTGGCGTAGCTGGTGATGAGGATCAGAATTCCGAACATCATGACGCCAAGAGAGCGCCCGGCGAAGGCCAGGGTCGCCAGCGCCGCTACGCCGGAAATCGCTTTGGACACAGCGAGATAGCTGCTGTTCTTTAGCAGCGACTTGAAGTGCCGATCGTCGAACCAATGCCTCATCGCGCGCCGCTCTAGGCGATCGCAGGCGGCGTGTCGCGGCTGATCAGGCCGGTGCTCAGGCCGGTGCTCAGGCCGGTTCGGGCATGCGTTGCTGGACGATCTTGTCGGCCAGCGTCCCGTTCAGTTCGGCGAGATGGTCGAACTCCGCCTCGTAGGTCGCCAGGCCGTGGCTTTGCGACCTCAATTCGGCCTCGAGCCCGCCAAGCTCGGCTTCCGGGATCAGCGCGTCGACGCGGTCCCATCCGGTCCAGCCGTCGCGCGGCGCCATTCCGAGCATCTGGCCGCGGCGGCTGGCGATCGCCGAGGTGATCCGGCTGGTGGCGCTGGACGGACAGACTACGGTCAGCCGCTGCACCGGCTCGAGCAGGTGCGGGTGGGCGGCGCCGAGCGCCTCGTTCATCGCGATCCGGCCCGCCATGCGGAAAGCCAGCTCGGAGCTGTCGACGCTGTGATAGCTGCCGTCGATCAGGGTCACCGCGACGTCGACGACCGGAAAGCCGAGCGGGCCTTTGTGCATCGCTTCCTTGACGCCATGCTCGACCGCCGGGATCCACTGGCGCGGCACCGCGCCGCCGGTGATCTTGTCGTGGAATTGGAATCCTTCGCCGCGTGACAACGGCTTGATCTCGATCACCACGTCGCCGAACTGGCCGTGGCCGCCCGACTGCTTCTTGTGGCGGCCCTTCTGGGTGACCGAGCGGCGGATCGATTCTCGATAGCCGATGCTCGGCGCGTGCGACTTCACCTCGACCCCGTAGCGCCGCTTCAGCCGCGCCAGCACCGTGTTGAGATGCTCGTCGTTGACGCCCTTGAGGCGCATTTCATGGCTCGCCTCGTCATGCTCGAGGATCAGCGCGCAATCCTCCTCCAGCAGCCGCTGGAGGGCGCCGGACAGCCGAACGTCGTCCTTGCGGTCGGCCGGCTCGATCGCCAGCGCGAAGTTGCGCGACGGGAACTCGCTCTCGATCGGCGGCGGCAGCGCGCCCGATCCGAGCCACTCGCCGGCCTTGACGTTGTCGATCTTGGCGACCGCGACAATGTCGCCGTCACGGGCCTCGGCGACTTTCTGGGTCTTGTCGCCCTGCATCCGGAACAGGGCGCCAAGCCGTGCAGGCTCGCCGCGGCCGGTCTTGATGTCGGACCCTTCGGCTAGGCTTCCGCCGAGCGCCCGGGCGAGCGCCAGCCGCCCGACCGAGCCGCCGTGGTTGATCTTGAACACATGGAGCGCCGGCGCGGTCACCGACAGGCGCCGGGCGGCCGCTTCCGGCGCCGGCGCCTCGTGGCGCAGCGCCTTGAGCAGCCGCCGCACTCCCCACGCGCTGCCGGCCGAACCGAACAGCACCGGCACGCCAAGGCTTTCGCCGGTTTCGCGGGCGAGATCCTGGAGGATCCGGTCCTGGCTCGGGGCTTCGTCCATCAATAGCTGTTCGAGCAGTTCGTCGTCGTGGTCGGCAAGCTGCTCCAGCATGTGGGTGCGGGCTTCGGCCTCGCGCTCCTGGAGGTCGGCCGGCATTTCGATCTGCTCGGAATCCTTTCCGGGCCGGTAGTGGAACGCGCGCTCGAGCGCGAGATCGACGAAGCCGGTCACCTTGTCGCCTTCGCGGATCGGAATCTGGCGGGCGATCAAAGGCGACACGCTCATCGGCTGCAGCGCCGAGAGGAGGTCGCGGATGCGGCCGTGGGCCTGGTCGATGCGGTTGACGAAGATCAGGTGCGGAATGCCGAGCTCGTCGAGCATCCGCAGTGCAGGGGCTGCGAGCGGCGCTCGCGCCGGGTCGGGGTCGACGACCATGATCGCCATGTCGGCAAGCGCCAGCGCGCGCGCTCCATCGGCGGCGAAGCCGACCGAGCCGGGGCTGTCGATCAAGGCGAAGCTGTCGCCGAGATACTCGAAATTGTAGAGGTTGAGCTCGGTCGAGCCGCCGCGAGCGCGGGCTTCGGGGCTGCTGTCGCCGGTGCTGGAACCGTTGGCGGTGGAGCCCAGACGGTCGGTCGCGCCGGCCGCGAACAGCATCGCCTCGGCAAGGCTGGTCTTTCCCGCGCCGGCCGGTCCGACCAGCGCGACCACTCGAGTGCCTTTGACTGCTCCGCCCTTGGTTTCAGCGCCCATGCGACTCTCCTCTCGTCCCGATGCCGGGCGCGCGAGTCGCCTCAAAGGCGCACCTTGCGCGCTCTTCGAAACAACCACCGTCTGACTCTTCGCGGCGGAAGGCAAGGGGGACTCGTTGCGCATCCGTCATCGCGAGCGGCGGACGCGACGAAGCATGATCGTCGCGGGCTAGGCCGCCGGAAGGAGCCTTTTCTCGCCGGCCAGCCGAAGCAACGCCGCCTGCAATTTCTCGAACGCGCGCACCTCGATCTGGCGGATGCGTTCGCGGCTGACCGCATAGACCTGGCTCAATTCCTCGAGCGTCTTGGGCTC
>Ga0136619_10000952_pt1 | contig 11177 bp, 13 predicted proteins | sample AntDrymUQ3532106_2_FD_104807 | JGI IMG/M metagenome (GOLD analysis project Ga0136619, IMG submission 104807) | Polar desert sand microbial communities from Dry Valleys, Antarctica - metaG UQ353 (21.06) | ecosystem: Environmental > Terrestrial > Soil > Desert | place: Antarctica: Dry Valley... | reverse complement strand
CTCAGCGACTGCTTGGCACCCAATCTCGGTGACCGGGAGTTCTTCGTAGCCAAGGCGATCGGCTGGGCGCTGCGGGAGTACGCCAAGACGGACCCGGACTGGGTACGCCGCTATCTCGCCGACTACGGACCGCAGATGTCGGGTCTGTCCCGACGCGAAGCCGCCAAGCACCTGTAGCCGGGGGCCAGAATCCAGCTCCAGAGTCGCTCCTGCATCCGTACAGAAGGCTCCCGGATCGCTATCGAATCGCTACAGAATCCGGAGCGCCAGCCTGGACAGCTGAAACAGACCGAAGGCAATGCTGGCAATGATCGCCACCAGGGCATAGGACTGCCACCGATTGCGTCGCCCGGTGGACAGGACCGCCGGCAACAGCAGCCCGAGACCGACGTCGAGCACGATCAGGACCCACCGAGAAGGCGACTCGGCGGTGGCCAGGACAAAGACTCCCTCTCCAAGAAATGTGCCCGAGAACGCAGCTCTGCTCAGGTTGCCGAGCCTGGAGTCGAGTCGGGTGCAATCAGCCGCTGCGCCGGCAACGGGTCCCGCGACCACTGCGAGCAACGCCCAGATCCAGGCGATCTCCGCCGGATAGGAGCCATCGGTGACGAAGTAGGTGACGTAGTAGGCCAGTACGCCGGAAAGCAACAGCACCGACGTGCCCGTGGCGGCGGCGCGAACAGAGCCAGCCAGCCGTCCGACGGCCAACGAGGAGAGCAGCCACAGGCAGAGGAAACTGGTCAGCCACCCGGTCGCGCCAGACCATTCGTCGGCGAGCTTGGAGATGACTCCGAGCACGACACCGGCAATCGCCGCTAGCGGCACAACTGCGGTCAGGTTACGGCGCGCGCGAACCCGCAGGTCTGACATCAGAGGTACTGGCCGCTGCCCGGCTGGTCGCCACTACCTGGGAAGCTCGGCATACCTGACTGGCCGGACGGCTCACCTGGCATTGCTGTGGAAGCCCCACCGGGGAGAGCTCGGCGACGGATCTCCTCCAGCTGGACCCGAGCCGCCATCTGTTGGGCGAACAGTGCCGTCTGGATCCCGTGGAAGAGTCCCTCGAGCCAGCCCACCAGCTGAGCCTGGGCGATCCGAAGCTCGGCGTCGCTGGGCGTGACATCGTCGCCGAAGGGCAGCGAGAGGCGCTGGAGCTCGTCGCGCAGTTCGGGGGACAGTCCATCTGCGAGTTCGTGGATCGAACGTTCGTGCACCTGACGCAACCGGTTGCGGCTCGCATCGTCCAGGGGAGCGGCGCGTACCTCGTCGAGAAGCTGCTTGATCATGGAGCCGATCCGCATCACTTTGGCCGGTTCGGAGATCATTTCTCCCAGCTGCTCGCCGCCCTCGCCGGCTCCTCCGGCCATCGCTGCCTGCACATCCCCCTTCGGGACCGGCATCGTTCCGATCGGCCTACCATCGGGTCCGATCACGACGACGTCGGGCTGCTGGGATTGCTGGTCTGGCTGAGTCATCCCCCTATGGTGCCCCGTCGGAATCAATGACCCTGAGCCAGGCCGACGACGTGATCGCATCGCTAGGGTGTGAGGGTGCCCAACTCCGCTACGACCGAACTGGATGTGCTCCGGGTCAGAGGTCAGTTCATGTCTCTGGCCGACGGCTTCGTCCATGTCGACGGGGCGGCGGGCAGCCTGGTGCCTTATTCGGTCGCCTCGGCGGTGGGCAACACGATGCGAACCGCTGTGGCCAATCGTGGTGGCCCGTTCCCGGCCTCGGCCCTAGCCGACGAGCTGGTGAACGCAGGTCGTGCTGCGATCGCGGACCTGGTCGGTGGCCTACCCGCGGGAGTCGTGCTCGGGCCGAACATGACGTCGCTGACGTACACGATGTCCCGGGCGCTGGCCAAGACGTGGCAACTGGGGGATGAGATCGTCGTCTCCCGCCTCGATCACGACGCAAACATCCGACCTTGGCTGCAGGCCGCCCGAACGGCCGGCGTCACCGTGCGCTGGGCCGAGGTGGACATCGAGACCTGCGACCTGCCGGAGTGGCAGTACGACGAGTTGCTCAACGAGCGGACCCGATTGGTCGCGGTCACGGCGGCCAGCAACGCTGTGGGTACCCGGCCCGATGTGGCGGCCATCGCCAGGCGAGCCCACGAGGTCGGGGCGTTGACCTACGTCGATGCCGTCCATGCCGCACCTCATGTCCCCCTCGACATCGCTGAGCTGGGAGCCGATTTCGTCGCCGTCTCGCCGTACAAGTTCTGCGGGCCGCACCTCGGAGCCGTCGCCGCTGATCCGAAGCTCCTGGCCTCCCTGCACCCAGACAAGCTCGTGCCGTCCCCCGATCGCGTACCCGAGCGATTCGAAACCGGTACGCCACCCTTCGAGCTCTACGCCGGACTGGCCGCAACCGCCGACTACCTCGCCGACCTCATACCGTCGGAAGGCACCCGGCGCGAACGGATCCTCGCCTCGATGCGTGCCGCCGAGTCCTATGAGCAGATCATCTTCCTACGACTGGAGTCCGGGATACGGGCCATGTCGCACGTGACCATTCTGGGGTCCGCTCCGCGACGCACGCCCACCCTTTCGATCACCGTGCGGGGCAAGCATCCGCGTGAGGTCAACGAGTTCCTCGCCGAGCGCGGGATCTGCGCCTGGGACGGTGACTATTACGCGACAGAGCTATTCGGCGCCGTGGGCGTCAACGCCGAGGGCGGAGCGGTACGGATCGGCCTGCTGCACTACAACACCGAAACCGAGGTCGATCACATCCTCGAAGCACTGGCCGCTGTGCGCTGACCCGCCCTACACGCCGGTACTTCGAGGAGCACCTTTCCCATGTGCGTGCTGCTTTCGACGATGCGGTGCGCCTGTGCCGCTTCGGTCATCGGTAAGACTCGGTCGATGATCGGCCGCACCACTCCGCCCTCGACCGCTGGCCAGACGTGATGGATGACGGCTGCGACGACGGCACCCTTGCCCGACGGCCCGTGGACCGGCCGACCGCGTAACCCGGTGGCGTGCACCGATCCCCGCTTGGCCAACAGCGCGCCCATGTCGAGTTCGCCCTTGCGACCGCCCTGCATTCCGATGATGACCAGACGGCCGTCCGGGGCAAGGGCAGAGACGTTCCGCGCGAGATAGGCCGCACCCATGTTGTCCAGGATGACGTCGACCCCGCGTCCGTCGGTCAACTCGGTCACCCGCGCCACGAAGTCCTCGTCGCGGTAGTTGATCGACGCTGCGGCCCCCAACTCGAGGCAGAAGTTCCGCTTCGCCTTCGATCCCACAGTGACGAAAACCGTCGCACCGACCAGGCCGGCGATCTGTATTGCCATCGTGCCGATGCCACTGGAACCGCCATGTACGAGCAGCCGGTCACCCTCGCTGAGACCGGCCCGCATCACCACGTTGGACCACACGGTGCAGGTCACTTCGGGAAGGCCACCAGCTGAGACCAGGTCAAGTCCGGTGGGCAACGCAAGGACCTGGGCGGCAGGGACATTCACTTTCTCGGCATACCCACCGCCGGCCAGCAGCGCGCAGACCTCGTCGCCGATGGACCATTCCGTGACATCCGTGCCGACTTCGGACACGACCCCGCTGCACTCAAGCCCGGGAATGTCCGACGCCCCGGGCGGGGGCGGGTAGTTCCCCTGCCGCTGCATGATGTCCGCGCGGTTGACCGCACTCGCGACGACGTCGATCACGACCTCGCTCGGGCCGCAGATCGGATCGTCGACCTCGGACCAGGTCAGGACGTCGGGGCCCCCGAAGGAAGGCAAGGTGATCGCATGCATAACGTCCAACCTATGCCGGAGCGGCAGCCTCGCGAGCGCGCAGGTCCTTTCGGAAGATCTTGCCGCTGGCCGCCTTCGGGATCGCGTCAAGGAACTCCACGTGCCGTACCTTCTTGTGCGGAGCGACTTTGCTCGCCACGAACTCCATGACGGCTGCAGCCGTGAGTTCCTGGCCCGGGACAGGAACTACGAAGGCCTTCGGTGCCTCGCCGCCTTCCTCGTCCGGTACGCCGATGACCGCGGCATCCGCGATCGAGGGATGACTGAGCAGCACGGCTTCGAGCTCGGCCGGGGCCACCTGGTAGCCCTTGTACTTGATGAGTTCCTTGACCCGATCGACGATCCAGAAGAATCCATCCTCGTCGACGAGGGCTACATCACCGGTGTGCAACCAACCGTCGGAATCCAGGGTCACTGCCGTCGCCTCGGGGTTGTTCAGGTAGCCCTTCATGACCTGCGGCCCGCGCACCCACAGCTCACCTCGCTCGCCCTCTGCCGAGTCCTGTCCGGTCTCTGGATCGACCAGCCGTGACTCGGTATTGGGCAGGGCAACCCCGACGCAACCCCGCGGCGCCTCCATGCCGTCCGGGGTGGCGTGCGAGACCGGCGAAAGCTCGGTCATCCCGTACCCCTGGCAGACCCGAAGGTTGAGCCGCCGCTCGCACATAAGCGCGAGGTCCTGATCCAGGGGCGCGGCCCCGGAGAAGATCACCTGCACCGAGGACAGGTCGTAGTTGTCCACGATCGGATGCTTGGCCAGGGCCAACACCATCGGCGGAGCGGCGTAGATCCGGGTGACTTTGTGTTCCTGCAGGGCACCGAGGAACTGCTCGAGGTCGAAGCGGGGCAGCGTGACCAGCGGGGCGCCGAGGGCCAGCCCGATGTTCATCAGAACGGTCAACCCGTAGATGTGGAAGAAGGGAAGTACGGCAATGATCCGGTCGTTCTCGTCAAGGTGGAAGAGCGGCTCACACTGACGGATGTTGGCCACCAGGTTGCGGTGGGTGAGCATCACGCCCTTGGGCAGCCCGGTCGTACCCGAGGAGTACGGCAGCGTGATGAGGTCGTTGGCCGCGTCGATCTCTACCTCCACCGAGGGGGCCTTCGTGGTGAGCAGATCCTGCAGCGACTCGTGTCCATCGGCACCGTCGAGCACGATGATCGCCTCGACCGAGTGCATCTGCGTGGCGGCGACCGCACGGTCCAGGAACGGCGAGACGGTCACCAGCAGTTTCGCGCTGGCGTCCTTGAGCTGGAAGGCGATCTCGTCGGGCCCGTACAGCGAGTTGATGGTCGTCGAGATCGCGCCGGCCTTGGCGATCCCGTGGAAGACAACCGGGTAATAGATGGTGTTCGGGCTGAACACCGCGACAACGTCGCCCTTCTTGACCCCTCGCTCGGCCAGCGCTGCGGCGAAGCGGTCGATGTAGTCGGCCAGCTGGGTGAAGGTCAGCGTCTGTCCGCTTACCCCGTCGATGACCGCGGGGTGGTCGGGGAGCCGGGTGGCTGCGCGCAACACGTAGTCGGTAGCTGAGACGTCCGGAATGTCGACGTCGGGGAAGGTGCTGGACAGGGACATCGGTTCTCCTCGAGTCGGGCCGGTCGAGCAGTTGGGTTCGGGTCTGGACGGGTGGAGTCAGGGTCGGGGCCAGAGCACGGCCTGGGTGCAACGGAACAGCGCAATCGTCTTGTCGGTCTGTACGTGGGTCACCTCGGCATCCCAGACCTGAGTCGTACGACCGACATGGACGGCACGCGCGGTGGTAGTGATCTCACCGTCACGGGCGGTGCTGAGGAAGTTGGACTTGAGCTCGATCGTGGTGAACCCGATCGAACCCTCCGGCAGCAGGGCCCGGCAACCGTACCCGCATGCGGTGTCCGCCAGGCCGATGACGGCTGCGGCATGCAGGAAGCCGTTGGGAGCCAATAACTCGGATCGGATCGGTAGCGCAGCGACGATCCGGCCGCGCTCGTGCTCGAGAATCTCCAGACCCAGCAATTCCGGGAAGGCTCCGGCACTGATGGCGTTGAGCGCGTCGACGCCTGAATCCATGGGGGAGACCATACGGAACCGGTACGGCCGGTGGCGCATCCAAATACATGCAAGCCGGTTCAGCGCTGGGCCACCGGATAACCTTTGCCGTGAACCGTTCACGATCCTGCTGATCACTCAACCGAGAGAGACGACGCCGACCTATGAAGAAGACCGCAGCCGCCATCTGCTTGGCCGCCGCCGCTCTCATGACCCTGTCTGGCTGTGGCAAGCCTGAGGCGAGTGAGATCTCGGCCGCCGTACAGGCCGACAATCTGGATGCCGAGATGGCCGACTGTTTTGCGGAGGGCTTGCTCGAGTCCGACGTGAGCGGGACCAGCCTGGACGCCCTGGCCGAGGATGGCATCGCCACCGATGACGGTGGGCAGGTGCAGGTGGTCGCCGACGACATCCCGGCGATCAAGGCCGTCGCCACAGATTGTGGCTTCGAGCTCGTTTGAGTTCGGTCTGGAGAGCTATACCGTGGCGGCGTGCACCGGGCTCCTAGTTTCACTCCTGTCAGTTCCACTACCGTCAGAGTCACCGCCGTCCTGGCGGCCGGCCTCGCCGCCCTGACCGGCTGTGGGTCGCCGTCGGCCGACGATATTGCCCGGGCGCTGGAGGCCGATGGCGCGCAGGCGGCGGACGCACGATGCATGGCAGATCAGGCCGTCGTCAGTGACTTGTCTACAGACTCTCTGGATCGGTTGGCCCAAGAGGGCATCACCGATGACGACGGAGAATCTGTCCAGTACCTCGAAGACGACAGCGCGATCCTGCAAGCCTTGGTGACTGCCTGTTTGCAGTAGGCCGATACATGCATGATGCATGCATGTGTAAGACTGTGCGCATGATCGCGGTAGCTGAGAACAGTCCTGTTGCCCAGCAGGGCGGCGACCTGCCCTCCGATGAGCAGGTCGTGATCGAGGCCTTTCGCATTGCCCGGATCCTCGGCACAGCCGACAGCAGCATCGGCGGACCCCCACGCGCCTGGCTCCTGCACAAGCTCGCACTCACGCCAGGCAGCCGGGTAGCCGATCTCGCCGACGGGTGCGGCCTTGATGCCTCGACTGCCAGCCGGCACGTGCGAACCCTGGAAGATGCCGGCCTTCTCGCCCGCGTCGGCGACCCAGATGACCGGCGGGCCGCCTGCCTCTCGCTCACACCAGCCGGTCAGGACGCCCTCGACTCCGCCCTGCGACTACGCGCCGACCTCGTCTCCCGCGCCACCGCGCACTGGTCCGCGACAGATCGACTCCGCCTTGCTGACCTGCTCAGTCGGCTTTCGGACGATCTCGGTGCCGCGAGCATCCCGACCAACCGGACTGTCAAGGCCAGGCCCAGCTGATGAGCAGCGCGCCGACCGACGCCGCGCCTGTCCCGGACGAGGAGATGCAGGCGTACTTCTCGCACAAGCAGATTTTGGTCGTAATGTCCGGCGTGATGTCTGGGATGTTCCTGGCCGCACTGGACCAGAGCATCGTGAGTACGGCGTTGCCGACGATCACCAGCGAGCTCGGCGGCCTGGACAAACTCGCGTGGGTCGTAACGGCGTATCTCGTGACAGCGACTGCCGCTACTCCTTTGTGGGGCAAGATATCTGATCTGTACGGCCGGCGACTGATCTTCCAGATCGCGATCTCGATCTTTCTGGTCGGCTCGATTGCCTGTGGGCTGGCCCAGGACATCACCCAGCTGATCGGCTTCCGTGCTCTGCAGGGGATCGGCGGTGGTGGGCTGTTCTCCATCGCCCTGGCGATCATCGGCGACGTGGTGCCGCCGCGCGAGCGGGGCAGGTACGGCGGCTACTTCGGCGCCGTCTTCGGGGTCTCCAGCGTGGCCGGTCCGCTGCTCGGCGGCTTCTTCACCGACGGCCCAGGCTGGCGCTGGATCTTCTACATCAACGTGCCGATCGGCATCGCGGCGCTGGTGATCACCTCAATAGCGCTGAAGATGCCATTCATCAAGCGCAAGGTCTCCATCGACTATTTGGGTGCCCTCACGATCGTGGTGGCCGTCACTAGCTTGATCCTCTACCTCGAGTGGCGCGGTAAGGACTACGGCTGGACCGAGGGTTGGGCGCTGCTTCTGCTTGGCACGGCCATGACCGGGATAGCGGTCTTCTACTTCGTCGAGAGGCGGGCGGTCGAACCGATCATCCCGATGCGACTGTTCCGCAATCCGGTCTTCAGCGTCGGCGGGTTCTATGCGTTCTTGGCCGGGATCGCGATGTTCGGGGTGATCATCTTCCTGCCGCTGTACCTGCAGGCCGTGAAGGGATTCAGCGCCACGCAGTCGGGCCTGGCGATGACCCCCGCGGTCGTCGGGATCCTTGTTTCCTCGATCGTCTGTGGCCGGATTCTGGACAAGACAGGTCGCTACCGGATCTTTCCGATAATCGGTGCGTTGCTACTCACGCTCTCGTTGGCGCTCCTGTCGACCCTCGCCGTGAACACCAACTACTGGCTCGTCGCCGGCTACATGCTGATCTTCGGGCTGGGGCTGGGGGCGCAGATGCAGACCGTTATGACCGCGATCCAGAACTCGGTCAAGATGCGCGATCTCGGGACGGCGAGCGGAGCAGTGGTCTTCTTCCGTCAGATGGGTGGTGCGATCGGCGCTTCGTCCTTCGGGGCGGTCTTCGGGATCGTGCTGGCAAGCAATCTGAACGATGTCTTCGCCGGGTTCGGGGGCGCCGACGGTGTTGCGGCCGATATCGACACCAACGACGTGGCAGCCTTGCAGAATCTGCCGCCCGGCCTGGAGGAGCCAGTGCTGGGTGCGTTCGCCGATGCGCTCGGGACGATGTTCCTGGTCGGCGTGCCGGCCGTCGCGATCGCTCTGATCGCCGCTTTCTTCCTCAAGGAGGTGCCGTTACGCGCCTCGGCCAAGCAACCGGAATCCTCGGACAAGCCAACCGACGACGGGTCCGAGGCCGACGCCGAACTCCAAGCCGCAGCCTCCCTCCCCGCCCGGGTAGGCGTCAGGTCGCACACTTAGGTCGGCCGCCGAATCTGCCCTTTGCCTACCTGATGTCGCGACACGCGGATCCGGCCTGCGGCGTGTAGCCGCAGCAGGTAGGCAAAGCTGTCAATATCGGGTTAGGCCACGCATCGTACGAACGGGTGCTCGGTGAGGTCGCCAAGCGCAACCCACAGCGGTAGAGGGTGGGTCCGTCCGCCCCCAGTTCCCAGCACGCGTGAAAGCACTGCTGCTGATCACACCCCCAGCTGCGCATCTAGTCGACGTGCCGTCGGATGTCCCGAGGCGGGCCGAGCATCCAAATGGCAGAACCGTCGTGCGCCGCCTCCCGGCGGTCCCGCACCGATTCTCATTGGCGTGCAAAGCGATCTGGCCATCCGCGGCACTGCCCGGGACGGGGCGGGTCTGTCCGATCCGGAAATCAGCGTGCGTCCGGCGCCGTCTCGATCGCCAGCCCCGAGACCGACAAGTTGCAGCCCTTCGTCCCGGTCGGCTCGTTCTGATGATCAGACAGGGGCGACGCCGATCAGGCCGTTGCGGGTGACCATCGCGGCCAAGCTTTGCTCGTCTAGACCCTCGGTGCCCTCGGGTCGGCGCGGCAAGACCATGTAGCGAGACTCGGCACTCGCATCCCAGACGGTGATCTCCGTGGCCGGGTCCAGGTCGAAACCGAACTCAGACAGGACGGCGCGAGGTTCCCGTACGACCCGGGAGCGGTAGGCCTCGCTCTTGTACCAAGTGGGCGAGGGCCCGAGCAGGGCGATCGGATAGCACGAGCACAAAGTGCAGACGATCACGTTGTGCGCTTCGGCGGTGTTCTCGACGACCTTGAGCCGCTGCTCCTGCAGGCCGCCGCCCATCGAGAGGTCGACCTCGGCGAGCGCGGCGTTCGCATCATCGAGCAGCCGCGAGCGGAATCCGTCGTCGAGCCAAGCGCGGGCGACCACCCGCGCGCCGTTGGCCGGCGAGGCCCGGGCGAGGAAGGCCTCCAGGGCCCGGTCCAGTTCGCTGGCATCGAGGAGCCCACGCTCCTCGAGCAACGTCTCGACGTGGCGTACCTGGGCGGCCAGGTGTGAGTTGGTCCCGTGATGGTCACCGCTCATGGGGCGTAGCCCCTTCGTCGTCGACCGGGGTCAAGTGCGTCTGCCAGATGTCCACGGTCACCGCGTGGTCCCCTTCGTCGAACAGATCGCGCGCGGCAAAGCGCACGGTGTAGACCGGCAGCGGCTCACAGGGAAGCCCGCGGGAACGGTCATCCGGCAGAGGATGCAGCCCTTGGGATTCCACGATTGTGCCGGTCGCCCCACGAGTGTAGCGGGGGACTCGAGTGTGGTGAGTCGGATCGGTAGGGCTGGTCCGCACCCGCGTACCGGCGGCGAATCGTTCAGTCATGGGAGTGCTCGCCCGCCGAGACCTCCGCCGCCGTTACCACACCCTTCTCAACCAGCAGGGTGCTGACGGCGTGCAGCCACTTCTCGTAGTACGAGGATTCGAGGTAGTGCTGCGGAGCCATCCGCTCGATGGCGTCGCGGAACTCGTCGAGGTTGTACACACCCTGCCCGATCAGGGCGCGATTCATTGCGAAGACGTGCGCCTCCCAGTCCGAGTGGAAGGGCGGCTCGTCGGGCTCCTGCTCGACTGCGCCGAAGCCCTGCATCCCGCCGACGTCGTTCATCCGGCTCACCTGGCCCAGCCTGCCACATGGCAGGGTCGGAGGCTGCCTTGCCGCAGCGTCATCATCCTAATTAGCTCGGCTCACCGCAAACGATCATGGGGGGTTCATGAGGCACGCCGTACGACGTCTGCCGTGCCTACTCGTACTCGCCGACAGTTCATGTCACAGACTTTGTTCGTCTACCCCTAGCATCCCCTCGTGTTCATCACCCGTAGACAGCGTGGACGGCCATGACTGCCGAGCCGATCGCCGGCGTGCCGGGCGTCGTGCGACCGCGTGCCGAGGCGCACCCCTCGGGCCACCGTCGACGCGACATCCTGGTCGCCACTGCATTCCTGTTGCCCAACCTCGTCCTGCTCGTGGTCTTCACCTACCGCCCGCTGGTGGACAACATCCGGCTGTCCTTCCAGAACTGGAACATCTCCAGCCCGACAGCGACGTTCATCGGCTTGGACAACTACGCCGAGTGGTTCACAAGTCCTGACAGTGGGACCGTGTTGTGGAACACGGTTGTGTTTACCGGCTTCGCAGTGCTCGGATCATGGTTCTCGGCTTGGTCCTTGCTCTGCTGCTTGACCAGAAATTGTTCGGCCGCAATGCGGTGCGCTCGATGGTCTTCGCGCCGTTCGTACTGGCCGGGGCGGCGGTCGGAGTGGCATTCCAGTTCGTGTTCGATCCGACCTTCGGTCTGATCCAGGACCTGCTCGGCAGGGTCGGCG
>Ga0136619_10000948_pt1 | contig 11189 bp, 7 predicted proteins | sample AntDrymUQ3532106_2_FD_104807 | JGI IMG/M metagenome (GOLD analysis project Ga0136619, IMG submission 104807) | Polar desert sand microbial communities from Dry Valleys, Antarctica - metaG UQ353 (21.06) | ecosystem: Environmental > Terrestrial > Soil > Desert | place: Antarctica: Dry Valley... | reverse complement strand
CCGCCAGGAGGCCGTCGAGCTCATCGAGGGTATAGGCTCGGCGCGCCGAGACGAGGCCGTCCCTCATCGTGACTCCGCTCCGGCCGAGCGCGCCGATGCTCACCCACGTGGCGGCCAGCGGCCAGATGCCGCGCCTCAGGTCGTTGATGACGACGCCGAGCGTGGCCACCCGAGCCAGCTCTTCGAGGGCGGTGACCGCGTCACGCGGGCCGAGGTGGTGGATGAGAAGCGAGCAGTGAGCGACGTCGAACGCGCCATCGGCGAACGGCAGACGACGTGCGTCGCCGCCGACGACCTCGACGGCCGGCTCGCCGGCAGCCTCGCGCCGTGCGACGAGCAGCACGTCCGGGTTCGTGTCCAGCGCGACTGTCCGCCAACCGTGACCGGCGAATGCCAGCGGCATGTCCGCGCGTCCGGCGCCGGCGTCCAGCACCCGAAGCCTGCCGCCAGCCCCCGCCAGCTGCCTGATGCCCTCCACGCTCGTGGCGATGCCGCCCGGGAGCCGGTTCAGCCGGACGAGGTCCGCGAGGTTCTGCTCGATCTCCGGGAGAGACAGGCAACCCGAGTCGAGGAGCTCGACCGCATCGGTCCTGTTCGCCAGCGGAAGGCGGTCGAGCGCCACGCGCAGCGAGCTCAGCACGGGCGGCCGGCCGCTCCGCGAGCGTCGCGTTCGGATGATGGATGCGGCCTCGAGCCGATCAGGGCGTCGGTCCTCCTGGTTTGCCGGTGGCGGAATGCATCATCCGCGCCGACCATCGATTCCGCAACGCGGCCGGTCCGGGCCACGCCGGCGCGGTGGCCCGCGCCCGCCGAGCGGTACACTGAGCGAGAGATGACCGCCACCGTTCCGCCGAGCACCGGCACTCCCAATCCGCCGGACCACGACCACAGCGACACCCGGCACCGCAAGGTGGCCATCATCGGCTCCGGACCGGCCGGCCTGACCGCCGCCATCTATGCCGCGCGCGCCAACCTCGAGCCGATCGTGATCGCCGGCAACGTGCCGATGGGCCAGCTGATGATCACGTCCGACGTCGAGAACTACCCCGGCTTCCCGCACGGCATCCAGGGACCGGAGCTGATGCAGCAGTTCCGCGAGCAGGCTGAGCGATTCGGCTCGACGCTGGTCGACAAGGACGCAACCCGGGTCGACTTCAGCCAGCGGCCGTTTCGGATCTGGGTCGGCGCCGAGGAGCTCCGAGCCGATTCGGTCATCGTCGCCACGGGCGCATCGGCACTGTGGCTGGGCCTCCCCTCGGAGGAGGCCTTCCGCGGCCGGGGAGTCTCGGCCTGCGCGACCTGCGACGGATTCTTCTTCCGAGGCCGGGAGGTGGCCGTCGTCGGCGGCGGCGACACCGCGCTGGAGGAGGCGACCTTCCTGACCCGCTTCGCCGACAAGGTCACCATGCTCGTCCGTCGGGGCGAGTTCCGCGGCAGCAAGATCATGCAGGACCGTGCCGAGCGGGATCCCAAGATCGAGATCCTGTGGAACAAGGAGGTCGTCGAAGTGAAGGGGGAGATGACCGTGAGCTCCCTCAGCCTGCGCGACACAGCCACCGGAGAGGCCACCGAGCTCACCGTGCAGGGCATGTTCGTCGCCATCGGCTACAAGCCGAACACGGACCTGTTCGCCGATCAGCTCCGTGTCGGACCCGGCGGCTACCTCGAGATCGTCGGCGAGACCGGGTCGGGCATCGACGGCGTCTTCATCGCCGGGGACGTGCATGACAGCCATTACCGCCAGGCCGTCACCGCGGCCGGCGACGGGTGCAAGGCCGCTATCGACGCCGAGCGCTGGCTGGCGTCCGTCGGCGAGATCGAAACGTCCACCGCGACGAACTGGTAGCGCGACCTCGGGCCGGAGCGCGATCGGCCCGACCCTGACCCGGCCTCGCCGGCTCGCACGCTGAGCGAGCGAAACGTCCCCAACCACACCTGTGCGCCCGGGCTGCCAAGCCTTGGCTAGACTGGCGACCTCGCCAGCCATTCCCCGTCAAGGAGACCGATCCACTGATGGCAACCCGTGCCCCGCGTCCCGAGGACCTGTACGACCTCCGCGTCCCGACGGATCTCGAGCTCTCGCCGGAGGGGCGATGGGTCGCCGTCGCCGTGAAGTCGGTGGCACCGGGCAAGGACGGATACCGCAGCTCGATCTGGATCGTACCCGCCGACGGCGCCAGTCCGGCCCGACAGCTGACCGCCGGCAGCAAGACCGACGCTTCTCCACGCTGGAGCCCCGACGGGAGGACGCTCGCGTTCCTCTCCGATCGGAGCGGTGTGCTGCAGGCCGGTGGCGGCGGCGCCAAGCCGGGCAAGGCGGAGGCGCCCGAGGACGGTGGCACCCAGGTCTGGCTGCTTCCGTTCGCCGATGGGGGAGAGGCACGGCAGCTGACCGACCTGCCGAAGAACGCGGACGGGCTGGCGTGGTCGCCGGATGGCGGCCGCCTATGCGTCGTCAGCGCTTCCACGTCCACCGAGCCTGAGAAAAAGCCGGAGCGGAAGCCGGAGGACCCACCGGCGCCGGACACGCGGCTCATCGATACGCTCATGTACCAGTTCAACGGCGCCCGCTTCATCCATGACAAGTTCAAGCGCCTGTGGCTCGTCGACGTTGCATCGGGCGACGCCGAGCCCCTGACCCGCGGCGACAACCACGATGCGGATCCGCGCTGGTCGCCCGATGGCAGGCGCATCGCGTTCGTCTCGGACAGGCACCGGGACGCCGACCTGGGCTGGCGGACCGACATCTACCTGGTCGACGTGGCCACGAAGCGGGTGAGCCAGGTCTCCCCCGGCCGAGGCCGCCAGACGTGGGGCGCGCCGGCATGGTCGCCGGACGGCCTCTGGGTGGCCGCGATCGGTACGCGGGACTGGAAGCGCGGCGTGATCGACCAGGCATCGGTGTGGCGATTCCGCGTGCGGGACGGCCTGGCCCAGGACCTGATCGCCGGCTCGGACCTCGAGGCCGCTGCCGGCATGAACAGCGACCTGTTCGGTGGCGGTCTCGCTCGGCTGCACTGGATGGCGGACGGTCGCTGGCTCGTCTTCGCGGCGCCGGTCGAGGGCAGCTTCGAGCTGTGGCGGGTCGAGATCGATGGCGGTCGCATCGAGCGGGTCTCACGCGACCGCCACTACGTCGGCCGCACCGACCTTGTCGGCCTGCCGCGCGGCGGGGCGCGGGTCGCGGCCGTGCGCACGAGCAGCACGGAGCCTCCGAACGTCGTCGTGGGCGACATCCCGGCCGGCCGGTTGACCGGCAATGACCGCGTCGCGCTGCGCCGGGTAACCGATCTCATGCGTGAGGCGTGGGCCGACATCAGGCTCGTCTCGCCGCTCGAGCGCTGGCACGAGGTCGACGGCCGCCGCATCCAGGGCTGGTTCTTTCCCTCGCCGGCCGGCACGAAGCGCAGCCCCGCGCCGGTGGTGCTCGAGATTCACGGTGGTCCGGCCACCCTGTATGGCTGGTCCCTCATCTGGGAGTGGCAGCTCCTGGCTGCCAACGGGATCAGCGTCTACGCGTGCAACCCGCGCGGCTCCCAGGGGTACGGCCAGGCCTTTCTGACGGCGAACATGGGGGACTGGGGCGACGGGCCGATGGAAGACGTCATGGCCGGCCTCGACGCGCTCGCGGCCGACGGGCTCATCGACCGCGATCGGATGGGCGTCACCGGCGGCTCGTACGGGGGGTATCTCACCTCGTGGATCGTCGGCCACACCGATCGGTTCAAGGCCGCCGTCACCTGCCGATCCGTCAACGACATGGTGAGCCAGATGCTGTCCGGCGACATCGGCGGCCCGACCTTCGGCCTGTACGAATACGGCGTCCATCCGTGGGAAGACTGGGATCTCTACCGCCGCCATTCGCCGCTGACCTACGCAGCGAAGGTGACGACCCCGCTCCTCATCCAGCACGCGGAGAAGGACCTGCGCTGCACGATCACGCAGGCCGAGGAGCTCTTCTCGGTCCTGCGCTCCCTGAAGCGCACCGTGCGGCTCATGCGCGTGCCCGACGAGTCGCACGAGCTGACGCGCTCGGGGACACCATTCCGTCGCGTGGACAACGCGCGGCTCATCGCCGACTGGTTCCGCCACTTCCTGGTCGAGCGGAGGACCCGCCTCCCGAGGATCGACGCGAAGCGAGGCTGAGCTGATTCCCATGCGGCCAGTCACGGGGTGAGGAATACCCGCGCAGACATGCACCCCTGGACTGGTGGACGGGGAACCGGGTCGGCGCAGGCCCGTGCGACGCCGATTCCACGCTCAATGGCTCGGGGTGGTCGCCCGCCTCCGGCCCCCTTCGTCGGATACCAGTCCAGGCCTGCATCCGTGCTCAGGAAATCGTCGATCGGCCTCGCCCAGGGGCAGTTCCCGTGCGGACATTCGCCCGGCGACTGGTATCGGTCGAGCGGAGGCCGAACCCGCTCAGGCATGCACCGGAGGACTGGTAGACACGATCTCGGCGGTCGCGGGTCGCCGGGTTGTCCGTCCCCACGCTCGCGAGCCGGGCGCGGCAAACGCATGACCGGCCATCTTCGTCACATTCCAGTCCGGGGCTGCATATCTGGATGGGAATGACGTCGGTCAGCCCGCGGGTGCACCCGGATCGCCGCTCAGCGACCCTATACTCGCGCCCATGCCCACCGACTTCGAAGGGGCCCTGGCCGCCGGATACGGCTTCGAGGGTCCTGGCATCGCGTTCGGAGCCGCCATGCGCGGTGACGAGACGTTCCCCGCCCTCCAGGTCCGCGTCCCGCTCGGGATGATGAACCGTCACGGCCTCGTTGCCGGCGCGACCGGCACCGGCAAGACGAAGACGCTCCAGGTCCTCGCCGAGCAGCTGTCCGACGCGGGCGTGCCGGTCTTCATCAGCGACATCAAGGGCGACATCTCCGGACTCGCCGCACCGGCCGCAGTCAACGACAAGCTGACGGCGCGGGCGCAGGCCATCGGCTTCGGCGACTTTGCGCCGAGAGCCTACCCGGTCGAGTTCCTGACCCTGGATCGCGACGGGAAGGGCGTGCGGCTGCGCGCATCGGTGTCCAGCTTCGGGCCGATCCTGCTGGCCAAGGTGCTCGAACTCAACGACACCCAGCAATCGGTCCTGGCGCTGGCATTCAAGTATGCGGACGACAAGCAGCTCCCCCTCGTGAACCTCGAGGACCTGCGCTCGCTGCTCAACCACCTCAACTCGGACGAGGGCAAGTCCGAGATGGCCGAGTACGGCGGAGTCGCGACGGCCACCGCCGGCGTGATCATTCGCAAGATCGTCGAGCTCGAGCAGCAGGAGGCCGATGCGTTCTTCGGCTCACCCGAGTTCGACGTCGACCATTTCCTCCGCCTGACCGATGGCGGGAAGGGCGTGATCAGCGTCCTCGAGCTGGCCGACATGCAGGACCGGCCCGCGCTGTTCAGCACCTTCATGATGTGGCTGCTGGCCTCGCTGTACGAGTCGCTCCCCGAGGTCGGCGACCCCGAGAAGCCGAGGCTCGTCTTCTTCTTCGACGAGGCGCACCTGCTGTTCCGCGACGCGAACAAGACGTTCATGCAGCAGATCGAGCTGGTGGCGCGCCTGATCCGCTCGAAGGGGGTTGGCGTCTTCTTCGTCACGCACTCCCCGTCCGACGTCCCGGCCGAGGTGCTCGGCCAGCTCGGCAACCGGGTACAGCACGCGCTGCGCGCATTCACGCCCGATGACCTCGAGACGGTGCGCGCCACGGCGGACACCTTCCCGTCGACCGAGTACTACGACGTGGCCGACGAGCTCACGAAGCTGGGCACGGGCGAGGCGCTCATCACCGCGCTCGACCCCAAGGGCAGGCCGATGCCGACCGCGCGCACGATGATGCGGCCACCGACCTCGCTCATGGCCCAGGTCGAGCCCGCCGTGTTCGACGCGGTCGTGGCCGCCTCGCCGATCGCGGTCATGTACGCGACAGACACCGACCCGGAATCGGCCAAGGAGCTCCTCGCCGCCCGCCTGGTGAAGGCGACCGCGGAGGCGAGGGAGGAGATGGAGGGCGTCGAGGATCCGGAGTCGCCCGGCGAGCGCCGAATGCGCCCGACACGCGCACCCGAGCGAGGCGTCGACTGGGGCAAGGTGGCCACCGAAGGTTCCCGCGTCGTGCGCTCCGGCGCATTCAACACGATCCTGCGCGCCGTCTTCGGCATCCTCACCGGCCGCGGTCGCCGCTGAATCTGCGCCATCCGGCGAGAGGGTTCAGCCGCCGGCGGCCGCTGCCGCGATCTCCAGCCAGGCGTCGACGGTATCCTCGACCGGCAGGCCGCGCACGACCACCGTGTCGGCCACGGACCGATAGGGCGCGAGCGCCCTGGCTAGCTCCGCCGGGTCACCGGACTCAACCGCCACGCCGACCAGCGCACCGGGCTGCGCGTCGAAGGCGCGCGCATAGTGGGGTCCGTGCTCCCGGTACTGCGCCATCGATTCCCGCAGGCGGTCGGCGGCACCGACGCCGATGGCCGTCCGCACGTAAGCCACGATGCGCGGCGGCGGCCGTCGGGCGACGCCCGCGCCCTCCGCCGCCCGATCACGAGCCCATGCCAGCCGCTCGAGGCCCGCCCAGCCGGCGATGACGGCATCGGCCACCTCCCCGGCCAGGCGGAGCATGCGAGGCCCGACGGCGGCGATGCCGAGCGGGGTATCGGGCAGCCGCTCGCGCAGCTCGGCGACACCGCGGCGAACGAGCCCCAGAGATACGGACGCGCCGCTCCCCACGCCGAGCGTGAGGCGATCGAGCGGCAGGCCCGCCGCCGCCAACCGGTCCGGGATCGTCTCCGGAGCGTGTTCGGAGAGCGCCACGACGCCGATTCCCAGGCGAATCGTGGGGGATCCGGGAAGGATCTCCGCCAGGGCGCTCACCCCGTCGCCGCCCCGCGTGTCGTTGACCCACAGTTCCCCGTACCCCAGCCGCTCGAGCCCGGCGCCGAGACGTGGGTGGTTCGGCCGCGACGCGGCGGTGATTCCGAATGCAAGGTCTCCCGGTCGATCCGCCATCGTGGCGTCCAGCTAGGCCCCGGCCCGTCCCATGGTGTCAAGAGCCCGGCGCGCGACGTCCGGAACGTCGGTCACGAATCCCCACAGTCCGTATGCGGCCAGGAGCTGCATGCGCTCGGGGTCGTTGACGACGTAGCAGCCGATCTCGCGGCCGTATGCCTGCGCCTGGGCCAGCATTGAGAGAGGATCGGCGCCGAGGTCGCCATCCCAGGGAAGAACGGCGGCATGCCCGTGCTCGGTAGCCCATACCAGGGCGGGTCCGATGGGCTGGGTCGGGACAAGCAGATAGCCGGTCTTGATCTCCCCGTCCAGTTCAAGAACGCGCTCGATGGTGGCCTCGTCGAAGCTGATGACGACGAGCCGGCCGTCGCTGCGGACACGGTGCGCGTTGACGGCTTCGACGACCGCGTCGGCCGCGGCGCGCGCCTTGATCTCGACCGCCAGCCCGATGCCGTCGGGCAGCCATGCCAGGACCTCGGGCAGTGTCGGGACGCGGTAGCCCTTGCCGGCGAACGGAAGGCCGGAATCGTCGGGCCGCGCGAAGGTCGCTCCCGCATCGGCCTCGCGGATGTCGTCCATGGCCAGGCTCACGACCGATCCCGTGCGATCCGTGGTGCGGTCGAGCGTCTCGTCGTGGATCACGGCAAGCTGCCCGTCGGCGGTCAGGTGCACGTCGAGCTCGATCGCATCGGCCCCGGCATCCACGCCCAGCCGAAACGCCTCCATCGTGTTCTCCGGCGCCTGCGCAGAGAAGCCGCGGTGGGCGACGACGATCGTCATCGGCCCATGCCCTCGACCAGCGCGTCGATCGCGAGCCCATCGTTCTGCGGCTCGCCCTCCGGCTCGCCCTCCGGCACGCCACGGAGAATCCAGATCCCGACCAGCAGCAGGATGAAGTGCAGGACCGAGACGCTCACCGCGGCCGTGAACCAGAAGGTGCCCGGCCCCTCACCGAGGAAGCGAATCGACCACAGGCTCATCGCGAAGCTCACGATGGCGAAGCTGAAGATCGTGTTCGCGAAGTCGTAGAACGCCCAGGCGAGCGCTTCGACCGAGCTCCCCGAACGCGCCAGCCCGCCGAGGCCGCGCCACCAGGCGGCCGGGGCGACGACGGTCATCGGGTCCGCTGCTGGGTGCTCACGCGCGGATCATAGCGATGGCGTCTCTATGTTCACATGAGGAGGGCGCGCGACGACACGGGTGACTCGCTGGGCCGAGGTGGATTCACCGGAGGCCCGCGCCGGGAGCTAAATCCCGCGCTGGAGTGAGGGCTGGCACGCGTGGATGGCACCGCGGCGTGCAGCTCGTGCATACCGGACCTCACCACAGCGTGGGAATCGCACGCAGCCGCGTCCCCGTGCGCATCGGCCTCACGCGACCGAGCGCCCTTACAGAACGAATCGGCGACGCAGCGTGCGACCGATGAGGCCGATCACGGACCGCTCCACCAGCGCAGGGTCGAAGCGGTCGCCCATCTCCGCCTGGTGGGCGATCACCCCGTCCATGAGCATGGTGGCGGCCAGGCTGAGCTCCTCGACGTCGACCTCAGGATCGACCTCGCCACGGGCCATCGCCTCGCGCAGGAACATCGTCGCAAACGCGCGGATCTGGTCGCATCGTCGCCGGAGCATGTCGCGCAGTGCGGGCTTGATGTCCGCCTCGGCCCAGCCGGTGGTGATGATCGCGCCCCAGCGCTCGGCCTCGAGGCTCTCGACGAAGTAGCCCACCGCGCGTGCCAGCCGGTCGCGCGGGTCGGCAATGCGGCCCATCTGCGCGGCGAGCTCGTCGAGCTGCGCCTGCGTCACCCCTTCGCACATGGCGAGGTACAGCTCCTCCTTGCTCTCGAAATACCGATACAGGAGCCCGACGCTGACGTCAGCCTCGGCCGCGATGGCCGGCATCGTCGTCCCTCGATAGCCGCCGGAAAGCATCGCCCGGTGGGCGCCGTCCAGGATTCGGTGGCGCATCTCGGTTGCGTGTGCGGCAGTGCTGCGTGGCATCGGAGGAGTTCTCTTGATGAATCGTTGTTTATCTTGCGCTTGACGTCGGGATTCCGCAAGCGGTACAGTGCGTGGCGAATTGATGAACGTGCATTCACCAGACAATCGATGCGCCGGCCGCTGATCCTCGGGGGCATCCTCGCCGTGGCCGCGGCCACCTGGTTTGCGATGCGGGGTGGCCGCTCCGCACTCGAGCCACCGCCGGGGTTCCCCGAGGCACCCGCTGGCGTGCCACCGGGATCCCGCGCACCGGACGATCGGATCGCGCACAACGGCATCTTTGCGGCGCTCGGACGTGCGACGTACCGCCATCGGCGCTGGCTGCCGGTGGCCGGGCTGGCCATGGTCATCGGCCTCAACGTCTGGGCGGCGACCGCCGGCGGCAGGCTGAGCCAGGGTGGCTGGCAGGTTCCCGGCTCGGAGGCAGTGCGCGCGGAAGCCCTCTTCGCGGATCGGTTCGGCGAGACCGCGACCACGTTGATCGTGATCTTCACCGATCCGGACGGGGACGCCGCATCGGACGAGTTCCAGTCGACCGTGGCCGCCTCTGTGGCCCCTCTGGCCCGGGAGCCGATCGTGGACGAGATCCTCACGTACGCCGACGTCGGCGACCCATCCTTCATCAGCGAGGACCGTGATCGGACTTTCGCCGTCATTCGCCTGAACGAGGACGTCGAGGCTGCGGTCGACGACGCCGAGCACCTCGCCGCACTGGTCGACGCGCCGGCTGGGGTCGAGACGACCGTCACCGGCATCCCGATCGTGCAGCAGGAGTTCAACGAAGCGGTCGAGCAGGACCTGGTCCGGGCCGAGCTGATCAGCCTGCCGATCGCGATGCTCATCCTGCTTGCCGTGTTCGGGACGGTCGTCGGGGCAGCGCTGCCGCTGATCATTGCCGGGATGGCGCTGCCGAGCGCCATGGCCGGCATCGGCCTGCTGGCGGGCGTCACCGAGATGAGCATCTTCGTCACCAACGTTGCGACCATGATCGGCCTGGCGCTCTCGATCGACTATTCCCTGTTCACCGTGAGCCGATTCCGGGAAGAGCTCCGGCATCGCTCGGTGGCGGATGCGCTCGAGCACACGATGGCGACTGTTGGCAAGGCGGTGGCGGTCAGCGGGATCGCGGTCGCCATCGGCCTGTCGAGCCTGATCGTGTTCGAGTCGCCATCCCTGCGGTCGATGGGCATCGGCGGCGTCGTGACGGTGCTCTCGACCCTCGTGTTCGGTCTCACCGTCCTGCCGGCACTGCTCGGCATGCTCGGACCGCGGGTCAACCGGCTGCGCGTCCCGCTGCCGCGCTCGCTGCGGCTGATCGAGGACGACGCCACCGCCGCCGACGCGCGGCAGGGCCACGGCGTGTGGGGCCGCATCGCGCGGGTCGTGATGCGCCGGCCCCTCCTCGTCGCCGCGCCCGTGCTGCTCGTCCTCGTCCTGGCGGGGCTGCCGTTCTTTGGGATCCAGCTCTCGACCGGCGGCAACCTCGACGACCTGCCGCCCTCAAACAGCGTGACCGGGTTCCGCATCCTGGAGGACGAGTTCCCCGGCGCCGGGGCCGACCCGATCGAAGTTGCGGTCCGGACGCGGGAGCCGATCCTGGCCGATGGCGCTCTCGATCCGGGGTGGGCGGGAGAGCTCCGGTCGTACGTCGACGAGCTGGCGGCCCTGGATGGGGTGACCGACGTCGCCAGCCTCCTTGACCCGCCGGCCGGGATGGACGAGGCGACCTACCTCCAGATCGCGTCGCTCCCCGAGGACCAGCGGCCCCCCGAGGCGGCCGACATCGCCCAGTGGCTGGAGCAATGGGTCGCGCAGGACGTCACGCGCGTGAACGTATTCAGCACCCTGCTTCCCGACTCAGCCGACGGTCGCGAGCTGGTCGACGCCGTCCGCTCCCTGCCGCCGCCCGGCGGAACGGACGAGGTGCTGACCGCCGGCCTCTCGTCGCGGTCCAACGACTTCCTGGCGAGCTTCACGAACGCCGTGCCGTGGGCGGTCGCGATCGTGGTTGGGGTAACTGCCCTCGTGCTGTTCCTGACATTCGGGTCGGTCTTCCTGCCGCTGAAGGCCGCGCTGATGAGCCTGCTCTCGATCACCGCCAGCTTCGGGGCCCTGGTCTGGATCTTCCAGGACGGCAACCTGTCGGGGATCCTCGACTTCGACCCGTCCGGCACGAT
>Ga0136619_10000947_pt1 | contig 11216 bp, 11 predicted proteins | sample AntDrymUQ3532106_2_FD_104807 | JGI IMG/M metagenome (GOLD analysis project Ga0136619, IMG submission 104807) | Polar desert sand microbial communities from Dry Valleys, Antarctica - metaG UQ353 (21.06) | ecosystem: Environmental > Terrestrial > Soil > Desert | place: Antarctica: Dry Valley... | reverse complement strand
GGTCGCGCGGCGCGTCGTGGCCGGGCGCCTGCATCGCGAGCACGTGGGGGTCTATGCCGTCGGGCATCCGGCGGCGACGCTGCACGCGCAGATCATGGCCGCCGTGCTCGCCGACGGCGACGGCGCCGTCGCCAGCCACTGGGCCTCCGCGACGCTATGGGGGTTCGTTCGCTGGGACCGACGACCAGTCGATGTCACGGTGCGGGGTACGGGCGGCCGCGCACAGGACGGCATCCGCTTTCACCGCTCTCGCACGCTCCTGCGACGCGACAGGTCGCGGTTGCACGGGATCCCCGTGACGACAGCGGCTCGCGCGCTGCTGGAGATCGCGCCGCAGCTCTCCGATCGGCGCCTGAAGCGCGCGGTGCGCCAAGCGCAGGCCGAGCGGGTGACCAGCGTGAGCCAGATCGACGACGTGCTGCGGCGCGCCAACGGCCATCGCGGGGCGAAGCGGCTCGCGGCCACGATCGCGACGGGAGCCGCCCCGACGGCGAGCTCGCACGAGGATGTCGTGCTCGATCTCCTGCTGGCCGCCGGCATCGAGCACCCGCAGGTCAACCGGCGGCTGCGCGCGGGCGGGAGGACCTACTACCCCGACATGCGCTGGCCGGCACAGCGGCTGATCCTCGAGGTCGACAGCCGCTGGCACGACGGCCTCCTGGCGCAGGAGTCCGACGCGCTGCGCCAGGCCGACCTGGAGGCGGCGGGGGAACGCGTGCTGCGAACGACGCGCAGGCAGGCGATCGACGATCCCGAGCAGCTCGTGCGCAGGCTGCTCGCCGCCGGAGCGCCCGTCAGCGCAGCTGGACTGCCCGCCGCGGTCGCGGTCGCGTCCTACACTGACCCGCGATCATGATCAGCACCAACCAGCTGAAGAACGGCAACCACATCGAGGTCGACGGGACGATCTTCAAGGTCCTGGACTTCCAGCACGTCAAGCCCGGCAAGGGCGGCGCGTTCGTGCGCACGAAGCTGCGCCGTGCCAGCGACGGCAACGTCATCGACAAGACCTTCCGCGCCGGCGAGAAGTTCCGCTCTGTCCACACGGAGTCGCGCAAGATGCAGTTCCTCTACGTCGACGGCACCGACGCGCACTTCATGGACACCGAGACCTTCGAGCAGCTCGCGATGGCGCAGTCGGCCGTCGCCGACGCCCTGCGCTGGACGAAGGCCAACGACACCGTCGACGTGCTCTTCATCGACGACGCGCCGGGCGACATCCAGCTGCCGACGACCGTCGAGCTCGAGGTCACCCAGACCGACCCGGGGTTGCGTGGGGACACCGCGTCCGGCGGCGGCGACAAGCCGGCGACGCTGGAGACCGGAGCGACGCTGCGCGTGCCGCTGTTCGTCAACGAGGGCGACCGCGTCAAGGTCCAGACGGCCACCGGCGACTACATGTCGCGGGCCTGACCGACCCTCGCTCCTACGGTCGCACGCGCGTGACGTCGAGCGTCTCCCGTGCGTCCAAGCGCTGGGCGATCGCGCTGACCTTCGGCCCGCTGCCGACCACCGCGACCGGCGCCTCGACGAGCTTGGGCGCAGCGAACAGGCCGACAGCAGCCATGCGAGTAGCCCCGCCACCGCCGCCATGCCGGCGACGACTCCCCCGACCTTCACGATCACGACGACCCCCCGATTGCGACGACGTCCGATGAACCTACGTGGCGCGTCGCATCGCCGCCAAGGGCCATCTGCACGGCAACCGCACATCCACCGTCTACGCTCCTGCGGCGTGTCACGCAGATCCGATCAGCGCCGCGACGCGGTGTTCGCCCTCTATCAGTCCGCCGTGACGGGGCGCGAGCTCGAGCAGGTCCTGGGGCGCAATGCCTCGATCTTCACCCGCGCGCTGGCCTACGCCGCGGAGGACCGCGGGGAGGAGCTCGACGTGCTGATCGCGCGCCACGCGAAGGGCTGGTCGCTGGAACGCATCGCGCCGCTGGAGCGCGCGATCATGCGCGTCGCGCTGCTGGAGATGTGCCATCCCGATGCGGCACCCGCGGACGTGCCGATCTCCCCCGAGGGCGCGATCGACGAGGCGGTCGAGATCGCCAAGACGTACTCCGGCGCGGACGCTCCCGGCTTCGTCAACGGCATCCTCGCGGCCGTGCACCGCGAGATGGGACACAATCCCGCCACGCCATGAGCTCCGAGCACCAACCCGACGCGACGCTGGACGAGCTCGTCGGGCGCCTGGACCGCGCCGCCGAGCAGCTGCGCTGCGGAGACCTCTCGGCCGATGCCGCGGCGACCGTCGTGGAGGACTGCGCGTCGCTGGCCTCGCAGGCATCGGCAGAGCTTGAGCGTCGCGCGCGCGAGGCCGAGCGGCCGGGCCAGGACTCCTTCTTGTAGTGCCCTACCCCGACGCGCTGCGCGGCGAGATCGAGGCCTATCTACAGGCGCTGCGCTTCTCACAGGAGGCGCTCACCGGGCGGCTCGTCGAGGCGATGCGCTACAGCCTGCTGGCGGGTGGCAAGCGCATCCGGCCGGTGCTGGCGCTCGCCACGGCGCGAGCGATCGGCCGCGACGAGCGCGACCTGCTGCCATTCGCTGCGGCGATCGAGCTGATCCACACCTACTCGCTGATTCACGACGACCTGCCGGCGATGGACGACGACTCGCTGCGGCGCGGACGCCCGACCTGCCACGTCGCCTATGGCGAGGGTATCGCGATCCTCGCCGGCGACGGCCTCTACGCGGAGGCCTTTCGCCACGTTCTCACCCACCAGGCCGGCGACCCCGCGCACGTGCTGGCGGCGACCGCAGAGCTCGCCGCGGCGACGGCCGTGGACGGCATGGTCGGCGGGCAGTTCCTCGACGTCGCGCAGGGCGTCGAGGGCGGCGCCGACGCGGCGCGAACGCTGCGCCGCACGCACGAGCTGAAGACCGGGAGGCTGATCGGGGCGGCGGTAGAGTGCGTACTCCTTCTGGCAGGCATGAACGCAGCCACGACAACCGATTACCGGGACTTCGCCGCCGAGCTCGGCGTGCTCTTTCAGATCGTCGACGACATCCTCGACGTCACCGGCACCGATGCCGCGCTGGGCAAGCCGCGCGGCAGCGACGAGCGTCACGGCAAACACACCTACGTGACGCAGTTCGGCCTGCAGGGAGCGCGCGATCTCGCGCAGCGCTCCCACGAGCAGGCGCGCGCGTCGCTCGCCGCCGCCGCACCTGCCGGCGCACCCGAGCTCGAACAGATCACCGACTTCATCGCGACGCGCAGCTCGTGAGCCTGCTGGATCGCATCAAGCGCCCGCAGGATCTGCACGGCCTCTCCGAGGAGGAGCTCGTCCGCGTCGCGCAGGAGGTCCGCGCGGACATCATCGACACCGTCGGCGAGATCGGCGGGCACTTCGGCGCCAACCTCGGCACGTGCGAGCTGGCGGTCGCGCTGCACTCGCTGCTGGACTCCCCGCGCGACAAGATCCTCTGGGACGTCGGCCACCAGGCCTACCCGCACAAGATCCTCACGGGCCGCCGCGACCGGCTGCAGACGATCCGCAAGTACGGCGGGCTCGCCCCGTTCTGCAGCATCGAGGAGTCCGAGCACGACATCATGGGCGCGGGACACGCCTCGACGTCGATCGGCTACGCGGTCGGCCTGAAAGAGGGCATGAAGCGCCTCGGCAAGCCCGACGACGCCAAGGTGGTCGCGGTCATCGGGGACGGCTCGATGACCGGCGGCGTGGCCTTCGAGGCGATCCACCAGGCCGGCGGGCAGGGCACGCCGATCGTCGTCGTGCTCAACGACAACGGGATGTCGATCGCCCCGAACGTCGGCGCGATGTCGCGCTACTTCAACCGCGTGCGGCTGAACCCCAAGCTCTGGCAGACGCGCGAGAGCGTCGAGGAGCGCCTGACGGGGATGCCCGGCATCGGCCCCGCGTTCGAGCGCCTCGGCCCCCAGCTGAAGGAGTCGATCAAGGCGTTCTGGGCCCCCGGGCTGTTCTGGGAGGAGCTCGACTGGGCCTACGTCGGCGTCATCGACGGCCACGACGTGCGCGCGCTGCGAACCGCCCTGCGCAGCGCGTTCGCGGCCGGCCGGCCGGTCGTCGTGCACGTCGCGACGGTCAAGGGCAAGGGCTTTGCGCCGGCCGAGGACGGCGGCCTGGAGGGCATGGAGCACTGGCACGCCGCCAAGCCCAACTCGATCTCCAACGGCATCGCCGCGCCGGCGCCGCCGCCGGTCAAGCCCGACCCCCCGCCGCAGTACACGGCGGTCTTCGGAAACGCGCTCGTCGACGAGTGTCGCCGCGACCGGCGCGTGGTCGGCATCACGGCCGCGATGAACTCCGGCACGGGCCTGAACATCCTGCAGAAGACGATGCCCGAGCGCTACTTCGACGTCGGGATCGCCGAGCAGCAGGCGGTGCTGTTCGCGGCGGGACTGTCGCTGGAGGGCGTCAAGCCGGTCGTCGCGGTCTACTCGACCTTCCTGCAGCGCGCCTTCGACCAGATCGTCCACGACGTCTGTCTGCAGCAGCTCGACGTCGTCTTCGCGATGGACCGCGCGGGCCTGGTGGGCGACGATGGCCCAACCCATCACGGCGTCTTCGACATCGCCTACCTGCGCCCGCTGCCGCACATCACGCTGATGGCCCCGCGCGACGAGGCGATGCTCGTGCACATGCTGCACACCGCCCTGCGCCACGAAGGCCCCGTCGGGCTGCGCTACCCGCGCGGCGCGGGGACCGGCGTAGCGCTGCCCGGCGAGCCGGTGGCGATCGAGATCGGCACCGGCGAGCTGCTGCGCGAGGGCGACGGCAAGGTCGCGATCGTCGGCTACGGCAGCGGCGTAGGCCGCGCCCTGGACGCGGCGGCCCTGCTCGCCGAGCACGGAGTCGACGCGACCGTCGCCGACGCGCGCTTCGCCAAGCCGATCGACGCGGCGCTGATGGCGCAGCTCGCCGGCGAGCACGAGCTGCTCGTGACCGTCGAGGAGGGCGTGCTCGCCGGCGGATTCGGCAGCGCGGTGTGGGAGGCGCTCAACGACCTCGACGTCCTCGACGCGCGGATCATGCGCATCGGCATGCCCGACCGCTACGTCACGCACGGCACGCCTGCGATGCTCTACGAGGAGGTCGGGTTCACCGGCCGCCGGATCGCCGAGCGTATCCTCGTGGCGGTCGCCGAGCGGGCGATCGTTGGCGGGTAGTCGTCCCGGGCCTTCCGCCGGCCCGGCCCCGCCGGACTCCTGACGGCATGCGACACCCCGCGATCCAGATCCCCGTGCTGGCGCTGCTCGCGCTCGGCGCGGGCGGCTGCGGCGACGATCGGCTGCCGCGCGTGCGCGTGCTGCAGGTCGACACGACGGCCTTCGTCCTGCAGGCCGGCTCGCGACCGGCGCGGTCGGTGGTGCCGGTCCGCGCCTCGCTGACCGAGGCGACCGCGAGCGTCGCGCCGCCGCCGATCCAGGTTCCGAACGTCGGCTCGGTCGCGATCGGAGCGCCGAACGCGGGCAGCCTGCTCAACGGCCTGCAGCTTCCCGAGACCGGGCCCGACTGGGTGACGTGGGACGCGATCACGCACGCAAGCCCCAACCGGCCCGAGCGCCGCTGGGCGACCGACCGGCTGCTGGCGTTGTTGATCGGCGTCCTGCGCGAGTATCGCCTGGCCAACCCCGGCGCGCCGCCGGTGCTGATCGGCGATCTCAGCCGTCCGGGCGGCGGGCGCTTCGGCAGCGACTACGGCGGCCTCGGCCACGCGTCGCACCAGAACGGCCTCGACGTCGATGTCCTGTACCCGCGCGCCGACCGCGCCCTGCGTGCGCCGGAGCGCGTCGAGGACGTCGATCGCGCGCTCGCGCAGGATCTCGTCAACCGCTTCGTCGCGGCCGGGGCGCAGTTCGCGTTCGTCGGGCTGCACGTCGGGCTCGGCGGCCCGCCGAACGTCGTGCAGGCGATCCCCCATCACGACGACCACGTCCACGTGCGGATCGCCAACGCCCGCCGCTGATCGCGCTGATACGAGAACGGCCCACTCCCGGCGGGATGGCGGGCGGTACTCGGGGAGGAGCGATGCTGCCCTGCCGGGTACCGTGCGCGCTGTGGCTCGTGTGCGCCTAGACACTCTGCTGGCCGAGCGAGGTCTGTTCTCGTCGCGCACGCGCGCCGCCGCGTCGGTGATGGCCGGCGAGGTGCGCGTCGGTGGGCACGGCGCGCGCGCGCAGAAGCCCGGCCAGATGGTCGATCGCGACGTGCCGGTCGCCGTCGACGAGCGCCCACGCTTCGTCTCGCGCGGCGGGGTCAAGCTCGCAAACGCCCTGCAGACCTTCTCCCTCGATCCGGCGGGCCGGCTGTGCCTGGACGTCGGCGCGTCGACCGGCGGCTTCACCGACTGCCTGCTGCAGGGGGGCGCGCGGCACGTGGTGGCGCTGGATGTCGCCTACGGGGAGCTCGCCTGGGCCCTGCGCAACGACGAGCGCGTCACGGTGCTCGAGCGCGCCAACGCCCGCGCGATCGCCCCCGGCGCGCTGCCCTTTCAGCCCGACCTCGCGGTCATCGACGTCTCGTTCATCTCGCTGGCGAAGATCCTGCCAGCCGTGCTGGCGTGCCTGGCCCCGCGCCACGACGTGCTCGCGATGATCAAGCCGCAGTTCGAGGTCGGCCGCGGCAACGTCGGCAAGGGCGGCGTCGTACGCGACCCCGATGACCGCCGGGCGGCGCTCGTCGCGGTCGCCGAGACGGCGCGAGCGCTGGGCGCGTCGGTGCTCGGCTTCGCCTCCTCCGGCCTGCCCGGGCCCAAGGGCAACCTGGAGAGCTTCGTCCGGCTCGCCGAGGCCGGACGCGCGGGCGACGCCGCCGACCTCGATGCCGCCGCGCGGACGGTGGAGCCGTGAGCGTCGCGCGGGCGGTGACCGTGATGACCCACAGCCGCCCGCGGGAGGTCGCGCCGTCCCTTCAGCGCCTGATGGCCGCCGCGCGATCCAGCGACGTCGCGCTGCACTTCGACGACGGCGAGCTGCGCAAGCACGGCCTGACGGCCGGCGACGGCGTCGTCGCGGCCGGCGAGCCGCCCGGCGGGGCGGGGCTGTGCATCGTGCTCGGCGGGGACGGGACGATCCTCGGAGCGCTGCGCCGCTACGCGCGCAGCGCCGTGCCGGTCTTCGCGGTGAACTTCGGCGAGGTCGGCTTCCTGGCGACGATCGAGCCGCGCGACCTCGAGGTCCACGGCTTCGAGCGCGCGTTCGCCGGCGACTTCGAGGAGCTCCTGCTGCCCGCCATCTCCGTGGACACCGGCGCGGGCCGGCTGACGGCGATCAACGACGTCTCCTTTCAGCGCCTGGTCGGCGGCCGCGTGGCGCAGCTCGCCTACGGCGTCGAGGGCGAGGAGGTCGGCTCGGTGCGCTGCGACGGGCTCGTCGTCTGCACGGCCGCCGGCTCGACGGGCTACAACCTCGCCAACGGCGGTCCGGTCATGGCCTGGGGGGTGGAGGGACTGGGCGTCTCGTTCATCGCCCCGCACTCGCTGACCGCGCGCGCGCTGGTCGTGGCGCCGGGCGATGCGCTGAGCGTCTCCAACCGCGGGCGCGACGCGGTCGACGTCTCGCTCGACGGCCGGCCGGTCTGCCAGATCGAGCCGGGCGACGAGCTGCACGCGCACTTCGAGGCTGGCGTGGCGCGGCTGGCCCAGCTGCCCGGCTGGTCGTTCTACCGGCGGTTGCGCACGAAGTTCGGACGCCTGTCCTCCTGACACGCGCATCTCTGCGACGGCGCAGCCGCGACGGACGCGTTCCGTCGGGCCGCGCTGGTACACCGTGTCGGTGCTGATCGAGCTGCGCGTGGAGAACCTCCTGCTGATCGAGCGGGCCGAGCTGCGACTCGCGCCGGGCCTGAACGTGCTGACGGGAGAGACCGGCGCCGGCAAGACCGTGCTCGCGCAGGCGCTGGATCTGCTGCTCGGCGGGCGCGCCAAGCCTCAGATCGTGCGCCCGGGCGCCGCCGAGGCCTACGTGGAGGGCGTCTTCGAGCTCGCGCCCGAGCTCTGCGGCGAGCTCGGCGAGCGCCTGCCCGACGGCGCCGAGGAGGTCGTCCTGGCCCGCCGCATCGGCGCCGACGGCCGCACGCGCGCGCTCGTCAACGGCCGCTCGGCGACGCTCACCGACCTGCGCGAGCTCGCCGCGCCGCTGCTCACCTTCTACGGCCAGCACGAACATCGCCGCCTGACGCTCGCCGGCGCGCAGCTGCAGATCCTCGACGGCTTCTGCGGCGAGGCACAGCGCTCGCGCCGCGAGCAGGTCGCGACCGCTCATGCCACGGCGGGCGCCGCGCGTGGCGCGCTGGCGCAGCTGCGCGAGCTCGCGGGCGCGCGCGAGCGCGAGCTCGACCTCCTGGACTTCGAGCTCGCCGAGATCGAGGCCGCCGATCCCAGCGAGGACGAGGCGCTGGCATTGCGCGAGGAGCGCGAGCGCCTGCGTCACGTCGAGGCGCTGCGCGGCGCGGCGCTCGGCGCCGCCGAGGCGGCGGGCGCCGAGGAGTCGGGCATCGCCGCGACGCTCGGCGGGGCGGGGCGGAGCCTGGCATCGGTCGACGGCATCGACGCGGCGCTCGACGCGCTCGCCGAGCGCTGGCACGCGCTGGCGATCGAGGCCGACGATCTCGCCGCCGGACTGCGCGGCTACGCCGAGGGACTGGAGTGCGATCCAGGGCGCCTGGAGGCCGTCGAGGAGCGACTGGCCCTGCTCGACCGCCTCGAGCGCAAGCACGGCGGCTCGATCGCCGCGGTCATCGCACACGCCCAGACCTGTCGCGAGCGGCGCGCGGAGCTCGCGGGGGCGGAGGTGGCGATCGAGGAGGCGTCGCGGCGGCTGGCCGATGCCGAGGCCATCCTGGCGAAGGGCAACGCGGCGCTGCGCAAGGCGCGAGCGACGGCCGCGCCGAAGCTCGCGGCCGCGGTGCGGACGAGGCTCGCGGAGCTGGCGATGAAGGACGCGTCGTTTGAGATCGAGCTCGCCGATCGCGAGCCGGGGCCGGCCGGCGCGGACGCGGTGGAGTTCGTGATCGCGCCGAATCCCGGCGTCCCGGCGGGTCCGCTGCGCGAGACTGCATCGGGCGGCGAGCTGTCGCGCGTGATGCTCGCCCTGATGGGCGTGGCCGCCGGGTCCAGCCGGCAGACGCTGGTCTTCGACGAGGTCGACGCCGGGATCGGCGGTCAGACGGCCCGTGCGGTGGGCGATCAGCTGCGCGCGCTCGCGGAGGGTCGACAGGTGCTGTGCATCACCCACCTGCCGCAGATCGCATCGCTGGCCGCTCGGCACTTCGCGATCTCTAAGGACACGTCGGCGAGCCCCACCCGCACGACGGTCGCGACGCTCGCCGACGAGGAGGTCGTCACCGAGCTCGTGCGGATGCTCGGCGCCGACGGCGACGCGGACGCGGGCGGCGCGGCCCGTCGCCACGCGAAGGAGCTGCTGCGGGCCGCCTGAGCCCGATCACGTCTTCGACGCGGCGGACCCCGGGTTGGACCCCGGATCCGCCGGCGGCGACACCGGCTTGCGGTCGGGCACCGGCGCGGAACCGGCGTTCGCGGCCGGCGAGCCGTTGCCGTCGTGTCCGGCCGGCGAGCGGTGCCAGACGGTCTGCTGGGGAAACGGGATCTCGATGCCCTCGCGGTCGAACTCCTCCTTGAGCAGCTGGCGCAGGTGGCGGCTGACCGGGTATTGATCCGACGGCCGCGTCTTGACGACGAGGCGGATCACGATCGCGTTGGCGCCCAGTCGCTCGACGCCCCAGACCTCGGGCTCCTCGATGATGTCGTGGCGGTCCTTCCAGACCGTGTCGGCGACGCGCTTGATGACGCTCTTGGCGTGTTCGATGTTCGTGTCGTAGGCGACCTCGATGTCCAGCAGCGCCCGCGACCAGCGCTGGCTCTTGTTGCCGACGCGCCGGATCTCGCCGTTGGGCACGTGCCACACGGTCCCGTCGACCGAGCGCAGCCGCGTCGTGCGCAGGGACACTGCCTCGACGGTTCCGGTCGTCATGCCCGTGGCGGTCGTCGCGCCGTCGAGATCGACGATGTCGCCGACGCCGAACTGGTCCTCGACGAGGATGAACATGCCCGACAGAAAGTCCCTGACCAGCGACTGCGAGCCGAAGCCGAGTGCGACGCCGAGCACGCCGGCGCCGGCGAGCAGCGGGCCGACTTGGATCCCGATCTCCGACAGGATCATGAAGCTCGCCATGAGCCAGACGAGGAAGCCGGAGATGCTGCGCAGGACGCTCGTCAGCGCGTTCATGCGCTGCTCGCCGCGCAGGCTCGTCTCGGTGGTCTCAAGCAGCGCGTCCGGCGTGCGTCGGCGGACGGCGCTCATGCCCTCCCGGACGACGCCCGAGCTGAGGCTGCGCAGCCCGCGCTTGATCACCCGGCCGATGAGCCGGTTGGCCACGAGCGCGCCGATGAGGATCAGGATGATCGTCAGGGGGGCTCCGAAGACGGCGTCTGCGATCTCGGCCAGCGTCCGGTTCTCGGTGCGGTTGAGGATCTCCCGGCAGATGAATCCCGGGTCCTGGCCGCACGAACGCCGCAGCTCGGTCGCAGACACCTCTGCGAGTACGAAGAGCACGCCCCTCGACGCTAGCAGGATGCCCCGACATGTCGTACCGCGCCAGGGAGCGCGGCCGTGCATGCGCCCGGCACTCTTCGCCAGTCGTTAACACCCCCATCTAGACTCCTGCGCGATGGCCGTCGCCGCTGGCAGAGAGATCGCTGGGCCGGCACGGCTGGGTCGCAGGACCAAGCGCCTGGTCAAGGAGCTTCGTCCGGGCGACGTCGCCGTGCTCGACCACCGCGACCTCGATCGCGTCTCCGCCGAGGATCTGATCGCCGCCGGCGTGCTGGCCGTGCTCAACTGCAGCCCGTCGTCGACCGGGGCCTATCCCAACATGGGCCCGCTGCTGCTCGTCCAGGCGGGGATCCACCTCGTCGACATGCCCGACGACACACTGTTCTCTCAGATCGCCGACGGCGACAGGCTGATCGTCCGCGGCGGCGACGTCTGTCAAGGATCGGCGGTGCTCGCCAGCGGTCACGTGCAGGAGCCCGACGCCGTGCGCAGCGCCACCGACGAGCGCCGCAGGGAGATCGGCGACGCGCTAGAAGCCTTCGCGCAGAACACGATCGAGCACATGCTCGAGGAGCGCGAGCTGCTGTCCGGGCGCATCGAGCTGCCGCGCTTTGACACGGACTTCCGCGACAGGCCGGCGCTGATCGTC
>Ga0136619_10000946_pt1 | contig 11216 bp, 10 predicted proteins | sample AntDrymUQ3532106_2_FD_104807 | JGI IMG/M metagenome (GOLD analysis project Ga0136619, IMG submission 104807) | Polar desert sand microbial communities from Dry Valleys, Antarctica - metaG UQ353 (21.06) | ecosystem: Environmental > Terrestrial > Soil > Desert | place: Antarctica: Dry Valley... | reverse complement strand
GTGCTGCTCGGCGAGCGTCTCCGTCGGGGCCATCAGCGCCGCCTGGTGGCCGGCCTCGAGGGCCCGCAGCATCGCGTAGACCGCGCAGATCGTCTTTCCCGAGCCGACCTCGCCCATCAGCAGGCGCTGCATCGGCTTCCCGGAGGCGAGATCGTTGTTGAGCTCGGCGAACGCTTGGCGTTGGTCGGCGGTCGGCTCGAACGGCAGCGAACCGAGCCAGCGCTCGACCAGGCCCCCGGGGGCGCTCGTCGCGATCTCGATCCCGGGCCGCGAGTCGCGCCGCGAGCGGCGGCGCAGCGCCAATGCAACCTGGTGGAGCAGCAACTCCTCGAGCGCCAACCGTTCGCGTGCAAGCCGCGCGTCTTCGAGCCGCTCCGGGAAATGCACCGCGCGCAGCGCGTCGGCCTCTCCGGGGAGCCCGCGCCTGGTCCGCAGCTCGGCCGGCAGCGGCTCGATCGCCAGCGTCGCCGCCTCGAGGCTGAGGTGCGCCCACTCGCGGATCCGGTGGGCGGCCAGGCGTTGCGATGCCGGGTGCATCGGCACGAGTCCGGTGGTGTGGATTCCGGTCGCCGGTCCGTCGCCGATGAGCACCTCGTGGGCGGCGACCCGGAAGCCCTTGGCCTCGAGCTTGCCGTTGAGCAGCAGCCTGGTTCCGGGAGTCAGCCGCTCCGCCAGGTAGGCCTGGTTGAACCAGGTTGCCGTCATCGGCCCGCTGGCGTCGGCGACCGCGGCCTCGAGGATGCGCAGGTTGCGCCGGCGGGTGGGCCTGACGCGGGCCGAGCGAACCTCGACCAAAACGGTCGCCTCCTCGCCGATCCCGAGCTCGGCGACCGCGCGGATCGCGGCGCGGTCGCGGTAGCCGCGAGGGATGTGGCGAAGCAGGTCTCCGACCGACTCGATCCCGAGCTCGGCGGCGGCGGCGGCCAGCTTCGGCCCGACTCCGCTGAGCGCCGTCAGGGGCGCCGCCAACAGCGACGGACGCGGCGCGCTGCGCAGCCCCACCGCCCGCAGCTCGGCGCGATCCTGCTCGGCACCGCTGCCGAGGGCGCGCGGCGGGTGCAACCCGCCGGCCCGTTGCGCGACGGCGACTTCGCTCATTGGACGCAAGGGTAGGCTCCGCGGTAGATGGGACGGATCGCCGACAGGCTCGCCGAGCTCGGGCTCGAGCTGCCGCAGCCGTTCGCCCCGCCGCCGGGCGTCGAGTTCCCCTTCGACCTGGTCAAGGTCAGTGGCGGGATCGCCTATGTGTCCGGTCACCTGCCGGTCGACGGCTCCACCGTCTTGGCCAGCGGCCGCGTCGGCGGCGAGCTCGATGTCGAGCAGGGCTACGAGGCCGCCCGTCTCACCGGGCTCTCGATCTTCGCCTCGCTGGAGCGCGAGCTCGGCGACCTCGACCGGGTGACCGGTTGGGTCAAGGCTCTGGGATTCGTCCAGTGCGCGCCCGGCTTCGACAAGCCGCCCGCGGTGATCAACGGCTTCACCGACCTCGTGCTCGAGGTCTGGGGCCCGCGCGCAGGCCGCCACGCGCGCTCTGCGATCGGCGCCGCCCAGCTTCCCTTCGACGTCCCGGTCGAGGTCGAGGCGATCGTCGAGGTCGCTTGAGCGCGCGCCCGCGCGAGTCGGTCTGGGACTATCCGCGGCCACCACGAGTCGAGCCCTGCGACCGGCCCGTGCGAGTCGAGCACGCCGGCGAGCTGCTCGCCGAGTCGCAGCGCGCCCTGCGCGTCCTGGAGACGGCGAGCCCGCCGACGATCTACATCCCCGCCGAGGACGTGCGCACCGAGCTGCTCAGCGAGATCGCCGGCGAGCACACCCAGTGCGAGTGGAAGGGCCGCGCCCACTACCTTCGCCTCGAACCAGATTCGGCGCCCGCCGAGGCAGTCGCCTGGCACTACCCGAAGCCGCGCGAGGCCTACGCACAGCTGCTCGGGCACCTCGCCTTCTACGCCGGTCGGGTCGACGCCTGCTGGCTGGGTGACGAGCGGGTTCGCCCGCAGGGCGGCGGCTTCTACGGCGGCTGGGTCAGCGACGAGATCGAGGGGCCCTACAAGGGCGAGCCCGGCAGCGAGGGCTGGTAGTCAGTTGCGCTGGGCGGCGTAGGTCTCGGCGACCCAGCGATAGCCCGGGCGTTCGCGCAATGGCGCGCGAAAGCGCTCGAGGCTCGCAGGCGGATCGACGACCGCGGGGCTCTCGGGCGGGGTGACCAGGGGGTAGAACAGCGAGGCGGCGGCAATGTCGGCCACCGAGAACGAGTCGCCGACCAGGAACTCGCCCTCGCCCGAGGCGAGCTCCGCCTCGAGCCGATCGAGGGCGGCGACAACGCCCCTGCGTGCGGCCTCGGCATCGGCGGGGTCGGCGACGCGGAAGCGCAGTTGGCTGAAGCCTGATGCGAAGCGTCCGGCGGCGCTGCGGGCCGTGGCGCTCTCGCCCAGCGAGCCTGGGAGCATCGTCCCCGCCAGCACCGCCATGCGCTCGGGATCAGTGCGCAATTCGTGCCAGACGAGCAGCCGGATCTGCGGCCCGAGCTGCTCGTCGAAGTACTCCTCGAGCTCGAGCGCGCGTCGGCGTTCGACGGGATCGTCGGGGTACAGGGAAGGCTGTGGCCAGTGCTGCTCGAGCGCCGCGATGATCGCGCTCGAATCACCGATGTTGCGGCCGTCGAGGCGCAGCACCGGAAAGGTCTTGTGAGCGCCGCGGGTGAGCGCCAGGGCGATCGCCATATGGGCCCCTGGGGGCGGCGCCAGGGGGCGGTGCTCGATCCCCTTGTGAGCGAGCGCCCAGCGCACCTTCTCGCTGTAGTGCGAGACCGGGATGTGCCAGAGGGTCGGCCGCCGATCGCGGAGCCCGGAGGGCGGAGCGGAGGTGCGCCGCCGTTGAGGCGCCTTATTCACTGGGCCGCGATCAGCCAGGAGTAGTTCGGGGTGCCGCCGCGATGGAGCTCGAGCACGGCGCCGTCGGGGAGCTGCAGGTCGAGGTCCTCGAGCCCGATCGGTGCCTCGGCGCCCTCGATCACGGTGACGAGCTCGGCGCCCTCGCCAACGCTTGCGATCGTCTCCAGCAGGGTCGACCCGGCGCCGCCCCAGGCGACGATCTGCTCATCGGCGAAGCCGACGGAGTCACCGCGGCGAAAGCGGCCCTCGGCGTCGTCGCGGGCGGCCGGCGCCACGGCTCCGGCGCGGACCCCCTGGAGCGCCTCGGTGAGGCGCTTGCCGTTGCTCTCGGCCGAGGCCTTGGGGTCGAACTCCACCAGCGCCGAGAGCGCGGCCTGCTGCGAGTAGGCCTTGACCACGACCACGGCCTTCTCCGCGAGCTGGGCCGCCTCCTCGGCAGCCATCACCACATTGCGCGAGTTCGGCAGCAGCAGCACCTCGGCGGCGGGGCAGGCCTCGATCCCCGCCAGCAGCGCCTTGGTCGGAGGGTTCAGGGTCGGCCCGCCGTCGACCGGAAGCGCCCCGAGCTGCTCGAACAGCGCCCGCATGCCCTCGCCGCTGGCGACCGCGACCACCCCGGCGCGACCCGAACCCAGCCGGGCACGCTGCTCGGCGACCTGCTCGTGCATGTCGGCGATGTCCTCGCGCTCGACCGAGCCGACACCGGCGAACAGGGCCTTGGCGGAAACGGGGTCGTCGGTGTGAACGTGGACCTTGATCGTCGCCTCGTCGCCGACGACCAGTACCGAATCGCCCAGGTTCTCGAGCGCGCCGATGAAGGAGGGGCCGTCGAGGGCGGAGCCGCTGACGATGAAGTTGGTGCAGAAGCGGTAGCGGGAGTCGGCATGGTGGACCTCGTCGAGGCGGGCGGCCGCGTAGTGGGGGATCTCGGGCAGATGCACCTCCTCGCCGGCGAGCCCGGAGACGAAGCCGCGCACAATCACGACCAGTCCCAGTGCCCCGGCATCGACGACCCCGGCCTCGGCCAGCACGTCGAGCTGCTCGGGCGTGTGGCGCACGGCCTCCTCACCGGCGAACAGGGCGGCCGCCAGCATCTGGGCGAGCAGCGCGTTCTGCTCGTCGGCGCTGGCATCCGACGCGAGGCGCCCGCGCAGCCATTCGGCCCGTCGCTCGGAGACGGCGTCGGCCATCGCCCGGATCACGGTCAGCATCGTCCCCTCGGCCGGCTCGCGGATCGAAGCGTAGGCGCGGTCGCTGGCGTTGCGCAGCGCCGCCTCGATCAGCTCGGGATCGATCAGCTTCCCCGGCGGGGTCGCCAGACGCTCGGCGGCACCGCGAACGATCTGGCTGAGGATGACGCCGGAGTTGCCACGCGCGCCCATCAGTGCGGCGCGGGCGACCGCCTGGACGATCTCGGGACGCGGGGGGTCGCCGTTGCCCTCACGCTCCAGCCGGTCGAGCTCGTCGAGGACGTGGCGCATGGTCAGCGCCATGTTGTCGCCGGTGTCGCCGTCGGCTACCGGGAAGACGTTGAGGTCGTTGATCTCCTCGCGACGCGCTTCGAGATGGGTGAGCGCTACCGCGACGACCTGGCGAAAACGGACGATCGATGGGTTCGGCACGGCGCCCAGCCTACGGGCCGACGCGGTCCGAGCGACACCCGCCAAACCCGAACGCGGCTAGGCGTGTTTCTGGACCTTGTTCGACTTCAGGCAGCGGGTGCAGACGTAGACGCGCCGCGGGCGCCCGCCGTCGTCTATGCGCACCTTCTGCAGGTTCGGGTCGAAGCGCCGCCGGGTGGCGACCATCGAATGGCTGCGGGAGTTCCCGAACGCCGGACCCTTGCCGCAGCTGTGACAGACCTTGGCCATCGGACGCGTGATGGTAGCGCGAGGGAGGCGGGAGGCCGTCAGAGCGAGGCGCGGAGCTCGGCCATCCGCAGCACCGCGATCGCCGCGTTGCGGCCCTGATCGCGCTTGTCGCCGCCGGCGCGCGCCTCGGCCTGCTCGCGGGTGTCGCAGGTGATCACGCCGAAGGCGCAGGGCACTCCGCTGCGCAGCTGCACCTCCTGGATCCCCCGGGCTGCCTCGGAGCAGACGAGGTCGTAGTGGCCGGTCTCGCCGCGGATGACGACGCCGAGGCAGGCGACCCCGGCGAAGCGCCCGGACTCGGCGCACCACTTCGCCGCCAGCGGCAGCTCGAAGGCGCCGGGGACCTCGAAGGCGTGGACCGAGGCGGGGCTGACCTCGTGCTCGGCGAAGGCCTCGGTGGCGCCGTTGACCAGGCGCTGGGCGAGGTCCTCGTAGAAGGTCGAGACGACGACCGCGTACTCAGCCATCGGCGGCCTCGTCGCGAATCTTCTCCTCGGCGATCAGCTGCTCGTCGAGCGGCAGGCCCTGATGGTGAAGCGCGTGGCCCATGCGGTCGCGCTTGGCGTCGAGGTAGTCCTGGTTGTGGGGGTTGGGGATCGACTCGATCGGCACCTGCTCGGAGACCGAGAGGCCGTAGCCCTCGAGGCCGTGGATCTTCTTCGGGTTGTTGGTGAGGATGCGGATGCTCGAGAGGCCGAGGTCGACGAGGATCTGGGCGCCGATCCCGTAGTCGCGCAGGTCGGCCGGCAGGCCCAGCTTGAGGTTCGCGTCGACAGTGTCGAAGCCCTCCTCCTGGAGCTTGTAGGCGCGCAGCTTGTTGAGCAGACCGATCCCCCTGCCCTCCTGGGAGAGGTAGAGCAGGACCCCGCTGCCCTCACGCTCGATCATCGCCATCGCCGCCTCGAGCTGCTCGCCGCAGTCGCAGCGCAGCGAGTGAAAGACGTCGCCTGTCAGGCACTCGGAGTGCACCCGCACGAGCACGTCCTCGCGGCCCTCGACCTCGCCCTTGACCATCGCCACGTGGTGCTTCTCGTCGAGCAGCGAGCGGTAGCCGACCGCGGCGAACTCGCCGAAGGCGGTCGGCAGCCCGGTCGAGACGACCCGCTCGACCAGCATCTCTGTGCGGCGCCGGTAGGCGATCAGGTCAGCGACCGTGATCATCTTCAGCCCGTGGCGCTCGCAATAGGGCACCAGGTCCGGGACCCGGGCCATGGTGCCGTCGTCGTTCATGATCTCGCAGATCACCCCAGACGGGTTGAGCCCGGCGAGGCGAGCGAGGTCGACGGCCGCCTCGGTCTGGCCGGCGCGCTCCAGCACTCCCCCGTCCTTTGCCCGCAGCGGGAAGACGTGGCCGGGCTGGACCAGGTCCTCGGGCTTCGAGTTCGGGTCGATCGCGACCTGGATCGTCTGCGCCCGGTCGGCGGCCGAGATCCCGGTGGTGACGCCCTCGCGTGCCTCGACCGAGACCGTGAACGCGGTCTGCAGCGGGGCCTCGTTCTTGGCCGCCATCAGGTTGAGCTTGAGCTCGTCGCAGCGCTCGCCGGTGAGCGTCAGGCAGATCAGCCCGCGTGCCTCCTTGGCCATGAAGTTGATCGCCTCGGGGGTCGCGAACTGCCCGGCCATGGTCAGGTCGCCCTCGTTCTCGCGGGTCTCGTCGTCGCAGACCACGACCAGCTTGCCCGCACGGATGTCTTCGAGCGCCTCCTCGATCGTTGCGAACGGCGTTTGAGTCGTGGTCGGGGACATCAGTGCTCCTTTCGGAAGCCTAGAAGGCGCTCGACGTAGCGAGCGAGGACGTCGAGCTCGAGGTTGATCCGGTCACCCTCGGCGACGTCGCCGAGGGTGGTGCGCTCGAGCGTCTCGGGGATCAGCGAGACCTCGATCCAGTCCTCGGCCAAAGCCGCCACCGTGAGGCTGACGCCGGCGAGGGTGATCGAGCCGTGCTCGACCGCGTAGCGCTCGAGCCCGCCGGGCAGGCGCACCCGCAGGCGCCGGGCGAAGCCGTCCTCGACCACCGACGCGACCTCACCGGCCCCGTCGACGTGACCCTGGACGATGTGCCCGCCGAGCGGCTCGCCCGCGAGCAGCGGCGGCTCCAGGTTGACCGGCGAGCCCGCCTCGAGCTCGCCGAGCGTGGTCAACGACAGCGTCTGATTCATGACGTCGGCGGCGAAGGCCTGCGAGCCGAGCTCCACCGCGGTCAGACACGCGCCGTCGACGGCCACCGAGTCGCCCTCGCGCAGCGCGCCGGCGAAGCTCGCGCCGACGCGCAACCGGACCCCGGCCTCGCTCCGTTCGACCGCCTCGACCCGTCCCAGCTCCTTGACGATCCCGGTGAACATCACCACTCCCTCAGTCGCGCCCGCACGAGCATGTCGTCCCCGGATCGCTGCCACTCGGTCGCCAGCGGGCGCTGGGCGTCGGCGACCGCGCCCACACCCTTGCCGGCGAGCAGCGGTCGCCCGCCGCCGAGCAGCAGCGGGGCGATGAACAAGCGCAGCTCGTCGACCTCGCCGGCGTCCACGAATGCTCCGGCGAGGCCGGCGCCCCCCTCGAGCAGCACCGAGGTGATCCCCCGCCGGCCGAGCTCGTCCAGCCCCGCCGCGATCCGCTCGCCGCTGTCGCCGGCGGCCTCGATCAGCTCGGTGCCTGTCGCGCGCAGCGCGGCGACCCGCTCGGGAGCGGCCCCGGCGTCGGCGACCACGATCAGCGGCGCCTCGCCCAGTGATCCGACCAGCGCCGAGTCGAGCGGCAGGCGCGCCGAGGAGTCGAAGACCACCCGGGCCGGTTGGCGCGAGGCCGACGGGTCGAGGTCGCGCGCGGTCAGCAGCGGGTCGTCGGCGAGCGCCGTCTCGATGCCGACGGCGACCGCGTCGGCCTCGGCACGCCAGCGGTGCACCAGGGCGCGGCTCTGAGGACCCGAGATCCACTTCGAATCGCCGGCTTTGGTGGCGGTGAACCCATCGAGGCTGAGCGCCGACTTGAGCGCGACCAGCGGTCGCCCGGTCAGCGCCTGCTTGCGAAACGGCTGGTTGGCGAGCCGCGCCGCCGTCGCCATGGCGCCCTCGGCCTCGACCACCTCGACCCCTTGCTCGCGAAGGATCTGCGGACCGCGGCCGCTCGCCTTGGCGCTGGGATCGTCGCAGCCGATCACCACCCGCGCCAGGCCGGCGGCGAGGATCGCATCCGTGCAGGGCGGCTGGCGCCCGTGATGGGCGCAGGGCTCGAGCGAGACGTAGATCGACGCACCGTCTGGATCGTGGCCGCGACTGTGGCAGTCGGCGAGCGCCGCGACCTCGGCATGGGGGCCGCCGAGCTCGGCGTGGTGGCCCTCGCCGATCACGGCCCCGCCGGCGACCACGACCGCGCCGACGACCGGATTCGGGCTGACCCGGCCGCGGCCGAGCTCGGCGAGCTCGAGAGCCCGGCGCAGATGGGCGAGATCCTCGTCTGTGGGCACGGCGTGCCTCCTGATTGACTGGTCAGTCAACGAGCAAGTGTACTTTGCCGAGATGCCCGAGGAGTCCCGCAGCTTCGGCCGTTCGGCCGCGACGCTGTCTGCCGGAGTCGGGCTCGCGGGCGTGCTCACCTACGTCTTCTTCGCGCTCGCCTCGCACAACCTAGAACCGGTCGCCTACGGCGAGCTGGTGGTGCTGTGGTCGGCCGTCTTCGTGACGATCTCGATCCTTCACCGGCCGGTCGAGCAGTTGATCTCGCGCGGGGTCGCCGAGCACCGCGCCCGGGGCGAGAGCGTCGGCGCAACGATCCGGGCCGCCGCCCTGATCCAGGGCGTGGTCGCGCTCGGCTTCGCGCTCGCGGCGCTGGCGCTGCGCGGGCAACTCGAGGATGGTCTTCTGTCTGGCGACGAGACCCTCTACTGGATCTACGTCGGCTCGGTCCTCGCCTTCGCCGCCAGCTTCTTCGCCCGCGGCTTTCTCGCCGGCGAAGGGCGCTTCGAGCTGCTCGGGGCGCTGCTGGTCTTCGAGTCGGCGTCGCGGCTGGCGTTCTCGCTCGCGGTCGCGATCGGGATCGCCGACGGGCGGACCGCGATCGCGGTGGGGATCGCCGTCGCCCCGCTGGTCTCCCTGATCGTCGTCCCGCTGGCCTTCGCCAGCACCAGGCGGCATACCGATCCCCCCACCCGCAGCGGCCGGCCGCGCTTCTCCTCCTCCTCCTTCGCCGCCGCGGTCTTCGTGATCATGCTCAGCGAGCAGGTCCTACTCAACGGCGGGCCACTGTTGGTCAACGGCGCGGAGGGCGCCGCGGCCGCCGGCTTCATCTTCAACGTGTTGATGCTGGCCCGCGCCCCGTTGCTGGTCTTCCAGGGAATCGCGATCAGCCTTCTCCCCCACCTCACCCGGCTGCGCTCGAGCGGCGGCGGCGAGGCCGACGCCGCTTTCGGGCTCTCCATCGCCGTGACCCTGCGCGCGGTCGCCGGCTTCGCCGCCGTGGTCGCGGTCACCGTCGCCGCCGCCGGCCCGCAGCTGATGCAGCTCGCCTTCGGCGATCGCTTCGACTACGACCGCCCCGGGCTGCTGATCGTGACCGCGGCGATGGGCCTCTACCTCGCTGCGACCACGCTGAGCCAGGCCGCACTCGCCCAGGGGCAGGCGCGGCGGGCGGCAAGCGCCTGGGGCGCCTGCGCGGTGGTCTTCCTGGTCTGGAGCGCGCTTCCCCTGCTCGAGGACGCGGCGCGGCGGATCGAGATCGGGCTGCTGGCCGCGGCGGCGGCGCTGTTCGCGTTGCTGTTCTCGATCTACCGCAATCCGCGAGCGACAGCCGAGGACATCCCGGTGGCGGGCTCCCAGGCCGAGCGCGACGCGCGTCTGGCCCTCGCCGACGAGGCGAGCTGACCCCGGCGCGTAGATTCGACCGATGGCCGACCACCAACTGATCCTCGTCGCAGGCCTGTTGCTCGCCGCCGGGCTGGCGGCCGCGAAGGTGGCCGACCGGGTCCGAGTCCCCGGCCTGCTGCTCTTCCTCGGGCTCGGCATGGTCGCCGGCTCCGAGGGCCTGATCGGGGTCGAGTTCAGCGATGCCGAGCTGACCCGCACCCTGGGCACGATCGGGCTGATCCTGATCCTCTTCGAGGGCGGGCTGGCGGCCGGCTGGCACGAGATCCGGCCGGTGCTCGGCACCGCGGTCTCGCTGGCCACCGTGGGCACGATCGTCACCGCCGTGATCACCGGGGGCGTCGCGATCTTGCTCTTCGATCTGAGCACGCTCGAAGGCCTGATCCTGGGCTCCGCGGTGGCCGCGACCGACAGCGCCGCGATCTTCGCCGTGCTGCGCGGCTCGCGGCTTCGGCGGCGCCTGGCCCGCGCGCTCGAGGGCGAGTCGGGGATGAACGACCCGGTGGCGCTGCTGCTGGTCACCGGGTTCATCGAGTGGATCGAGCTGCCCGACTACGGAGCCCTCGACATGGCCGGGACCCTGGTCGGCAAGCTGGCGCTGGGCCTGGCGATCGGCTTGCTGATCGGCCACGGCGCCCGCTGGTCGTTTCGGAACCTCGACCTGCCGAGCCCGGGCCTCTACCCGGTCGCCTCGATCGCAACGGCGGCGCTCGCCTACGGCCTCGCCGAGCTCGCCCACGGCTCCGGCTTTCTCTCCGTCTACATCGCGGCGCTGATCCTCGGCACCGGCGCCCTGCCCGCCAAGCAGGCGACGATCGCCTTCCACCAGGGGCTCTCCTGGGTCTCGCAGATCTCGCTGTTCGCGCTGCTCGGGCTGCTGGTCTTCCCCAGCGGGCTGGGCGACATCGCCCTCGAGGGCCTGCTGCTCTCCGCGGCGCTGATGTTCGTCGCCCGGCCGCTGGCCGCGGTGATCGCCAGTGCCTTCTCGCCGTTCGACATGCGCGAGCGGCTGATGCTCGGCTGGGCCGGGCTGCGCGGCGCGATCCCGATCTGGCTGGCGACCTTCCCGGTGATCGCCGGGATCCAGAGCGCGGAGCTGATCTTCAACGTGATCTTCTTCGTCGTCGTCACCTCGACCCTGATCCAGGGCGCGACCTTCGAGCCGCTGGCCAAGCGCCTCGGCCTCACCGCCACCGAGCCCGCCCTCCCCCGGCCGCTGATCGAGACGGGGATCATCCGTCGCCTCGGCGGCGAGAGCTTCGTCTGGAGGGTCACCGCCACAGATGCCGCGGCCGGCCACACGATCAAGGACCTCAAGCTGCCGCGGGAGGCTCTTGTCAACCTGATCGTTCGCTCCGAGACGGCGATCCCGCCGCGTGGGTCAACCGAGATCGAGGCCGGCGACGAGCTCCACATCGTCGTCAGCGCCGGGCAGCTGCCCGAGGTCGAAGCGCTGACCGAGAGCTGGCGCAGCGGGCCGCTGGGCGAGCCGCCGGTGCCGGCGCTGCCGCCGCGCGGCGTGCCACAGGTGTTCTCGGTGCGGCCGTGGACCGACGCCGATGGCGACCCCGCCCACCCGGAGTCGGTCGCCGGCGCCGGCG
>Ga0136619_10000939_pt1 | contig 11263 bp, 9 predicted proteins | sample AntDrymUQ3532106_2_FD_104807 | JGI IMG/M metagenome (GOLD analysis project Ga0136619, IMG submission 104807) | Polar desert sand microbial communities from Dry Valleys, Antarctica - metaG UQ353 (21.06) | ecosystem: Environmental > Terrestrial > Soil > Desert | place: Antarctica: Dry Valley... | reverse complement strand
TGCCGAGCCGTCTGGCCCTGCGGTGGTGGCGGATGGATCCGTGCTGTCGGGCGCAGCCGTGGTGTCGGGTGCCGCGGTGGTGTCGGGTGCCGCCGTGGTGTCAGCCACGTCGGTGGGCCCGGGGGCCTCCGATCCCGGCGGTTCGGTCGCGGTTCCTTCTTCGTCGTCTCCGCATGCGGTGGCGATGAGGGCCAAGGTCACGACGCTGGCGACTGCAATGTGCACCCGCCGGCGCGAACGATGCGTGGTCATGTGGTTCCTCCCCCGGGGCCGAGACCCCGTCTTGTGTTGATGTAGCTCTCGAGGGACACGGCGATCAGGAAGAACACCAGCCCCAATGTGCAGGCCCCGACGACGTACGCCCAGGCGACGGCGTTCTTGGAGCCCGCAGAGTTCGAAGTGATGCCGTAGCCCAATCCGTTCTGGCTACCGCCGAAGTACTCGGCGACGAACGCGGTGATGACCGCAGCAGGCGCGGCGATCCGCAGCGCAGTGAAGAGGTACGGCACGGCGTTGGGGATGCGGGCCTTGCTCAGCACGGCAGTCGGCGAGGCAGCATACGAGCGCAGCAACTCGAGGTGTGTCGGTTGCACCTGGCGCAGGCCCTTGGCGACGTTGACGAGCACGATGAAGTACACGACGATCGTGACCATCAGCCGTCGGGGGACCTCGGACGTGATCGCGAACATGTTGTTGAACACCGTCACTAGCACGAAGATCGGGATGGCGTTGAGTGCCACGGCGAGCGGGGTCACGAGATCGTCCAGCACGCGGAACCGCATGAGCGCGAAGCTGACGGCCACCCCGAGCAGCGTGCCGATGACGAGACCGACGAGAGCGTTGGTGCCTGACACGACCGTGGCGTCCCACACGTTGTCGACGTTGTCGCCGATCGCTTCCACGATCTTGGACGGCGCCGAAAGGAAATACGGTTTGAGGTCGAAGCCGCGCACGACGGCTTCCCACAGGCCGAGGAACGCCAGACCGAACACGATCGGCGGCCCGAGCGACGTGAGCAGGCGGCGACGCGTCATCGACTCGAACGCTCCTCCGCCACGACTGCTTCCGTCTCGCGGTCATCCTCGCCCGCTCGCAACGCCTCGCGCACCTCGGTGATCTTCTTGAAGTAGGAGGCGTCCTCGCGCGTTTCGACGGTGCGGCTCGGCCCCAAATCGACATCGATGATCTCGGTGATGCGGCCGGGGCGTGGCGACATGACGACGACGCGGTCCGACAGGTACACCGCCTCGGGGATCGAGTGTGTCACGAACACGACGCTGGTCTCCGTCTCGGCGCAGATCCGCAGCAGCTCGGCCTGCATGTGCTCGCGGGTCATCTCGTCGAGGGCCCCGAACGGCTCGTCCATCAGCAGCAGCCGCGGGTGTGCCGCCAGCGCCCTGGCGATAGCTACTCGCTGCTGCATGCCGCCCGAGAGCTGCCACGGTTTGTGATCGGCGAAGTCGGTGAGCTTCACGAGCTGCAACATCTCGAGCGCCCGCCGCCTGCGGCGCGACCCGTCCCAGCCCTTCAGCTCCAAGGGCAGCTCCACGTTGCGCGCCACCGAGCGCCAGTCGAACAGGCCGGCCTGTTGGAACGCCATGCCGTACTCCTGGTCGAGACGCGCGCGAGGCGCATCCTTGCCCGCCACCAGCACCTCGCCCGTAGAGGGTTCGATGAGGTTGGCGACGAGGCGCAGCAGCGTCGACTTCCCGCATCCCGATGGACCGATCAGCGACACGAACTCGCCGCCCCCGACGGTGAGGTCGATGTCCACCAGAGCCTCGACTTGGCGGGGCGTGCCGCGGTTGAACACCTTGCTCACACCATCCACGACCACGGCCCGGTGCTCACTCATGTGAGTGCCTCCCTGCGGATGGTGTCGAGGGCACGCTCGTCCTCCTCGGGCCGCGGACGGTTGCGCATCATCACGTACTCAAAGCATGACACCAGACCGGCCATCAGCAGCCCGAGCGCCGCAGCGCCGAAGATCGCCGTGAACAGCTTCGTCGGGTCACCCGTGGATTGCTGGGCGTACTCGACGATCAGCCGTCCGATGCCTCCGCGCAGCGCCGTGGAGATCTCGGCCACGACGACGCCGATCACCGATGACGTCGCCGCCAGCTTCAGCGCCGGAACCAGGTACGGCACCGACGCGGGAAAGCTCAGCTTGAGGAACGTCGCTCGCCACGTAGCCGCGTAGCTGCGCATCAACTCCACCGATGCTGACGGAGCCGAGGCAAAGCCCCGGAGGGCACCGACGGCAACGGGGAAGAACGCCAGGAACGCTCCGAGCACGGCCGCCGACATCCACCGCGGCCACACCCACTCGCCCACCTGCACCTTGCCGCCCCACGTGGCAACGAGCGGTGCGAGTGCGATCAACGGCACGGTTTGAGACATCACCAGGTACGGGAGCAGACCGCGCTCGACGACCTTGAAGCGGGCCATCACCATCGCAAGACCCATGCCGAGCAATGTGCCGATCGCGAAACCGGCCAAGGCGAGGCGGAAGGAGAACCAAGCAGCTGCCAGCACGACGCGCCAGTTCGCCCGGTCCGAGCCCCGCCGCTCCGGGTCGCCGAACCGGCTGACCATGTCCCAGACGTGAGGCATGGCGGAGTCCTGTGCCCTCGGGAGCAAGCGCGCCCCGAACACCGTCCCGCCGGCCGCGGGCCCGATCAGCTTGTACAGCTCCCAGATGGCCGCCACGACGAGCAGCGACCCGAGAAAGAGCGCCACCCGACGGATCACCGCCTCCTCGCCACACGGTCCGTCATGACTTCGCCAGCGCCACGTCTCGGAACGCCGGGATCACGTGCTCGCCGTACGCCGCCAGCGTGGCGTCCTTTGCGTCATGCTGCAGGTAGATGGCGAACTGATCCACCCCGAGGTCGCGAAGTTCGGACAGCCGGCGCACGTGCTCGTCGACGCCTCCGAGGATGCAGAACCGGTCGATGATCTCATCGGGCACGAACGACGTGTGCGTGTTGCCCGACCGGCCGTGCTGGTTGTAGTCGTAGCCCTGCCTGCCCTTGATGTAGTCGGTCAGCGCCGTCGGGACCGCTGATCCCTCGCCGTACCGGGCGACGAGATCGGCCACGTGGTTGCCGACCATGCCACCGAACCAGCGGCACTGGTCGCGCATGTGCGCCATGGATTCACTCGAGCCGTCGGCAACGTAGGCAGGAGCCGCGACACACATCGTGATGGCGTCCGGATCCCGCCCCGCTGCGTCCGCCGCCTGACGAACCGCTGCGATGGTCCATTGCACGATCGACGGGTCGGCGAGCTGCAGGATGAACCCGTCGGCCACCTCGCCCGTCAGTGCCAACGCTTTCGGCCCGTAGCCGGCCACCCACACCTCGAGCTCGCTGCGCGTCGCCCACGGCAACGTGATGGTCGAGCCGTTGAACTCCACCCCGCGCCCGTTGGCCAGTTCCCTGATCACATGGATCGAGTCACGCAACGTGTCGAGCGTGGTGGGTTTGCCGTTCGTGACGCGCACAGCAGAGTCGCCGCGTCCGATCCCACACACCGTCCGGTTACCGAACATCTCGTTCAGCGTGGCGAAGTGGCTGGCGGTGACGGTCCAGTCCCGCGTCGCAGGGTTCGTAACCATCGGACCAACCATGATGTTGCGCGTCTGCGCCAGGATCTGGCTGTAGATGACGTATGGCTCCTGCCACAGGATGTGGCTGTCGAACGTCCAGGCATGGCTGAACCCGAAGGCGTCGGCCCGCCTCGCCAGATCGATCACCCGCGCCGACGGCGGCGTCGTCTGGAGAACGACGCCGAACTGCATGGCGGCACCTCCGCGGCGCCGCGTGTGACTCGTCGTGGTCATCGTCTCAGCGTCATCTGTTCTGTGGAAATCCCAAGTCGATGGTGCTGGTACGGGGATCGGGCCAGCGGGACGTGACGACTTTGGCCCTCGTGTAGAACTGCACGCCTTCTGGGCCGTACATGTGGCTGTCGCCGAACAGGCTGGCCTTCCAGCCACCGAAGCTGTAGTAGCTCACCGGCACCGGGATCGGCACGTTGACGCCCACCATGCCGACATTTACGTCGTACTGGAACTCGCGGGCGACGCCACCGTCTCGTGTGAACAGCGCGACTCCGTTGCCGTAGGGGTTGTCGTTGATCATGGCCAGGCCCTCGTCGTACGAGTCGACCCGCACCACGGAGAGCACCGGTCCGAAGATCTCCTCGTCGTAGGCCGCCATGCCGGGCCGCACCCTGTCGAGCAGTGACGGATTCAGGAAGAAACCCTGGTCGGGTGCGTCCTCGCGGCCGTCGACCACCACGTCGGCACCTTCGTCACCGGCGCCCGCGACATAGGCCGCCACCTTGTCGCGGTGCTCGCCGGTGACCAAGGGCCCCATCTCGCTGTCGGGCTCGGCCCCTGCACCCACTCGGATGCCGGGGATGCGATCTCGAATCTTGCCGACCAGTTCGTCGGCGATGCTCTCGACGGCGACGACGACGCTGATGGCCATGCACCGCTCACCGGCCGACCCGTAGCCGGCCGAGATGGCGGCGTCGGCCGCCATGTCCAAGTCGGCGTCGGGCAGCACGAGCATGTGGTTCTTGGCCCCGCCGAGGGCCTGCACCCGCTTGCCGTTGGCCGTGCCCGTCTCGTAGATGTATCGGGCGATCGGTGTGGAGCCGACGAAGCTGATGGCCATCACGTCAGGATGTTCGAGCAGCCGGTCGACGGCGACCTTGTCACCCTGCACGACGTTGAAGCATCCGGCCGGCAGGCCCGCCTTCGCCAGCAATTCGGCCATCAGCAGCGATGCCGACGGGTCCTTCTCGCTCGGTTTCAGCACGAACGTGTTGCCGCAGGCCAGGGCGTTTGCGAACATCCACATCGGCACCATGGCCGGGAAGTTGAACGGAGTGATGCCCGCCACCACACCGAGCGGCTGGCGGATGGAGTACACGTCGACACCCGTTGCCGCCTGCTCGCTGTAGGCACCCTTCAGCAGATGCGGGATGCCGCATGCGAACTCGATGTTCTCGAGCCCGCGGGCCACCTCGCCGAGGGCGTCGCTCAGCACCTTGCCGTGTTCGGCGGTGAGCAACGAGGCGATCTCCTTGCGGTTGGCGTCGACGAGCTCGCGCAGATGGAACAGCACCTCGGCTCGCCGGGAAAGACTCGTGGCTCGCCACGCCGGGAAGGCTGCTGCTGCCGCCGCCACAGCAGCGTCGACCTCGCCCCCGTCGGCCAGGTCCACCTTCCCGGATGTCTCCCCGGTCGCCGGGTTGTACACGGTGGCCGTGCGTCCCGACGTCCCCTCACTGAGTCGACCGTCGATCCAATGCGATATGCGATTCATTGCGTCTCCTAAACCAGATACTGCGACAGGCCGCGCTTCAGGAACTTGCCGTGGCCGGCGCGCCCGTGGAACTTGTCGTCGCCCACCACCACCGATCCACGGCTGAGCACGGTGTCGACCTTGCCGTCGACCTCGAAGCCCTCGTAGGCGGAATGGTCCATGTTCATGTGATGCTTGTGCTCGAGGCCGATCGTGGTGTGCCCGTCGGGGTCCCACACGACGATGTCGGCGTCGGCACCGGGGGCGACGATGCCCTTCGTCGGGTACAGGCCGAACAGGCGCGCCGGCGTCGTGGCGCAAGTCTCGACCCAGCGCTCGAGTGAGAGCTCGCCGGTGACGACGCCCTGGTAGAGAAGCTCCATCCGGTGCTCAACGCCACCGATGCCGTTGGGGATCTTGGAGAAGTCGCCGAGTCCCAGCTCCTTCTGCTCCTTCATGCAGAACGGGCAGTGGTCCGTGGACACGACGGCCAGCTCATTCATGCGCAGGCCCTTCCACAGGTCGGCGTGGTGGTGTTCGTGCTTGGAGCGCAGTGGCGTGGAGCACACCCACTTGGCTCCCTCGAATCCTGGCTGGGCGAGTTGGTCCTCGAGCGAGAGGTAGAGATATTGCGGGCACGTCTCACCGAACACGTTCTGACCAAGGTGGCGTGCAGCAGCGACCTCGTGCAGCGCCTCGGACGCCGACATGTGGACGATGTAGAGCGGCACGTTGCCGGCCACCTTCGACAACGAGATCGCCCGGTGCGTCGCCTCGCCCTCCAGCTCGGCGGGCCGGGTGAGCGAGTGGAACCTCGGATCGGTCTCACCCCTGGCGAGCGCCTGGGCAACCAGCACGTCGATGGCGATGCCGTTCTCGGCGTGCATCATGACCATCGCCCCGGACTCGCCGGCGTTCTGCATGGCGCGCAGGATCTGGCCGTCGTCGGCGTAGAACACACCCGGGTAGGCCATGAACAGCTTGAAGCTGGTGATGCCCTCGTTGTCGACGAGGTACGTCATCGCCTTCAACGACTCGTCATCGACGCCGCCGATGATCTGGTGGAAGCCGTAGTCGATGGCGCAGTTGCCGTCGGCTTTGCGGTGCCACTCGGCCAGGCCGTCGAGCACGCTCTCGCCGGTGCGCTGCACGGCGAAGTCGACGATGGTCGTGACACCACCCCACGCTGCGGCGATGGTCCCGGTCTCGAACGTGTCAGATGCGGCAGTGCCACCGAACGGCAGCTCCATGTGGGTGTGCACGTCGACGCCGCCCGGGATCACGTACTTGCCCGTGGCGTCGATGGTCGTGATGTCCGAGCTGTCACCAGCGATGCCGCCACGCTCCGGGGGCTGCGCCCCCGGGCCCCATCGTCGTTCGGCTCCCTGGCGGTCGCTCGACCGGCCGGCATCGTTAACGATGCCGAGCGCCTCGGCCTGACCCGGCGCCAGCACGGCGGCGATCGTCTCATCGTCGACGAGCACATCGGCAGCGGATCGCCCCGTAGGGCTGACCACCGTGCCACCACGGATGAGGAGAAGGGTCATCGTTCGACCAGTTCGTCGTAGGCGTCGGGACGGCGGTCGCGGTAAAACGCCCAGCGGTCGCGCACCGCCTTGATCTTGTCGAGATCGAGATCGCGTACGATCAGGTCCGGCTTGTAGGCGTCACCGACGTCGCCGACGAACTTGCCCTCGGGGTCGACGAAATAGCTCTGGCCGTAGAAGTCGTTCTCACCGATATCCGCCTCGATGCCGACTCGGTTGATGGCGCCGACGTAGTACATGTTGGCAACGGCGGCCGCCGGTTGCTCCACCCGCCAGATGTACTCGGACAACCCGCGATGGGTGGCCGACGGGTTGAACACGATCTCGGCGCCGTTCAGGCCGAGCGCACGCCAGCCCTCCGGAAAGTGGCGGTCGTAGCAGATGTACACGCCGACCTTGCCGACCGCGGTCTCGAAGATCGGATAACCACCATTGCCTGGGCGGAAGTAGAACTTCTCCCAGAAACCTTTGACCTGGGGGATGTGCTGCTTGCGGAAGCGGCCGAGGTAGGTGCCGTCGGCGTCGATGACGGCGGCCGTGTTGTAGTAGATGCCGGCCTGCTCGACCTCGTACATCGGCAACACCATCACCATGCCGAGCTCCTTGGCCACCGAGCGGAAGCGCTCGGTCGTGGGTCCGTCGGGGATGGGCTCGGTGTACTCGTAGTACTTCGTCTCTTGGACCTGGCAGAAGTACGGACCGTAGAACAGCTCTTGGAAGCAGATGATCTGAGCGCCGTCGCCGGCCGCTTCCCTGGCGGCCTCCTCGTGCTTGTCGATCATCGCCTCCTTCGTGCCCGCCCAATCGGTCTGCAGCAGCGCGGCACGCACGATGTTGGCCATCGGTGGGTCTCCCTCAATCGGCAACTTGAGAGGCCGATCGTAATGTCACCGGGAGTCCTGGACAATAGTGGCATTGTTACCGTACATTCAGTTGATCGATCGCTCACGGTGCAGAGGCGGGTCGGGCGGCAGATGCTGAACGAGATCGTCGAACAGGTCGATGCCGACGGTCATGGGCGCACCGCCCGCCGGATCGCCGCCGTCATCGGTCGCCTGATCACGAACGGCACGCTGATCGTCGGGAGCCGGCTGCCGACCGTGCGCGAGCTGTCGCAGGCACTCGGAGTATCGCCCACGACCGTGAGCGCGGCGTGGAGGAGCCTGGCCGACGTCGGCGCCATCGAAGCCAAGGGGCGAAACGGCACTGTCGTACGCTCGCCGACCGGCCGCGGCGGACCTCGTCGGTTCCGACGGGTCACCGAGGGCCCCGGGCACTTTGCCCTCGACCTGTCGTCGGGCACACCCGACCCCGAGCTGCTGCCCGACCTCGGACCGGTCATCGCACGGGTCTCGCGGCAGTCGCTGACGTCGAGCTATCTCGACCACCCCGTGCTGCCAGAGCTCGAGGAGCTGTTGCGCGATTCCTGGCCGTTCGCGCCCGAGTACCTCACCGTCGTCAACGGCGCCATGGATGCCCTCGACCGCGTGTCGCAGCAGGTTCTCCGCCTGGGCGACCGTGTGGTCGTGGAGCATCCCAGCTTCCCGCCCCTCCTGGACCTGCTCGAACAGCTCGGATGCGACGTGATCGGGGTCGACTTGGACGACGAGGGGCTGTGCGTGGAGGGCCTCGTGGCTGCATTGGCACAGTCACCGCGAGCGCTGTTCCTCCAGCCGCGCGCCCACAACCCGACCGGAGTGACGATGTCGGCGCGCCGAGCGGCGCAGTTGGCCCGTGCCCTCGGCGGATCGTCCACGATGATCATCGAAGACGACCACACGAACGAGATCTCCACGACGCCGCTCGTGAGCTTGGGCTCGTGGCTCCCCGACCGCACCGTGCACCTGCGCAGCTTCTCCAAGAGCCATGGTCCCGATCTGCGCCTTGCCGGCATCGGAGGTGCCGGCGACATCGTCAGCCGCGTGGCCAACCGTCGCCTGCTGGGGCCGGGCTGGTCCAGCCGAATCCTCCAGGCGTTGCTGATCCAGCTGCTGTGCGATCCGGCGACACCCGCTGCGCTCGCCACGGCACGTCGCACCTACGCCCACCGGCGGGCCATCGTGGCCAAGGTGCTGGCCTCGCACGGCGTGACGGTGAACGGCGTCGACGGCATCAACCTGTGGATGCAGGTCGACGACGAACGCTCGGCCATGGTCGACCTGGCGGCCCGCGGCATTGGTGTGGCCCCCGGCGAACCGTTCCTCGTGCGGCCTGACGACGACCATGTGCGGGTCACGGTCGGTCTGATCAGGGGATCGGACGACCACGTGGCCGACGTTGCCGAGCAACTGGCCGCCGCCGCCGGTGGTGTCGACGTCCGCACCGCTCGCCGTTAAGAATGCGGCCGCCGTTCTCGACGCGGCCGCCGAAGCGCCTGGAGGCGCCGGCGTGCCGAACCCGGTCCTCACCTCTGAACGACGCGACCAGGTACTGCTCTCGACGCGGCCGCCGAAGCGCCTGGAGGCGCCGGCGTGCCGAACCCGGTCCTCACCTCTGAACGACGCGACCCCGTGGCCGGTCTCACTGCAGCCCAGGCGGTCCGGCCGCATGAGTGTCAGCTCGCGGGTTTCATGGCAGGCAAGGTTCGCAGGGACTGCGCCAGGTCGCCATTTTCGGAGACCTCGATGGTGTCGAGTCCGAGCCAACCGGCCATGAGCTGCAACTCACCGGCCAGCGCCTCCGCCGTCTCGGCGACATCGATACCCGGCTCGGCGAACGCGCCACGGACCGCCAGCACGGCTCTGGCCCGCTCGGCCTTCAGGTCCACTCGCGCCACCAGGCGATCACCGAGCAGGAACGGCAGCACGTAGTAGCCGTAGACGCGTTTCGGCGGCGGCGTGTAGATCTCGATTCGGTAGCGGAACCCGAACAGCCGCTCCGTGCGCTCGCGGAACCAGACCAGGGAGTCGAAGGGGCTGAGCAGCGCTGACGCCCCGCTGCTCCTTGGAAACATGGCGTCGGGGTGCATGTACGCCGGCTTGTCCCAACCATCTACCTCGGCAGGGAGCAGCCTGCCCTCCTCCACCAGCTCCGGCATGAGTGATCGGCACTCGAGCTTGCGCATGCGGTAGTAGTCGGTGAGATCGTCGAACGTGGCAACGCCCATCGAGCGGGCGGCCAGCACCAGCAGCTCTTTACGTCCCTCGGCTTCCGAGTCCGGCGTCGGGGCCTCCAGCGCCCACGGCGGTACGACCCGCTCCGTGAGGTCGTAGAGCCTGGCGAAGTCGTTCGTGCGCCTCGTCGCCGTGATGCGCCCGACGTCAAATAGGTACTCCAGCGCCATCTTGGCGTCGTCCCAGTCCCACCACGGTCCCTTGCGTCCGGTTCGGGTGCTGAGATCGCTGGCGACGAGCGGACCGCCGTCGCGGACCCGGTTGTAGATCTCCTCGACGAAGCCGGGATGCTCCCGATTGATCCTGGCGATCGCCGGCCATTGCGACTCCATGGCCGCCATCCGCCAGCGGAACAATCGATGATGCTCGACGGGGATGTGCGTGGCGACGTGCGCCCAGTACTCGAACAGCTCGCCAGCGACGGTGGCGTCGGGGATGAGCGACCGGGGGTGGGGGCCGAGCCGGGCCCACAGCGGCAGCTCCTGGCTGCGTACGAGTACGTTCACGGAGTCGATCTGCACGACCCCGACGCGAGCGAAGACCTTACGCAGGTGCCGGCGGTCGACACGCCCCGCTGGTCGGCCCCCGGCCAGGCCCTGGGCGCCGACAGCCACCCTCCTCGCCGTGGCGGCAGAGATAGTCACGGCAGCCGCCACGGTCAGCGGCCGCTGTCCAACGGCGACCCGATCGGGCTCGGGACCGCCGGGTCGCCGGTAGCCCGGCCGCTCGGGCGCTCGGGGGCGAGCACCGTCGCCGCGTCGATCGGAACCGGAGGACGTTGCACGGTCACGGCAACAGCAGCAGCGGCGTCAGTCGGCTTCGGTGACGGTGACCGCGTTGATCACGACGTCGGTCTTTGGGCGGTCGCCGCTACCGGTCGGCACGCCCTGCATCTCGTCGAGCACCTCGAGCCCCTTCACAATCTGGCCGAAGAGGCTGTAGGCAGGGGGGAGGCCGGTGCCGGACGGTCCTGAGACGAGGAAGAACTGGCTTCCGTTCGTGTTGATGCCAGAGTTGGCCATCGCCACCGAGCCGATCTGATACTGGCCGGCCTTGGGCAGCTCGTCGGCGAACTGGTAGCCGGGGCCGCCGCGGCCGGTGCCGGTGGGGTCGCCGCCCTGGCACATGAAGCCCCGGATGATGCGGTGGAAGACGACGCCCTCGTAGTAGTGGTAGCGGGCCAGGTAGACGAAGTTGTTGGTCGTGAGCGGGGCGCCCACCGGGTCGAGGGCGATCACCATGGTGCCAAGGGATGTCACCATCTCAGCCGTGTAGCGCTTGTTCA
>Ga0136619_10000938_pt1 | contig 11266 bp, 9 predicted proteins | sample AntDrymUQ3532106_2_FD_104807 | JGI IMG/M metagenome (GOLD analysis project Ga0136619, IMG submission 104807) | Polar desert sand microbial communities from Dry Valleys, Antarctica - metaG UQ353 (21.06) | ecosystem: Environmental > Terrestrial > Soil > Desert | place: Antarctica: Dry Valley... | reverse complement strand
CACGTTGGCGCCTGCTTCGCCCAGGATCTCGGCGAGACGCTCGGTGTTGGACGGTTGGATCATCTGGTCCCTCCGTCCCGCCGCTATGAACACGGGCATCCCGGCGAGGTCGGGCGTGGCCTCCGGCTCGAACGGGACCATAGCCCTGAACAATACTGCTGCCCGCAGTAATCCCGGATGGAGCAGGGTGAGGCTCGCGGCGATGTTTGCACCGTTGGAGTACCCGGCGGCGATCAGTCTTGAAGAATCCAGATCGTACTGCTTCGTGGCGGCTTCGATGAAGCCGGCCAGCTCGTGGGTGCGCCGCAGGAGGTCTTCGTGGTCGAAGATACCTTCGGCGAGGCGACGGAAAAAGCGCGGAGCGCCGTGCTCCAGGACCTTGCCGCGCGGGCTCAGGAGGGCCGCGCCCGACGCGAGCTCGCGCCCGAGCGGCATCAGGTCGTTCTCGTCGCCGCCGGTTCCGTGCAGGAGCAGCAGCGTGACCCCCGAATCTTCGCCAGGCTCGAAGCGGTGGACGAAGCCAAGATCCTCGCTCATTCGTTTCCTCCGGTTGTCTCGGCCGTTGCGGTTGGAAGGTGGAGTGGGGGGAGGACTTCTTCCAGACGCTCGCGGCGCGTTTCCAGCCAGGGTGGGAGCTTGAGGTGCGTACCCAGTTCGTCCTGCGGCTCGTCCACGGCGAAACCGGGCGGGTCGGTGGCGATCTCGAACAGCACACCGCCAGGTTCCCTGAAGTAGATGGACCGGAAGTAGTTGCGGTCGAGCACGGGCGTAACATCGTAGCCGAGCGCGGCCACCTCCTCGCGCATGGCAAGTTGCGCTTCATCATCTGGCACCCGGAACGCAACGTGATGAACGGCGCCGACGCCCATCGTGCCCCGTGGAAAACCTGCGGCGCCCGAGATGTCCACCAGGTCCCCCGGATCTCCGTCTCCCGCCGCGAAGCGCGTGCGGCCCTCGGCTTCGTCCGTTTGCCTGAAGCCCAGGGTCTCGGTCATGAGTCCGGCCGTGCGGTCTGCGTCCTCCACGGCCAGGGTGACGTGATGGAAGCCGCGCACCGAATCCCCGGCAGGCGTTGTTCCATCCGCCATGCCCTCACGCCCGTCCTGCGCGGCCACGAGCTCCACGCGCAGGCCGTCGGGGTCGGAGAAGGTGAGGACGGTCTCCCCGAAGCGGTCGCGGGGCTTCTCGAAGCGGACGCCGGCTTCGACGAGACGCTCGGTCCAGTATCCTAGCGAGTCAGCCGGGATGGAGAACGAGGTTGTGACGAGTTGTCCTGCTCCGATCCTACCCTTCCGCGCGTCCCCCCACGGGAAGAAGGTCATGATGGTGCCAGGGGTCCCCGCGCCGTCGCCGTAGTAGAGGTGGTAGGTCTCGGGATCGTCGAAGTTCACCGTCTTCTTGACCATCCGCAGGCCGAGGGTGCCCGCATAGAAATCCACGTTGCGTTGCGGGTCGCCCGCGATCGCGGTGACGTGGTGGATGCCCATGATCTTCGCGCTCCCCGTATTCAATGACCGCTCCTTCCGATGCCTACTCGACGTGCGGGGAGACGAGGACCGGCCCGCGCGAAGCCGTCACGACCTTGGTGGAGACGCTCCCGAGCCGGGTACGCATCATCCCCGCTCGACCCCGGTTGCCGACGGCCACGAGAGGCGGATGATCCTCTTCCTGAATCGCCCTCAGCAGAACGGCGGCCGGATATCCGTCGGCCACCCGGATCTCGGGCCGGCTCCCCAGGATTCCTTCCAGCTCGCCGGCCCTGGTCTCCAGCCTATTCTCGTCCCGCTGCCGCATGTCCATGAGGTTCTGGGCGGCGGCGTCCCTGGCTTCCCCTTCCGGCACTTCCGGCAGGTCAGGGTGGGCGAAGAGCAGGACGGCCCGTGACCCGTAGAGGCTCCCGATGCTTGCCGCCAGATCCCCGGCCCGCCGGGCGTCGTCCGAGAAGTCCTCCCCGATGATGATACGGATTGGAGGCCACGCCTCTTCTCCGCTGCGCATCACCAGTACCGGGATCTGGGCGTGGTGGACGATCTCCTCGGATTGGCTCCCCATCAGGATGCGCTGCACGGTTCCGAGCCCCCGGCTGCCCACGACCAGCAGTCCCGCGCCGATCTTGCGGCTGAGTGAGATCACCTCGTTCGAGGTGCGTCCTCCGCGGAGGTGGGCCTCGGTTACCCGTCCTCCTGAGTCTTCGATCTTTCGGACCTGTTCGTCGAGCTTTTCCTGCCCCTGGCGCCTGAGCTCCGCCTTCACGAACTTGTGGGCGAAGCCGGGCACGTCGTGCCAGACGTGGACGACGTGCAGTTCCGAGCCGGATCTCCGCGCGAGGTCCGAGGCCGCCTCGGTAGCCCGGATCGCATCCTCGGAACCGTCGGTCGCCAGCAGTATCTTCTCTGGGAATGGGCTCATCTGTTCTCCTCTCTATGGAAAACAGATTGTCTCACGACGGCACCCGATCACGAAACTGGCGGCGATAGAGATCGGCGTATAGTCTGTCTCTTTCCAGTAATTCCTCGTGCGTGCCACGCTCCGCGATGCGGCCGTCGCTGATGGCGAGTATCACATTCGCGTTCCTGATGGTGCTGAGGCGGTGGGCGATCACCACGCTCGTGCGTCCCTTCAAGAGCGTGGCGAGCGCCTCCTGGATGATCGCCTCCGTCCGGGTGTCTATGTTGCTCGTCGCCTCGTCCAGGATGAGGATGCGCGGGTCTGTCAGCACGGCGCGGGCGAACGACAAGAGCTGGCGCTGCCCCTGGCTCAAGGAACCGCCGCCCTCCCCGAGCACCGTGTCGTACCCTTCCGGCAGCGCGGCGATGAAACCGTGGGCGTCCACGGCGCGGGCCGCTGCCTCTACGTCCTCGCGGGACGCGTCGTCCCGACCGTAGCCGATGTTCTGCGCGATGGAGCCCGAGAACAGGAAAGGCTCTTGAAGAACGATCCCGATGTTCCTTCGCAGATCCTTGCGCTGGAATCCCCGCACGTCGCGGCTGTCTATGCGGACGGCTCCTTCCGTGGCATCGTAGAAACGTGGGATGAGGCTGGCGATGGTCGTCTTGCCCGCTCCCGTCGGGCCGACGAGCGCCACCGTCTGGCCGGGCTCCACCTCGAAGCTCACGTCGTGCAGGACGGGGCGTCCGAGTTCGTAGGCGAACGTTACATTCTCGAACGAAATGCGGCCTTCCAAGGCGCCAGCATTTTTGGCTTCCGGCGGGTCTTGGGGCTCGGGTTCCGTGTTCAGGATCTCGTAGATGCGCTCCGCGCCGGCCAGGGCCGACTGGGCCTGAGTGTAGACCTGGGAGACGAGTTGGATGGGCCTGAAGAACTGCTGCACGTAGATCAGGAACGCTGTCAGCACGCCCACCGAGAGAGAGCCTTCGAAGACCAGGTAGCCTCCGTAGCCGATCACCAGCGCCGTCGCCAGCGTGGACAGCACGTCTATGGCGGGGGAGAAGGCCGAGGTGATGGCGACCGCCTGAATATTCGCGTCCCGGTTGGCGGCGTTGCGCTCCCGGAAGCGGGCAATATTTCGCTCTGTCCGGTTGAAAGCCTGCGCCTCGCGCACCCCGACGATGTCCTCCTGCAATCCGGCCGTCACGTCCCCGACCGTCTCGCGCGTGAGCCGGAACGCCTTCCTGGCGCGCCGGGCGAAGAAGGCGGTAGTTAGAAGCATGACCGGTATGATCGCGAAGCACGCCAGCGCCAGGTTCCATTGCAAGAAGAGCATCGCGACCAGGATGCCGGCAAGGCTGAAGATCGAACCTATAAGCTGCGTCAGCCCCTGCGAGAAAAGCTGGTTGAGGGTCTCCACGTCGTTGGTGACGCGGCTCATGAGATCCCCGATGGGCCGCCGGTCGAAGAAGCTGAGCGGCAGGTGCTGAATTCTGTCGAAGATGCGCTTCCGCATCGAGGCCAGCAGGCGCTGCGCGATGGAGCCTACTCCATAGACCTGACCGCGGGAGGCGAACGTCCCGAGCAGGTATATGCCGAGCAGGATCAGCATCGTGCGGGAGAGGCCGGTGGCGTCTCCACGCAGTATGTGCCGGTCTATGGCGCGTCCGATCAGCCACGGCCCGCCCGCCTGGGAGACCGCCCCAAGCACGACCAGCACGAACACCCAGGCCAGTGTTCTCCTGTACGGCGCCAGCTCCGAGACGAGGCGCCGCGCGGTCGTGCCACGGTCTTCGGCGCGCTCCTGGGAAGCGCTGGCTATGGACTGGATGCTTCTGATCTCAGTCCTCCCCTGACAGTTTCATCTTGTGGACCAACCAGTTCTTGCCGCCGGTGCGGAAGATCGCGTACCGGTCGTCGAGGCGCTCTCCTTTGAAAGCGGCGATCACCATGTCCTCCCCGAACTCCTCGGCCTCGTACACGCCGCTGTCCCAGATGCTCTTCTTCACCGCGCCGGAGACGCCCTTGACCGGCGTTTCATCCACGAGGGCGAGGTGGGAGAGGTCGTGGTCGTCCACGCGCATGGCGAGCCGGTTCTTCGCGGTGTCCTCCGGCATACCTTTCGGGACAGCCCACGAGACAAGAACGCCATCTCTTTCGAGGCGCAGGTCGAAATGATGGCTCCTGGCGTAGTGCTCCTGGATCACGAACCGCGGCATTCTGATTCGCCTATGCGGGCAAGAGCTTCAACGTCGTGGACAGTACCTCTTCACGCACCCTCCCCGCAGTTGGACCCGGCAACCTCTCCCCGTATTTGCTCCGTATAGCCTGGCTGATGGCCTCCACCGTCGAGTCGTCGGTCGCGTGAACTGCGCGCACCGGGATGCGGCGGTCGTCCACGTGCAGCGCGCCTTCCGGGTTCGCCGATATCTCACGGTGCCATCGGCCCTCCGAACCGCGTACCGAGCGTATGAACACCTGGCCGTCAACGACCACGACCCAGATGATCGTACGGTGCTCGGGAGCGTCATCTCCCCGCCGCGTCTCGATGTGGACCTCCTGTATTTCGTCGAGTAGACGAAGCGTTTCGGCGTCGAAGGATTCGTTTATGGCGTGACCCCTTTCGTTCCCTCTGGTGTACTGCCCGTGGCGATCGGCTCGGCCACGAGTTGAGAACCCAGGATCTCGTTGTAAAGTTCGCTGTCGCGCCTGAGTTGATCGTGGGTTCCCATCGCCGCGATGCTGCCATTGTCCACGACCAGTATCAGGTCGGCGTCGCGTACCGTGGATATTCTCTGGGCAATGACGAACACCGTCCTATGCTTTTCACGCATCAGGCGGTCGAGGGTCTCCTGGATGGCCGCCTCGGTCTCTGCGTCCACGGCCGAGGTGCTGTCGTCCAGGATCAGGAGCCTCGGGTCCACCAGGAGCGCACGCGCGATCGCGATCCGCTGCCGCTGCCCGCCGGAGAGCCCGACGCCCCGTTCCCCGATGACCGTCTGGTAGCCATCAGGGAGCCTGCCGACGAAATCCCCGGCCTGCGCGGCGTCGGCCGCCGCCCGCACCTCCTCGTCGGTCGCGTCCGGCTTTCCGAAGGCGATGTTGTCGCGCACCGAGCCGGAGAACAGGCGCGCCTCCTGGAGGACTATCCCGATCTGGGAGCGCAACGAAGAGAGTGTCACGTCCCGCACGTCGTGGCCGTCGAGCCTGGCCGCGCCGCCGCTCACGTCGTAGAAGCGGGGGAGAAGGTTAACGAGCGTGGACTTGCCCGAGCCCGTCGTGCCCAGGATCGCCACGGTCTGACCCGGCTCGGCGACGAAGTTGATGCCGTTCAGGATCTCGCGTTCGCTCCCCGGATACCGGAAGGAAACATCGTCGAACTCTACCCGGCAGTGGATGGGGGGAAGAGGGTAGGCGTCGGGTTTGTCCGTGACCTCGAGTGGGGCGTCGAGAATTTCGAAGACCCGCGTGGCCGACGCCCCGGCACGCGAGATGCTCGCCGAGAGGAAACCTATGGTCAGGATCGGGAAGAGCATAAACCCGAGCAGCGTATTGAAGGCCACAAGCTCCCCGATGGAGAGACGGTCATTTATTATCTGCCAGCCGCCGAACCAGATGATGGCGAGCGTGCCCAGGTTGGCGAACAGGAACACGAAAGGGAAGTTGTTGGAGAAGACCCGCGTCGTCTGGAGGTTGCGGGAGAGAAGATCGTCGTTCACTGCGCCGTAGCGGGCGGTCTCGTAGTCCTCGCGGGCGAACGCCCGGATCACACGCACCCCTGAGAGGTCTTCCTGCAACACGCTGTTGAGCTGCCCTAGCGTCTGCTGGACTTCCCGGAAGAGTGGCCGGATGAGCCGCACGAAGCGGATGAGGAGGAGTGCGATCAGGGGCACCACCGCCATCGCCACGAGCGCGAGTTGCGGGTCGAGGTAGAAGAGCAGCGCGGCCGCGCCGATGAGCATGACAACCGCGTTGGCGAGCTGGACTACGCCGGAGCCCGCGAAGCTCCGGATTTGCTCCACGTCGTTGGTGATGCGCTGGACGAGCTGGCCGGTCTGCACCCTGTCGTAGTAGCTGAAAGACAGCCGCTCTATCCGCTCGAAGAGCGCGTCCCGCAGGTCGTAGGCGACGCCCTGCGAAGTCCTCTCGGCCAGGTATCCTTGCAAGAACGTGAACAGCCCCCGCACCAGCGCCACGCCGACGAGCCCACCAACGACGAGGAACAGCACATCCGGCTTCCGGGGGGCTATGCCGTCGTCTATGGCACGCCCGACCAGGAGCGGGGCGAGCAGGTTCGCCCCCGAGACCAGCATGAGGGCCAGGGCGGCCCCGATGCTCTCTCGCCTGTAGGAGCGCAGGAAGGAGAGCGCCCTCCGCAGCGCCCCGGTGGTTGCTGGCTCTTCCCGCTCGGCCAAGCTACGCCCGGGCGCCGATCCGGGTGGCGCGGCGGTTCATCGACGGCTACCTTTCCTTATGCCGGGCTGCTGCGGGCGTGGGTACCGTGGCGGCCCTCGACGGGGAGACCGGCCTGCATCCAGTCCTGTTTTCCTCCGACGTAGTGCAACACGTTCTCGTAGCCCATCTTCTCTAGCTCTCTGGCTTCTTCCTTGGAGGTCGCGCAGTCCAGGCTCATGCAGTACACGACGACCTCGGCTTGCCTGTCCGGGAGCATCGTCTCGGCCTTGTCCACGAGCTCGTACGGCAGGTTGACCGCTCCCGGCAGGTGGCTGCTCTCGTAATGCTGCGGGGAAAGCGCGTCCACGAGCATGAAATCGTCCCCGCGATCCATCTTCTCCTTTAGCTCTTCCCGCGTGATGTCTCTCCCCACGCCCCTGCTCCTTTCCGGCGGTCACGGCCTTCTGTAAGTGTAGCGTGCCACGGCGCATCATTGCGAGGATGCACGTTCTTCTCTTTCCTTCGCGACCGCCTCGCGTACGGCGGGGACGACCTCGCCCGCGAACGTCTCCACATGCCGCTGTTGTTCTTCGACGCCGCCGGACGGCCAGAAGACGAAGGTGTCCACCCCGAGGTCGAGCGCCAGGTGCGAGAGTTGCTCCACCCACAGGGAGACGGGGCCTTCGAGGAGCCCTTCTCCGAGAGGACCGATGCTGCCGGACACGTTCAGGGCGCGGCGAATCTCCGCAGGTACGCGTCCAGCGCCGGATGCCGCGTCGTCTATCCGATTCTGCATCTTGCCCAGTCGCTCCAGGGTCAGGTAGCCGAGGGAAGGGAGCCAGCCGTCGGCAAGCCTGCCGGTGAGGCCGAGCATCTTGGGTCCGTAGGCCCCGATCCAGATCCCGATGTCGTGCGCCGGACGCGGGCCGGGACGCATCCCGCGCAGGGCGTAGAACTCGCCCTCGAAGCGGGCCGAACGCTCCTTGCTCCAGACGAGACGCATGACCCGGATGGCTTCCTCGGTGGCCTGGACGGCGTCGCGGGGGCTGCGGCGGGGTCCGTCCATCGCCACGATGGCGTCCCAGAAAGCGCCGGCGCCGAGTCCGATCTCAACCCTGCCACCGGAGAGCACGTCGAGGCTGGCGGCTGCTTTGGCGAGCATGGCCGGTGGTCTGAGCGGCAGGTTCGCCACGTCGGGGAAGAAGCGGATGCTCTCGGTCTGGGGGACGAGCGTAGAGATCAGGGTCCACGTATCCAGGAAGCGGCGCTGATATGGATGATCCTGTATTCCGGCGAGATCCAGGCCCGCCCGGTCCGCCGCCCGCACGATGCGCGACACCCGATCCAGGGGTTCCGCCAGCGGCTCGACGCTAACGCCAAACTCCAGTTGCCTGCCGTAGTCACCCATCTTCTATACCGCCACGGCCGCCAGCGCGTCCAGCCCACCTGACGGACCGGTTATCTCTTGCCAGCTCGCCCCCGAGTCCCGGCTGTGGAGTATGCTCCCGTCGCCCAGTCCGGCGTAGAGGGCGCCGGATGTTTCGGGATCCGCCGCAAGGGCGTAGGGGAACTCGTCCAGGTCTTCGAGAACCGGCTCCCACCGGCCGCCGTCTCTGCGGCGGTAGATCGCCGCACCAGACGAACCGGAGCCGTGCGCCTGCATCGGCCCCGGAGCCGCGGAGACGTATACCAGATCCGGATCCTCCACATCCACGGCCAGCCCCCAGACGTAGCGGAGCGCGAAGCCCGAGTCGGCCGCTGCCCAGGTATCGCCCGTATCTCCGCTCTCGGCGAAACCGCCTCCACCGGCCTCGTAGAAGGTCTCTGGGGAGGCGGGATGGGTAGCAAGGGAATGGCAGTCTGCGTAGGCTCCCGGCCGCTGGTCTTCCCAGGATTCACCGCCGTCCTGGCTGCGGAGTATCCCGCCGAGCTCTATGCCCACGACGATGAGTGCGGGATCTTGATGGGAGAGGGCGATCGACCGCACGTGCGAGGTCCACGGCCGGGGAGGGAAGCTCCACGTCGGGGCCGAGGGCAATTCCTTCATGGTCTCAAGTTCCCGCCAGGATTCGCCGCCGTCCCGGCTGACGAAGAGACTGCTCGGCTCCGTCCCCGTGTAGACGGCGCCATCTACTGGTGAGACCGCGACCGCCGTGACCCTGGAATGGGCGATCCTCGATAGCCGGTCCCAACTCCGTCCGCCGTCGAGGCTCTTGAACAGCCCGCTGTCCGTCGTCCCGGCGTAGACGGTGTCGGGATCTTGCGGATCAATGGCCAGGCAACGGGCTCCCTCTTGTTCGAGAGCTTGGTTGGTCTGTCTGTTCTCGATTATCGTGACGGCTTCCGGTCCCGCAGCATACAGTCGGATCATCTCAAAACCTCCTCATGAGTCACTTCGAGAGATGCTTCCACGCTCATCCGGCTCTTCCCACGGTTCCTCTATACCCTGGTTGGCTGTTTGCTTGGAGCCCGGCAGGCCAAACGACGCGAACAGAGCGATCATGATAGAGAAGGCCAGGAGCAGGAAGGCATCCGAAAACGGCGCCACGTCCGTTAGATAGAAGGGGTTGAGCGCGGCGGCTTCCGCATTCTGCCTGATCGCCAGGAACGTCGCCCCGATCGCCGGGCCGAAGCCGCCGCCGAGGAAGAAGAGCATCTGGTAGATGCCGAGGCCTACCCCGCTCTCAGAGCGTGGAAGCGAGTTCGCCGCCGCGTTGGCGTTGGGGGAGTTGATCGCGGCGAAGCCGAGACCCTGGCCCGCGAGACCGGCCGCGACCAGCACAGGAACGTTACCGGCCGCCACGGTCGAAAGAAAGAGCGTCGAGATCAGGACGATGATCAATCCCGTACGGACGAGGAGCCGCGACCCGAAGCGGTCGGAGAGCCGTCCCGCCACCGGAGAGAGCACCGCGACCAGAACTGCCCCAGGCGCCAGCACGAGCCCGATGCCTGCCGCGGAGAGGCCGTTGACCTCGGAGAGCATGAGCGGGGCGAGTATGAGGCTGCCGAGGTTGGTGAACATGAAGAAGAACCCGACGCCCGCCGTCGCCAGGAAAGCCCGGTTGCGGAACATCCGCGGCGACACGAACGGCTCGGGGACGCCCCTGATGCGCGCCACGAAGATGGTCACGGCCACGAGCGACAGAATGAAGCTACCCCATGAAAGTGGAGACTCGAAGCCTGCTGCCTGTCCTTCAGTCACCCCGAAGAGCGCCAGCCCCGCCGAGAGCGCCAGCGCAAGCCCGCTGGGAACGTCGAAGTGACGGATCGCCTCCCCCAGACTGGACGGAGCGCCGACTACCTCGGACGCGCCAGGAAGTGCCCGCAGCGCGGCGGGCGCCAGGGCGAGAGACATGACGAGGGTGAAGTAGAAGAGGGCGTGCCACCCGGTCAGGCCCGCGATGACGCCACCCAGGACCGGGCCAACCGCCGCCCCGGCCCCGACGCTCGAAGAGAGCAGTCCCAGGGCGGCGCCCCGCTCGCCGGGGGGCATGGCCTTCGCCACCGAGGCGAAGCCGAGGGCCGGTATCGCGGAGGCGCCCGCCGCCTGCACGATTCTCCCCGCCACGAGCACGGGCAGGGTGGGGGCGAGCGCGCACACCAGTGATCCCGCCGCGAGCACGAGAAGCCCCGTCGAGAACACGAGCCTCAGGCTGTACAGGTCGGCGATTCGCCCGTACAGCGGGATGCCGATGGCGAAGATCAGGAGGTACCCCGTTATGACCCATCCCGTCTGGCCCTGGCTCGCGCCGAAGTCTTCCCTGATATCAGGCACAACTACGTTCGTGAACGTCTGGTTGAGCACGGAGATCAGGATCGCCGAGACCACGACGATCAGAAGCAGCCGCGTGCTCACGCTCTTTTTTGCCGTCAAGCCGCGCTCTTCGCCGGGACACGCTCTGTCGGAAAGGCGAATGGCACCGCCAGATCCACGACGAGTCCCCCGAGCTGGTCGAGACGCGCACCGTATCTCTCGTCGTTGACGTTTCCATCGTCGTCGGTTTTCTGCCACGCTCTCGGGATAGCCACCATCAGCGGTACGACCACGCCGCGCAAGGCATGAACCGTGTCCACCATCGCGCGGTTGGCGTTGGAGGCAGCCTGTTCGCCGCCGGCCGTGGAGATCAGGCCGACGACCCGTTCGTGCAGGTATGGACGATCATCCCGCGCGAGGAACTGCGCGAAATCAAGGGCGTTCTTGGTGACGCCCGCCAGCGTGCCGTGATAGGCCGCCGTGCTGACGATCAGGGCGTCTGACCGGCGCATGGCCTCCACGAATTCTCGTACCTCGGGGCCGTAATCGTCCAACGCACGGCCTGGTTCGTACATCGGCAGGGCGATCTCCCGGAGATCCAGAATCTCCGTCTCCGCGCCGGATTTTTCCGCGGCACTGAGCGCCCGCCGGAGTGCGGCTAGGCTCGAGGATCCCTCCCTGAGCGTCCCGCCAATGCCCACTACTCTCAAACGTCTGTCTTCCATTGTT
>Ga0136619_10000937_pt1 | contig 11273 bp, 11 predicted proteins | sample AntDrymUQ3532106_2_FD_104807 | JGI IMG/M metagenome (GOLD analysis project Ga0136619, IMG submission 104807) | Polar desert sand microbial communities from Dry Valleys, Antarctica - metaG UQ353 (21.06) | ecosystem: Environmental > Terrestrial > Soil > Desert | place: Antarctica: Dry Valley... | reverse complement strand
TCCGCCTCGAGGGCGGCCAGATGCGTCAGTTGGTACGTCGGGGCGGTCACTTAGGAATCTCCATGCTGCTGCGTGGCCAGAACGGCTGACTTTACCGTCAGCCCGTTTGGTCACTCACCCGCGGTGGCCCGGGCTCAGGGACGGGCGATGTTCTCGACGCTGGTCTCGCGCATCGTCTTGGGGTAGCCATCGGTCTTCACTTCGCGTACCGGAATGCTGAGCTGATTACCGAACTTTCGTACGGTCTCCGCGCTCGGCACTCGCCGGCGGGTCCATTCGCCGTCGTTGGCGACCAGCACGACGGTCAACTCACCCGCCGCGTTCTCGGGCTCGAGGTAGGCCTCGACCCCTTGCCGGGACTTGGCGAACTGCAGCAGGTGGGCGCCGCTGCCGCCACCCTTACCGCCCTGCTTCTTCTTGCGTCCGAACAGTCGCATTCTTCCTCCTCGTCTCCGCCCGCGCACGTTACTCCCGGCCGCCCGGCAAGGCGCCGTCACCCAAACCCAGCCGCCTCTAGCCAGACCGACGGGGCGCTGTTAGCGTCCCGCTCACTGGTGACTGCGTCATTCTTGAGCCGCCATTCGTTTCTGCCCGAGGGGTTCTTGATGCGCGCACGCAGATTGTCCACACCAGCTTCCGCGATCGTGACGATGTGCGCCGCGGTCGCAGTCGTCCTGGGACTGCTCACCGCCCCGGCGTTGGCAGCGCCGGACCCTGGCGTGGAGGGACCGGCGATCGATGCGCAGCAGGTTCAGCAGGCCCTGACGCGGATGGGCTCGACCTCGTTACGCGAGATCGCCGCCCGCCATGCCGGCGAACGGCCCGTCGTGCTGACAAACGGTCCCGAGTTCCCCGGACCCAAGCGGCCAAACGCACTGCCGGACACCCGGGTGACACCCGGGCTCGCACCAAATCCGGCAACTACGCCGCTTGCCGGTCCAGAGGCAGGGATGCTCCGCTTTGGCGGCCTGACCCACGCCGACAGCCGGTTCGCGAACAACGGCAATCAGTTCAGCGGTGAGCCACCGGATCAGGCGCTGTGCGTCGGCAACGGTTTCACTCTCGAAATGGTCAACACGGTGGTGACGGTCTACAACTCGAACGGGGCTCAGCTGGTACCCGAGGCCACCATCAACGAGTTCTACGGGCTCGCGCCGACCATCACCCGAACCGACCCCCCGTCCTTCGGTCCGTTCGTGTTCGACCCGGTGTGTCTCTACGACGCGCAGTTGCAGCGCTTTTTCGTCGTCAACACCAGCCTTGATCAGAACCCGCGCACTGGCGAGTTCACCGGCGGAACACGTCTCTTCCTTGCCGTCAGTGCCACCAACGACCCGACCGGCGTCTTCACCACCTTCATGCTCAACACCACGAACGGCGACCAGACAGACCGGGGTTGCCCGTGCTTCGACGACTTCCCGCACGTCGGTGCCGACGCGAACGGCTTCTTCGTCTCGACCAACCGCTTCTCGCTGTTCGGAACCGAGTTCAACGGCGCGCAGATTCACGCCGTCTCCAAGCGGAGACTGGCCAACGCGGCCGACGGCAGCGGTGGGGCACCACCACAGGTCGTGAGCATCAACGCTGGACCGGTCAACGGCAACCCCTCCTTCACGGTGCAGCCGGCCACCGTGCCACCAGGTGGTCAATTTCTTGGACGCGAGTACTTCCTGTCGACCCTGGACTTCGACACCACCTCCGAGAAGAGCATCGCGGTCTGGGCGCTGGCAAACACCGCATCCTTGAACACGGCCAGCCCCAGCCTGAACCTGACCAGAAAGGTCATCCCCAGCCTGGAGTACGCCCTGGAGCCGGACACGACGCAGAAGCCGGGCCCTGCTCCGCTTGCTGAATCCGTGGGTGAGCGGCTGAACCAACTGGACAGCCAAAGTGACATGACCGAAGTCACCTTCGCCGATGGAAAGCTGTGGTCCGCCACGACTACAGCAATCGGATCCTTCCGCTCCAAGCGGGCTGGAATCCTGTGGTTCCAGGTGCAGCCGACGTTCAGTCGCGGCCAGGTCGGTGGCAGTGTGGTGCAGCAAGGCTATGTGACGGTTGCCACCAACAGCCTGCTGTATCCGACGGTCGGGGTGAACGCTGCCGGTCAGGGCGCGATGGTGATGAGTCTGGCCGGGCCGACGGTCTATCCGAGCCCGTCGTTCATCTCGATGAACGGTTCCGGTACCCAGGGTCCGGTGCGGGTGCCTGAGGTCGGCAACGGTCCCGAGGACGGGTTCACCTGCTATGCGGCGTTCGTCGGGGATCGCAGTCGTGGCTGTCGCTGGGGTGACTATTCCGAGGCCGTCGCTGACGAGAACGGCGACATCTGGATGGCCGTCGAGTGGATCCCGAACTCCGCTCGGACCGAGTTGGCCAACTGGGGTACCTATGTCATGAGAGTCAACCGCTAGGGCTGATCCCGTACGTCGGTCGCTTGTCGGCCCGAGGCATAGCCAGCCTGGGGCCGACAAGCGACTCGACGTTTCAGACGTTAAATCGGAACTCCACGACGTCACCGTCGACCATCACGTAGTCCTTGCCCTCGATCCGGACCCGCCCGCGGGCCTTGGCCTCGGCCATCGAACCGGCCGTGACGAGATCCTCGTAGGACACGATCTCGGCCTTGATGAAGCCGCGCTGGAAGTCGGTGTGGATGACGCCGGCAGCCTCCGGAGCCGTTGCGCCCTTGGGGATGGTCCAGGCGCGCGACTCCTTGGGACCGGCGGTGAGGTAGGTCTGCAGGCCCAGCGTGTCGAATCCGATGCGGGCCAGCTGGTGCAGTCCCGGCTCGTCCTGGCCGACGGCGGCGAGCAGCTCGGCCGCCTCGTGGTCGGGCAGTTCAGCCAGGTCCGCCTCGATCTTGGCATCCAGGACGATCGCCTCTGCCGGCGCGACCAGTGCCCGCAGTCCGTCGATGACGGCGGGATCGGCGAGTTCCTCCTCGTCGACGTTGAAGACGTACAGGAACGGCTTGGCGGTCAGCAGGGACAGCTCGGCCAAGATCTCGAGGTCGACCTTCGAGCCGTAGAGCACGTTCCCCCCATCCAGGACGGCGACCGCCTCGGTCGCGGCGTCGAGCACCACACCGCGATGCTTGGCCAGGCGGACTTCCTTCTCCAGCCGCGGAATCGCCTTCTCGAGGGTCTGCAGGTCGGCAAGGATCAGCTCGGTGTTGATCGTCTCGATGTCGCCCTCCGGCGAGACCCGTCCGTCCACATGGGCCACGTCGTCATCTGCGAAGACCCGGATCACCTGGCAGATCGCACTCGCCTCACGGATGTGCGCCAGGAACTTGTTCCCCAGGCCCTGGCCTTCGCTGGCCCCACGGACGATTCCGGCGATGTCGACGAAGGACACCGCTGCAGGAACCAACTTCGCGCTGTCATGAAGTTGTCCGAGGACCGGGAGTCGTTCGTCCGGGACGCCGACCACGCCGACATTGGGCTCGATGGTGGCGAACGGGTAGTTCGCAGCGAGAACGTCGTTCTTGGTCAAAGCATTGAACAGCGTGGACTTTCCGACGTTGGGCAGCCCGACGATGCCGATGGTCAAACTCACGAGGAGCCAGGGTACGGCGCTCTCTCGACGGCGTCTGATCGGGCTCTACTGTCAAGTCCGATTTCCGCCAGTACCAGCGCCCCTACGGTGGCATAGTCGGATCCATGCTCACCGACGAACGCCTGGATCCGGAGCGCTGCTATGGCGCCGTCAGCAGTCGGGATGCGCGCTTCGATGGCTGGTTCTTCGTCGGCGTGCACACGACCGGCATCTATTGTCGCCCCAGCTGTCCGGCTCGTACACCCTTGCCGCACAACGTCTCCTATTACCCTGTTGCCGCAGCTGCTCAGGCAGCCGGTTTCCGTGCTTGCCGCCGTTGCCGACCGGATGCCGCCCCCGGATCGGCGGAATGGAATGTACGCGGCGACATCGTGGCCCGGGCGATGCGGCTGATCGCCGACGGTGCTGTCGATCGGGTCGGGATTCCCGGCCTGGCCGCTGCTGTCGGCTATTCCGAGCGGCACCTGAACCGGCTGCTCGTGGCAGAACTCGGCGTCGGACCGTTGGCTCTTGCTCGGGCGCAACGGGCCCAGACCGCTCGCGTGCTGATCGAGACAACCGGGATGTCCTTCGCGGACGTGGCCTTCGCCGCAGGATTCAGCTCCGTTCGCCAGTTCAACGACACCGTTCGCGCAGTCTTCGCTCGTACTCCCGGTGCACTGCGCGCCGGCAGTCGTACGGCTCCGGCTGCACCGGGGGTGATCAGCCTCCGGCTGGCCCACCGAGCGCCGTATGACCATGGGGCGCTGCTCGGGTTCTTCCAGTGCCACCAGGTCCGGGAAATCGAGGAGGTCATCGACGGTTCCTACCGGCGGGTGCTGGATCTCCCCCGCGGCCCGGCCAGCGTGGAACTCACCCCGCAGGACACCTACACCCGCTGTGTGCTTCGGCTGTCCGACGTCCGTGATCTACCCACAGCGGTGGCCGGCTGCCGCCGAATTCTGGATGCCGACAGTGACCCCATCGCGGTGTACGAGGCACTGCGCACCGACCCGATCCTCGGCCCGGTGGTGGCCCGGCGCCCCGGCCTGCGCGTTCCCGGAGCCGCCGACGCCGCCGAGCTCGCCTTCCGCACCGTCATCGGGCAGCAGGTGTCGGTCGCGGGCGCTACGACGTTGACCTCGCGTCTGGTCACCGCTCTGGGGAATCCACTGGTTACGCCCGATGGCGGCCTGACCCACGCATTTCCACGGCCTGAGGTGATCGCGGACGCGGACCTGTCCGGCCTGGGGATGACGAACGCTCGGCAGCGCACACTGCGTGATCTGGCGGGCGCGCTGGCTGACGGCTCGGTTTCGCTGGACATCGGTGTTGACCGGAGGGAGGCCGTCGAGGCGCTGCAGCGGTTGCGCGGGATCGGCCCCTGGACAGCCGCCTATGTGGCCATGCGGGGGCTGTCCGACCCCGACGTGTTCCTCGGTGGCGACCTGATCTTGCGCCGGGCCCTGGACACACTGTCCGGCGAGGGGTCGGATCGATCCCGATCGGATACCGCCGCCTGTCCATCGATCGGAGAGCGCGCCGCCAACGACCGCGCCGTCGCATGGCGACCCTGGCGCTCGTACGCCGTTATGCATCTCTGGGCGCACCAGACCGCGATACGGGTCAACAGAACCGCTCCGTCCCACGTCGATCGCCGGCCGGTCCCGGCGGCAGCAAGGAGAATCGCATGATGCACAGTTGGACGACCGACACGCCCGTGGGCGCCTTCACCGTTCTAGCCGAAGACGACGCCGTCTATGCCAGCGGCTGGACGACGGAGCTCGAATCGCTCGTCGCGGTGATGTCACCAGCGCTGCGGCCGTCCGCGATCGAGCCCCGCGACGATCTAGGACCGATCAGTGACGCCGTACGGTCCTACGTGGACGGGGACCTGAGCGCCATCGACGACGTCGCCGTACGACAGGTGAGCGGGCCGTTCATCAGCCACGCCTGGGATGTGTTGCGTGCTGTGCCGGCCGGCACGACGGTGACCTACAGCGGCTTGGCTGCTAGATGCGGGCGACCGACCGCCGTACGCGCCGCTGCGGGCGCGTGCTCGCGGAATGCGGCGGCGCTGTTCATCCCATGCCATCGGGTGATCGCGACGAACGGTTCCCTGCACGGTTTCCGGTACGGCCTGAGTCCCAAGGGCTGGCTGCTCGGCCACGAGGCCCAAGCCGCTGCCTGAGCCGGCGTGGCAGCGGAACTGGATGTCGTACCCACCAGGCAGTCTCGTCGCCATGGATCTGACCGCACTCGTACTCGGCGTCGTGCTCGGGCTAGCGGTTGCCGCCCTGGCTGCGTGGGTATTGCGGCGACGCCAAAGGTCTGACCCTGCCTGGACAGGGGAGGACACCGCACAGGCGCTGGACCAACTGCACGATCACCTGATCGCACTCGATCGTGACCGAGCTCAGGCGCACGGGGAGCTACGCGCCCAGGTCCAGCAGATGGGTGAGACATCGCAGGCGCTGCGGACCGAGACTGCTGCGCTGGTCACCGCGCTGCGGGCTCCGCACATCCGGGGCCAGTGGGGAGAGATGCAGCTGCGCCGGGTCGTCGAGCTGTCCGGGATGCTGGCGCACTGCGATTTCGTCGAGCAGCCCCACGTCACCGACACCGAGGGCCGACATCGCCCGGACATGCTCATCCAGCTGACGGCCGGTCGGCAGATCATCGTCGATGCCAAGGTGCCGTTGGCGGCCTTCTTGGATGCTGTGCACGCCGACAACGAAGCAGGGCGACGGCTGGGCATGAGCGCACACGCCCGCCAGGTCCGCCAGCACATCGACAACCTCGCCACCCGCGACTATCTCCGCCATGTGCCCGGTACGCCGGAGTTCGTGGTCCTGTTCTTGCCTTCGGATGCGTTTCTGGCCGCCGCGCTGGACACCGAGCCCGGGCTGCTGGAGTACGGCTTCACCCGTGATGTCGTCATCGCCACACCAGCGACCCTGCTGGCGCTGCTACGGACAGTCGCCCACACCTGGCGTCAGGAGGTGCTCGCGGCCAACACGGCCGAAGTGCTCGAACTGGGGCGCACGCTGCATGGGCGCCTCGTCCGGTTCTCACAACACCTAACCAGGCTCGGATCGGCGCTGGGCAGCGCCGTCGGTCACTACAACGAGACGATCGGGTCCTACGAGCGCAGCGTGCTGGTCTCCGCCCGTAGGTTCAGCGAACTGGGCGTCAACGACAGCCCGTTGACAGGTCCCAGCGAGCTCAAGACGCCGTTACGCGAGCTGTCCACCGACCAGTTCCGCCGGGTCGGGGTCAGCGACAGCCGCGCCGGTGCTGTGCCGCGTACCGGGACAGGCCCACGATCTGGCCCTCAGGAGTTAACGGGACCGTAGGCTGTGCGGACCGCCGGCTGGCCTCCGATAGGACGGCCGGCCGCATCGTTCGAGTGCGAGGGGGTACCGGTGGCTGTCGGGGACAGTCGCGTCGCGAAGAGTGGTTCGGGCCGGGCACCCGACGGCTCGGTTCGTCAGCGCAGCGGCACAAGACCGCCCCCCTGGGATCCGCGAGTCGCCGGTCAGCGCGGCTCGGGCGCCTCGCGCGGCGATCCGAGTGGACAGCTCCAGCCGGCACGTCGCTTCACGCTGACCGGACTCGGTGCGGTGGCGTTCGTCTTCGTCATCACACTTGCCCTGGCCTCGCTCGAGTCCCTGCTCGGGATCGGGCTTCGGATTGCGACGCTCGTGGCCTTGTCCGGGTCCACTCTGCTCGCTGGCCTGTGGGTACGCCGCTCCGACCTGGGCACGATCGTGGTGGCCCCACCCTTGGTTTTCGCCCTCGTCGCAGCTCTGGAGATCATGCTGGCACCGACGCTCAGCTTCACTCCGACCGTATTCGCGGCGATCCTGGTACGCGGCTTTCCCACGATGATCATCGCCACTGCGATCGCCGTCATGGTCTGCGGCTACCGGATCGTCCGGCACCGCTGAACCAGGGCCACAGCCCGGGCAGAAGGCACTCAGTCAGACAGACTCAGCGCCGGTCGGCGGCTGTGGCGATGCTCCTCTTGAGTTCATGGGGCAGGGCGAAGACAACCTTTTCCTCGGCCGCTACGACTCGTTCGACATCTGCGTACCCACGGTCGGCCAGCCAGTCCAGCACCTGCTGCACGAGGATCTCCGGTACCGAAGCGCCGCTGGTCAGACCAACCGTCGCCACACCCTCGAGCCAGACAGGGTCGATCTCGTCGGCGAAGTCCACGAGGTAGGAGGCGCGGGCTCCGGCATCGAGGGCCACCTCGACCAGCCGCACCGAGTTCGACGAGTTCGTGGAGCCGACGACAAGGACCAAGTCGCAATCGCCGGCCATCTGCTTGACCGCCTGTTGCCGGTTCTGGGTGGCATAACAGATGTCGTCACTGGGCGGTGCGGACAATCCTGGGAATCGCTGCTTGAGCTGATCGACGGTCTCCAGGGTCTCGTCCACCGACAGCGTGGTCTGAGACAACCAGACCACGCGTTCAGGGTCTCGCACGGTCGCCTTCGCGACGTCCTCGGGTCCATCGACGATCTGGATGTGGTCCGGCGCCTCGCCGGAGGTCCCTTCGACCTCTTCATGCCCGCGGTGCCCGATCAACAGGATGTCGTAGCCGTCGCGGGCGAATCGAGTCGCTTCCTTGTGCACCTTGGTCACCAGCGGGCAGGTCGCATCAATGGTGCGCAACTGCCGGTCCTTGGCTTCCTGGCGAACTGCGGGAGAAACTCCGTGCGCGCTGAAGACCAGCAACGCGCCCTCAGGGACCTCCTCGGTATCCTCGACGAAGATCGCGCCACGCTCTTCGAGCGTCCGGACGACATGGACGTTGTGCACGATCTGTTTGCGCACGTAGACGGGAGCTCCATGGGCCTCGAGGGCCTTCTCGACGGCGACCACGGCACGGTCCACCCCGGCGCAGTACCCACGAGGATCGGCCAACAGGACCCGCTTCGCCGACGTTCTCACCGCGTCGATCATACGTTCTCAGCTGTACCCGCGAGGATGCTGGACTCCGCGTGGCAGGCTAGAGGGATGCCGCCTGATCCCAGCCAACGCGAGGTCCAGGCATCGCCTGGCCGCTCTGTGGAGATCCCCGAACCGATCCGCGCCGCAGCCGGTCTCGCCGCCACTCTGCTCGACCAGGCCCGGCAGCTGCCCTCGGCCATCACCGGACTGCCGGTTCGGGTGGCCGGTATGGCGATGCAGACATCGTTGCGCCTGCAGCAGCGTTACGCGGGTCTGGTCGTCAGGGGCGATGAACTGCTCACTCAGGTCAGCCGGACCGACGATGCGGATCCGTCGTGGGCGACTTTCGACGACGACGTGGTGGATCTCGCTGATGCGGTCACTGAAGACATCGGCGTGGACGTTACGGTCGCAGACGACTTTTTCTCGCCACCAGCCTCGGATGTCGCCCTGCCACCCTTGCCTGGTACGACTCGGAGCCGGCCGCCACGCAAGGCTTCCGCGCCGGGCCGGATGGGGCATGCGCCGTCGGCCTTCGACCTCGCCGACGAGGTGCCGTCCACATCCGGGATCGACACGTCCGCAGTGGCTGCCGACGTCGTGGCAACCGCCTCGGACAGCGTGTCGAACGGTCAGGCGACGGCGGGCGGACCGGCAGCAGTGCCCGGCTACGACGCGTTCACTCTCGCCCAGCTGAGGGCTCGGCTGCGCACGTTCGACGCAGCCACCCTGCACACCCTGCTGAACTACGAGCGCGAGCAGCGTGCCCGCACGCCCTACCTCACCATGCTCGAAAACAGGCTCAATCGCAGCCGCGAACATCAACAACAACAACAACAAGGCTGAGACGCAACACCTCTCGATGACCGCTACTTCGACGGCCGAGCACCCATGGCCGGTCCGTACGGTGTCCCGCAAGCTGACCGAGTGGATCGGCCGGCTCGGCGAGGTCTGGGTCGAGGGACAGGTTGCCCAGATCAGCCGCCGCGCCGGCGCAGCCACGGTCTTCATCGTCCTGCGTGACCCCGCGGCAGACATCTCGCTGTCGGTGACCTGTCGCCGCGACGTGATCGAGGCATTGCCGGCGCCCTTGGCCGATGGGGCGCGGATCATCGTCCGCGCCCGGGCGGACTTCTACGCCGCTCGCGGCACACTCTCGCTGCGCGCCAGCGAGATCCGCGCCGTCGGGATCGGCGAACTCCTCGCCAGGATCGTGCGGCTCCGGCAGCTTCTCGCCGCCGAAGGGCTGTTCGACCCGGCCCGAAAGAAGCAGCTGCCCTTCCTTCCGGCAGTTGTCGGTCTGGTGACCGGACGCGGTAGTGCCGCCGAGCACGATGTCGTCGAGAACGCCCGCCGACGTTGGCCCGCAGTGCGATTCGCCACGCATGCCTGCGCCGTACAAGGCCCGACTGCGGCGCGTTCGGTCATCGAGGGTTTAAACATCCTCGACCGCGACCCGGACGTGGCGGTGATCGTCATCGCGCGAGGGGGTGGCTCGGTCGAGGACCTGCTGCCGTTCAGCGACGAGGGGCTCTGCCGCGCCGTCGCGACCTGCCGCACACCGGTGGTAAGCGCGATCGGTCACGAATCGGATACCGCATTGATCGACTTCGTGGCCGACGTACGAGCCTCGACGCCGACCGATGCCGGCCTCAAGGTCGTGCCCGACCTGGCGGCAGAGCAGACCGGGTTGGCGAGATTGCGCCAGGCGTCCTACACGAACGTGGCTCGCCGAGTCAGCCATGACCTGCAGTGGCTGGCCGGCATCCGCCGCGCCACCGCGCTCGCTGATCCCGAGAGCCTGCTCGACGATCGTTGGAAAGGCGTCGAGGCGCACCGCAGTAGGGCACGGCGACAACTGGCCGGCCAACTCGCCCACGCCCAAGCAGACCTAACCCACACCCGCGCCCGGATCGTCGCCCTCTCGCCGGCGGCCACCCTGTCCCGCGGTTACGCGGTGATCACCACCGACAACGGCGATGTCGTACGCGAACCGGCCGCGGTCGACGAGGGGCAGCGGCTGCACATCCGAGTCGCCGGCGGCTCGCTCATCGCCCGTGCAGAGTCCAGTCTCAGCCGTGCCAACCCAAGCACCACCAGGTCCGGCCGATAATGACCGACGTGAGCCATCCGAGCCGAGAAACCGAGACCCCGAGCTACGAGCGGGCCCGAGACGAACTCGCCGCGATCGTCGAAGCACTCGAGGGGGGTGGGCAGACCCTCGAACAGGCGCTGACGCTGTGGGAGCGCGGGGAGGTACTGGCCCAGGTTTGCCAGAGCTGGCTGGACAACGCCAGGGAGCGTCTGGAAACCGTTCGGGCCAGCCAGACCGAGGCCGCCCCGAGCGACCCGATCCGCGACTCCTGACCGGACTACTCGACCCGGCCGGTACCCGGACGTTATGCGCATAACGTCCCGGAATCCGGTCGAGATCTCGCACGTTATGCGCATAACGTGCGATTGAGGGTTAGCCGCGGTAGGGGACCAGCGACTCGGCAAGAGTGCGGATTTCCGCTTCGCCCGCACTCCCGGTCACGACCAGTCGCAGGTCGCCGTCAGTTCGGAGATAGAGCTGCTCCCCCCGATTGGTCGTAAACATCATCCAGGACTGGCCGGCAATGGTGAGCCGCCCGACTCTGTTCGCGTCATTCAGCAGGTCGTCGATCAGCGTGGAGGCCGGGTCGGTGCTGACGACGTACCGGGCGAACTCCTCGCTCGGCGTCAGGTACCCGATCGTGAGCGTGACCGGACCGGGCCGCCCGTCCGCCGGT
>Ga0136619_10000934_pt1 | contig 11293 bp, 9 predicted proteins | sample AntDrymUQ3532106_2_FD_104807 | JGI IMG/M metagenome (GOLD analysis project Ga0136619, IMG submission 104807) | Polar desert sand microbial communities from Dry Valleys, Antarctica - metaG UQ353 (21.06) | ecosystem: Environmental > Terrestrial > Soil > Desert | place: Antarctica: Dry Valley... | reverse complement strand
TCAGTCCTCCGGGATCTCATCGTAGACCATGTTGAGGCCTATGCCCTGATCCGGACAACCAGGGCGAGCCGCCCGAGATCGGGGAGATGATCATCCACGTCGAGGACAAATCCTGACCTCACTCACCGCATGGCTTCGGCGTTGAGCCGCATGAACTCCACGTGCTGCTCGTACTGGTCGAGGACGTCGTCTATAAGCTGGCTGTGGGTGTATCCCATCACCTCGTAGCCCTGTCCCCCCTCCCGCACGTGCACGTTCAGGCGGTAGTACACGTCGCGGTCGCGGAGGGTTTGATCTCCGTAGACCGGCATCCTGGCCTCCCGGGGCTCGACCCGGTAGAGGAAGGGCAGCTCCTCGCTCAGGTCCGCGACGAGCTCGACGTAGGGGAGCCCCGAATCGGCGGTACCGTCGTGCACCGCCGTCTCGACGCCGTGCTCGCGCAGCTCCTCGGCCACGTCGTTTAGTGCCGGGAGTGCGACCCCGGAGAGGAACGTCGCGGCCCCCTCGCGGTCCGGGAAACTCATGCTGCGCCTGAGGCGCTGCCGCCAGGTCAGTACGACCGACCGTTCGCCGTCCGGGCTCGTGTGGCGCCCGGAGAGCTGGGCGGGGAGGGTGTAACGCTGGCTGTCCTCGCGAATCGCCTCAACTCGCAGGGCCTTATACAGACCGAACACGATCAGCACCATGACGAACGCGAACGGCAGGCCCATGACGATCGTGGCGTTCTGCAACGCGGTTATCCCGCCGACTACGAGCACCGCCAGGGTGAGCAGGCCCGTCGCGACGGCCCAGAAGATGCGGACCGGGCTGGAAGCGTCGTCCCGCGGCGTCTTGCGGTACGAGGTGAGGTTGGCCATCACCAGGGCGCCGGAGTCCGCGGACGTCACATAGAACAAGAGCCCGCAGAAGGTGGCGATGGAAGCGATGACCGGGAAGGCCGGGTACTGCTGGAGGAGCGTGTAGAAGCCCTGCTCGGGCGCGTTCACCGTAGCCTGGCCGAACTGCTCGTTGCCGCTCCTAACGAGGTCGATCGCGGCGTTGCCGAAGATCGAGACCCACATAAGGATGTACAAAAACGGGATGATCAGGGTGCCGGCGACGAACTGCCGGATCGTGCGGCCCCGGGAGATCCTGGCCAGGAACAAACCGACGAAGGAGGCCCAGGCGATCCACCACGCCCAGAAAAACAGCGTCCAGAAGCTGAGCCACTCCGTGGCATCCTGGAAGGCGAACGTCTGCATAGTGAGCCCCGCGAAGTTGCTCACGTAGTCGCCGACGTTCAGCACGAACGCGTTCAGCAGGAAGACGGTCGAGCCGGTGATCAGGACGAAGGCGGCCAGCCCGAGCGTGAGTAGGACGTTCAGCTCCGAGAGGCGCCGGATGCCCCTCTCGACCCCGGTTACCGCCGAGATCGTGGCCATCAAGACGGCGAGCACGACGAGCCCTATCTGGGCGGGGAGGCCCTCGGGGATGCTGAAGAGGACGTTCAGCCCGTAGTTGAGGAAGACGACCCCGATCCCCAGGGAGGTGGCGATCCCGAAGATGGTGCCGAGGACGGCGGCGAGGTCCACCACGTGTCCCAGGGGACCGTAGATCCGGTTTCCGAAGATGGGATAGAGCGCCGACCGGATGCTCAAGGGAAGGTTCATCCGGTAGGCGAAGTACGCCAGGGCTATCCCCATTAGCGCGTACATCCCCCATCCGGTGATGCCGTAGTGGAAGATCGTCCACACGGTCGCCTCCCTGGCGGCCTGCACCGTCTCGCCGTCGCCGACGGGCGGGGCGAGGTACTGGGTGACGGGCTCGGCGACCGCGAAGAACATCACGTCGGTGCCGATGCCGGCGGCGAAGAGCATCGCGGCCCAAGAGAAGGTGTTGAACTCGGGCTGGGAATGCTCCGGCCCCAGCTTTATCTTCCCGTAGCGGGAGAGGGCGAGGAAGATTACGAAAGCCAGGAAGAGCGTGGCGATCAGGATGTAGAACCAGCCGAACCAGTTCGAGATCCAGCCGACCAACACCCCGAGGGCCCCGCTGGCCCCCTCCGGGCTGATGATGGCCCACAGCGCTATGGCGAGGATGCACGCCGAGGAGCCGAAGAAGACGATCGGGTTGATGCGGGTGCTGGGCTGCGTGTCCTGTGCCTCAGGTTGACTTGCGTCGGTCATAGAGTCGCTCCTTTACCTGTTGTGCGGGTCGCCCGATGGGAAGAGCTCGTCGCGCAGCTTCTCGTCTTTTTCGAGGTCGGCCATTTCGTCCGGGTCGGTGCGGAACGGGTAGTAGCCGCGGCGCCTGACGGCGTCCTCGAACTCCTTCACCTCCTCCTCGGTCTCGAACTCGCGGCGGTTCTCCTGCAACGTGGCTTGCCAGCGGCCCGAGCCTTGCTGGACTATCGGGATGAGGGCCTTGCCGGTCATGTCGCCGCCGAGGACCATGACGTCGGCCTCGTAGTGCTTGCCGCTGTTCAGGAACTTGCGCCAGCAGGTCTCCGACCCGTGGATGTCGGTCGCGAAATACAGCCGCGTCTCCGATCCTCGCGAGAATAGCGAAGAGATCTTCTCCATCGTCTATGGTCCTCCTTCGACTTCTTCGGGCAACTCGTACCAGCGTTTGCGATCCCCTATCTTCGAGCGCATCTTCCAGCCGAACGTCTTGGGCTCCGCTTCGATGCGCTCCTGCAACGCCAGGATGCGTTCCGAGATACGTTTCCCGTCTTCCTCCGGCAGGTCGTAGCGTTCGACGTGGTCGCCGAGCGACTCCAGGTTGGCGGTGAAGGTGCGCCACAGGCCCCAGTCGGAGGCGCACAGCTCGGCGATGCGCCCGGCGTTCACCGAGTCCCCGTCCTCGTCTTCCACGGGGTGGTCGTGGAAGAGCGCCAGCGCGTCCTTCACGTCCTTCTCGTTCAGCTCGACGATCTGGAGTTTGGTCAGGAGGAGCTCCGCCAGGGGGATGGTGAGGGGTTCCGAGGCCAATCTTTTGCCGAAGGGGATCTCGTGGGACATGCGGAAGGAGCCGACGAACACGTCCACCTGACGGTCGTGGCTCTCGTCGAAGAACAGGAGGCGCTCGCGGCCGTTTAGCGCGTTGAAACGGGTGTGGGGCGTGTAGCCCTGATTCTCGAAGAACTTCTGCGCGTCCGAGGAGGTGCCTTTAGAGGAGATCCAATCGTGGTCGGCGTAAGGGCGCTCGAAGACAGAAGGCAGCGCGTCTTTCGCCCGAAGCCGAACCGCCACCCCACCCAGCAGCCGGAGGGCGAGCCCCTCCTCCTCCGCGGCCTCCGCTATGCGCAGGGCCTCCTCGACCACGTCGGGCCTGGAATGGCTCACGCCCACCCCCTTGAGGTCCCGGGATACCCTCTCTGACGACTCGTCTCGAATCCCACCCGCCGATCACCCCATACTTCTCGTGTTATGCAATACAAACTGCTTTCGTGGTGCCCCGTCACCCGCATAACCTCCGAAATGGCCTACTCCGCCGCCCTGGCCACCACTCCGGAGCGACGCTAGCGCGACCCGCAAACCAGGCCGCTAATATAGGCTCCTATACTACGACAATTCCCGCAACTCCGATAGTCCCGGCCTCCCACTTTCGGCGGACACCCGGCGCGCCATGCAGGCCCCGAACCGCGTCGTGGCGCCCGTGGATCTCCAATGTATCGTTGACCGAACAAGTATCATGTGGTATTTGTTGTGCGATGAGGTACACTTCCGTATTACGCAACGAGATACGGAGAGAGCCGGGCGTCCTGTCCGCGTTGCTCCGCGAGTCCTCTCGTTGCGACACTGCGGCGGATCGCATCGCCAGGAAGGATTGGCTCCGCTTTCTCCAGCGGCTTCCTCGTAACCTGCGCGTGGTGCTCAGGCCGGACGAACGCCCGCTGACGATCAGGCGCCGGGACCATCTGCTCTGGTGGTCTTACGGCGCCTTCGGCAGCAAGGGAAGGCTGGAGGGTAACCAGTATCTCGCGGGCCGTCGCGCGCCGCCTCCCGAGTCGGGTAGACGTGAACATCACCCGACGCGGGAGGTACCCCATGCCTGCTTGTCAAAACATAATAGTCGTGGTTGCGGACACGTTTCGGAGGGATCACCTGGGGGCTTACTCTAACCCCCGTATCCGGACGCCCCACCTGGACGAGTTCGCGCGCGATTCAGTGGTTTTCGACAACCACCTCATCTCCTCTTTCCCCACCATGCCAGCCCGCGCGGACTTCCTGACGGGCACGTTCTCCTACTCCCACATGGGATGGGAGCCCTTGCCCAGGCATCTGATGACCCTGCCGGAGCTCCTCAGTAGGGCGGGATACCACACCATGGGTGTCGTGGACACGCCTTTCTACATCCGCAACGGCTTCGGCTACGACCGCGGCTTCGACGACTTCATCTGGGTGCGGGGTCAGGGTGACGACACCAGGCCGCACGAGAGATCCGACATGCGCTCGACGTGGCGTTCGGAGGAGGACCGGATGGTTGCGCGCACGGTTAAGGAGGCCGAGCGGTGGCTGGAGCGCCACCACGACGAGCAGTTCTTCCTCTACGTTGACACCTGGGACCCGCACGAGCCCTGGGACGCCCCAGATTACTACACGAAGAAGTACCGCGAAGGGTACGCCGGAGAGCAGATTTACCCGGCCTACGGAAACTGGAAGCGGGCCGGCCTCACCGAAGGCGACGTAAAGCTCGGCCACGATACCTACTGCGGCGAAGTCACGATGGTTGACTTCTGGATCGGACGCCTCCTCGCCAAGCTCGACGCCCTGAGCCTGCGCGACAACACCATCGTCTTCTTCACCTCCGACCACGGCTTCTATTTCGGGGAGCACGGCTACTTCGGCAAGGCCGAGTGGGTACATGACCCTGAGGTTTCGATCTCCGAAAGCTCGCTGCTCCCTGAGTGGCTGGCCGAGTCTTGGCTGCTGACGGTCGAGCGTTCGCCGCTGTACCGTGAACTGACCAACGTGCCCATGATGGTGCGGGCTCCCGGCCTCACGCCAAGCCGCCGGCAGGCGCTCACCACGGCGGCGGACCTTGCGCCGACGGTCCTCGATCTCCTCGGGGTGGAGGCACCGCCCTCGATGCGGGGGACCTCCTTCGCGGGAGTCCTGACGGGCGAGAGGGAGGAGCACCGGCCGTTCGTCGTAAGCTCCTGGCCGCTTTATCTGGCGGAGGGCGAGGTCACCACGGCCGTGGACTCCCGGCCCCGCAAGATAGCGAACTACATGCCGATCACGATCACCACCCGCGACCGTTCCCTCATCCTCGGCGGTCCCGGCGACGCGCCGGAGCTCTACGACCTGGAGACGGACCCGCACGAACAAACGAACGTCTGGGATACACGCCCCGCAGAAGGCGAGGCGCTGTGCCAGGCGGCCATCTCCTTCCTGGAGGACATCGGCACGCCGGAAGCTTTCCTCCAGCCCCGGCGCTACGCCCTGACGGCTTACGGAGGACGTTGGTGGGGAGCGCAAACCATTCCGGCGGGGAGCATCGAGGGAGACCGGATAAACGACGAGCAAAAGGAGGCAGGATGAACGTCGAGGTCGAGGTGGTCCGCGAGGTCGAGGTGCCGGCCCGCATGGTGCATGGTCCGGGGGCCATCTCGCGCCTGGGCGAGCTGGTGAGGGAGATGGGAGTGGAGAAGCCCCTACTGGTGACGGACGCGGGCGTGGTCGCCGCCGGGCTCGCCGACACGGCGCTCGGGCGCCTCGAAGAAGCCTCCGTCTTCGACGGGGTCCGTCCCAACCCGGACACGCAGCTCATCGGACAGGCGAGCGTGTTCTACCGTGAAGAGGGCTGCGACGGGCTCGTCGCCCTGGGCGGTGGAAGCTCCATGGACACCGCCAAGGGGATAGGCGTCGAGGTGGCGAACGGGGGTTCCATCCTCGACTACGAGTACGGCAAGACCCAGATCACACGCCGCATCCCGCCGCTTGTCACCGTACCGACCACGGCCGGGACCGGGAGCGAGGTGACGCTCTGGGCCGTCATCACCGACCACCAACGGAAAATAAAGTTCAACGTCGGCGGGACGCCCCTGATCGGGGCGCGCGTCGCCCTCGTAGATCCCAACCTCATGCTCGGCCTCCCGCCGGCCATCACCGCCGCGACCGGGATGGACGCGCTCTCGCACGGCATCGAGTGCTACACCTGCGACTACCACCAGTCCTTCAACGACGCCGTGGCACTCGCCGCCATAGAGCTGGCCGCGGGCTGGCTGAGGACCGCCTGCTCGGACGGCTCGAACCTGGAGGCGCGCACGCACATGGCGCACGCGGCCACCTTCGGGGGGCTGGCCTACGGCACCGAGAGCGCGGGCGCGGCCCACGCCATGAGCCAGTCCGCCGGCGGCGTCCACGACTGTCCGCACGGCGCCTTGACCGCCCGCGTCCTCGGCCCGGTCTGCGAGTACAACGCCCCCGCCGCGCCCGAGCGGTATGCACGCGTCGCGCAGGCCCTGGGCGCCAACGTACGCGGCCTCCCGCCGATGGAGGCGGCGCGGGCCGGGATCGAAGAGCTCTACCACCTGACGGAGGACGTCGGCATCCCCACGATGGAAGAGCTCGGCTTCTCGGAGGAGGAGATACCGCTCCTCGCCCGCATCGCGGAGGAAGACCCGCAGACGGTCGGCAACCCGCGCGAGGTCAAAGCCGCCGACTACGCGGAGATCTACCGCAACGCGTTCTCCAGGAGGAAGTGATGTACACGCAGACCGAGCACCACCAGATGTACCTGGCGGGCGTCTGGACCGGGTCGGAGGCCCGCATGGAGGCGTACAGCCCCGCGACCGGGGAGCTGATCGGCACGGTCCCGGAGGGCACGCGCGAGGACGTCCGGCGCGCCGTGGCCGCCGCGAACGACGCCGGGCGCGGCTGGGCGGCCCGCACGGCCTTCGAGCGGGCCGCCGCGATGGCCCGGGTCGCCGGTATCATAGACGAGCGCCGCGACGACCTGGCGTGGACCCTCGCCCTCGATCAGGGCAAGCCGTTGCAGGCGGAATCCTACGATGAGGTAGACGAACTCATCGCCTACTTCGAGATGGCGAGCGCCGATGCGACCCGCCTCGAAGGCGCCCTGCCACCCTCCGTGGACGCCGGCAAGCGGGTCTTTCTCCAACGGGTTCCGCGCGGGGTGGTGGGCGTCATAACCCCGTGGAACTGGCCGTACACGATGCCGGCCGAGCTCATAGCCCCCGCCCTCGCCTGCGGCAACGCCGTCGTCTGGACGCCCGCCTCGACGACCTCTATCTGCGCCGTGAAGCTCGCCGGGTGTATCGTGGACGCCGGGCTTCCCCCCGGGGTCTTCAACATGGTCACCGGCACCGGCTCCATCGTCGGCGACGAAGTGGCCGCGAGCCCCGGCACGCAGGCGGTCGGCTTCATCGGATCGGTCGAGACGGGCCTGAAGGTCGCCGGACGCGCCGCCGGTAAAGCCCTGCTGCTCGAGATGGGCGGCAACGGCCCGATGGTGGTCCTGGACGACGCCGACGTGGACGCGGCCGCCACCGCTAGCCTCGAAGCCGCCTTCCTGTGCGCGGGACAGAGCTGCACCGCCGGGGAAAGGTTCCTCGTCCACGAGAAAGTCCACGACGCGTTCCTCGCCAGCCTGAGCCAGAAGATCGAGGACCACATCCACCTCGGAGACCCCTTCTCCTCCGGGACCACGATGGGGCCGCTCAACAACGAGGCCACCGCGCGAAAGATGGACCATCACGTGGCCGACGCCGTCGAGCGCGGCGCGAACATCGTCGCCGGTGGCGCCCGCGCGGAGGGCTTCCCGACCCGGCTCTACTACCAGCCGACCGTGCTGGAAGGGGTCACCGGGGAGATGCGGGTAGCGCGCGAGGAGACATTCGGCCCGGTAGCCCCCATAACCACCATCCAGGACGAGGACGAGGCGCTCCGGATCATGGCCTCCTCACCCTACGGACTGCTGGCGGCCGTCTGGACGCGGAACCTCTCGCGCGGGCTGCGATTCGCGGAGTCGGCAAGGTCCGGCTGGGTCAACGTCAACGCCTCGACGAACCACTGGGAGAGTCACCTGCCGTTCGGCGGCGCCGCCGGCTCCCGGTCGGGCGTAGGCCGCGTGGGGGGCCGCTACTCGATGGAAACGTTCACCGAGCTCAAGACGGTTATCGTGAACCTGGAGTAGCGAAAGCGGTTCCGCGGAAGGGCGGACCCTTCTGCGGAACCTTCGGGAGTGGGGAGGCGCTTCGCCCGAAGGCTTCGCCTGGGACTCGCTTCGGGAGTCGGGACGGAAGCCGCGGACGGCGAACGAAAGGCGCCCCCGCATGATCGGCTGTCTCCGGCCATCGCCATTTGGTATTTGCTTTTCCCTACTCCCGGGAGCGAAGCGACCCTTACTCCCCGGCCTGGCGTTTGGCGTTGCCGATCCAACTCCTCACGAGCCAGTCGCGGCCTTCGAGCCAGTCTTCGACGCCATCCCGCGGGCTCCGCGCGTCCTTTATGGAGATCTCCAGGTCGTTGACCTGGTGGTCGGCGAGCTGCAGGGTGTCCACGAGCGCGAGGGCAAACGGGTCCTCCTCGCCGAGATCTCCACGAACCACGGGCTGTAGGCGCGAGGGCTGCGTCGCCCCGCTCAGTTCGTCCTCGGGGTCCACCAGGTACTCGAACTCGTACTCGGCGTTCATCCAGTGCGGCGACCAGGCGGTGAAGAAGAACTGCTCCCCGTCGGAGTAGAGGCGGGCCACCTCGGAAAGCATCACGGGGGCATCCCGGTACGAGATCTCCCGGTTCGGCATTTGCTCGGCGACGGCTTCCGAGACCCTGCTCCCCGGCTCCACCCCCGGCTCCACGCCGACGATGGGGGCATCCCCGAACCTCTTCATGCCCTCGACGCTCCCCACATCCATGTAGCTCGGGGCAGCCAGGCCGGAGCGGGTCGTCCCGATCAACCACGAGTCGAGCAGCCTCTCGCCCTCCGCCCCGCCGAGATACCCCGCGTGATCCGGCATCCACACGTTCTGGAAGGTGTCTATCTCCCCGTCGGCGACGGCGAGGATCGCGGCCTCCGGGCCATCGAACCGGCGCAACTCTACGTCGTAGTCCAGCTCCTCTTCCAGGACGGTCCGCGTCAGGTTGGAGACGGCCACGCTGTCGTCCCATCCCACGTAGCCTACGGTGAGCTCTTCGTCGCCGGCGCTCGCCGCGTTCCCCGAACCTCCGCATCCCGCGGCCAGCAGCCAGACGGCGAGCACCGGCGCCAGGATCAGCGAAGCCTTCGAGAACATCGCGCACCGTATCGCCGGAAGAATCCGCATTCGGACGGCTAACCTTCTCGCGCCTGTTTGGCGGCGGAGATCCAGGGTTCCACCACGGAGCTATTGTCCTCCAGCCACCGCCTGGCGCCCACCGCCGGATCGTCATCGGCGTCCCGGATCTCCAGCTCCAGCCGGTTGACCTGGTCCTCGGTGAGCGTCATCGCATTCAGGAAAGCATAGGCTGCGGGATCTTCCTCCCGGAGGTCCTTTCGGACGATGGTGGAGATCTCGGCCGGCTCCGTGAGGTTGCCGAGCGTGCCCTTGGGGTCTTCGAGGTAGGTGAAGTCGTACTCCTGGTTCATCCAATGCGGCGACCACGCCACGAAGACGAAGTCCTCCTCGTTGTGGTAGAGGCGACCGACCTCGGAGAGCATGGCCGGGGTGCTGGAGGCCACCAGTTGCTGATCGAGGCCATACTCGGGGATGGTCTGGTCTGGGATCCTCTCCATTATCACCGACCCCGGCTCGATGCCGTAGATCCTGGTGGCTTCGGTGGACCCTATCTCGCCGATGCTCCGAATGTCCATGTAGTCGGGCGCGGCCACGCTGAAGCGGGTCGTGCCCCTGTACCAGGGATCGAGGTGCTCAACGCCGCCCTCCACCCCGGCCAGGTACTCCCTGTGGTTGGGCGTCCACACGTCCTGGAAGGCGTCCAGCTCGCCATTCTCCACGCCCTCGAAGAGCGTCTCGACGTCCACGAGCCTGAGCTCAACGTTTTCGTAGCCGAGATCTTCCTCCAACACCACCTTCGTCAGGTTGGAGACGGCCTCGCTCTCGGTCCACCCGATGTCGCCGATGGTGAGCATCCCGCCCGCGCCGGACGCGGGGCCGCCGCAGCCCACAGCCAGAACGCCCGCCAGAAAGACGAGCGTCGCTAGCCTGCCGGATACCCTTACGGACCTCACGGTTTTCGTTCTCCGTCCATGGACGGCTCCTCAAGCGGGATGCGCCGCTCCGGATTCGGGGCGGCGCATCTTGGTTCGTCTTTCGTTTTACCCAACCCTTCCGGGTTACTACGCGTTCTTGGCGGCCTGTACGGCGGACTTCACGGCGTCCTTGTTGCTCTCGTACCAGTTGCGGATGCCCTGCTCCTCTTTGCCCGTGCCCGCCTTCTCCATCTCCAGTTCCATCTGGTTGATCTGCTTCTCGTCGAGCGAGAGGGTCGTGAAGAAGGCGTGGGCCGCGGGGTCGTCCTCCTTGAGGTCGGCGTTGACCACGGCGGTGACCTTGGAGGGTTCGTCCCAGGTTTCCTGGGCGTTCTTGGGGTCTTTGAGGTAGACGAAATCGTACTTAAGGTTCATCCAGTGCGGCGCCCAGCCCGTGAACACGATGGGCTCTTTATTGCTGTAGGCCTTCTCCAGCGAGGAGAGCATCCCGGCCGTGCTGGAGGTGACCAGCTCCATGTCCAGGTTGTAGGCGGGGATGACCTCGTTCTCGATCTGGGGCATGAAGGTCGCGCTCGGCTCGATGCCGATGATCTCGTCCGTGTCCACGTCGGTGAGGTCCGCTATGCTCTCGACACCCATGTAGGTCGGCGCTGTGAGACCATAGGCGGTCTGGTCCTCGTACCACGGGTCGAGAAGCTCCAGGTCGTTCTTGAGCTGGGGCTTATTGATGAACTGCATGTGGGCGGGCAGCCAGACGTCCTGGAAAGCGTGGAGATCGCCCTCGGCGACGCCCTGGAACAGCAGGCCGAGCTCCAGAGGACCCTCTACCTTCACCGAGTCGTAGTTCATCTCTCCCTCGAAGATCACCTTCGTCAGGTTGGCGACGGCGATGTTCTCGGTCCATCCGATGCTCCCGAGGTTCAAGGTCTTGCTGCCGCCGGAAGAGCCCGAACCGCCGCTCCCGCAACCTGCCAGCCCCAGAAGGCCGGCGCCCGCCAGCGTGCCCCCGCTGAGCTTCAGCATCTCTTTCCTGGTCAACCTGCCCATTATCTCCCTACCTTTGTCTGGACTGCACGTCGGTGTTTCCTACGCTCTATGCGTCTTTCCAGATGCTTCTCAGAAGTTTCTCACCCTC
>Ga0136619_10000932_pt1 | contig 11297 bp, 9 predicted proteins | sample AntDrymUQ3532106_2_FD_104807 | JGI IMG/M metagenome (GOLD analysis project Ga0136619, IMG submission 104807) | Polar desert sand microbial communities from Dry Valleys, Antarctica - metaG UQ353 (21.06) | ecosystem: Environmental > Terrestrial > Soil > Desert | place: Antarctica: Dry Valley... | reverse complement strand
GACTGAGTGCGACGTTCCAGACCACAAAGGTCACCACGGCGAGGAAAGCGGCGAACGGAGAGACGGCGTCCAGCTGGCCAGCTGCGACGAACACGATCGTGGCGGCCACCACCCCATCGATCACTCCGACGACCGCCGGGGTCGTCACATACCCGTAGAAGGTGGGGAAGTCCGCGTAGCCCGTGGTGACCATCAGCCCCTTCTTGTCGTCATGGTGCCCGGTGATGAAGTACGGCTCCAGCTCAGGGGCGAGCTCGAGGTAGGCGGCGCGGATGCGATTCATCCCGAGCACCCAGCGCGCCTCGTCATTGTTGGCTGCCACGAGCCGAATGAACGTGGTGAGGCCCACGAACAGGACGACCGGCAGCGTGACAAGAGCAAAAGCCACGAACCCGGCACCGAACGAGGTGGCCTGTGCTACCAACGCCAGAGCGACCACCGCGCCCGACAGGACCGAGAGGAACATCTGCGCGCGCGAAAATGACTCGGTCCAGGTGAGAGATCGGGTCGCCAGCAGGCTCCAGTGTTCAGCGGCCAGGATCTGCAGCCGGACCGAGATCGGTGCCAGTTCGCCTTCGCCGTGTCGGCTCGGCCCGCCGGCAGTTCCTGACCCTCGAAGTGTCATGATCCCGACCTTAGCACGCGAATCAGCGCATCATGAGGGGGACGGAGCGACGTTGCGATTGAACCGGAATCGGTTGTCCGGATCCCACTTCGACTTCAGTGCCTCAAGGCGTGAGTACTTCTCGACACCGAAGGCCGCACGTACTCGGTCGCCTGTCTCTTCAGTGCTGTAGTTGAGATAACCGCCGCCGCTGGGCGATAGGGGTGCCAGTGCGGACGCATAGTCCCGCGCCCAGGCGATCCGGTCCGCATTCTCCCCTGGGTCTTCCCACGTGGCCACGGCACTGACGTTGTACCTCGCCGCGCGCTGGCCGAAGGCCGAGCCGCCCGGAGGCTCCTCCCTGGCGACGCCGGCGATCTGCTCGATGAGGATGCCGCCCAGCATCCGACCCGTCACGAAGTCATCGATGGTCGCCTGAAGGAGCGACTCGGAGAAGTCGCGAATGAAATGCCCCTTCCAGTAATGACGCAGCCCAAACGGCGTCACATCGGATGTAGTCTGCACATCGAGATAGGAGGCCGCCTGCACGGTGTCCTCCTCCAGTCTCATTCCGCTGCGGAGTGGCAGGGGGAGCTCGTCCGCATCGGCGACGGCGCCGCGATAGCAGACGTTGACGATGGCGGTGTTCTGGCGGGTGCTCAGCTCGGGCATCAGGACGAGCTCCGGTGGTGCCTGGGTCATGACGTGGAGCGCCCGCCGCAGAACTTCGTCGGTCGCTTCCCTCCGGTAGACGAGTCGTCCACCGACAATCGAGCGGACGTCGTGCAGCTGAAACTCGAAAGCGGTCACGATACCGAAGTTGCCGCCGCCCCCGCGCAGCGCCCACAGGAGGTCCGGCTCGTGCTGTTGATCGATGTGCAGCTGCCGCCCCTCAGCGGTGATGAGGTCTGCGGCGAGGAGGTTGTCGCAGGTCAGGCCGCAGGTACCGACGAGGAGGCCGATGCCGCCGCCAAGTGCCAAGCCTTCCACCCCCGTGTCGGCCACGGTGCCGCCCGGGGTGGCGAGGCCGTGGGCGACCGTGGCCGGGTCGACGTCCAGCCAGAGCGCTCCACCTTCCACGCGGGCGGTGCGCAGTCTCGCATCGACGCTGACCTTGCGCATTCGACGGAGGTCGATCGCGATCGCCCCATCGGCCATGGCGTGACCCGCGACACTGTGGCCGCCTCCCCGAACGGCGACCGGGAGGTCAGCATCGGCCGCGACGCGGACCGCGGCAGACACGCCTTCAGCGGAACGTGGCTGCACGATGACCGCCGGTCGTCGATCGACGAGAGCGTTGAACGAGCGGCGCGCCTCCTCGTACTGCAACATGTCCGGCCGAAGGACCCGACCGTCGACCGTCCGCTCCAGGGCCTCGATGCTCCCCGCGGACATGCGGGAGGGGGGAGTGCCCTGCCGGCCCGGCCCGGCGGCTGACTCCGGACTCGCGGGCGTCACGGTCGTGCCTCAAGGACCAGATTGAACGGCGTCTGGGTGGCTCGCCGGAAGTGTCGGAATCCGGCTGACTCGACAAGTGCACGGATGCGGGCCTCGCCGGCCTGGGCGCCTAGCGCGGACTCGCCACCCTCTGACAGCGCGTGCGGCGTGCAGATGAGGGTCGATCCGCCGTAGAAGAGCCGCCCGATGGGGTTGAGGTTGTCCTCGACAGCGGCTGGCTCAACCCTGCCGGCGCTGTTGACGAGGAGCTCGAAGAGCGCACCTTGACCAACCTATACAACGAGCCGCCGGCATGGCTGCGTCAGTTGCACGAACGACTCGACGCGGCGGTTCTTGAGGCTTACGGGTTTGAGAGCAGCATCGAGGATCAGGACCTCCTCGCTGCCCTCTTGGAGCTGAATCTCGCCAGGGCGGGCGACGAGCAGGCGTAGCGTGGCCGCGAAGGCCGTTGCACAGCGACGCATTGACCGCAATAACAGAACCAGTAGCCGCACTCGCCTGAGCGTGACCCTACTGCGCTTGGAGGGCGGTGCTTGACATGCAAGAGGTCACTGGTTCGAGTCCAGTGTCGCCCACCAACCACTCATTTCACGCTCAAACAGACCGTATAACTGTGTCGCGCTGCCCACGGCTGGTTGACTACAGCGCTTCGTGACCGTCTCAAGGCATGCATTTCCCGCTGCCGGGCTGCGACCTTGGTCCGGTCGGATCAGATAATCGCGGGCAAGCCAGAGGTACGGCGGCATCTGTGCGGGACAGTCACAACGATGATGCGATCGAGATCGGTCACCAGCAGTTGTAGGAGCTCAAACACGGTCCTCAGGCACCGGATCGGCTCGTAAGACGAATTGCCTTTCGTCCGCCAGCTTGACCCGGATGGCGATTTGGCCCGCATCGTTGATCGACACCGGATTGAGCGCGAAGTCGACGACGGTAGAGCCGAAGAGAGATGCGCCAATGGCAATGAGGCGGTCGCTTTGGGGGTCGGGTCCCGTGAACACGCCGAGTTCTCCTCCTCTCGGCGTGGCATAGAAGACGATTGTCCCCGCGTTGTTGAGCAGCACTCCCCGGAAGCTCGCAAAGGGGCTGCTCGTGTCGATGACCGTCACGATGTTTCCCGCGGACGCCAAAAAAACGCCCGATCCTCCACCCCGCAGAGTGGCACAAAATGCGACGGTTCCGGCGTCGTTGATGATGGGGAAATGGCCGAGGCCGCTGAAGCGGTCACCGGTCTCGGCGATGGTGGTCGGCGGTCCGCCGTCGCCCACATAGAGGCCCTGGCCGCCCGCCTTGAGGTCTGCGCAAAACACTACCGCCTCGCGGCTGTTGATGACGGGCAGCCCATGGAAAACACTCAAGACGCCGCTTGTTTCGGCGATGGTGGTGACGGAGCCGCCACTTCCGACGAAGATGCCACTCTCTCCGGACTTCAAATCGGCTCGAAAGGCTACGGTTCCGTCATCGTTCATGGTTGGTCCCAACGGGCCGCTGGTACCGGCAACGGTGATGATCTGGCCGTCGCGCACCAGAAGGACCCTGCGACCTCCCGACTTGAGGCTCCCATAGAAGCAAGTTGACCCACCGCGATTGATATCGGGGTGGCTGGAAACGTTGCTCAATCGGCCCGTGGCGGAATCGGTGACAGTGGAAATCAGCCCGCCCGTGCCGGTGTACACGCCGGAACCGCCATCCCTCAGGGTCGCCTGAAACGCCACCACGCCAGCGTTGTTGATGGAAGCCACGTAGGGCCTGAAGTCGCTAAACCGATCGCCCGTATCCGCAACAGGTGCCAAGCTGTAGGAGCCGGTTCGAAATGAATGGTTCACAGTGATTCCTTCTCAATGAAATCTCCATGCGAAGGGCTATCGGTCATAGCCGCGCCGGGAATGCTGGCGACTGACGAGACTTTTGGGCTCTGGTTGGATGACCGTGCGGGATGAGCCGCGGCCTTGCGCCCGACCCTAATGGCCGACGCGTGCCCCTGCGCTCGGGCTCCCAACCACCTTGCGCATTTCGTGCTAGCCTCGCCTGGCGCCGAAGAAAACGTTCGTCGACGTTGCGGCGCTTGTCAGGCCTCCGGACGACGTCCAGCGCAGAAGAGGAGCGGTGATTATGGTCGGACAGGCAGGCCCCGCGGGGGCCACGATGGATCTGTTCACGCGGTCGCCGGGTGCATCCGGAGCGGAAAGTTCCACCGAGAAGGTGATGCTCCTCCCGAAGATGGCGGACAACGATCCGTCCCGTCATGCCTGGGCGGACGCTCGGTTCACTGCTGACATCCTCGCAGAGCACGCGCTCTTCTTCGCCCTCCTGATGCCTGAGGAGCTCGCAGCGAAGGAGCGCGCCGAAGCACTTCGATTTATGGGGACTTTCACGGCGCTCTATGAACGTATCGACGCCGGCCCACCTCCGCCGCGGTCCGAGCTCAAGAAATTCGCGAGCGAGGTCAGCGAGCAAATCAAGCCGTTCATCGAGTTCAAGGCACGGCTCGGCGAAGCCCAGACGACGGGCAAGTTGCGCAGCCTGGCCTGGCCGCTGCTCTTCGACCACGCCCGGCACGAGGCAGAGCGCTGGGAGCGCCGGCTCAACGCGCTGGCCGGTGGCGAGTCAGAGTTTGACCGGGGCGAAGTCGTCAAGTTCTGGACGAACATCATGGACGAGCACGCCCGCTTCGTCGCCCATTGGCTCGATCCAGACGAGTACGAGTTGATCGAGAAGTCATTCAGCACTGCGAACGTGTTCCGCAGGCTCGGAGACGACAGCGTGGCTGGTACCGTCGGAGCGCTGGCTCAAGAGCCCGGCACGGTCATCGATTCGCTGGCAAAGAATCCAGATATCGACGCGGTGATGAGCGCGGCGCAGACGATCCTGGACTTCAAGACCCAGGCGGTTCGTGATATCGAGGCCGGACGGATCAAGAGCATCATCGAACCCCGGTTGGGGGACCACGTACGCCGCGAAGCGCTGAAATTCGTGAACGAGCTCAAACGCGCCGTCTGAGCAACGAAGGCTTTCAGCCGCTCCTGCCGCGCGCGTCGACCGGCCAGCGTCTTAGGCTGGCCGCGGTCGATCGTCGTGCCGCCCGGAAAGTCGATTTGAACGTGCTCCACATATTCGACGACCGGATCGTCCGCAGCTATGAATTATTCTCCGCATCCCAGACACTTCATGAGCGTGCTGTGTGGCATGGTCCGACCCTCCGTCTGTACCCTGAGCTGGCTCCGGCTCGTCGCCACAACCGCCGGGTCGGAGCGTGACCGCAATAACACGGTCGATCTTGAGCGTTTCCCACGCTCAGCGCCACTATGCATCGACCGTGATACTTGACATGCAAGAGGTCACTGGTTCGAGTCCGGTGTCGCCCACCAATCACCCAAGTCATGCTCAAACTGACCGTATTACTGCTTTAGGCTGCCCTAGGGCCCGGGCGAAGCTTCATTCGTCCTTGATCCAGACGATGTACGAGAGCACCGCCCCCCGGTACTTGGCGGTCAGCTGCCAGCAGCCAGGGCTCGGGAACTCGATGCCCACGAGCATCGCTTCTCCGCCAAGACTGTCAGCAGCGGCGTTTGTTGCGTGATCGGTCGTGACCGCCCCGGGGGCGTCAAGCCGTGTGGCGACTACGGTGATGGCTGGCTCCTGCTCTTCTCTCATGCCCGCCCAGTTGGAACTCCACCAGAACATCTTGATTCCTACCGGGAACGAGGCATTGGCGGCATCCCACACCTCACCGTCTAGCTGCAGCATCGTCCAGAGCTGTGGCGTCCCGAACCATGCGTAGCTGGCATCTGGGGGTGAAGAGGGATAAGGCGACGGCGCGTCAAATGGCGGATTGGGCCGCGTGACGGCGCACGCCTCACTGGCTTCCGGCGGACTCGCCGTGGCCGACGCGGCGGGAGCCCCGACGCCAACTTGCGGTCCGTCCATGGTCTGCGTCCCGACGCCGAGGACGAACACGGCGATGAGCACCGCGGCTGCGCCCAGCGCGGCTGCCGCGGCGACCACCGGCCATCCGAAGGTACTCCGCGGGGCGTTGGCAAGCGCCACCTCGTCGACCTCGGGCGGGGCTGGCTGTGACGCACGCCAGCGTGCGCCAGCGTCGCGGAGGAGGTGGTCGAGATCATCCATCGAGCAATTCCTTCAGGCGATGCCGAGCATCGGCCAGTGTCGACTTCACCGTGCCGGGTGAACATGCGCGCTGACCACCGGTGTCATCGCGCTCATCGTGGTCGAGAGCAAGTTCCTCACCGGGGCCGCCTGGACGGTCGTCATCGCCATCCCGTTGCTCGTGCTCCTCATGCTCGCCATCCGTGGGCACAATCGGGCGGTCGACCAAGGGCATGACGCTGTCGCGAGCCAGGATGGAGCTCAGGCGCGGGAAATCGGCGAACGCGGTGTTGGCCGACTTGCCGCGGGAGGTGCGATTTGCGCTGCCTTGTCGACACCATCGACGTCGTCCTCATACCGCGCGACGTCAGTTCGTGCGCATCTCTCAACAGTATCTTGAAGCAACACTGAGCGCCGATTTGCGAGCACAGTGGAGGCGAGGGGAATGCGAGTTGTCCGCCAACTCGACAGCCCGCACAATCCAGCGATGTCTCGTCATGAGTCCGATTCGCCTATCGTGCGCCCGGCGCCACCCCAGCTCGACCGCGTCCTCGCTCCGCTTCGCCATTTCCTGCACACCGAGTCATCCGGCGGCATCCTGTTGCTCGTGGCGGCGGTGGTTGCCCTGCTGTGGGCCAACTCCCCGTTCGCCGGCAGCTACGAGGCCGTGTGGTGGACGCCGCTTGGCGTGAGCCTCGGAGACGCGAGCCTGACGAAGCCGCTGCTGTTGTGGATCAACGACGGGCTGATGGCGATCTTCTTCTTCGTCATCGGGCTGGAGATCAAGCGCGAAGTGCTCATCGGCGAGCTGACTTCCATCCGTCGCGCCATGTTCCCGATCGCGGCAGCCCTGGGCGGTGCGCTCCTGCCAGCGCTGATCTTCCTGGCCTTTACCCTGGGAACGCCGGCCAGTTCCGGGTGGGGTGTCCCGATGGCGACGGACATCGCCTTCGCGCTGGGCCTGTTGGCGGTGCTGGGCTCGCGTGTTCCTATCGGGCTCAAGATCTTCGTTACTGCGGTCGCTATCGCCGACGACCTGCTTGCGATCCTGGTGATCGCCCTCTTTTACGCCGGCGAGCTCTCGTTCGGCGCCCTCGGCGCGGCCGCAGTGATCCTGCTCCTCTTGGTTGCCCTCAACCGACTGCAGGTCCGTGGACATGTGGTGTACGGCCTGCTTGGCATTGCGCTATGGGCGGCGGTGCTGGCGTCGGGCATCCACGCCACGATCGCCGGGGTGCTGCTGGCGATGACGGTCCCGGCCAGCACCCGGATCGACGGGCCGAGTTTCGTGGCCCGCGCTCGATCCATCATCGACGACTTCGTGGCCGGCGATGATCGCGACGCTGACGTCCGGCGCAGCGGTGCTCGGCAGTCGGCGCTGTCGGAGCTGGAGGATGCAACGGAAGCGATCCAGGCTCCGTTGCAGCGGCTAGAGGACGGACTCCATCCGTGGGTGGCCTACCTCATCGTCCCGCTGTTTGCGCTGGCCAACGCCGGGGTCGCACTAGGCGACAGCGCCGGGAGGGCAATCGGCAGCCCCCTCGCTTATGGCATCCTGGCGGGGCTCGTGGTCGGTAAGCAGGTCGGCATCCTGGCCGCGGCGTGGGCGGTCGTGCGGTCGGGGTGGGCCGAGTTGCCCGCCGGCGTGACGTGGCGACACATCTGGGGCGCGGGTTGGCTGGCGGGCATAGGCTTCACCATGTCCCTGTTCATCGGCGAGCTGGCGTTCCCCGGTGATGCGGCGCTGCTCGACGTGGCCAAAGTGGCCATCCTGGCGGCATCGTTGATCGCCGGTCTGGCTGGCTGGCTCGTTCTGCGCACGGCCCCGAAGGTTTGATGTTTCGAACGGTCGAGGAGCGCGATGGGTACCTGGCGATCGAGGACCATGGTCTCATCGGCGATGAGGCGACGGCCGGGCTGGTCGGGCGCAGCGGAGCGATCGACTGGCTGTGCGTGCCGCGCTTCGACAGCGAGCCGCTGTTTTGCGCCATCCTCGACCGAGAGCGCGGCGGGACATTCGCGATCCGGCCGGAGGGCCTCGCCGAAGCGCGACAGGCGTACGACGGCGAGACTGGCATCCTCGTCACCGAGCTGCGCCAGGTCGACGGCAGCCGGCTGATAGTGACCGATGCCCTGCTCTTCCACGCCGGCGCCAACCTTACCGAAGACCGGCCTGCCGCGCGCGGGGAGCTGCTGCGATCCGTCCGCGCCGTCGGCGGCACAGCGCGGCTGCGGATCGAGGTCGAGCCGCGCGGCGGCGCATCCGCCGCGCCAACGCATGCCGGAATGCGCATCCGCGTCACCCGCCAACCGAACCTCGAGTTGTGGCTGAGCGCGAATCGGCCGCTCGCTGGGTTGCGCACCGATGTGGAACTCGCGGAGGGTGAGCGACTCGACCTAACGCTGAGCTGGGGAGGCCGTCCGGATCCGCATCGTTCGCCCTCGGTGGAGCGGCGCCTTGAGGCGACCCGCCGGGCGTGGCAGAGCGACGCGGGAGATCGCGTATCACGGTCCGCAGGCGGCCCTGGTCCGGCGCTCGGCGATCACGCTGAAGATGCTCGACCACTTCCAGAACGGCGCGATCGTCGCCGCCCCGACGTCGTCCTTGCCCGAGGCGGTCGGCGGCAGTCGCAACTGGGACTATCGCTACACCTGGGTCCGGGACGCTGCCTTCTCGGTCCATGCGCTGCGGCGCATCGGCATGACCACCGAGGCGTGGGGCTTCCTGGCGTGGACCCTCGACGCGGTCGAACGCGACAACGAGGTGCGAGTGATGTATGACCTTGCCGGCGGAGCGCCACCGCGCGAGCAGATCGATGCCGACTTGCAGGGCTACCGTGGCTCGCGGCCGGTGCGCTTCGGAAATGCCGCCGCCGACCAGCGGCAGAACGATGTGTACGGCGAGCTTGTCGATTTCGCGTATCTGTGGAGCCGGGGCGGAGAGGTGGTGTCGCCGGAGCTCTGGGCGCGGCTGGTGCGGCTCATCGAGAGCGCTCGGCGAGTCTGGAGGTCGCCTGACCACGGGATCTGGGAGGTGCGCACCGCGGGCCGCACCTTCACCTACTCCGCGGCGCTGTGCCAGGTGGCGCTCGACCGTGGTGCGCTGCTGGCCGAGCGCTGTCGTCTGCCGGGCGACATCGCCGGCTGGCGCCGCGAGGCCGACAGGATCCGGGAGGCCATCCTCGCCGACGCGTGGAACGAGGGGCAGTCGGCGCTCACCGAACACCTCGGGGGCGATGGCGGACTGGACGCCAGCCTGCTCACCCTCCCGCTGCGGCGTGTGCTCCCGGCCGATCATCCCCGCATGCTGGCGACGACTGCTGCTATCAGCGCCCGGCTTGGGGCCGGAAACGGGCTCGTCTACCGTTACCTGCCGGAGGTGTCGCCAGACGGACTGCCCGGTCATGAGGGCGCCTTTCTGCTCTGCAGCTTCTGGCTCGTCGAAAATCTCTCGCTCCAGGGCAGTCTTGACGAGGCGGAAGCGTTGTTCGAGTCTCTCTGCGCGCGCGTCAACCCTCTCGGGCTGTTGCCGGAACAAATCGATCCGGCCAGTGGCGCCTTCTTGGGAAACTTTCCTCAGGCATTCAGTCATGTCGGGCTGATCGCGAGTGGAGTCCGACTCGCCCGTACTAGAGGCTATCAGCGGCCATGACGGAGACCACGGCCCGGTTCGGGTGCATCGGTTGGACTGCGAGCGGGACGAGCGAGCTTTCCGCACGCCAATGGTACGTACCGACGAGTTGAGTTTCGTGCACGTGAGCGCACGCGACCGACCATAGCTTGACTGCCAGCTATGCCCCCACGGTCAGTCGAGTCGGTAGCGGAGGAGGGCACCAACGCCACCTGCGTGCTCGAGAGCTGGGTGGTCGGTGATCACATGTATCTGGGCCGACGTCGCTATCGCGAGTCGGACGAGTTCGTTTCACTGCTCGAAGTCGAGGCGGCCGGACTCGCCCTCCTCCCGGGTCTCCGCTCGAACGCCAAGGTTGCGCGCATCGTGGATATCGCTGACGTCCGGCGGCATTCCGGGGAGAGCGCCGAGGACGAGCCCATCTGCGGCACCGGCCTCGAGTGCTCGCCGCGTTGGTTCGACCCCGATGATGCCCAGTCCACCTTTGCGGGATGCCGCGATCAACTGATCCGCGATGGATGCGCCGCTGTCCTCCTTCGCCCGTTCGAGGGTCACCTGCACTACGCTGCCGGCGCCTCGAAGGGGCCGCTCGATCGTTTCCGCGACCTGTACCAAGGGATCGACGCGGGAGATCCTTTGAGCCATTCCCATGCCCGCCCGTAGCCCGTACTGGCCTACCTGCTCGCGCGGGCTTGTCGACGCCGCGTGAAACGCGGCGCAGGTGGGTCAGCGGTTCCGGATTGCGGTTCATGCCGCTTCGAGTGTCACTCCGTGACACGTCGATACCTAACCAGGGACCGTATAACTGCTGCGATCTTGCTCGGTGCTTGCAGCTTCCGAGCACAGCGCTCAGGCGGAAATGCTTGACATGCAAGAGGTCACTGGTTCGAGTCCATTGTCGCCCACCATCCACCCGTTTCACGCTCAGACTGAGCGTTGAATGCTTCGCGGTGCTTGTCTGTGGCTGACCACAGCGCCGCTTGACCGCTTGCTGTCGTGGTCGTCCATGGCCCGAACTCGAGCCGGACCTAACCCGCGGCGTCCTGTGCTTCACTGGCGAGGAGCGCGCGAACGGCCTCCGCCTCCAGCGGGATCCCCATCTCCTCGAACAGGGCGAGTGCGCGCTGGAGCGTCGCGTCGCCCTCAGCGGTGCGTCCAGCAGCCCGGAGCGTTTCGCCCCAGCCGTGAAGGACACGCGCAAGCTGTGGCCGCGCTCCGAATTCATCGAGGATAGCCGCGCTGGCAGCAAAGTCGGCGAGTGCGGCGCCGTGGTCGTCGCGGTTCGCCGATGCTTCGGCGCGCTTCCAGAGGATGCCAGCTTCGCCGAAGCGGTTTCCGATCGAGCGCGCGGTCGCAAGTGGCTCCTCCCAGCTTCCCTCGGCCGCCGCAAAGTCGCCCAGCGCGGTCGCGCTGGCGCCCAGCCAGGCCTGGAGGCTTGGCCGCAAGACCGTGCGGTCAACGACGACGGCGAGGACAGCGCCGCGCTGGAGAACCTGG
>Ga0136619_10000929_pt1 | contig 11312 bp, 13 predicted proteins | sample AntDrymUQ3532106_2_FD_104807 | JGI IMG/M metagenome (GOLD analysis project Ga0136619, IMG submission 104807) | Polar desert sand microbial communities from Dry Valleys, Antarctica - metaG UQ353 (21.06) | ecosystem: Environmental > Terrestrial > Soil > Desert | place: Antarctica: Dry Valley... | reverse complement strand
GCCAGCACACCCAGCAGCACCGCCAGCACCCGCTGGGGCGCCGTCTCCTCCAGCGGCTCGTCGCGCACGATCTCCGCCTCCAGCAGCACGTCTCGCGCCGCAGAGTGTCCCGATGCCGGCACCATCACGTCGCGCGGCCCGGCCGCCAGCATGTCCGGCACGTCGAACCCGCGCGTGCGCCGCAAGGTCGACGGGATGCCCTCCTCCAGCAGCATGCCCTGCACGAACTCCGCCTCGGCCTGGTTCATCGCACCGGCCGCCCGCACCAGATCGCCCTCGGTATAACGCGGGTCGACCTTGCGCGCCCGCGCGTGGCGGTCGCTCACCGGCTCCTCGACCTCGGACGGGCCGCTCATCACCAGCGGCATGTTGCACGATCGGCAGAAGCGCTCGTCGGCCGAGTGGGCGTCGCCGCAGCGGGGGCAGACGAGCGACGACTCCTCGATCACTCCACCTCGACCTCGACCTCGCGGATCACGCCGTCCTCGATCAAGTACGACCGCACTTCGGGCTCGGCGTCCTTGGCCTTCGGCACGCCGACGATGAGCCACTCCACTCCGGGCCAGCCGGCGGCGAAGTTCACGTCGGTCTGCGACGGATAGGGCGCCGACCGGGTGTGCGAGTGGTAGATCGCCAACAGCTCGTCCTCGCCCTCGTCGGCGAAGGCGAACGTGATGAGCTCGCGGCCATCGATGTCGAAGCGAAACGGGCTCGCGGCGAGGTTCTCCATCGCGCGCGCGGCCGTCGCCGACCCGTCGCGCCCGACCACGAGGCCGCAGCACTCGTTCGGCGTGTCGGCAAGCGCGTGCGCGAGGACCTCGTCGAGCACTGTGCGGGCGATCTTCACCCTGTGAAGGCTACGCGGCGCTCTTGGATGTCACGCGCGGCTTGTCGTCCTTCTCGTCCTTGTTGCCCGTCATGTCGGCCATCCCCTCCTTGAAGGACTTCAGGCCCTTGCCCAGCGAGCGACCGGCCTCCGGCAGCTTCTTGGGTCCGAGAACGACAAGTGCGATCGCCAGGATGAGCAGCAGCTCTCCCGGCCCGAGGTTGAATGGCATGGCTTAGAAGCCCTCCTGGGTGTCGATGGATGCTGAAATGGAAATCACGCTTCGCCCGTCTCGAACGCGTTGGGCACGGGGTCGCGGCCGGCTCGGCGGCGCAGGATGGCGAGGTGCTGGCCCTCGTTGGCCATGATCGTGGCGCTCGTCTGCAGCAGCCGCGCCTCGCCAAGCCTGCCCATCGCGTCGAAGTATGCGGCCACGCCCGCCGTCTCGAGCTCGATGAGGAAGCTCAGCACGTCGGCCTGCGAGCGCACGGCGCCGAGGCCCTTGACGATCTTGTCCACCGCGGCCGGCCCCTTCGGCGCCGGCGGCGGCGCGCCGCCGAGATCCGTCAGCGCGGTCGTCAGCGTGTCCGCGTGCGCCTGCTCGTGCGCGCGGAAGCCGCGCAGCACGGTGCGCAGGGCGGGCGACAGCGTCCCGCCGTCGATCAGGGTGTCGTAGGCGATCACGGTCGACAGCTCGAGGGTGATCAGGTTCTGCATGATCGGCACGTCCGTGCTGGAATCGGCGAACGCGGTGCGCACCGACCACAGCAGCGAAATCGAGCTCGCCGCGATCGCCACCCCGCCGAGACCGAACCCGCGCCGCAGCAGTTCGCGCCGGTCGCGCTCGAACGCGGCGACATCGGCAGTGCCAGCCTCGCCGTCGGCGATCGGAACCCGCGGGTGGGGCAGAGAGTCCGCCATCAGGCGGCCTGCCCGGTCACGAACGCCGCCGGCACGGGGTCGCGCCCGAGCGCGTCGAGCAGGACGCTGAGATGCTCGGCCTCGTTCGTGATGATCGACGCGGCCGTGGCGCGCAGGTCGTTCTGGGAGAACTTGGGCAGCACGTCGATGTAGGCCGCGATCGCCGTGTGCTCCAGATCGACGGCGAAGCGCAGCGCGTCGGCCTGCGTACGCAGCACCGGGAAGTCGTATGAGGCCTTGGCCCGGTTGGGCATGCCGTCGGCCGCCTTGATCGCGGCCGCCAGCCCGTCGGCGTGCTCCTGCTCCTGCTCGAGGAAGCCCTTGGCGATCCCCAGCGCGCTGCCCTTGAGCTTCGGCGCGCTGGCCTTGTAGGCCGCGACGGCCATCAGCTCGAGGTCCAGCGCCCCGTTGAGGATCTCGACATCCGCCTGATCGGACTCGTCCGGACCGATCTTGACCGGGTTCTTCGTGTCGTCGCTGCAGGCGGCGAGGAACACCGCCGACGCGCCGGCGACGCTCACACCCGACATCCGGAAGAAGCGCCTGCGCGACTGGGGATCGCGCAGGAAGTGATCGAGGTCCATCTCAGTCTCCTGTAGGGGTCCAACACGCTACTGCCGGCGCACTGCGGGCGATCCGGCGAACACGGCCTATCAGGGACTGACTGCGGGCGCGGACGCCCGCCGGATCACCACCAGACGGTGGACTCCACGTTCTCGATCTCCTCGACGGGCTTGCTGTAGATGCCGGACGAGAGATACTTCCAGCCGTCGTCGCAGACGACGAAGACGACATTGCCCTCGTCGATCTCGTTGGCGATCCGCACCGCGACGCGGGCGATGGCGCCCGTCGAGACCCCGGCGAAGATGCCCTCCTCGTCGAGCAGCTTGCGCGTCCAGATGATGGCGTCGGAGTTCGTGACGAAGATCTTTCTGTCCAGCAGGCTGAGATCGATGATCTCGGGGATGAAGCCGTCGTCGAGCGAGCGCAGCCCCTGCACGGGCTCGCCCTGCATCGGCTCGGCGGCGACGATCTTGCACGCGTCGCCGAACTCCTCCTTGAAGCGCCGTCCGATGCCCATCAGCGTGCCGCCGGTGCCCAGGCCCGCCACGAACACCGCGACGTCGTCGAGCTCCTCGAGGATCTCCGGCGCCGTCCCGTTGTAGTGCGCGAGCGGGTTGGCCGGATTGCCGTACTGGTAGGGCATGTAGTACTGCTCGGTGTCCTTGGCCATCTCGTTGGCCATGGCGACCGCGCCGTTGGATCCCTGGTTGCCGGGGCTGTAGACGATCTGCGCGCCGTACATCTCCAGCAGCTGCGTGCGCTCCGGCGTGACGTTGTCGGGCATGACGACCTTCAGCGGGTAGCCCTTGCGCCGGCAGATCATCGCCAGGCTGATGCCGGTGTTGCCCGAGGTCGGTTCGAGGATCGTCTGCCCGGGTCCGATGAGCCCCTTCTCCTCGGCGCTCTCGATGAGCGCGCGCGCGACGCGGTCCTTGACCGAGCCCGTCGGGTTCATCGACTCCATCTTCGCCCAGATGCGGACGCTCGATTTCGGGCTCAGACGCTTGAGCTCGACGAGCGGCGTGTTGCCGATCGCCTGCACGATGTCCCCGTAGCGACCGCCGCAAGGACGGTTCTGGAGCGGCGGGAGGCCCATGTGTCCAAGCAGTGTAGACAGGTGGGCCAGTCGCCCTGAGCCGTCCGCGCGCCATGTTTGCTGGGAGTACCCCTGGGCGCGACCCCGTATGAGCGGCGATCGCGCAGCCCGCTGCGCTACCGTCCTGCCCGCCGCGGCCGATGCACGCGGAGCGCCCGCATGGTCTTCCCCACGGTCCAGTTCGCAGTCTTCTTCCCGATCGTGCTCGCGCTCTCGTGGGCGCTGATGCGACGCCAGGGCGTCTGGAAGCCCTTCATGCTCGCGATGAGCTTCCTGTTCTACGCGGCCGCGGATCCGATGTTCTGCGTCATGCTCGCCGGGATGATCCTGGGCAACCAGGGTGCCGCGCAGCTCATCCATCGCTCCGATGACGCGCGGCGGCGCAAGCTCATCGTGGTCGCGGCGATCACCGCCGACCTGATCACGCTCGGCATCTTCAAGTACTACGGCTTCTTCACCCCGGAGATCAACGGGCTGCTCGACACGGTCGGCCTCGGCATGCCGATCCCGCTTGCCGACATCGTCCTGCCGGTCGGCATCAGCTTCATCACCTTCCAGGCGATCTCCTACACCGTCGACGTCTACCGCCGGCTGATCGAGCCCGCGACGACGATCGACGTCGGCCTGTACCTGAGCTTCTTCCCGCACCTCGTCGCCGGGCCGATCGTCCGGGCCCGCGAGTTCATCCCCCAGCTGCAGTCCCCGCGCGACCCGCGCAAGGTCGCCGTCGGCGCGGGCGTCGTGCTGATCGTCATCGGCCTCGTCAAGAAGGTCGCGATCGCCGACTACCTCGCACGCGAGATCGTCGACCCGGTGTTCGGCGTGCCGCAGGCCTACTCGGCGCCGGACGCGATCCTCGCCTCCTACGCCTACGCCGTGCAGATCTTCTGCGACTTCTCGGGCTACACGGACATCGCGATCGGCCTGGCGCTCTTGATGGGCTTCGTCTTCCCGCAGAACTTCGACCGGCCCTACCGCGCGGCGTCCTTCGGCGAGTTCTGGCAGCGCTGGCACATGACGCTGTCGCGCTTCCTGCGTGATTTCCTCTACATCCCGCTGGGTGGCAACCGCGGCGGCAAGCTGAAGACCGTGCGCAACCTCATGATCACCATGCTGCTCGGGGGACTGTGGCACGGCGCGGCGTGGGGCTTCATCCTGTGGGGCGCCATCCACGGCATCGCGCTCGTCGTCGAGCACCAGTTCCGCGGAAAGATCCGGCTTCCGAAGTGGCTGGCGTGGTTTCTCGTCTTCCACATCGTGGTGCTGGCATGGATCCCGTTCCGCGCGCCGGACCTCGACCTCGCCGGCGCGTTCTTCTCCCGCTTGTTGGACTGGGGCCCCGCGACGCTGTGGACTGCCCCGATCGTGATCCTCACCTTCCTCGTCATCGGGCTGCAGCTGCTGCCGTCGCGCCCGATGGACGCCCTGCGCGTGCGCTTCGAGCAGCTGCATCCGGTGGCGCTCGGCGCGAGCATGGCGTGCGTCATCCTGCTGGTGGCTGCGACGGTGTCGAGCCAGGGCGTGCCACCCTTCATCTACTTCTCCTTCTAGAGAGACGACCAGTGTCAGAGCCCACAGAGCCCACAGAGTCCGCAGAGCCCAAGCCGCAGGACGATCCCCGTCAGCGCAACCGCTTCATCCTCGATCGCGAGAGCGGACGGATGCTGCGCGCTCGCGACGCGCTGAGCTGCGTGTTCGTCGCGGCGATCCTGCTGATGCTCATCGAGGGCGTGTCGATCCGCAACACGGGCGAGAAGATGGACGCCGGGATCCAGCGCTCGGCCGTGCTGGCCGTCGGCCACCCCGCGGGATGGCTGGCCGACCAGCTGCCGCTTGCCGCGGCCGCCGACAAGCTCACCGCGGCGCTCTCCCCCGATGACGACCTGAGCGGCGGCCCCGGCGGCTTCAACTCCGCGCCGGTCGGCGGCGGTCCCGTGCAGGTGGCCGGCGAGGGCGCCGCGGCGGCGCCGATCACCACGGACGCCTTCGATTCCGCCGATCTCGGCGCGAAGCCCAAGCCGCTGCCCGCGCTGAAGAACCTGCTCGTCACCGGGGACTCGCTCGGCCAGCCGCTCGACGTCCAGCTCGCCCGCAAGCTCGCCGGCGACGGTGTCGTGACGACCCGCGACGTGCACCTGGGCACCGGCATCTCGAAGACCGACATCGTCGACTGGGGCCTGCTCTCGGTCAAGCAGGTCAAGGACTCACAGCCCGAGGCCGTCGTCATGTTCATGGGCGCCAACGAGGGCTTCCCGTTCCCCGCCGCGGGCGGCGCCAGCGTGGCGTGCTGCAGCGCCGAGTGGGCCGTCACGTACGCCCGGCGGGCGCGGGCCATGATGGACACGTACCGCCGCGACGGCGACGCCCGCGTGTACTGGCTCACGTTGCCGATGCCGCGCGCCGTGCCCCGGCAGAAGGTCGCGCGGGCGGTCAACGCGGCCATCGAGGTCGCCGCCCAGCCCTACCGCTCGCAGGTGCGCATCCTCGACATGAACGAGGTCTTCACGCCGGGCGAGCGCTATCGCGCGGCGATGCCCGTCGGCGGCCGCGAGACGCTCGTGCGCCGGCCGGACGGGATCCACCTCAACGACGCCGGCGCGGGCGTCGCGCTGGACATCGTGCTCGAGCGGCTGCGAGCGGACTTCGCGAAGCTCGGCTGACGCCAAGAGCCGGAGAGGTCGCGCAAATGGCGGCCAGGCGGGAACATCGTCGCGTGGATCACGGCGCTCCGAGCTCGTTCCTGCAGGTTGACCCCGGCATCGACGTGATCAGCTCGGACGGCCAGCGCGTCGGCAAGCTCGAGCACGTGCTCACCGACGATGGGACGTCGATCTTCGACGGCATCGTCATCGATGTCGCGACCGGCCCCGGAGGCCACCGATTCGTCGACGCCCCGGCGATCAAGACCGCGCGCTCGCGGAACTCGGAGTGGCCGCGGATGTCGACGGGCTGCCCGAGCCCACCGCGAATCCCGCGGTCATGCAGCACGGCGGCGCCGAGGACTCCGAGAGCGAGCTGATGCAGAAGCTGCGTCGCGTCTGGGACCTCATCTCCGGGCGCCCCTAGCCACGCTGGAGCGATCCCGAGCTCGGTCGACCTTGTGTGACATATGTCACACCTCTCTTAATCCGGTGCGTGAGAAGCTCGCGTCGTGGAGGGCAGATCGGCAGCGGGTTCAGGATGACTCCCCTCGGCACTCACGCAAAGCGGTCGCGGAGAGCTCGAGGCCAACGGGCGGCCAGCGCGATCGTCCTGGTCGCGCTCGTGACCGTGCTGACCGGCAGCACATCGCTGTAGCTGGTTCTGTCGTAGGTGGAGTAGCGCATGCGGTTCGGGGTACCCGCCGCTCGGCGCGCTGCGCGCGGGCGTCGACGGATGTTCGGTCGTGCGACGTCTCGAACGTGCCTGCCGAGGCCCCTGCGGGCTCATACGTTCGTCGAGGACGCTTCGGTTCCGGCCGGTGCGCAGCCACCATGGCCCCGGGTCCTCGAGCACGGTGGCTCGAGGATCCTCAGACCGGCGTCAGGACGTGATGAACTCGCATCGGCCCACGGCACGCAGTGGCGGGATCCCCCAGAGCTTGCCCCTGCGCGCTCGCGCAACGCTCGCGATGCTGGTCGCCGCCGCGGCGCTCCAGGCCGTTGCGCCGGTGGCATCGGCGAAGTCAGACGCGACGAAGCATGGCGGGACACCCTCGGGAGCCGGCGATCCGGTCGCTTCGGGCCAGTGAAGAAGCTGTCGCGATTGGCCGCTGCAGGGTTGCAGGCAGCGGCAACCCGGGATGGTGCAGGACAGCTCGCGGCCGCCGTGACAGACACGAACAACCCGGCCAAGGCGAAGCCGAAGCAAGCGAAGGAGACGACGACGCCCACCTCGCAGCCCGCCGCCGCCACCGCATCGGTCGTCGCCGCCCCGGCGCCGGTCGCGGCCCCGCCGGCGCCGGTCGCCCCGGCGGCGCGCGCGGCGGCCGCAGAGACGCCGCGGGCTGCTGCGAGACCGGCCGCGAGGACGACCCGGCGTCCGCGAACAACGACCCGAGCGGGCACTTCCGGCGCGCGCCGATCGTCAGCAGCACGTCCGGCGGCAACGACTCCGCCCCGTTCCCCGGCGAGGACCGCCGCTGCGACGACCACCGCTCCGTCGCACGGACGTGCCGACGCGCTTCAGGACGCACGGCCGACCGGCACGCCGCTGACGCGAACCGTCGTCCGCGTGCTCGAAGTGGTCCCGGTCCAGATGCGTGTCGCGCTCGCAGCGCTCGCCGGACTCGGTCTGCTCCTGGGCGCCGCTGCCGGCGTGCAGACGGCTCGCCGCCGACGACTGGCGCGCCAGCGCCGCCTGCTGCTCGCCGACGTCGGCGTGCTGCAGTCGGCGTTGCTGCCGCAACTGCCCGAACGAATCGGCGGCGCACGCGTCACGGCGGCGTACCGGCCCGCGGAGGGCCTGGCCGCCGGCGGAGACTTCTATGACGCCTTCGAGCTGCCCGGCGGCCGCACCGCCGTGCTCGTGGGCGACATCGCCGGCCACGGGCGCGACGTGGTCCCGCTGACCGCGCTCGTGCGCTACAACGTGCGCGCCTACCTCGAGGCCGGCCTGTCGCCGCGCTCGACCATCCACGTCGCGGCGAACGTGCTCGCTGCGCATCTCAGCGACCGTCAGGTCACGATCGTGGTGGCGATCTTCGATCCCGGAACGGGGCGACTGACCTATGCGTGCGCCGGTCACGCGCCGCCGCTGCTGCTCGGCAGCACCGCGGCGCCCGTGACGGCCTGCTCGTCACCGCCGATCGGCGCGAACGCCGCGACGGGCCGGCGTCAGACGACGGTCGCGTTCGCGCCCGGTGCGGTTGCCTGCTTTCACACCGACGGGCTGGATGAGGCGCCGCTGACCTTCGGTCGCCTCGGCCGCGACGGGGTCGCCGAGGAGCTTCGGGCGGTCGGCCCACGGGGTGACGCAGCCGATCTGATCGCAAGGGTCGTCCGGCGCAGCGTGCGCCAGCCCGACGACATGGCGGCCTGCGTCATCAGCGCGCTGCCAGGCGGCGCCGAGGGCTGGTCGCTGCGTCTCGAGGAGCTCGAGGTCGACGCGGCCACGTTGAGCAGCGGTTGGGCGCAGCGATTCCTGGTCGCGTGCGGGGTGGGCGGGCCGCGCGGCGCCAAGGCGCTGCGCGAGGCGCACGCGATCATCGCCCGCGCCGGGACGGCGGTCATCGAGGTCCGTGTCGGCGAGGCGCTCGTGGACGTCCGTGTCGCCCCGCCGCCGGCGATCACGCTGCCGATCGCGGGCAGAACCGCCGAGTCGGTGGCGGCGGCCTCGGCGGCCTCGGCGGGCTGAGCAGCGGACAGGTCAGAGGTCGACGTCGATGCGGCGCAGCTCGTGCGAGTCGCGGCCGCGCTCGTCGGACTTGACGTCCAGGCGCCAGTACAGCCGGCCATGCCTGGACGTGAAGTTGGGCAGTCCGTCCGGCGGCAGCGCAAGCTCGAAGCGAAACGACGCGCGGGCCTCGAGAGCGCCCGAGGTCACCGATTCGGCCCAGGCCAAGTGGGAGAACCGCTACGCGCTCGACGCCGAGCCCGAGACGGCCACGAGGAATGTCGGCCAGCAGCACACCGTCACCGCGACGCTGACCAACGACGGTCCTGCGGATGCGGGTGAGACGTCAGCTCCTCGTCACGGGGGCCAACCCCGGCTCGGGCAGCGCGACGCCGGACGCCGGCGGCGTTGCGACGTTCACCTACACGGGCACGACGATCGGCACGGGAACGATCACCGCCGCATTCGACCTCGCCGGTAGCGACGCCGGCGTGGAGGCCTCCGACAGGTTCAGGTGGAGTGGGTCAACAACCCGCCCGACTGCACGACGGCGAGCGCGGACGTCACCACGCTCAAGCAGAACAACCACAAGTTCAACCCCATCCGCATCTCCGGCATCACCGATCCGGACGGCGACACGGTGACGACGTCGATCACCTCCGTCCAGCAGGACGAGTCGGTCAACGACGCCGCCGACGGCAACACGGCGCCGGACGCCCGCAACACCAGCCGCAGCGACACCGTCGAGGTCCGCGCCGAGCGGGCGGGCAGCGGTGACGGTCGCGTCTACGTCATCACCTTCACCGGTGACGACGGCCGCGGCGGCACGTGCACCGGGACGGTGACGGTCTCCGTGCCGCATGACCAGAGTGGCAACCCGGCCGTCGACAGCGGCGCTCGCCACGACTCGTTCGGAAGCTGACGCATCCGGTTGAAGTGAGCGGCGGGGCACTGCCCCGCCGCGCTCAGCGCCCGCGCGCGCACGCCCGGATCGCCGCGGCGTACATCAGCGCGCGGGCGTGGTAGCCCGCAGGCGAAGCGTGCACCCCGTCGGAACTCATCAGCGAAGGGGTGCGCGCGACCGCCCGGGCCCAGTCCACGAGCTCGAGTTCGAGCTCGGGGTCTCGCGCGAGCCTGCGCAGGAGCGAGTTGGCGGCGTCGGAGCTGACGCCCTCGAACGGCGGTGCCACGATCGTCGCCCAGACCGAGCAGCCGCCCGGCCGCGTCGCGCTGGCGCGCACCGCGGCCCGCAGCGCGCGCGTGTTGAGGGGGTGATCGTTGGTGAAGAGGCTGATCGCGAGGATCGCCGGCGGCGCGGCCTCGGCGGCGAGGATCCGCATGCCTTCGGCGAGCGCGCGACCGGTCAGGGCGTCGATCCGCACGCGCCAGCCGGGCAGCGCCGCCCGCAGCGCGGCGGCCATGCCCTCGGCGAGCGAGTCGCCGACGACGAGCACGGCGCGCTCGCCCGCGCGCGGCGGGTGGGCGATCGAGACGGCCGGCTCGCCCGCACCCGTGGCAAGCCCGGCATGCTCGTCCGCGCCGCAGGCAGGGGCCGTCAGCGCGACCAGCGCGACGAGGAGGGCCTGCCGTGCGCGCATCCGCGAGCCCGGCCCAGGTCCTGCGTCAGGCTCAGCCGCCCGCCATCGCGGGCAGGATCACGAGCACGTCGCCTGCGCCGACCGGCGTGTCGAGCCCGTCGAGGACGCGCACGTCCTCGTCGTTGAGATAGACGTTGACGTAGCGGTTGAGCTCGCCGCCGTCGGCGAACATCTGCGACTGCGTCGCCGGATGCTGGTCGGCGAGCGAGCGCAGGACGTCGCCGACGTTCTCGCCGTCGGCATCGACTTCCTTGACGCCTCCGACCGAGGGGCGCAGGACTGGGGGGATGCGTACGGTGGCCATAGGGTCCGAGGTTCTACCACGCCGCGGGCATCCGGCCCGCGCCAATGATGTCGAGGGGCTTCATCCGGTTGCCGTTCTCAGCCCGCGGCGGCGCAGAACGCCTCGTAGTCGGGGAAGACGCCCATCTCATCCTCGGCAATCTCGTCGGGTGGCCGCGAGCAGATGGCGCATTCGGGGTCACGGCGCACCTTCAGCTCGGTGAACGTCGCGCCGAGTGCTTCGTAGAGCAGCAGGCGGCCGATGAGCGGCTCGCCGGCGCCGACGATGAGCTTGACGACCTCGGTCGCCTGCAGCAGGCCCATCGTGCCGGGGAGCACGCCGAGCACGCCGTTGGCGCCGCAGCTCGGGGCCAGCTCGGCCGGCGGCGGCACGGGGTACAGGCAGCGGTAGCACGGTCCGTCGTAGGGCTTGAAGACCGACAGCTGGCCGTCGAAGCCGAGGATCGAGGCGCTGACCACCGGGATCTGCAGACGCACCGTCGCGTCGTTGAGCAGGTAGCGCGTCGGGAAGTTGTCGACGCCATCGACGATGACGTCGTAGCCCTCGATGATCTCCATGATGTTCGACGCGTCGATCCGCGTCTCGTACTTGACGACGTTCACGTCGGGGTTCAGCGCGTTCATCGTCTCGGCGGCGGAGTCGACCTTGGGCACACCGATGCGGTCGGTGGTATGGATGACCTGGCGCTGG
>Ga0136619_10000928_pt1 | contig 11313 bp, 10 predicted proteins | sample AntDrymUQ3532106_2_FD_104807 | JGI IMG/M metagenome (GOLD analysis project Ga0136619, IMG submission 104807) | Polar desert sand microbial communities from Dry Valleys, Antarctica - metaG UQ353 (21.06) | ecosystem: Environmental > Terrestrial > Soil > Desert | place: Antarctica: Dry Valley... | reverse complement strand
CGTGCTGCTGCTGTGGGCCGACCGCGATCGCTATCACCCGCTGGCCGGCGCCGAGGAGGCACGCGACCTGCTGCCCGACGCCCTGCTGCGCGTCCTGCCGGGCACGGGCTTCTTGATCGCCTACGACGATCCGATCGGGGTCGCGCGCGAGCTGACCGCGTTCTGCGGCTGACGGATACCGTTCGCCCGACCCAAGCGATGAAGAAGGACGTGTGAGATGAGCGGGCCCGACCGACAGCTGTGGGGAGGCGAGACCGACAAGGCGGTTGCGAACTTCCCGGTCTCCGGTGAGCGCGTGCCGGTCGCCGTCGTGCGCTGGCTGGCCGCGATCAAGGGCGCCGCCGCGCGCGTGAACGCCGATCTGGGCAAGCTCGACGCCGATCTCGCCGCAGCGATCGCGGCCGCCGCCGACGCGGTCGCGGCCGGCGATCACGACGGCCAGTTCCCGATCGACGTCTTTCAGACCGGCTCGGGGACCTCGACGAACATGAACGCCAACGAGGTCATCGCCGCGCTCGCCGGCGAGGGGGCGCATCCCAACGACCACGTGAACATGGGCCAGTCCTCCAACGACGTCTTTCCCAGCGCGGTCCACCTCGCGGCGCTCGACGAGGCGACCAACCGGCTGCTGCCCGCCATGGAGCGCCTCGAGTCCGCCTTCGCGGCGAAGGCCGAGGAGTTCGAGGACGTCGTCAAGGCCGGCCGCACGCATCTGATGGATGCCGTCCCGGTGACCCTCGGCCAGGAGCTCGCCGGGTACGCGGCGCAGGTGCGCCTCGGCGCTCGCCGCGTGCGCAACGCGCTGCCACAGGTCGCGCAGATACCGCTCGGAGGCACGGCCGTCGGCAACGGCCTCAACACCCACCCCGACTTCGCCGCGCGGATCCGCGAGCTGCTGATGGCGCGCAGCGGCCTGCAGATCGCGGCGCCCGAGGATCCCTTCGAGGCGCAGGCCAACCGCGACGCGCTGGTCGAGCTGTCGGGAGCGCTGAAGGTCGTGGCCGTGTCGCTGACGAAGATCGCCGGCGACCTGGCGCTGATGGGCTCCGGCCCGCGCGCGGGCATCGGCGAGATCCTGCTGCCGGAACTGCAGAAGGGCTCGTCGATCATGCCGGGGAAGGTCAACCCGGTGATCCCCGAGGTCGTGCTGCAGGTCGCCGCGCAGGTCATCGGCAACGACACGGCGATCACGATCGGCGGCATGCAGGGCAACTTCGAGCTCAACGTTCGCATCCCGCTGATCGCGCGCAACCTGCTCGGCTCGATTCACCTGCTGACCACGACGACGGGGCTGCTCGCCGAGCGCTGCGTGGACGGGATCGAGGCCAATCGCGATGGCTGTGAGCGTTCCGCGCAGTCCACGCTGGCGGCGGCCACGGCGCTGAACCCCTACATCGGCTATGACCGTGGCGCGGCGATCGTCAAGGAGGCCGCGGCTTCGGGGCGTATGCTGCGCGAGGTCGCGCTCGAGCAGGGCGTGGACCCTGACACCTACGACGAGGCGATGGACCTGCGCAGGATGGCGCGCGGGTCGTCAGCGGCCGGCAAGTAGCGGTGGCCCAGACGAAGACCCCGACGGCCGAGACCCCGACGCTCGTCGTCGAGGGGGTCGGCAAGCGCTTCGGCGACCGGCAGGCCGTGCGCGACGTGAGCTTCGAGGTCGCCCGCGGCGAGTTGCTGGCGATCATCGGGCCCAACGGCGCGGGCAAGACGACGCTGCTGTCGATCATCGGCGACATCCGCAGGCCCGACGGCGGCACGGTACGCCAGCTGGGTCCCAAAGCCGACAAGCGCATCGGCTGGGTCCCCCAGCAGACGGCGGTGTACTCCAAGCTCACCGTGGCGCAGAACCTGCGCCTGTTCGCGCGCCTGGAGAAGGTCGACGACCTCGACGCGACCGTGCAGCGGATGCTCGAGCAGACGGCGCTGACCGAGCGCGCCGACGACGAGCTCGGGAGCCTGTCGGGCGGCAACCGCCAGCGCGTGAACATCGCCGTCGGCATGCTGGCCGATCCGCCCGTGCTGCTGCTCGACGAGCCGTCGGGTGCGCTGGATCCCCGCCAGCGCCAGCGCCTGTGGAACTTCATCACGGGGCTGACGCAGCGCGGGACCAGCGTCGTCTTCGCAACACACGACATCTCCGAGGCCGAACGTCACGCAGACCGCGTGCTCGTGCTCGCCGACGGCGAGCTGCTGTTCGACGGCACCCCGGCACGGCTGCACTCCGAGTCCGGCGCCGCCGAGGGCGAGGACATGGAGCAGGCGTTCGTCGCGTTCCTGCGCGCGCAGGGCCACTGAGATGCGCTGGCTGCTGCTCAAGGACATGCAGATCCTGTGGCGCTCCAAGCTCCTGCTGGGCCTGCTGATCGTCTATCCGATCGCGATCGCGACGCTGATGGGCCTCGCGCTGTCCAGCGGGCCCGACAAGCCACGCGTCGCATTCCTCAACCAGGTGCCCGAGAACCGCAGCACGATCTCGCTCGGCAGCGAGAAGATCGACGTCTCGACCTACACCGACAAGCTCTTCACGCAGATCGACCGCGTCGACGTGCCCAACCGCTCCCAGGCGCTGGCCAAGGTCAAGTCGGGCGCCGTGCTCGCGGCGCTGGTGATCCCGTCGGACTTCACGAGCAAGCTGTCGAACTCGGGCCTCACGGGCGCCAGCGTCGAGGTGATCTACAACGGCGACGCGCTGAAGCAGTCCTTCGTACGCAACACCATCAACTCGACCCTGGCGCAGGCCGAGGCCGAGCTGGCCAAGCAGGTCAACCGGCTGGCCTCGGGCTACATCGACGTGATCCTCGAGGGCGGCAGCATCAACATCATCGGCGCCAAGCTCAAGCTGCTGGGGCTGACGGCCGCCAAGGACCTCGTGGATTCGGTGCTCGCGGACGATCCGCGGCCCGCGACGCGCCGCAGGCTCCTGCCCGTGCAGGACTTCGCGACCCTCGCGGTCGCGAACATCGGCCTGGCCAAGAGCGTGCTGAACACCGTCGAGCGCCCCGTGGTGGTGGAGAACACGGTGCTCAGCGGCCGGCGCACGCCGCTTGACGCCTTCGCCGTGGCGGTCGCCGTCACGATCTCGCTGATGTTCGTCTGCGTGCTGCTGGCGTCGGGGCTGCTGGCACTCGAGCGCGAGGAGAACACCTTCGCCCGCCTCGCGCGCGGCCTCGTGCCGGGCGGACAGCTGATCACCGCGAAGGTCGTGCTGTCGGCCGGCTGCGCGTTCCTCGTGTCGCTCGTGATGCTCGTCGGCATCAGCGCGTTCGTGCCCCTGGACTGGGGACGAGCGTGGATGTGGGTGCTCGCCCTCGCCGGCGGGGCGCTGGCGTTCGCGGCGCTCGGCGTGGCGATCGGGAGCCTGGCACGCGAGGTGCGGGCGGCGTCGCTGCTGGCGTTCCTGCTGTCGCTGCCGCTGGCGTTCCTCGCGCTCGTGCCCAGCGGCGGGGTCTCGCCGGCGCTCTACGACGTGATCCGCGTGATCTCCGCGGTCTTCCCCTTCAAGCCGGCGCTCGGCGCGCTGGATGGCGCGCTCAACGGCTCGTCGCCGGGACTCGGGCAGTCGCTCGCCCACCTCGCCGCGCTGATCGCCGTCTTCGGGGTGGCCGCGCGCGCCGGGCTGCGGCGCTTCGCCTGACGGCGGCTCGCGCGTTTCTGCTAGCGCTCGGCGGCGGCCTGCGCGGAGAAGCGCTTGCCGACCATCGACACCGACGGCTTGGCTTTGTAGCGGACGTCGAAGAGGCCCTTCTGGTTGATGCCGCGCAGGAGCTTGATGTTGGGAACCTGCTTGCGAATCGAGCCGCCGAAGAAGGTCGGCGAGACGGCGAAGTCCCGCAGGTTCCAGATCAGCGCACCCGCCAGGTTGGGGAAGCTCTCGTAGGTCTTCAGATGCAGGTCGAGCAGGTGCGACTGGAAGGCATAGCCGCCGGGCGCGGTCGTCTTGTTGCGCCCGTTGGCCTCGGCGCCGAACTCCGTCACGGCGATGACCTTGTCGGGGAAGACGTCGCGCAGCGCGGAGAGCCGGGTTTTGATCTCGTTGCGCAGCTGGCTGGAGCTCGCGTTCGTCGACTCGTACCAGCCGATGTAGTTCGTCCAGCCGATCATGTCGATGTTGCTGTAGATCTTCGACGGCCTGCGTGGCGGGTGCGCGCCCCAGATGTCCAGCGCCACCGGGCGGCTGGGGTCCTTGCGGTGCAGCTCCTTGGCCATGTTGTTGATGTACGCGACCTGCCCGCCGTCGTGGCCGGCGCCCGCGACCTCGTTGGCGAGGTTCCAGGTGATGATCGACGGATGGATCTGCCCCTGACGCACGCTCGTGCGGGCACGTGCCTTGGCGGCGCGATGGCGCGTCTTGCCGACGGACGTCCAGTTGCCGGGGGCGTCGGTCGGGCCGATGCCCTGCCAGATCATGATGCCGGCGGCGTCCAGGCGCTCGAGCAGCCCGGGGTCCAGCGGGTGCTGCGAGCGCGTCGCGTTCGCGCCGATCTCCTTGAGCTCCGCGACGAGCCGGTCCTGGTCGGCCGGGCGCAGCGCGTCCCCCCGTCCGAAGGCGTCCTCGTGGATCGATGCCCCGCGCAGGCGGATCGCCTTGCCGTTGAGCAGCAGGTCGGTGCCCTCGGTGCGGACCTCGCGCATGCCGACGCGGGCACGGTAGGTCGACTCGCCGGGCACCTCGAGCTCGAGTTCCCAGAGGTTCGGCGAGGCGGGCGACCACAGCACCGGGTCATCGACGCGCACCTGGGTCTGCAACACCTGGGTGCCACCCTTCGAGGATGGCTTGGGCGCGAACTCGAACTCGATCCGGCGGTCGCCGCGGATCAGCGCACCCTTCGCTCCGAGCTGGCGAGGTTCGGCGTTGTTGCGCAGATGGACCTTCAGGTCGATCGTCGCCGTGTTCGCGGTCAGCGTCGTATTCATCTCCGGCAGCGAGAACTCGCTGGCGCCGGCGCGCCGGACGCTGACGCCGCGGTTGATCCCGCCGAAGTTGAACCACAGCCGGTGCCAGCCGTCGCGCTTCATCGCGGTTGGTCCGCGCCAGTCGGCCCGCACGACGAGCGAATGGCGCGTCCCGGCGGTCAGCGGCACGCGAACCTCGAAGGGCAGGTACTCCCCCTTGTGCCGACCGACCTCCTTGCCGTCGACGTAGACCCGCGAAAGATGGTTGACCGACTCGAAGCGGATGACGTAGGTGCCGTCGACCGGCACGTCGAGATTGGTGCGATACCAGGCCACGAAGCCGCGGAACACGAACAGGCCCTTGCGCCCGCTGATCCTGGTCGCGTCGGGGACGAACGGCACGCGCACGAGATCGCCGTCGAAGCTGCCCTTCGGGTAGCCGCGCTTGATCCCCCGGTTCTTGAGGTCCTTCTTGAAGCGCCACGGGCCGTTGACCTGCACGCGGTCGCCCTGGCCCTCGTAGATCCTTGGCGTGCCGCCGTGCGCCGGCAGCAGGACCGTGCTCGCCGCGGGATCCGGGGCAGCCGCGGAGACGGAGACGAACCAGGCCACGGTGGCGAGCGCGATCACGCAGAGGGCGCCGACAAGCGCCCCGATCAGTCCCCTGCTCACTCGTGCCTGTTCCGTGTCATCTCGCGCTCCCCCGGGGCTACATGCGCGCTCGCAACGCGTGCGAGCGCAGAAGATCTTCTCGCCGCGTCAACGTTGCGGCCATCAGAATGTAGCGTTCCCTCTCGATGCGCAAGCCGGATACCACTCCGCTCGTGGCGCGTAGGCGCTGAGATGGGCCGCCAGTACGACGAGATCGACGCCGATCTGGCGCGCTGGATCGCCGGCCAGCCGCTGTTCTTCGTCGGCAGCGCGCCGCTGGCCGCAGATGGACATGTCAACGTCTCCCCGAAGGGCCCGATCGGCTCGTTGCGGGTGCTGGATCCCACCACGGTGGCCTACCTGGACATCGTCGGCAGCGGTGCCGAGACGATCGCCCATGTGCGCGAGAACGGGCGGATCGTCGTGATGCTGTGCGCGTTTGAGGGCCCGCCGAGGATCGTGCGCCTACACGGCCGCGCCGATGTGCTGCTGCCCGCAGACCCCGCATACGCACGGGTGCTGGGGCAGGCCGGCTTCGAGGATGCGTCGATTCCCCAGGGCCGGCGGGCGATCGTGCGCGTGACCGTGAGCCGCATCGCGACCTCCTGTGGGTATGGCGTGCCGCTGATGGCGCCCGGCGGCCAGCGCGAGCACGCGGCGCTGTGGGCGCGCAAGAAGCTCGCGGTGGGGGGCGAGGACGAGATCGCCAGCTATGTGGCGCAGCGCAACGCGGTCAGCATCGACGGGCTGCCGGCGATCGACTGATGGGTTGATCGGGTGGCCAAGCGCGGCAACACCAGGGTCGTGTGGTCGACCGGCGACGGGGATCTGCGCCGGGCGCGCGATCCGGGTCTCGCCGAGCGACGGTCGGCGGGCGGGCGCGTGAAGGTCCGCCGCGAGACGGCCGGCCGGCGCGGCAAGGCGGTCACGACGGTGTCGGGCGTGCCGCTCGACGACGCGGGCCTGCGCGAGCTCGCGGGACGCATGAAGAAGCGCTGCGGCGTCGGTGGATCCGCGAAGGACGGCGTGATCGAGCTACAGGGCGACCATCGCGACGCGGTCGTCGAGCTGCTGCGCGCCGATGGCTACGACGTCGTGCTCGCGGGCGGCTGACTCGCGGCGACGGCGGAGCCTCCGACGAGGCTGCCGGGAAGACCGAGCCGTGCGACCAGCGGCAGGTGGTCGGAGGCGAGCGTGTCGAGCACCGTCACGGACCGGACGGCGATCTCGGGCGAGGCGAAGACGTAGTCGATGCGAGCGCGGGGATCGTCGGCGGAGAACGTGAAGCCGTCGCCCTCGCCGGCCTCGGCCCAAGCATCCTTGTAGCGGGTGTACAGCGGGGCGATCTCGGCGCTTTCCGGGCGTGCGTTGAGGTCGCCCAGCAGCACCACCGGCTCCCTCGAGCCGCCCAGCAGCTCCATGATCCGCGTGATCTGAGCGGTGCGCTCGACCGCGCTGTTGTGCTGTAGGTGGGTGTTCGCGATGCGCACGCTCACGCCTCGCACCTTGATCACCGCTTCCAGCAGCCCGCGCTGCTCTCCGCCCTCGGGGCGAGGCAGTAGGGTGTTGCGCGAGGACAGGATCGGATAGTCGGACAGGATCGCAGTCCCGTACTGGCGCCGCGGCTGGCCGGGCGACAGCGGGTCGCGGTCGAGGTTGGCGGCGTAGACCGCGTGCATGTTCAGCTCGCGGGCCAGCCACCGCGCCTGGTCGACGAAGTCGCTGCGCCCCGACCAGTGACGATCGACCTCCTGCAGCCCCGCGACCGCGGCGCCGCTGGAGCGGATCTCGTCGGCGATCCGCTGCAGGTCCAGGCGACCGTCTTCGCCCACACCGTGGTGGATGTTGTAGGTCACCACACTGAGCTCGCGGTCGGGAGGCTTAGGCGCGGCGTCCGCGAGCGCTACTGGTAGCGCAATGGCCGCGGATGTGAGCAGAGCGAGAATGAGGGCCGTCCGGCGGACTCGAAGGGCGATGCAAGCGGGCACGGGGCTCTCCTTGGGGTAACGGTCGGGGCACTGGGCGAGGATGGCTCGCGCAACCTAGGCCCGACGCGCGGGAGCATCGGTGTCCATCTCGTGAACGTCAGCCGTTCAGGGCTCCGGCAGCGCCACGTACTTGGTCTCCAGGTACTCCTCGATGCCCTCCGGTCCGCCCTCACGGCCGATGCCGGAGTGCTTGATGCCGCCGAACGGCGCGCCGGCGTTGGACACCATTCCCTGGTTGAGGCCGACCATGCCGGTCTCCAGGCGCTCGCTGACGCGCAGCGCGCGGGCGAGGTCGGCGGTGTAGAGATAGGCCACGAGGCCGAACTGCGTGTCGTTGGCCTCCTCGATCGCCTGGCGCTCGGTCGAGAAGGCGCGCACGGGCGCGACCGGACCGAAGATCTCCTCGCGCAGCAGTCGCGCGCCGGCCGGGATGCCGGCGAGCACGGTCGGCTGGAAGAAGTGTCCGGGACCGTCGACTCGCCGCCCGCCGCACAAGACGCGCGCGCCGCGACCGGTGGCGTCGTCGACGAGCTCCTGCACCTTTGCAAGCTGGCTCTCGTCGATCAACGGCCCGACATCCACGCCCTCCTCGGTGCCGCGGCCGATCGTCAGGTCGCCCATGCGCTCGGCGAGCCCGTCGGCGAAGTCCTGCGCGAGCGACTCATGGACGTGAAAGCGGTTGGCGGACGTGCAGGCCTCACCGATATTGCGCATCTTCGCGATCATCGCGCCGTCGAGCGCGTCCTGCAGGTCGGCGTCCTCGAAGACGAGAAACGGCGCGTTGCCGCCGAGCTCCATCGAGACCCGCAGGATCTGCTCGGCCGCCTGCTCCAGCAGCGCGCGGCCCACCTCCGTGGAGCCCGTGAACGACAGCTTGCGCGTGCGCGGGTCACGGATCAGCGGCTCCATCACCTCGCCCGACGAGGATGAGGTGATGACGTTCAGCACGCCGGCCGGCAGGCCGGCCCGTTGCAGGACCTGCGCGAGCGAGAGCATCGACAGCGGCGTGAGCCTCGCCGGCTTGACGACCATCGTGCAGCCGGCGGCGATCGCGGGGCCGATCTTGCGCGTGCCCATCGCCAGCGGGAAGTTCCACGGGGTGATCAGGACGCAGGGCCCGACCGGCTGGCGCATCGTGAGCACCCGGCCGCCGCCGGCCTGATGGGTCGCGAAGCGGCCGTCGATGCGGACGGCCTCCTCGGCGTTCCAGCGCAGGAACTCCGCCGCGTAGGTCACCTCGGCGCGGGATTCCGCGACGGGCTTGCCCATCTCGAGCGTCATCAGCAGCGCCAGCTCGTCCGAGCGCGCGACGAGCGCTTCGTAGGCGCTGCGCAGGATCTCGCCGCGCTCGCGCGGCGGCGTCTCGCGCCACGGGGCGAACGCGTCGTGGGCGGCGGTCAGGGCATCCAGCGCGTCGTCCGCGGACGCATCGGCGATCCGCGCGAGCGGCTCGCCGGTGGCGGGATCGTCGACGGCAAGCGTGGCGCCCTTGGCGCTGTCGCGCCAAGCGCCGCCGATGTACAGCTGCTTGGGGACCGCGCGCAGGATCTGAGCCTCGGTCGCGGCGGAGGTGGAGGGCACGTCTGCGAGCTACCCTCATGCGCCGCCGGCGCAACTACTTCCGTAGCGGCGTGTCCCGGCAGAGAGATGATGAATGCCCGACACCTAGCGGTCCTGCTCGCCATCGCGTTCGCGGCCGCCGCCGCCGCTCCCGCGCAGGGCGCGTCGCGCGTGATCGTGCGCGGTGCCGGATTCGGTCATGGCGTGGGCATGAGCCAGTACGGCGCTCACGGCTTCGCCAAGCGGGGTCGCAGTCACGGCGAGATCCTCGCCCACTACTACAGCGGTACGCGGCTGGGCAGGCTCAGCGGCCCCAGCGAGGTGCGCGTGCTGCTCAAGCGCGCCGGGCGGATCACCTTTCGCGGCGCGAGCGGCGTCGCCGGCGGGCGCAGGCTCGATCCCTCGCGGACCTACGCCGCGCGCCGCGCGGTGGGCGGCTCGGTGGTCCTGACCTCCTCGAGCGGGCGCTCGCTGGGCACCTACGAGGCGCCGCTGCGCGTCACCGGCTCCTCGGAGGGCGTCCAGGTGCGCGGCCGCGCGGACAACGGGCGCAGCGACGGGCGCTACCGCGGCGACCTCGAGCTTCGCCCCGCCGCGCTGGGCATGTCGGCGATCAACGTCGTCGACCTCGAGCAGTACATCCGCGGCGTCGTCGCGGGCGAGATGCCCTCCAGCTGGCACCAGGAGGCGCTGCGCACGCAGGCCGTCGCCGCTCGCACGTACGCGATCGCGACGCGCAAGGACGGCGACGGGTTCGACCACTACGCCGACACGCGCTCGCAGGTGTACCTCGGCATCGCGGGCGAGCAGCAGAGCACGGACACCGCGGTCGGCGCCACGCGCGGCGAGATCGTCAGCCACAAGGGCAAGCCGATCGTCACGTATTACTTCTCCACCTCCGGCGGACGCACCGAGAACGTCGAGAACTCCTTCATCGGCGCCGATCCCGCGCCCTGGCTGAAGTCCGTCGCGGATCCGTTCGACGGCGATTCGCCGCTCCACACCTGGACGCGGCGGATGTCGCTGTCGACGGCGGACCGCCGCCTGGGCGGGCTCGTCAAGGGCACGCTGCGCCGCATCAGGGTGCTGAGCCGCGGCCGCTCGCCGCGCGTCGTGCGCGCGCAGGTGATCGGGTCGCGCGGCAAGCGCACCATCAGCGGTCCGACGCTGAAGGCCAAGCTGGGACTGTATGACACCTGGGCACGCTTCACGGTGATCACTGCGAGCGCCACCCGCGGCGACGGCAACACGCCGAAGCCGACGAAGGGCTCCGGCGAGCCCGACAGCGGTGGGGCGCCGTCCGGCCGCGCAGCGGCGAGGGCGTCGCGTGCTCAGGGGCCCGCCGTCGGGACGATCAGGGGGCGTGTCTCGCCCGCCGTCGCGGGGCGGCAGATCGTCGTCCAGCGCCGCACCAGCGGCGAGTGGGTCGACGCCGTCCAGACGCTGACGCGCGGCGGCGGCAGCTACCGGGTGCGCGTCGAGCGGCGCGGCCGCTACCGGGTGCGCTACGCCGGCGAGTCCGGGCCGTCGGTCCGCGTGCGCTAGTCGGGGTAGACGCGCGTCAGCGACTCGGCGACGCAGACCGGCTTGAGGGCGCCCTCGCCCTCGAAGGTGAGCTTCATCGTGATCTGCGCGCCGCCGAGCACGTCATCGACGGCGACGAGCGCGATCCGCATCCGCACGCGGTTGCCCACCGGCAGCGGGGCGGGGAAGCGCACGCGGTCAAGGCCGTAGTTCACCGCGAAGGCGAACCCCTCGAAGGCCACGATCTGCGCGGCGAGCACCGGGTGCAGCGAAAGCGTGTAGTAGCCGTGCGCGATCGTCCCGCCGAACGGGGTCTGCGTCGCGCGCTGCGGATCGACGTGGATCCACTGGTCGTCGCCGGTCACGCGGGCGAAGTCGTCGATCGCCTCCTGCGTGACGTCGTGCCAGTCGCTGATGCCCAGCTCCTCGCCGACCTTCGCGCGCAGGTCGTCGAGGTCGGTGATCGTGATCATCGGCGGGAGTCTAGGTGTGCTCGGCGCGTCCCGGCTCGAGCCCGCGTCGCTGGTCGGAGGGGGTGTGTCGAGTTGGGCCGGCTGAGCCGCACCAAACCGACACGCCCCCCGGTCGCGGGTCACGTCTAGGCTGGCGCCCGTGCCCGCCCCGCTGCTCGTCGTCGATGCCCCGTCGCTGCTGTATCGCGCCTTCTTCGCGCTGCCGCAGAGCATCACCGACG
>Ga0136619_10000926_pt1 | contig 11321 bp, 8 predicted proteins | sample AntDrymUQ3532106_2_FD_104807 | JGI IMG/M metagenome (GOLD analysis project Ga0136619, IMG submission 104807) | Polar desert sand microbial communities from Dry Valleys, Antarctica - metaG UQ353 (21.06) | ecosystem: Environmental > Terrestrial > Soil > Desert | place: Antarctica: Dry Valley... | reverse complement strand
TGACGGTGAAGAAGCACCTGCGCGCACAGGAGATCGCGCTCGAGAACCGCCTCCCGTGCCTCTATCTCGTTGACTCCGGCGGCGCGTTCCTGCCCCGCCAGGACGAGGTGTTCCCGGATCGTGATCACTTCGGGCGGATCTTCTACAACCAGGCCCGCCTCTCGGCGCTCGGGGTGCCCCAGCTCGCGGCGGTCCTGGGCTCGTGCACGGCGGGCGGCGCGTACGTCCCGGCCATGAGTGACGAGACGATCATCGTGAAGGGCCAGGGCACGATCTTCCTCGGTGGCCCGCCGCTCGTGAAGGCCGCGACCGGGCAGGACGTGACCGCCGAGGAGCTTGGTGGAGCCGAGGTCCATGCGCGTACGAGCGGCGTCGCCGACCATTACGCGCTCGACGACGCGCACGCGCTACGGATCCTCCGGTCGATCGTCGGGCAGCTCGAGCGCCCGCTCCATTGGGGTGCCGACGTCGCCGAGCCCGCCTCGCCTGCGCTCGACGAGGGCGAGCTGTACGCGATCATTCCCCGTGAGGGGCGCACGCCGTACGACGTGCATGAGGTCATCGCGCGGCTCGTCGACCGCTCGGAGTTCCATGAATTCAAGGCGCTCTACGCGACGACGATCGTGTGCGGCTACGCGCGGATCATGGGGTTCCGCGTCGGCATCATCGCGAACAACGGCATCCTGTTCAGCGAGTCCGCGCTGAAGGTCGCGCACTTCATCCAGCTGTGCGACCAGCGCGGCGTGCCACTCGTGTTCCTCCAGAACATCGCGGGTTTCATGGTCGGAAAGGAGTACGAGGCCGGCGGCATCGCGAAGGACGGCGCGAAGATGGTGACGGCGGTGGCCTGCGCGACGGTGCCGAAGTTCACGGTCATCATCGGCGGCTCGTACGGGGCCGGGAACTACGGCATGTGCGGGCGTGCGTACTCGCCGCGGCAGCTCTGGATGTGGCCGAATGCGCGGATCAGCGTCATGGGCGGCGAGCAGGCCGCGACGGTCCTCTCGCTCGTCGGGACCTTCGCCGATGACGCCGAGCGAGAGTCCTTCAAGGCACGCATCCGCGAGCAGTACGACACGCAGGGGTCCCCCTACTACTCGACCGCGCGGCTGTGGGACGATGGCGTCATCGACCCTCTCGATACGCGAAAGGTCCTGGCGCTCGGGCTCGCGGCGGCGCGTCACGCCCCGATCGAGCCGGTGCGCTACGGCGTGTTCCGGATGTGATCTGGTGACGCTGCGTCGCTGGGACGACCTCGAGCGCGAGCGGTTGACAGGAGCGATCGAGCGCCGCTTCATCCACGGCGAGCGCGGCATGATCGCGCAGCTCTGGCTCCCCAAGGGCAGCCTCGTCCCGACCCACTCGCACGAGGCCGAGCAGCTGAGCTACGTCGTGGAGGGCCATCTTCGCCTGTGGCTCGGGGACGACGAGCGGGAGTTCGACGTTCGGACCGGCGAGGTCCTGGTCATCCCGTCGAACGTGCCGCATCGCGCCGAGGCGATCGAAGACACCTACGACCTCGACATCTTCGCGCCGCCACGACAGGACTGGATCGAAGGCAGCGACGCATACCTGCGCGGGCGATGAGCGTCCGGCTCGAAACCGATACCCGAGGCGTCACGACCATCACATTCGGGCGTCCCACCGCCAAGAACGCGCTCGACGCAGGCCTCATTGCCGAGCTCACCGCGCGCGTCGCCGACGTGCCGCCGGACGCGCGGTGCGTGATCCTTCGAAGCGAAGGCGACACCTTCTCCGCCGGAGCCGACGTCGATTGGCTGCGCTCGACGGTCGATCTCACGCCTGACGAGAATCTCGCCGACTCGCGCGCCGTCGCCGCGATGTTCGGTGCGCTGGACGCGCTGCGGATGCCGCTGCTAGTCCGGGTGCAGGGAGCGGCGATCGGCGGTGGCGCGGGTCTTGTCGCGATCGCGGACATCGCGGTCGCGTCGGGTGACGCGACGTTCGCTTTCTCCGAGGTGCGTCTTGGCGTCGTCCCCGCAGTGATCTCGCCGTACGTCGTGCGCAAGTGCGGGCCCGCGTTCGCCGGCGCCGCCTTCGTGACCGGGATGCGCTTCGACGCGCGCAAGGCCGAGGCGGTCGGCCTCGTGGCGAGCGTGGAGGACGGCCACCACGACCTCGACGCGAAGCTCGGCCTCTTCGTGCAGGCCATCCTGCTCGGCGGCCCCACGGCCGTGAACGCCGCGAAGCGGCTCGTTCGCGACGTGTCAGGACGGCCTGCCGATGAGGTGCGCGAGCTCACGGCGCTGCGGATCGCGGACATCCGAGTGAGCGAGGAGGGCCAGGAGGGCCTGCGCGCGTTCGTCGAGCAGCGCGCACCACGGTGGAGGGCGTGACCCCGGAGACGCATACGGTCCTCGTCGCGAATCGCGGCGAGGTCGCGCAGCGCGTGTTCCGCACGGCGCGGCGACTTGGCATGCGAACCGTGGCGGTGTACTCCGACGCCGATGCCGGGCTCCCCTTCGTGCGGCAGGCCGACCTAGCGGTCCGGATCGGGCCGGCCTCCGCGCGGGAGTCCTATCTGGATGTCGAGCGGATCGTCACAGCCGCGGTCGAAAGCGGTGCCGACCTCGTGCACCCCGGATACGGCTTCCTCGCCGAGGATCCGCGGCTCGCGCGTGCCCTCGCGTCGGCCGGTCTCGGCTTCGTCGGACCGCCGCCGGCCGTGCTCGCCGCGCTCGGTGACAAGGCGAAGGCGAAGGCGATCGCGGCACGTGCCGGCGTCACGCTTCTCGCCGACGAGCGGGGCGAGGATCAGCGCGACGACGTCTTCATCGCCGCCGCACGGCGCATCGGCTATCCGGTGATGGTGAAGCCGGTCGCAGGTGGCGGCGGGATCGGGATGCAGCTCGTGCCCGAGGAGACCGGACTGCGCGATGCGCTGGCCCGGGCGAGACGGCAGGCGAGCGCGGCCTTCGATGACGAGCGCGTGCTGCTCGAGCGGGCGATCGTCCGTCCACGTCACGTCGAGGTGCAGGTGCTCGCCGACGCGCACGGTCAGGTCATCGCGCTCGGCGAGCGCGACTGCAGTGCCCAGCGCCGGCACCAGAAGGTCATCGAGGAGTGCCCCTCTCCCGCTGTCGATCCAGCGCTGCATGCCCGTCTCGAGGCCGCCGCGATCGCGATCGCGCGCGAAGCCGGCTACGTGAACGCCGGCACGGTGGAGTTCCTGCTCGACACATCGGGCGCGTTCTTCTTCATCGAGGTGAACGCGCGGCTGCAGGTGGAGCACCCGGTGACGGAGGAGGTGTACGGGATCGACCTCGTCGAGCAGCAGCTACGCGTCGCCCTCGGCGAGCGACTGGGCGTGGTGCCGGCGGCGCGCGGCCACGCGGTCGAGGCGCGCATCTACGCCGAGGACCCCTCGTCCGGTTTCGCGCCGTCCGCCGGGCGCCTCGTGCATCTCGACCTCCCCTCGGCCGCGCGCGTCGACACGGGAGTCGAGCAAGGATCGGTCGTCACGCGACACTACGACCCGCTGATCGCGAAGGTGATCACGAGCGGGCCCGATCGCGAAACGGCGCTCGACGCATGTGCGTCCGCGCTCGGCAGTACCACGATCCTCGGGGTCCGTACGAACCTCCAGCTGCTCCGCGCGCTCGTCGCCCATCCGGACGTCCGCGCCGGACGCGCCGACACCGGGCTCATCGAGCGCGAGCTGGCGACGCTCGCGCCGCGCGTCGACGACATACCGCCCGAAGCCGTCGCGGTCGCCGCGGCGGCGCTGCTGGACGAGCGCTCCCGCGCCGCGGATCCGCGCGATGTCTGGTCCGCGCTCGGCACCTGGCGCACGGGCGGGCCGCCCGCGGCGGTCGTGGTCCTCGGCGCGCGCGCCGTGCGCACATCCGGCGGCGGCCCCTACGAGATCGATGGCCTGGCGATCGGGCGCGGTGACAGCGACGGTCGCTGGACGATCGAAGGGACGAGCGCAGCGGCCGCCGCGCGTGATGGGAGCGTGATCTGGGTCGCGTGGCGCGGCGCGACGTACGAGATCGCGCTCGAAGCGGACGAGCGCACGGACTCGCTGCAGCCGGGCGACGTGACCGCGCCGATGCCCGGGGTCGTGCTGAGCGTCGCGGCGCGCGACGGGCAGCATGTCTCCCGCGGCGACCTGCTTGCCGTCGTCGAAGCGATGAAGATGGAGATGCGCGTCGAAGCGCCCTCGGCTGGGATCGTGAAGGCCGTGCTATGCGGCCCCGGTCAGCAGGTCGAGCGCGGTCAGCGTTTGGTGGAGTTCGAGCCGGACGTCCTCCGATAAGCGATCGAGCTACCGCACGACAAGCCGCTCATCGACGGGGTGGCGGCGCGGCACCGCGAAATCCGCATTGAATCCTTCAAAGGACGCTCTTGAGCGTGGAACGCCCCTGGCGCACGCAGCGAGAATAGGCGCGATGTCCCGTGGCGATCTCCCGATGCGTGAGCGTCTACCCGATCGCGTGTCGATCGTCGAGGTCGGGCCGCGGGACGGGCTCCAGGCGGAGCGGGTCACTGTGCCGACCGGGGCCAAGGTGGACTTCATCGAGCGGCTCCTCGCCGCCGGCCACACCGTGATCGAGGCGACCTCGTTCGTGAGCGCCGCCGCCGTGCCACAGCTCGCCGACGCGGCCGAGCTCCTCGCGCGCATCCCGTGGAAGCCGGAGGTCCGCTACCCGGTCCTGGTGCCGAACGAACGCGGCCTCGAGCGCGCTCTCGCCGCGGGGGTCCGCGAGATCGCGGTGTTCGTGTCGGCGAGCGAAAGCTACTCGCGGAGGAACCTGCAGCGGTCGCGCGCCGATGCGCTCGTGATGTGCACGCCCGTCGTCAGCCGGGCGAAGGCGGCCGGCCTGCGGGTGCGCGGCTATCTCTCGATGGTGTTCGCCGATCCGTGGGACGGCCCGACGCCGGTCGGCACGGTCGTCGCCACCGGACGGTCCCTGCTCGAGCTTGGCTGCGACGAGCTCTCGCTCGGGGACACGATCGGCATCGGCACCGCCGCGCACGTACAGCGCCTCATCACCGCGTACGCAGCCGCGGGCGTGCCCCCGAGCGCGCTCGCGGTGCACTTCCACGATACGTATGGGCAGGGACTCGCGAACGTCCTCGCTGCGCTGGAGCTGGGTGTGACGACGATCGACACGAGCGCCGGCGGGCTCGGCGGATCGGCTTTCGCACCTGGCGCGGCGGGCAATCTCGCGACCGAGGATCTGGTCTGGATGCTCGATGGCCTGGGCATCGAGACCGGCGTGAACGTGCGGAAGGCGGCCGCGGCTGGCGCGTGGATGTGCCAGCAGCTGGGCCGCGAGCCCGCCGGTCGCGTCACACGGGCTCTGTCTCCGGTGCTCTAGGGGTGGTGCTGCTCGATGACCTGATGCCGCGATGGGACGAGGCCGACCACCACGAGATCGCGGTCGCGGCCGACGTGGACCGCACGTATCGGGCCGTCCGGCAGGTGGACCTTGCGGCGTCACCGATCGCGCGGGCGCTATTCGCGTTCCGCAACCTGCCAGCGCTCGTCCGCGGAGATGCGATCGCCACGCTCACGCTCGACGACGCGGTTCGCGCGGGTTTCGTCGTGCTCGCCGAGGAGCCCGGTCGCGAGATCGTGCTCGGCGTCGCCGGGCGCTTTTGGACGATCTCCGGTACGCGCATGACGATAGGACGCGAGGACTTCGCACGGCATGCCGAGCGCGGTACCGCGAAGGCCGCGATGTCGTTCCGGGTCGATCCTGCGCGCCTCGGACGGAGCAGGGTCGTCACCGAGACCCGGGTCCTGTGCGCCGACGCCACGGCGCGACGCCACTTCAGACGCTACTGGCGGGTGGTCCGGCCCGGCAGCGCGCTCATACGTCGGCTTGCGCTTCTGCAGATCAAGCGGAATGCGGAGCGAGACGGCGAACGCGCCGCCTGCGGAGCCCTACCGGAGCGCTAGCCGCTAGCGCGCCGAGAGGCTCGGGCGATCCATGAGCCACGACCCGTCCGCCGCCCGGATCATCTCCCAGGTCCCGGACCACAGCTGCGCGCCCGAGGTCGTCGTTTCGAGAAGATCGATGGCGACCGTCGCGCGGCCGGCGGCGAGATCCTGAGCGACCACCTCGTTCCGCAGGAGCGTCATGCTGGTGGTCGCCCCGAACCGCACGTCGACTGACTGCGCGGGCGGGTAGTTCGCCTGCATGCGGGAGCTCCAGAGCGCGGCGGCGCCACGGAAGTCCTGCCGCACCACACGCGCGTAGAAGTCGCTCACCGTGGCATTCGGCGGTGCGGCCCCGGCGACCGGTACGCCCGTGCGCGGCGGAGCGATCGTCGGCGGTGCTGTCGCCGGCGGAGCGGTCGTGGGCGGAGCGGTCGTGGGCGGAGCGGTCGTGGGCGGAGCGGTCGTCGGAGCCGCCGTCGGCGCCGCCGTCGGCAACGCCGTCGGAGTCGAGGTCGGCGAGGAGATCGCCGCGGGAGCCGCGGTCGCGCCGGAGATGGACGATCGAGGGGGAGCGGGAGCGCGGTTCAGCTCGCTGCGGGCGAGCGCGGCCCCGGCCACCAGCAGGAGCACGAATGCGGCGAGCGCTGGAAGCAGGGCCGGCCGGCCCGACCGAGGCGGCGGGGCGACGCGGCGCGCCAGCACCGGACCGCGGCCGTCGCGGGAGAGAACTATCGCCTGCGCCATCGCGGCCGCCGTCGGAAAGCGCTTGTCCGGGTCCTTCTCGAGGGCGCGCAGCACGACGTCATCTGTGGACGAACGGATGCCCCTCTTGAAGGACGACGGGCGGGGGGCCGGTGCGTTCACGTGCTGCAGCGCGATGTCGACCGGATTGTCGCCATCGAACGGCACCACTCCGGTGAGGAGCTCGAATAGCACGACCCCGAGGCTGTAGACATCGGCCCGCGCGTCGGCAGGGAGTCCGCGCGCCTGCTCCGGCGAAAAGTAGTGGGCCGTACCGAGGACTGCGGCTGTCTGGGTGAGCGCGCCCGCGTCCATCGCCTTCGCGATCCCGAAATCGACGATGCGCGGCTCGCCGTCGGCCGGAAGCAGGATATTCTGCGGCTTGAGATCGCGGTGCACGACGCCACGCGAGTGCGCCGCCTGGAGGCCGCGGGCGATGCGCGCCGCGATCGTAAGCGCCTCATCCTCGGGAACCGGACCACGCCGACGGATGATGTCCTTGAGGTTATCGCCAGGCACGAACTCCATCACGATGTACTGATCGTCGCCGTCCTCACCGAAGTCGTAGACGGTGGCCACGTTCGGGTGCTGGATGCCGGCGGCGTGTCTCGCTTCACGGCGGAACCGGTCGATGAACGCTGGATCGCCGCCGAAATGACGCAGCATCTTGACGGCCACATCGCGCCCGAGGCGCCTGCAGTGCGCCCGATACACATCGGCCATCCCGCCGCTCCCGATGCGCTCGAGCAGCTCATAGCGCCCGCCGAGCACACGGAGCGGGGCCGCAGGACCCGACGGGAGGGCCCCGTTCCCGGGCAAGGTGTCCCCGATCTCTTGGTCCGTCCGCGCGCCAGCGCGCACGGTCCCGCCGCGCTCGTCCACCGCGCGCACTGGGGTGCAAGAGCAGGGCCGCGTCCGCCCTTGAAATCTCGAACATCCGTTTCATATCGTGGGTGGAGAGATGCGAACGCCCGTTCGATTCCCGGCTCGGACCAGCCTCGAGCAGATCCTCGACACGCTCGAGCACGACCCCGCGTTCGCGGAGCTCGTCACGCACTGGGAGCGACTGCCCGCGAAGCCCGCGCGCTTTGCGCCGTTTCCCGAGTGGCTCGACGGCCGCGTCGCGCACGCGCTCCGCCGTCGCGGCATCGAGCAGCTGTACACGCATCAGGCCGCGGCACTCGAGAGGACTCGCGCGGGCAAGAACGTCGTCGTCGTCACACCGACCGCATCGGGCAAGACGCTGTGCTACGACCTACCGGTCCTCGACGCGATCGCGAAGGATGGCTCGGCACGGGCGCTGTACCTCTTCCCGACGAAGGCGCTCGCGCAGGATCAGCTCGCCGAGCTGCAGCGGCTTTCGGCCGACATCGACATCGAGCTCAAGACCTTCACCTACGACGGTGACACCCCACCCGCGGCGCGGGCCGCGATCCGTTCGGCCGGCCACGTCGTCATCACGAATCCCGACATGCTCCACACCGGGATCCTTCCGCACCATACGAAGTGGGTCAAGCTCTTCGAGAACCTGCGCTTCGTCGTGCTCGACGAGCTGCACACCTACAGGGGGGTGTTCGGCAGCAACGTCGCGAACGTGCTCCGCCGCCTGCGCCGCATCTGCCGCTTCTACGGGTCGGATCCCATCTTCATCTGCACGTCGGCCACGATCGCCAATCCGGAGGAGCTCGCGCGCCGTCACGTCGAAGCGGACGTCGTGCTCGTCGATGAGTCCGGCGCGCCGCGCGGTGAGAAGGTGCTCGCATTCATCCAGCCCCCCGTGGTGAACCTGCAGCTCGGCATCCGCAAGAGCGCGCTCCTGGTAGGGCGCGACATCGCGGCGATGCTCCTCGCTTCCGGCGTGCAGACGATCGCGTTCACCAAGAGTCGCGTGCAGACGGAGCTGCTCCTGACCTACCTACGCGCGCGGTTCCCGTCACCGCAGTGGCCACCGGATCTCGTGCGCGGCTACCGGAGCGGATATCTCCCGTCCGAGCGCCGCGCGATCGAACGGGGACTGCGCGACGGCACGGTGCGAGGGGTCGTCTCGACGAACGCGCTGGAGCTCGGCATCGACCTCGGCGCGCTTCAGGCCGCGGTCCTCGTCGGCTACCCGGGCAGCGTTGCATCGACCTGGCAGCAGATGGGCCGCTCCGGCCGGCGCGAGGAGCTCTCGGCCGCCTTCCTTGTCGCGACGTCCTCGCCAACGGACCAGTACGTCATTCAGCACCCGGAATTCGTGCTCGGTCGCGCGCCCGAGTCCGGGCTGGTGAACCCCGACAACCTCCACATCCTCGTCGGTCATCTGAAGTGCGGCGCCTTCGAGCTGCCATTCGAGACGGCCGCGGGCAAGGCCGAGCGATTCGGGACGGAGGACACCGCGGGCGTCCTCGCGTACCTCGCAGAGCAGGGCATCCTGCATGAGGCGGAGGGGCGCTATCACTGGTCGGATCGGGCGTTTCCCGCGCAGGGCATGTCCCTCCGCACGGCGAGCAACGACAACGTTGTCATCATCGACACGAGCGGCCGCGAGGCCCCGAATCCGCACAAGGGCAACGACGCGCGCGAGCGCGTGATCGGGGAGGTCGACCGGTTCGCTGCGCCGGTGCTCGTGCACGAGCAGGCGATCTACCTCCATGAGTCGCGCCAGTACCAGGTGGAGCGCCTCGACTGGGAGAACGCAAAGGCGTACGTGACCGAGGTGAAGGTCGATTACTACACGGATGCCGATCTCGCAGTACGGATCCGGGTGCTCGACGAATTTTCGCGCAGCGCTGTCGGGCGCTTCGATCGCGCGCACGGTGAGGTGCTCGTGTCCGCGCTGCCTACCATTTTCAAGAAGCTGACGATGTTCACGCACGAGAACGTCGGCTGGGGTCGCATTCACCTGCCGGAGCAGGAGCTTCAGACAACGTCCTTCTGGCTCGCGCTCCCTGAGGCGACCGTACGAGGCTGGCCGAAGGAGCGCGTCGAGGTCGCGCTCGCGGGGCTCGGCAATCTCCTCCACGGGCTGGCACCGCTGTTCCTCATGTGTGACCCGCACGACCTCGGGCTCGCCGTGGAAGCGCGCTCACCACACACCGAACGTCCATCGGTCTTCCTCTTCGACATGACGCCGGGCGGCGTCGGATTCTCCGAGCGGCTCTTCCGCTCCCTGGACCCGCTGCTTCAACGTGCACGCGAGCATCTCCGCTCCTGCCCGTGCGGCGACGGCTGCCCCGCGTGCGTCGGCCCCGCCTACGCGCTCGGCCGTGACGTGCGGTCCGCGGTCGCCGGCCTCCTCGGGTGACCACCGACCTCGCCGCACTCCGCGCGAAGCTCGACGCGATCGTCGCCCGTGACCCAAAGCCGGCGGCGAGCGGTCTGCGAGAAGCCTCCTCTCGGTCGGATATCAGCCTCGCGGCATTTGAAACGCGTGAACGCCGGATCGACATCGGCTCGCTAGGTCTCGAGGTCGTCGGTCACGGCGCGCCCGATCCAGGCGTCCTCGTGCACCTCGGCCTTCGCGGCGACCCCCCGCGCAGCTGGGAGGACATCCTCTTCCTGGACACCGAGACCACCGGCCTGTCTGGCGGCACCGGCACATATGTGTTCCTGCTCGGGACCGCGCACATCGAGGATGGCGAGCTCGTCCTCCGGCAGCATCTCTTGAACGACCTGGGTGCCGAGCGGGCGTTCGTCCGGATGCTGCAGGGGGAGCTGGGTCGGTTCCGCGCGTGCGCCTCTTACAACGGCAAGTGCTTCGACCTTCCGCTGCTCCGCTCCCGCTTCGTCATGGCCCTGCGCGCGGAGATCACGGTCGACGCGTCGCACCTCGATCTGCTGCACCCCGCCCGCCGCCTGTGGCGTGGCCGCTTCGGCTCGGTGACCCTGCGCCAGATCGAGGAGTCCGTCCTCGACGACGGGCGCGTCGAGGACATCCCCGGTGAGTTCATCCCGGATCACTACTTTCGCTACCTCCGCGCGCGGGACCCGACACTCATCGGACCGGTCCTTGAGCACAACCGGCGCGACATCGTGTCTCTCATCCGCGTGACGGACCGCGTCGCCTCGGCAGTCGTGGCCGCACGCGCCGGTCGAGCACCGGATCACCCGCCGGCCGCGCTCGCGCTCGCACGCGCGTTCGATCGCGCCAAGGAGCACGAGGCCGCCTTCGGCTGCTACGAGAGCGCGTACGTCGAAGGCGATCTCGAGACCCGCATCCGCGCCGCCCTCCCGTACGCGAGAGCGCTCGAAAAGCGCGGACAGGTGGAGCGAGCGCTCTCGCTCGTCGAGACGCTGTTCGCGCTTGGTCTCGGGACGCCGACCTGGCGCGCGTCCGCCGAAGCGCGGCTTCGCCGCCTGGGAGCGAGACGTCTGGCCGCCTTGCGGCCCGACGGCGAGCGACGACGGCGACGTGAACGCAGTGATACGGCGGCTCTTGCGTGAGCCAGCCGCCGTAGCCTGACGCCCTCAGACGGCCGCGGTGCTCGAGTCCACGGGTGCGGGGTCGTCGGGGAAGCGGCTGATCACGATGAGGTAGTAGATGACGAAGCTGACCAGGGCGCCGAAGACCCAGCCGATCAAGCCGCCGGTGCCGCCGATCGCCGCGAAGAGGCTGCCCACGACATTGATAAGGAGGCCGTAGATCGCGAGCACTTTGCCCTCCACCTTTCCCTGGAACATCTGCCAG
>Ga0136619_10000925_pt1 | contig 11328 bp, 9 predicted proteins | sample AntDrymUQ3532106_2_FD_104807 | JGI IMG/M metagenome (GOLD analysis project Ga0136619, IMG submission 104807) | Polar desert sand microbial communities from Dry Valleys, Antarctica - metaG UQ353 (21.06) | ecosystem: Environmental > Terrestrial > Soil > Desert | place: Antarctica: Dry Valley... | reverse complement strand
TCTCCATCGGTGTACCCTTCCCGCCGACGCTGCTACGTCGGCTCTTCCATTCGATTGCTCGAAGGGAAGGTACACCACGCTCTTCAAGAAATCCCCGATCCACAACTTTCGATCATATCTCACTCAACCAGCCTGCGCAGCACAGCCTCATCAAGAATTCCCTCCACGGCTCCTGAGATATAGAGGGACGAGGTGTCGTTTTCAGGAGCCAAAGAGTGCGAGCTGCTCGACGTTCTCCGGTTGAGTCTTCGGCATTATCGCTTCCGGCAGAGGTATGCCTCCCTTCAGCAACGCCTTGACATCCTCGAAGTCTCCAGCGGGCCTGATCACCGTGCCAGACTCCGCAGGCAACAGGAGAAACACCTCGTCAAGGCCGATCCCTGGATCTCTGAAGAGGTCCTGTGAATGGGTGCTGACGATAACCTGCCGCCTGTTTCTGCGCTGAATCCGCGAGAACATGGCGGGTATGTAACGTATTACCGAAGGATGGAGCGATAACTCGGGCTCCTCCAGCAGCAACGGCCCGGAGCCGTCCAGCACGGCCCACAGCAACCCCATCAGGCGCAACGTGCCGTCAGAGAAGTTCTCCTCGTTCTGCCACGCGCCGTGAAGACGCCAGTGTTCATATTTGCCCTGCAGATGTGGTGTTCCGCTATTCGGGTCTCTACGCAGCTCAAGATCCTGAAGCTGAGGGACGGCCACTTCAAGAGCCTCTCTTATGCGCCTGAGCCTCGCCTTTTGCGTGTTGTCCGGAGTACGGGCTATCTGCTCCAAGAAGTCGCCGCCGAACGGATCGTCAGTCTTCCCCACCGACCTGTCCGGCTCTCTGACGAGTTGCGGGACGATATGCAAATAGCGCACGGAGCGAAAGAAATCCACTACATCCCGGTACTTCCTGTTGACGTTGACCTGTTCGAGGTAAGTCTGAGTGAGGCGCAACCGATCCTGGTGATCATACTTGTCCGGTCGATCCAGCAGGACCTCGCCGCCGTGTACGACGCGCTCTCGTGTGACTTTAGGGCGTCGCTGGTTGTCCTGGACGAAGCGGAGTTCGTACTGCCAGTCAGGACTGTCGTCCGGCCCTTCCATGGTGGCATGGATAGCGATTTCGGGGTAACGTCGTGCCGATAAAGATCGTATGCGGGACACCCCTCCACGTCTGCTAACCGCTTCCTGAAAACCTCCACCTACAGTAACCAGATCGTTCAGAAACCGGAAAACATCCAGGAAATTCGACTTCCCGGAAGCGTTCGGTCCAATCAAGAACACCCTCTCCTGAAGACTAATACTAACGCCGACGAAGTTGCGCCAGTTCTCCAGATGAAGGTGACTAAAGCGGAGGTTGCTCTTTCTCTGCGTTCTAGCCATCACTCACATTATCGCCTATCTCATCGCTACAGGTAATTCTATTGAAGCACCGTGCTGACCGATCAGCCAGCGTTCTCCAACAATCCCGACAGCTTCTTGAGGTCGAAGTTCACGCTGACCTCTGAGTTCCGGTTCCTTTTCGGAGGGACGCCTGACGTAGCGTGGAAAAGCCACGTAATCGCCGTCCACCTCGACGAGAGCGAGGAATAAAGTCGTCGGGCTTGTTGAAAGCGGTTATCATCGAGGGTGCATATCTTGCCGATCTGGTAGCGCCTGATCTGTCCCCGTTACCCAAAATCTTACGAAACCTCGCACATGAAGAGCGGCGGGATGTGCATGTAGGTCGTGCTCGGGCTCGGGCCGACGGTGTCCCGCGCCATCTCCAGGGCTTCGGCGACGCTGTCGGCGCGGCCCAGGCCCATGCGCTTGGTCGTGGTGGGGTCGCCGCCGACCAGGATCGCGGCCCCGAGGTGGTCGAGGGCGTGGGCGGCCCAGTACAGGACGGTGAAGGGGTGCGCGCCGTGATAAGCGTAGGAGTTGCGGTAGAGCGTGCGGTACCAGGGGTCGAGGGCGTATCGCTCCTCGTATTTCTCGTGGATCTCTCGTATGTCGTGCGTCTCCGTGAACGCCTCGTTCCACAGGTCTATGTACGACGGATGATGCACCCCGTGGAAGTCGGCTGGCATGGGGTGCGTTCCGATGATGACGCCGCCCTCTCTCACCAGAGGCTTGCCCCGGTAGAGGTTGAAGAGGTATCCGAGGAGCATGTTGTAGACGAGCAGAGGATTCATTATAGAGTTGACGTTGTACGGTCCCAAGTACGGCACGCCCAAAAGCAGCACGTCCGCCTGTCCGTCCACGGGGACGACCATCTGCTCGTAGTTTTTCTTCAGGGTCTCGGCGTGGACAGGTTCGGTCGCCCCGGCCTGCACGCTCGTCATCGTGTGTGGGGCCTTGATGGACTGGAAGATGCGCCTGGATACGCTACGCGGCACGGTTCGCGTCGTCCGGTGGTTGGCCTGAAAGTTGGCCTTCGTGACCACGCCCCACTCGTGCTCGGGCTTCGCCATGAAGTCGAAGACTGAAGGGAAAGCGGCGTTGTTGAGCGTCGTCTCGATGTGGAAGACCTTGACGTGCTCGCGAAAGATGGCGCCCATCCGGGCGAACGATCCGTGCATGGCGGAGTTCGGCGGGTCCATGAGGGACTTCGTATTCGAGAGCGTGTCGGGGGTGTGGTGGTGCCGGATGGAGGAGTACGGCGAGAGGCCGGTGTGGACGGACTTGTGTCCGCCGTCCATCGGGATGTAGTTGACGTTCACGTAGACGAGCAGGTCAGAGTCCATGACCCGCTTGCTTACCGTGACCTCCTCGCCTTGATCCGTCTTCCCGACAAAGGCGTTGCCCTCAGGGTCCTCGGCATCGTAGTTGTAGAGACGCTCGGGGTAGAACTGGCCCATGACCTTCTTACCGAGGCAGTGCGTCAGCTCGGCCTCCGTCATCCTGCGGTGCAGGCCGAGGGCCGCGATGATGTGGATGTCCTCTACACCCTTCGCGGCAGCCTTCTCCAGCACCTTCTCGATGATGAGCTGGCGGATGTCTGGCTTCTGCATTGGGGGCAGCGGCAGCGAGAGGTCGTCGAAGGCGATGGTGAGCTTCATGCCCGCCTTGAGTAGATCGTGCAGCGGCTCCATGTCCATCGGTTCAAGGAGCGCCCGCTCGATGGCTACTCCGGGATCGGCGAGCGGGTCGAGGGGACCGGGAGGGTAGATCACGCGCGTCCCCTCAGGCAGCTTCTCGTAGTGAAATCCGTCCCCCGCGTTGAACATCATCGGCGGGCTGTTCTTTTCGAGGATCGTGACGATACCGGGCTTCATTGTTGCTCCCTTCGGTCGCGCTGGTCAGCCGGTCAGCACGCCGCCTTCGGCGGCTCATCAGCTTGTCAGCAAGAGTTTTGGACGGCGAAAACATCGGGCGCGCAGCGGCTTGCTGACCGGCTGAAGTGCTGACATGCTGACTAGCTCCTGAGATCGAACACCACTTTCACGTTACCATCCCGCCCCGTCGAGCGCGCGGCGGCGATGGCCTCTCCGTATTGCGGTAGACGGAAGCGTGGTCCCACCAGTGCGTCGAGCTTGAGCGGGTTCGCCAGCCGCAGCGCGAGATCGAAGCTCGTGGTCTTCTCGCCCTCGTACTTCTCCGTTCCGTAGGCGTAGGCGCCGGAGAGACTTATCTCGCCGTGCCAGAGCGGGGTGAGGTCGAGCGTGCTCCTCGCCCCTGGCATCCCGACGAGGGTTACTTCTCCGCCGGGACGGGACAGCCGGATCGCATCTTCCATCGTCCCCGGAGATCCCACGCACTCGAAGACCCGGTCAGCCCCACCCAGCACGACGGGTTTCCCCAACTCCGGCCGGCGGACATCCGCCCCGAGCATCGCCGGAAGCGCCGCGTAAACCTCCTTCGGATACACCACGCCGTCGGCCCCGAGGCGCAGGGCTTCCCCCCTCTGCCGCTCGTGTTTGGCGGCGCAGATGATGCGTCCGGCGTCCGTGAGCCGCCTGAGCGCCCCGACGACCAGCAGCCCCACGCTACCGGCACCGAGCACGACGGTCGTCTCGTCCGGTCCCGGTCGCGCCGCGAGCGCAGCGTGTACGGCGCACGCCAGCGGCTCGACGGCGACGGCCGCCTCGTCCGATACGTCATCGGGGACACGATGGAGCTGGGAGCGGTGGGCGACCAGCGTGCCCTCCGACCAGCCGCCACCCGTGTCGTGGCAGAAGCCGGTCTGGATGCCGGGGCTTATGTCCCCCTTCGTTACGTTCACGCACAAAGCGTGGCGTCCGGTGGCGCACTGGTGGCACGGCGGCTCGATACCGCGCACGGCGCAGCCAAGCGCCGGTTCGATCACTACCCGTTCTCCGGTGCGGAATCCGTTGCCGTCTTCGGCGACCTCACCGACTACCTCGTGGCCCATCACGAAAGGCGGGGAGGTGATCGGAGAGAAGTACGGCGAGCTCTGCGCCGACAGCGTCGAGAGGTCCGAGCCGCAGACGCCCGAGAGCCGGGGCCTTATGCGGACCCATTCAGGTGTCGGGAGGTCCGGCTCGGGGACCTCTTCGAGTTGCAGGGGCGAGAAGCGGCTCGTGTCGAGGTTCTTTATCCGCTTCGCGCCGGCGCGCATGAGCAGGTAGCGCGGTACGGACTTGCGGTAGACGAGGGCGCGCAAGGACTAGACCTTGTCCGGGGCGGCGCCGTTCTTGCTCCAGTGCCGAACGGCCCAGCCCCTCTCTTCGGCCTGCGCGGCGAGCCGGCGGTCTGGGTTAACGGCCACCGGGTTGCCAACTGCCTCCAGCATCGGGAGGTCGGAGATGGAGTCGGCGTAGGCGTAGGAGCTCGAGAGATCCAGGTTGCGCCTCCTCGCGAAGGAGGCGAGCATCCGGGCGCGGGCCTCTCCGGCGACCGGCGCACCGCGCAACTCCCCGGTGTACGAGCCGTTCTCTTCCTGGAGCGAGGCGCAGAGCACGTCGTCCACCAGGTCCCTCATCGGTTCGAGCAGGAAATCCAAAGCGCCCGAGAGCAGCACGACCCGGTGACCCTCGGCCTTGTGCTCCCGCAGGCGGGCGAGGGCGCCGGGGTAGATGCGGTCCAGGGTAAAGCCGGAGAAGCTCTCCTGGCCGAGGTGTTTCGCGCGGGTTTTCTCCCAGCCTCTGTAGTTCTTGTAGAAGGCGCGGTTGAAGTGGGCCCGGCTAACCTTGTCCAGCGCCCAGTAGTAGGGAATCCTCGGCAGGAAACCAGCGAGCCACAACGGCCGCTGGTAGGGCGGCAGTTCCCACAGGCGCATCCAGGCGTAGTACGAGACGACGTTCGAGCCCACGAGCGTCCCGTCCACGTCGAAGATGGCCGCGACCTCTCCCGGCTTCTCCTCGACCGCCTTGCGCCGCTTCTTGCGGTTAGGTCGGGTGGTGAGCGCGGGCAGATGCGTCTCCCGCAGCCACGCCTCCCAATCGAGGTCCGCGATGTCGAAGGGGAACTCTTTCCGGTCTTCGGGCGATAGCTCCCTATACAGGCTCACTATATGCGCGGTCGAGAAAGTGGAGGCCATGTTGGCGTACGCGCCGTAGATGCGGCTGTAGTAAAGGCTCATCCGGCCGCGCTTCTCGGCGCGCGCGATCCTGCCGCGCAGGTCCGCGACCATGTGCCCCTCCGGCAGGCGCGAGACGACCTCGCCCGCCACCTTGAGTCCCATGAGCTCCGCCTTGAGGCGTCCCTCGACGCGGCGGCGGCCGGGGAAGCTCCACTCCGGCACGGGCACCGGCCGCCCGCCGGAGTCCCGCAGCGGGTTCTTCAGGAAATAGTCCCGAACGAGGTCGTAGAGATCCCGGTAGCGCAAAGGGTTGCGGTCCCCGGAGGCGACGTGGAAGACCTCGGGATCTGCTGGACGCCGGATGGCGGCGGCTAAAGTTGCGTTCACGACGTGGTCCACGGGGACGATGTCCACCGGGCTCTCGGGGTCGCCGGGGAACTCCCGCAGGATGCCCCGGGCGAAGGCCATGATAATGGGGTCGGCCATGCGGGAACCCTGGATCCAACCGGGCGAAGGCTCTTTGAGGCTGCTCTCGATGATCGCCGGCCGCAGGATGACGAGCGGCGTCTCCCCCCTCTCCCGCAGCACCGTCCGCTCGGCGAGCGACTTGGTGAAGGTATACACGTCGTGCCATCCCAGCTCCTGGGCCCTCTGCGTTCCGCGCTCGACGAGGCGCTCGCGCATCCAGGCGCGCCGGAGCTTGTCCACCCTCTCCGCGACCTCTTCCTCCTCGCCGACCATCCCCAGCTCGCGCCGCGCCTCGGTCTCGAAGCGGTTCAGGAGCTCCCGCGCCTGTGACGCCCGCTCGACCTCCTCCACGATCCCACGCAGGTTCAACGCTTCCTCCCGCGGGTCCAGCGGCGTGCCGTTCGGAGACGTGTCTCCAGGCAGCGCCTCGAGGATGAGACCCTCCCGAATGCCCGCCACGTAGGCGGTCGAGACGTGGACGAAGAGCGGACGTTTCTCCCAGTTCCGGGCGAGCTTCAACAGCCCCAACGTGCCACCGACGTTCGATTCCACCGCGGCGTCCAGCGGCGCGTCGAACATGACGGAGGCTGCGGAGTGGATCACCACGTCCACCTCGCGTGAAAGCTCCTCGAGGTCCGCCTCCCCGAGCCCGAGGTCAGGGGAGTGTACGTCGCCTTCGAGCACCCGCACCTTCCCTGATAGGTACTCCCCGAAGCCGTCGCCCAGGGAGCCGCGCAACCCGACGAAGGCCGAGGAGCCGAGCACGTCCTTCTCGAAGCGCTCCTGCGCGCCCTTCTCGCGGGAGGGCCGGATGAGGAGATACAGGCGGCTCAGGTCAGGGAGTCCACGCAGGATCTTCTCGACCAGCGCCGTCCCCAGAAAACCCGTCCCACCGGTAAGCAGAATATTCTTGTCCCGATATGCCTCCCGGAGCGCGCTACTCACGCTTCTCACCGACCTTCCGCTCCGTGCCCTTCAGCAGCGACCGCGCATTCTCCCGGTGCCGCCACAGGACCAGGGCGCCGCCTACTATCGTGTACAGGACGTATGGCAGCGGTTGGCCCGACAAGACGAAAGCTATGGGGCTAACGACCATCACGGCGATGGCGCCTAAAGAGGTGTAGCGGCTCACGAGCACAACGGCCCACCAGAAAGCGAAGAGCCCGAGGCCGACCAGCGGCGCGAGACCGATGCTCGTCCCAGCGCCCGTGGCGACCCCCTTGCCGCCCTTGAAGCGCAGGAAGATCGGCCAGCAGTGTCCGGCGACGGCCGCCAGGGCCACGCCCGCCAGTATCCAGGCGTTATCCGTGAAGGCCCGGGCGATGAGGACCGGAACCGTTCCCTTCAGCATGTCTCCAGCCAGGGTGGCGACCGCAGCCCACTTGCCCGCGGCCCGCAGCACGTTGGCCGTCCCGATGTTCCCGCTCCCGACCTGGCGCACGTCCACGCCGACCGCTCGACCGACCAGAATGCCGGTCGGAACGGAGCCCAGGACGTAGCCGCACAGGATCATGAGTGCCCCCAACATGCCGATGAGTATAGCCGAACGGATGCTCTCTGGCCCACGTTCCGGCCTACCGAATGTTCCGTGTTTTCGCGGACCGGAGGATGTTAGGATGGCCCGACGATCGGGTGTTTATCATGAAGGAGGCAGGAGGGTGCAACTCGTCTCCATCCTCGGGGCGCTCGCCATCCTCGGGGCGTTCGCCGCCAATCAGTTCGGCTGGATCCAACCTTCCCAACTCCCTTACGCGGTCGCCAACGCCGCCGGCGCCGGCATCCTGACGGTCGTCGCGGTAGCGGACGGTCAGGCCGGGTTCGTGGTCCTACAGGGAGCCTGGACCCTGATCAGCCTGTGGGGCATCGTCGCGATCGTGCGCGGCGGGCGTCGCGAGCCGAAAGGCGACCGCCGGGGCGAGGACTGATGGCGTTGCAAGCGGTCTCCGTCGTGGGGGCTCTCGCCATACTGGCGGCCTACGCCGCCAACCAGTTCGGGTGGACCGACACGTCGAATCTGCTTTATCAGATCGCCAACCTCGTGGGCTCCGGGATACTGGTGGTCGTCGCGGTGATCGAGGTGCAGTGGGGCTTCATCATCCTGGAAGGGGCGTGGGCCGCGATCAGCGCGTGGGCCGTCATCACCATCCTGCGCAGCGGCGAGCCCTCCGGCGACCACTAGAGCGGTGAACGGGGCGGCGGATGGTGTGCCTGCTCACCCTTCACACCTGTATCGGGGTGCGGCCGCACAGAGGCGTACGCTGATTGCATGGTCTCCCCATCAACGGTCTTCAGGTCATCGCGCAAGATCACCGGAGTAGAGAACGACAGCCGGTTGGGCTGGTCGTCGAGGGCGGTGAGGCGCGCAATCCTCACGCTTTCGTTTTTTGCACGCCGGCATCGGCCAGGTACTGATGGACCAACCTCACCGCCATGCAGCCATCACCCACCGCGGAGGTGACCCGCTTGATCGAACCGCTGCGCGCGTCGCCGGCCGCGAATACTCCGGGCATGCTCGTCTCTAGGAGGAATGGCTCCCGCGAATTTTCTTGCCAGACGTCTCCGTCGAGTACGGAGCGGTCCAAAGCTCCCCCCGTCAGGACGAAGCCACGTTCGTCCAGTTCGACGGCCCCCTTGAGCCAGCCGGTGTTGGCCTGCGCACCGATGAAGACGAAGAGGGACCGCGCCCCGAGGGTCAGGTGAGCGCCCGAGAGGTTGTCCCGGACCACGACCCCCTCCAGGCGGTCCTCGCCCACGAGCTCCTGGACCTCCGTGCTGGCGAGCAGCTCGATGTTCCCGGTGGCCGTGATCCGGTCTACGAGGTACCTCGACATGCTCTTGCCCAGGTCGCCGCCCCTTATGAGCAGGTAGACTCTCCTCGTGCGTCCCGCCAGGAACAACGACGCCTGGCCCGCCGAGTTGCCTCCGCCGACGACCGCCACCTCCTCGCCTTCGCACCGCTGCGCCTCGGCCTCCGTAGCAGCGTAGTGGACGCTCACGCCCTCGAAACTCCCGAGGCGGGCCACGTCGAGCCTGCGGTAGCGGGCCCCGCTCGCGGCTATCACGCCGCGCGCCGCAACCTCGCCGCCCCCGGAGATCTCGATGACGTAGTGGCCGTCCTCCCTTCTCAGGCCGATAGCCTCTTCGGGCACCGCCGTGCGCGCGCCGAACTTGTCGGCCTGGACCAGGACGCGGCTGGCGAGCTCGAAGCCGGAGAGCCCCGCGGGGAAGCCCGGGTAGTTCTCTATCCGAGAACTGGTGCCCGCCTGTCCTCCCAGGGCCACGGACTCGAGAGCGAGGGTGGAGAGGCCCTCCGAAGCCCCGTAGACCGACGCGCCAAGACCCGCGGGCCCAGCGCCCACCACGACGAGATCGTAGGTTCGTTCCCGGGGTGCGTCGACCCTGAGGCCTATGGCGCGGGCAAGCTCGGCATTGGTTGGGGTTTTCAGCACATCCTCGCCCCGCCAGATGGTCACCGGTGTCTCCGATAGCTTCGCACCGAAGCTCTTGAGCAAGGTTTCGGCTCTAGGATCCTCCTCCAGCTCGATCCAGACATGGGGTAGCCGGTTGCGGGCCGCAAACTCCCTGAGGCGTGTCGCATCGCCCGAGTGGCGCGATCCTATTATTCTCAGGCCCACTCCTGTCCTCATCCCGTACGAGCGCCTGGCCAGGAAGGCCCTGAGGATGATGTCCGAGAGGTTGGGCTCCTCGGTGACTACCTCTTTCAGCCGCTCGCGCGGTATAGCCAGCACCTCCCCGTCCTCGCGCACCCTGGCCGATAGGTACATCGCCTGCCCGGTAAGCATGTGCAGCTCGCCCAAGAAACGGCCCGCAAGGAAGACCCCTATGGTCCGTGCCTCGCCGGCGAAGTCGTCGAACACCTCCACCTCGCCTTCGAGGACGACTATGAAGTCGTTGGAGGTGTCGCCTGCTCTAAACAGGACTTCCCCGACCTCGGTCTTCCTCGTCTGCCCGTAGCGTCTGAGGATCTCGATCTGGTCTTCCCTCAGCGTCGGAGCCCTCGTGCTGCGGATTTCATCCATTCGATCGTTCATGGTGCAGCCTCATCTATAGCCCTTACTTTTGCAAACATGGTGCCTCCTTCGGCAGGCCGGCGCATCCCCACGATCGGAAATGTCGCCGTTGCCTGGGCGTCGCTATTAGCTTACAGGCACAAGCGAACAAACGCCCCGAAAAACCGTGCTTTCGTCGCCCACAGCGGGGTCAGGAGGGGCCTGAAGGTATTTTTTGACAGGCTGACGAATCTTCCACGAACCGTGACGGTCGGCCTGTCAGCTTTCTGATCAGGGTCGAGCGGCGTTCGCCGGATGTAGTTCCGGCCCGTTTGCCGTGGGGAACGACGCGGGCGAGCATCGGGCGCGGAGCGGCATCGCCGCAGGTAGGCTAACATGCCCAGGTGAGCAATCTCCTGATACGGTCCATGACATCCGGCGACGTGGACGCCACCTACCTGATCAACAGCCTCGCCTTCGCGGAGACGGCTGAGGAGAAGGAGCGGGTACACGCCCGTCCTCCCGAAGAGGTCGAGCGGCGCGGGGCCCAGTACCACCACTTCCTGAAGCACGACCCCGAGGGCGCGTGGGTGGCCGTGGACGACGGAAGGGCGGTGGGCTCGGCGGTAGCCGTCGTCCGCGAGGGCGTGTGGATACTGGCCCTCTTCGCGGTGGCCGAGGAGTACCGGGGCACCGGAACCGGGAAGAGACTGTTCGACCACGCTCTGGCCTACGCCGCGGGATGCAGGGGCGCCATGATCGCCTCATCCACCCACCCCGCCGCGATGCGCCGCTATGCCCTGGCAGGCTTCACCTTGCACCCCACCCTCATGGCGAGCGGCGTGGTCCGCCGAAGCGTCCTGCCCGCCAATCCGGGTGTGCGCGAGGGCACGGATGCGGACCTGGAGCTTGCCGCAAGCGTGGACCGCCTCCTGCGGGGCGCCGCCCACGGCCCTGACCTGGAAATCATGTTGCGAACCGGTGCGCGCCTGCTCGTAGCCGAACGTCCGGCCGGGCGGGGATACGCGGCGGTGTGGGAAGGCTCACCGGCGCTCGTGGCCGCCACCCACCCCGAGGTCGCCGCGGATCTGCTATGGGCGTGTCTCGCCGGTGCGCCGGAGGGAAAAGAGGTGGAGGTGCGTTGGATCTCGGGTCTCCAATCCCCTTGGGCCGTGCCGGTTGTCTTGAAAGCGGGGCTCTCGCTCTCCCCTACCGGTCCACTGTGTTTCAGAGGCGAGCTCGGTCCCCTCGCGCCGTACCTGCCCAGCGGCCCCTTCCTCTAGTGCATGATCAGGCGACCTCCTTTGGAATGGATAGATGCTCGTAATGCGGACAATCGAAGACCTGGCACACCCTGTTGGCGAGCTCATAAGCGCCAAGCACTCTTCCGGGCTCGACCAC
>Ga0136619_10000924_pt1 | contig 11330 bp, 12 predicted proteins | sample AntDrymUQ3532106_2_FD_104807 | JGI IMG/M metagenome (GOLD analysis project Ga0136619, IMG submission 104807) | Polar desert sand microbial communities from Dry Valleys, Antarctica - metaG UQ353 (21.06) | ecosystem: Environmental > Terrestrial > Soil > Desert | place: Antarctica: Dry Valley... | reverse complement strand
GTAGAGACTGGTGAAGAAGACCTCGTCGAAGAAGCCGAGCGGTGCCGCCTGCCGGGTGAAGGCGACGAGGTCACCCGCGAAGAGGGAGCCGTAGACAGCGTCCGGCTCTGCGGCGAGCAGGGTGGTGATGTAGGGCGTGAAGTCCTTCTCGCCGAGCGGCGGGAAGGCCTCGTTGACGATCTCGACGTCGGGGTTGAGCTCCTGGAGCTTGGCCACGAAGGCCTCGGCCTGCAGGTGGCCGAACTCATAGTCGGGCGCGATGATCGCCCAGCGCTCGTGCCCGCTGTCGGCCAGTGAGATGGCGTTACCGCGCCCTTCCATGGTGGTGTTCGGTCCGACCTGGAAGGCGTACTCGTGGAAGAGCTCCGTGGTCAGCCGCTGGGTATTCGAGGTGTGGAAGAAGATCGGCGTGCTGTTCTCCGCGGCCACCTCGGTCATCGCCGCAGCCACGGCGCTCGAGACCGGGCCGAAGATGGCGCTGACCGCGTCGCGCAGGATGGCGTCGCGCGCGAGTTGGACCCCGACCTCCGGGTTCGACTGCGAGTCCCGGACGAGGAGCTCCACCGGCCGCCCCAGGACGCCGCCGTCGGCATTGAGCTGTTCGACGGCCAGCCGGGCGCCGTTGATGTTTGCCACGCCGAACAGTGATGTCGACCCTGCGGAATCGGTGATCAGTGCGACCTTAACGGGATCCCCGGACGCTCCACCCGTCTGGCTCGGGCTGTCCCCCGGGGCGCTCGATGACGCCGCCGGGGTGCTCGGCGACGCCGCCGGGGGTGCGCCGCACGCGGCGAGCAGCAGGATGACGACGAGGCTCACGGACGCGATCGATCTAGTCGGGTGCTTCATCTCTCCCTCTCCTGCTGGCCGACCGACAACCGCCAGGGGCGATCTGGAAGGTCGACTGATGGTTGTACAATCCGGCCGCCTTCGCCATCCGAGGATTCGAGAATATTTCGATCATGCCTCGTAGAAGCTACGAATTGAACGGGCCCGCACCGACAGCGCCGATCCTGACCGACGCCACCGCCGCGATCGTGGATCGCATCCCCGCCAGGCTGCCGGAGATCGGCCGCCGGATGGTAGAGCGCTACCGAAGCGAGATCGCCGACTACGCGGCGCTCGACGAGGTGATCCTCTACAGCGACGTGGCGGGCATCTCGGTCGCGATGTTCGAGGCGTTGCTCGCCGAGCTGCGCTCGGGGCGCCCGACCGATGCCTCCACGCTCGACGTGTTTCGCCGGGGCGCCGCGCGTCGCGTGCACCAGAACATTCCGCTCGAGTCGCTGCTGCATGCCTATCGGCTGTGGTCGGAGTCCGTGTGGGAGGCGATCATGGCCGCGGTGCAGCCGGATCGACCCGAAGAGCTGCGGACCGCGTTGGAGATCGCCGGAATAGTGATCGGATACACGAACGCGATCTCCAGGATCGTCGCGCAGGCGTACCTCGATGAGGCTCAGGGGGTATGGAGTGACCGCGAGGTCGTGCGGCGCGACGTCCTGGAAGCGTTGATTGCCGGCAGGGGAGCCTCAGGCGAGGTGCGCCGCCAGGCCGCCTCCATCGACCTCGACCTGCAGGAAAGCTACGTCGTCGTCCTGGCGCGCAGGATCGTGCCGATCGGCGCGGACCTGGAGGATTCGTTGCCCGACCACGCAGGCCGGCGGCTGGCCGTGAAGCGCGCGCGCCGCCGGCTTCGTCCGACCTCGGGAGAGCTGGCCGTGGGGCTTCGTAATGACCAGATCGTGATGCTCTATCCCACCGAGGACTCCAACGAGGTGACCCGAATCCGAGAGCAGTCGGAGCTTCTTGCGGCCGAAGTTGGTGGGTCAGGACTCGTGCTGGCGGTGGGCGGTTGGCATTCCGGTCCGTCCGGGATCGCGTCGAGCTACGAAGAGGCGCGCGAGGCGCTTGAGATCGCTACCGAGAAGGGGACCCCCGGGGTGGTCGTGGCCTTCGAGGATGTGATTCTCGAGCATATCCTGCGTGCCAGCCCGAGTTCGGAGCGCCTCGCGGCAGACACGCTCGAGCCACTGCGAGCCTACGACGCGCGCCACAGGACCGATCTTGTCGAAACGCTGCGCGCCTACATGGATACCTCGTTCAACCTGACGCGCAGCGCATTCGTTCTGTCGGTCAACCCGAACACCGTGGTCTATCGCCTCAGGCGGATCGGCGAATTGACGGGCCGTGATCCGCGCAAGCCAGCCGACCTGCTGCTCCTCTGCGTGTGCCTCAAAGGGCTGCCCCTCAGGCGGCCCCCCGCCGGCGCCTGACTACGGCCAGTCCGGATGCGCGCGCAGCTCGGCGACGAAGTCCTCGACGGCTGACTCCAGGTCGTAGGCCGGCTGCCAGCCCCAGTCTTGGGCGGCCTCCGAGTCGTCGAGGCGATCCGGCCAGCCGTCGGCGATCGTCACGATCGCCGGGTCAGGCTGGAAGTCGATGTGGGCGTCAGGAACGACCTCCAACACGGCATCGCGCAGCACGCGCGCGTTCGGCGAGAAGCCGGTTACCCCATACACCCGGCGCCGCAGAGCTGAGCCATCCGCCTCGGCGATCTGGATCAGGGCGCTGACAGCGTCCTTCACGTAGAGGAGCGGCATGGTCGTCCCCTCGTTGGTCGGCACCGTGAACGGCCTGCCCCGCGCCGGCTCGGAGACGATGAGGCTCGAGTAAGCCGAGGCCCCGCCTGGACCGCGGCCCGGCCCGATGACGGAGGCGAGCCTGATCCCGCGGAAGTCGACTCCAAAACGGCGAAGGTAGTAGCTGCCCAGCAGCTCGCCGAAGGTTTTCGTTACGCCGTACATCGTCGTCGGACGTTGGAGCGAATTCTCGTCCACGACCGTCCCCACGTCGGGCCCGTAGGTGGCGATGGTTGAGGTGAACACGACCTGTGGAATCTCGAGCAGGACTGCGGCTTCCAGAACGTTGTAGGTTCCGGTGGCGTTGACCTGGTACGCGGCCTGGGGCCGCTCTTCCGCGAACGCGGACAGGATCCCGGCCGAGTGGAACACGATCTCGGGTTGCGCGGCCTTCAGGGCGTGGAATGTCTCCGACCAGGCGGCAATATCGCAGCGGACGATCCGGACTTCATCCATCCCGTCGAGGAGGGGTGAGCTACGGACGACATCGAGACAGGTCACCTTGTCCCCACGCGTCGCCAGCTTTCGCGCCAGGTGCGCTCCGACGAAGCCCGTACCGCCGGTGACGACCACGCGCATCGGTTCACTCCCTACGAGATCGATGGTGGGGTCCATGCCTGGGCGGCAGTCAGCGCGCCGTGTCGACCAATGACGCCCGTCGCCCGAGTGTGATGGTAGGACACGCGACGGCGGGGACCCATCCCACGAAACGAGAAACTCGATCGAGGCCGTTCGTAGGAACCGAGAACGGGTGCCGAAGCACTGCGAGCGTTCGCGCGGCGGGGGCCTTCTGATGGCCGACCGATCGGCGCACGGTACTGTGTCGGGTGCGCGCGAGGCTCGCATCCGGGAGGACATCGACGATGGCGAAGATCCACTACGAAGCGGACGGTGAGGTCTCGGCCGAGCGGTTCGTCACCGCGCTGACCGACTTCAACGAGCATCGGCCGGAGCTCTGGCCGAACCTGGACGCCAGGTTTTACCGCCTGATCGAGCGCGGTGACTCATGGGCCGAGGTGACCGAGGGGACCGATGTCCTTGGCGGCGTCTGGGCCCGCGAGCGCTACGACTGGTCAGAGCCCGGCAGGGTCACGCTGACGCTGCTCGAGTCGCCGGACTTCCGGCCGGGCACCCTGATCGACTACCACGTGAGCGAGCGTGCCGACGGCGGCTGTCACGTGGCGGTTGACTTCCAGCGCATCGCGGCGAGCCCGCGCGGCAGGGTGGTCGGCATCGTGGTCCAGCTCACCGGCGTCGGCCGGTTCGGCCGGGATCTGCACGAGACACTGGCTCGCCTCGCGCGTCTCGCTTACTGATCCTTGCCCTGGTTGACCATGGCCTGAGGCAGTCGGATGGCCCGTGGATCTGGACGACCCGCCACGACAGCGGCCAGAATCTCAACCCCATCGATCAGCCGCGGGCCCGGCCGCGAGACGTAGGCGGAGCCATCGATGGCCCAGATCTGACCGTCGCGCCATGCCTTGGTTCGACTGAGCAGCGCAGGTGGCTCGAAGGCCGACCACTCATCCAGCGTTCGCGGCAGGTCGAAGCCGCACAGGCCGAGCACCACCACGTCCGGATCGGCCGCCGCCAGCGCCTCCCAGCTTGACTCGCGCGAGCGCTCGCCGCTCACCCCCATGACCGGTTCGCCGCCGGCGCGCTCGATCTGCTCCGGCACCCAGTGGCCAGGCGCGAAGAGGGGATCGAGCCACTCGAGCAAGGCCACGTCCGGGCGGCGGGTGGGTGGTTCCACCGCGACCAGCCGTGCCCGCAAGGTCGCGGTGACCCGCTCGCCTCGCGCCTCGATACCGGCCAGCGTCGCGACTAGCTCGATGGTGGCCAGCATGTCGGCGAGGCTGTGCGGTTCCAGGGACACGACGAGTGGGACGCCTGCGCCCCCCGCTGCGCGCGCTGCCTGCAGCACGGTCGGGTACGAGACGGCGCACACCTGACATAGCTCCTGGGTCAGCACCAGGTCGGGTGCCAGCCGCACCAGCAGCGGCTCGTCCAGGGCGTACAGCCCGTGGCCGGCGACCAGCGCCGCACGAACCGCGGCATCGATCTCAGCCGAGCGGCGCGTCGCGGGCGGAATACGGTCGGCCGTCATACGCGGCAGCCCCGCCACCGCCTCCGGCGGGAAGTCGCACTCGTGGCTGACCGCCACCAGCCGCTCCGCTAGGCCCAGCGCACACACGATCTCGGTCGCCGACGGCAGCAGCGAGACGATGCGTCGCGCCGGCACAGCGAGCCGCCCCGGGCCGGAGGCGCGCGCCGGCCGGTGCTCGAAGTTGGGCGGTCGGCTCGGTGACGTCGTCTCCACGCCACGCAGCGTACCCCGAAGTGGCGTGTGAGTCCGGCCACCAGCCATCCACGGCCACAGGAGCCAAACCGAGGGACGACTTCGGCTTCGCGGCTACGCGAGCTCGAGCCTTCGAAGCTTCGCGGGGTCGCCGACGATATCAACCTCCCGGATCAGTCCCCCGGCGACCGTGAAGCCGACGACCGCCAGAACCTTGTCGGGCGGCCCGACGATCACGCCCGGCCCGCCGTTGATGACGGCCCGCCGGCCGAGCGGCGCGAACGCTCGTGCGCGGGTCCGGAGCACATCGGCCACCTGCGTCGCGCCAACGACGGGTGGCCGGGCCAGCGGGCCGCGCCCGCCGCCATCGGTCCGGAGCACGACGTCGGGATCCAGGAGCAGCAGCAAGGCATCGAAGTCGCCGGCCCGGGCGGCCGCAAGGAAGGCATCGACCACTCGCTGCTGGACGGCGAGGTCTGCGTCCGGCTCCGGTCTCGCGGCCCGGACGCGACGACGTGCTCGGCTGGCCAACTGGCGAGCGGCGGTCGGCGATCGATCGACGACCGCGGCGATTTCCGCGAACGGCACCGCGAACACGTCGTGCAGCACGAACGCCAGCCGCTCCGCCGGGGTGAGCGTCTCGAGCACGACCAGCAGCGCCAGCCCGACCACATCGGCGAGGACCGCCTCATCCTCCGGCGAGTCGTCGGCGACCACGACCGGCTCCGGCAGCCACGACCCCGCATAGTCCTCGCGCCGCGAACGGCGCGCCCGCAGCAAGTCGAGGCAGATACGGCCAACGACCGTCGTGAGCCATGGCCGAAGGCTATCGGCCTCGCGCGGCGGTCTCCGGTCGAGCCGCAGCCAGCATTCCTGCAGCGCGTCCTCGGCCTCGGTGACTGAACCGAGCATCCGGTAGGCGACCGAGCGCAGATACGGCCGGTGGCGCTCGAACTCGCGCGACAGCAGGGCGCGGGATTCCACTTGTCGGTCCACGGCCTCCTTCATCTGATCGGAGAACGTATCCGCCGACCGAAACGTGACCGCCGGCTGCATTACGGGTCACATCGGTGCCCCGAGTTTCGTTCCCCTAGCGCGATCGGCTTCGATCGCCGGCGCCGTCGGACGCCGGAGCACCACAGGGAGACAGCATCCATCATGTCCGATGCCCGCGCGCTTGGGACCCCCAGCGTCCCGTCGCTCATTCCTGTTCTCAACCCACTGGTCAGGTGGCTGCTTGGCGCCGGCCTGCCATTCGGCCCGAACGTGCTGCTCACCGTCCGCGGTCGCACGAGTGGCCTGCCCCGGACGTTCCCGGTCGCGATCATCGAGCTCGACGGCCGGCGGTACGTCCAGTCGCCGTTTGGGGAGGTCAACTGGGTGCGCAACCTGCGCTCGGCGGGGGAGGCTGTCGTGTCGAAGAACCGCCGTCGCGAGGAGGTCGAGGCGATCGTGGTGGCGCCGGAGACAGGCGGCCCGGTCCTGCGCGACGCGCTGGCTCCGTATGTCAATTCGAGGCTCCTTGCAGTCGTGCTTGGGAGGTTCTTCAACGTCCGAGCCGATTCGACCGACGAGGAGTACGTCGCCGAGGCGCGACGGCACCCGATGTTCGAGTTGCGCACGCGTAACGTAACTACACCGGGACCGACGAGCTGGAAGTAGTCGTCGGGATCGGAGAACGTGGCGATCCACGCCTCGGGTGCCTCACCCGGGTTGTACGGCTCTCGGGCGGCCGACGTTCACGCCTCGCTGCGGCGGCCATCCTGTCGACGATCACTTCGGTCGTTGCCTTCTCCGGGGTCACGCTGAGGTTCCTCGTGCCCCGGGCTCCGGTTTGCGGCGGCCGCGGGCGCGACGAGGTCGGACTGACGCCATGCGCGCGCCCGTCCTGGCGGAACGGTCGTTGTCGTGGCTGTCAAGGGATACCCTCAAGCATCCTGAAGCTGGAACGCCCTTTATAAGCACCCTTATGGCAGTGTGTCATGCCACCCACCGCGACTCAAACGTGCTCAATCGACCCAGGTTGGGACGCCTGAACGCCGGAATCTCGCGCATCCGGTATGCGGTACCACACAGCCCCTCTTTCGGCCCGACCCACGCTCAGAATCGCTCGAACGCCTGTTCTATAGGCTCTGAAGCACCCTTATAGGCACCTTATAGGTCGGGGCACCGCCCACGTGGCGCAGCGTTTCGTTGAGGCAATGGCTCCCACCGCTGAAGCGCAGCTGGCTGCTGCAGAGCGTAGAGAGCATCAAAGAGCAGGTTGGTAACGCCGAGCAGGGGCGCGTCTTTGAAGCGAAGCGCCAGGCCACGGATGAGCGAATCGAGCCCCGGCGCCTCCGGTGCGTCGTAGCGGTTGTCATCCAGGTCGGCTTCATGGACGATCTCAGCGATCTTCCACAAACCCGTGTCGCGCAAGCCGTAACGCCGGAGAACGCTTCGAAGCTGCAGTCTCCTTGGTGGTGGGAGAGCGGGACCCCACGCATGTCAAAGGGCGTCGCGTCTGCGGGGACTTTCGCCAGATCGTCGACGAAAAACGAACTCGGCCGCTGGGTCAATGAAACGCTGGATCAACCAGGCGCAGGCGGCTCGGTCAACGTGACACTCGCGCCTCGTAGCCCACTTCATGCCACCGCCTCCACCCGACCCAGCAGAGCCCGAAAGATGCGTTCCGCCTCGGCCCGCTCGGCCACCCTGAAGTAGTCCCGTGACATGATCTGTCGCAGCTCGCGACGAAGAGCGGAAACGCTGCGGCGCTGATCACTGCCTCGCTGCTGGACGGCCGCGCTCACGGCAGCGATGAAATTGCGGAACTCGCGCGCAGCCTCCCCCCTCATCTGGTCGACGAGCCGACGCTCATCGCCTACCGATGCCAAGCGCGCGATCCACACCTGCGCCATGCCGCCTGCCTCAAGCACCGCATCGGCAAGCCACTCGAGGTGCTCGCGGGTTCTACTGTCGAGAGGCAATGCCGCCACGCCGTCGCGAACCTGCGCCGCTCCGAGCCTCTTGAGCGCCCGCCAGTGCGCGATACGCGGAGTCGACGGTTCGCGCGGGAATCGATAGGTTAGCAACACCCATTCGCGTTGCGGCTCGCGCTGAACCTTGCCTTGGACTGCAACCATGGTTACAATTTACCGCATGTCCAGGACGCTCGTCTTCGTCTGTCAGCATGGGGCCGCCAAGAGCGTGATCGCTGCTGCATGGGCTCAAAGGTTGGCCACCGAAATGGGCCTCTCCGTGCGGGCCATGGCGCGGGCCACAGAACCTTCCGCGGAGTTGTTACCCGCTGCGGTCGATGGCCTGCGCCGCGAGGGCCTGGACGCCGCAGAACCGAAGCCCCGGGCTCTCAGTTCGGAGGAGGCGAGCGGCGCCGCACACGTGGATTCGGGCTTAGTCGTTCCGCACGCACGCCGTCAGGCGGAACCAGTGACCCCGAGCGATCGTTAGCTGAGCCGCGTCAGGCCACCAATTTCGCGAGCTTTGGGTAATCGAGAACGAGCCCATCTGCGTCGAACAGCAGCTCCGAGACGAAGCCGCGATCCATTGCGCGATACTCAACGTGATGGCAGCTATCTCCCTCATCGCCGAGACTCGTGTATCGCTGAGCCACGGCATGCACCGACAGATCCGGGACCGAGACCCATGCCATAAGGAAATCGACCGAACCCTCATTTCTTAGGAATTCATGCCGGAGCACTGGCATCGAATTTGTCAGTGGACAGAGCGCAAGGTCGCAATCCACGGCTCCAGCCAAGGACTTCGCATCACCACCTGGGCGCTGAAGATCGGCATCGCCACTGGCGGACGCGGTAACCGTCCAAGCTCCAACCTTTGATCGCCGCAAGTCGAGTGACCGACTCCAGCCATCGCCCTTTGTGGTGACCTGGAGCCGGCTGGTGACCCACCCGGGTGCTGTGTCGAGAGAGAACTCGAGCCGATAGGGCAATGGATGCCATCCGATCGCAACGCCATCAGCCGCCAACCGATCAACGTCCAGCTTCACGTCGACCAGTTCGACCCCGTACCCGTTCTCCTTCTTCCAGGCGACGACACGATGCCGTTGCGGTCTCATCAGTGATCCGACTCCGATCGATGGATCGATCGCCTGTCGCGGTCACCCACGCCGTACGCCATCCATTTCTTGCTCTCTCCACCAGGTCGCACCGCCGTCACTCGATGTCATCCCGGTCCAATGGAAGCGGTCGGGATGAATGTCACTGAAGGTCCACCGGACGAGCTCTCCCTGGTCATCCCCCCCTTCAAGCCGGATCTCGTCGCCATCTTTGCGAGCGATGAGTCGGATGAACGTGCCGGTGGTGGCGCCAATGAAGACAGCTCGCCAGGCCGAGAGCGCAGGGTCGTAGTACCGCACTGTGGTCCCGATCCCCCGCTCGCCGGGTTTGGTCGATCCTTCCGAATTCGGTGTGATGATCACGTCCTGGATGCCCCGACCATCAATGATGTAGCCGAATGACCACTCGCCAGGTCGATGAAATATCTGTTGGCCAGCCTCATTCCAGAGCCAGATGTCCATATCCCAGACGCCGACAAATTGACCGAAGAGCATCACCTCGTCGCGGACGTCCGGATGCGGGCCATCGGCCCTGAGCGCTCCGTACATCCACTCGTTTTGCGCCGACCCGTTCTGCGCCGTCTCAATCACCACGATCCTCCAGATAGCCCTATCCCGCATCCCCTGCACCCAACGCGTTTCGCCACGGCGAGTCGTGAGCGGTGTTTAACCTGCTAACATGAACGCAGGTTACGATGCCGCGGTGTCAAATGCAATGGCAAATTGGCGAACCAGGTTGGCTGCGCCGCACGCATGGACAGCGGCAGTAACACTAGGTCCGCCTATTTCGGGTTGACGAACAGGAGGATGAGCGTGGACGGTAGGGTGTGCTCGAAATTGCGCTGGTCGTGACAGACCCTGATTGCGAGGCCGCCTCGGGTTCTACCGGGACGTCCCTGGGATGCCAGGATCTGCGTGTTCAGCTCGCTTGGCGGCCGAGTGACCAGCCTCGACGGGGGCCGCGCGACGTCGAAACCAGCAGATCCACCCCACGCGGCGTACTTCGATGAGATTGAAGTGGCCCACGCGTTGCCGGTCACATACGCGTGGCGTTGCAGGTTCCCGACGCGGAAACAGCGACCAATCGCCTCGTTGCGGGCGGGGCGGTGCTAAATTGCGCGAGGGGTAGAGACGCCGTGGCGATCGCTGAACGCGCGATTGACTGGCGGTGCTGCTCTACGTCGCGATGTCGCCCTGCACCGGAGTCTGCTCCTCGGACTCGCCAGCGCGGTCGTGCTCGTGTCGGTCACGCGCCTTCTCGGTGCTGAGTGATGGCGACTCACGACGGTCAGGAACGGCGGCCCAAACACCCCGGTACCATTACGCCGTCGCGGCCTGGCGCTCGCGGAAACGACGGACCTTGGCGATCGACCCACACGACCGACCCTTGGGACCACCGGCGGTCATCCGACACCAGCGCTTGCCGGAATTGCGGGTGTGGTCATAGAACACCCAGCGGCAGTCTGGGCACTCCTTCAGGCGCTCCCAGCGCCCCGTGGCAATCGCATCGAGGGTGACCGCAACCATGTCGCCGGCGAGTCCGCCGCGATGCCGGTAGGTGATTCCACGCTGATGAATCTCGGGTGCGACACCCAGGCGCAGAACCCAGGCGTTCAGCCGGTCCACGCTGCCGGGCTCGGGTCTGAGCGCTAGGCGGAGGTCATCGCGCAGCAGGCGGAGTTCAGCTGCGATGTCTGACGGAATCTTGTGTGACAGCACGAAGTCGTCGAATCGTTCTGTGGGCGTCCGGATGTCATTCGGGATCAGCCAGCTGTTGAGGAGCTCGCGGACCTCCTCAAGCGCGCCAGGGGCCGCTTGGAGCCCGCCAATGCTAACCATTCACGCATGTTACCAGTTGCAAGAAGCCAGGATGGCCTGTAACCTCTCAGATCAGTAGAAGGTTACTCAGCCGATCGTGCGAACACATGGCGACAGGGTGCCTTTGTAGCTGGCCCAAAATCACACTTAGGGTGGCATGTGGCGCGTGCGATCCGTCAGCTGGCGACGAGCACGACGATCGTGCCGAGAGCCGGACATCTGGGCATGCTCGAGCAACCTAAGCGCTTCGCCGAGGTGATCAGCCGCCTCGTGACGTGAAGCAGACTATGGCAGGTATCCGTGAGACGGCGGGCGGAGTCCGGAGCCGGCGGGATGAGCTCAGTTGAGCGCTATCTCGCCGTGCAGCCGGTCAACTCGCGGCGCGCCGGTTCGATACGAACGAGGCGTGCCTATCAGTCGCCCCGATTGGGCCTCGCGGAATACATCGGGGAATTCGTGCGGTACGTCGCCGATGTGGTGGGATGTTCGAGAGGTCGCG
>Ga0136619_10000921_pt1 | contig 11334 bp, 9 predicted proteins | sample AntDrymUQ3532106_2_FD_104807 | JGI IMG/M metagenome (GOLD analysis project Ga0136619, IMG submission 104807) | Polar desert sand microbial communities from Dry Valleys, Antarctica - metaG UQ353 (21.06) | ecosystem: Environmental > Terrestrial > Soil > Desert | place: Antarctica: Dry Valley... | reverse complement strand
GTCGCCGTGAGGGCGAACGCCAGGGCCGTCCCCAGAACCCAGACGGCCACGCCCCTCATCCGGCCTGGCTCTCCTCGGCGGGGTCGAGGTCCGCTACCGGCACGTCGTAGATGTTGTAGAAATCCGCGAGCAGGCTATCGGCCCGAACCGCGTAGACCCGGTGGCCGGAGAGGATGCCGCGGGCGACGATGGCGATGTGCTCCCCGTCCGCGGACCAGGCGAGGTCGTCGGGCCCGGTCTTTATCTCCATGTTCTCGTTCGCCGTGGCGGCTTCGAGTACGCCGGTGGAGAGGTCGAGCACATAGAGTTCGGTGGGAGAGTTCGGGTTCCTGCGGCCTACGATCGCTAGTCGCTCGCCGTCCGGCGACACCTTGAGGCTGGACGCGACGAAGTCTTCGCCGACGCCGGCCACGGGCTTGGGGTCGCCGGGGTGCGATGGTAGCCGGTACAGGTCATAGGGTACGGCATCTCCGCTTTCGTCCGTCCGAGCCTCGCCGGCCACGTAGAAGATGCCGTGTTTTGTCCACTGGGGGGCGCCGAAGACCTCCTGTCCTTCCGCGAGATCGCTGAAACGTCGGGAAGTCCCTTTGGAGAGGTCGAAGACGTGGATCCCAAACGATCCGGAAGGCTCTTGCCGTACCGCCGCAACCACCTTGCTCCCGTCCGAGGATACCGAGAGACCGGAGATCCTGCCCTCCACGGTAAATGGATATGCTCGGGACAACTCGCCGTCGTCTGTTATCTTCACGAGGGCGCTCGTAGATGCCTCCATCTCCAGGGCCACGAGCAGTTTGCGGCCCGAGAGCGGGCTCATCGCCAGAACGCCGGTGGCGATCTCGTCCACGCCCAGGCCCTCCTCCGCTCCGGGGCTGGTGCGGTAGATCGCGCGCGGCGCTTCCTCTCCCTTCTGAGACGAGGGGTCTGCTCCCGAGAGGTCGGGCCCAAGTATGGTGAGGACGTTCCCCGATGAGACCCACTCGACCTCTTCTGCTCCGAAATCCCTGGTCGTCCGGCGCCGGAGTTCCCGAGAATCCGGCGGCTTGTCCACGACGTAGCCGTCCAGGGCGAACGCGAGCCTGTCCCCCGACGGCCTCCAGCGCGGGGAGCCTTTATCGCCGGGACCGAAGGTCAACGGCCGAACCCCCGGGCCCAGGCCCAGGTCGGCTCCTCCTCTTTCGGCCGGCTCCGCCGGTATGACGGTCTCCCCGGCGGTCCCACACCCCGCAAGAAGAAGGCCCGTCGCGGCCAGAGTCGCCAGAGCGGTTCTACATAGCATGGCTCTCGGAGCGGGTGAGGGGGAGTTTGGGGAGCGTGACGGTGAACGCGGAGCCGGCGCCGGCCTCGCTCTCCACGGACACGCTCCCCCCGTGCAACTCGACGATCTCCCTGGCGATTGCGAGCCCGAGGCCGCTGCCGCCGGATGCCCGGGAGCGGTCTTTGTCGACCCGGTAGAACCGCTCGAAGAGTTGATCCAGGTCCTCGGTGGGGATGCCGACACCGGTGTCCCGGATCGTCACGATGATAGACGAGGCATCCTCCTCGACGGAGATGTCCACCCGGTCGCCGGGGTCGGAGTATTTGATCGCGTTGTCCAGCAAATTGAGGAAGACCTGATAGAGCTTCGGGGCATCGCAGACGCACCGGTGCTCGACGCCATCATCGAAGTTGACCTCGATTCCGAACCTCTCGGCTTTCTGGCCCAGGGACTCTACGGAATTCAGGATCACGGTGCTCAGGTTCGCCGGCCCGACCTCCAGGGAGTAGCGCCAGGAGTCCATCTGGGCGAGGGTGAGTAGCTCCTCGATCATGCCCCGAATGCGCTGCAACTCCTGGTTCGCGAGCTCCAGCGCACGGTGCTCCAGCGGGTCCAGCCTCTCCCTGGCCCGCTCCAGCAGGCCGATAGCGCTCTGGATGGTCGTCAGGGGGGTCCGGAGCTCGTGCGAGAAGTCCGAGACGAAGGCCGTCTTGGCCCGCTCCAACGCGCGGTGCTCGGTTATGTCCCTGACTGCCAGGATGGCCCCGGATCTCGTTCCATTGCCTGTGCCGTTGCCCATCCTCGCTGCGTAGGCCCAGTAGGTCTTGTCTTCCGACTCGAACTCCCTCACGGCGACACCGGTCGTGGCGGCCTCTCTCAGGCACCACGACACTTCTTCGGGGACCCCGATCTCCTCCAGCCGGCGTCCGTAGTCGGTGGGGCGGATGCCCAACATACCCGCCGCCGCAGGGTTCACCATCGTCACGTGCCCGCCGGTATCGGCGGCGACGACCGCTTCGGGGGAGGCTTCCAGGACGGCCTCCAGACGGCTTTTCTGTTCCTGTATCTCCCCGACGTAGTGTTCGATCTCCTCGGCCATGTAGTTGAAGGATCGGGCCATCTCGCCCAACTCGTCGTTGCTCGTGACGGGCACCGTGGTCTTGTAGTCGCCGGACGCGACCCTGATGGCGGCATCGCGGGTCTCCGAGAGGGGGGCGGTGATCTGGCGCGTCAGCAACAGGCTTCCGAGCCCGGCCAGCAGCACGCTCGCCAGGATGGCGCCCAGTATCCCGTACCGGAGGTAGGCGAGCGTCTGATCCAGGCCCTCCTGCGGCGTCGTGTAGACCATGACGCCCCGTGTATGCCCGTCCACGTCTACGAGCGGGAACACCGCGAAGTACCGTGGACCTTTCCGCGGCACGAGCCTGCCCTGACCAGCCGGAGACCTGGTGGCGCGCTCCACGATTCCGTCGTCGAGGCCCAGCCACCTGTATGCTTGCCGGGGCTTCACGGTGTCTCCGAAGCCGTCTCTGGCCGCCAGGGGGTCGCCGTTCGGCCCCACGTAGAGCACGCCCAGCCCGGTCACGTCGGCCATCGACCGGACGAGCTCCCCGGCGTAGGTCTCGGGGGCTGGCAGAGTCTGGTCCTCCGGGTTGCGGAGCCCTTCGAGGAAATCGCCGGCCCCGACGTTGGCCGTCCGGGCGCGCCGGGCGAGGAGGTCGCTCTCGGTGTCCACCAGCCTGTCCTGGGCGAAATAGTAGAGAACCAGGCCAATCACCAGGCTGGTCACGGCCGAGATGCCGACGAGGGCTATGAAGATACGGGCCCTGAAGCTCGGTCTCGGAAAGCGTCCGGTTTTCCCCTGCATGTCTACCTCGCGCCTCCGCTGCTTCCCCGGATCTTCGTCCTCTCAGGAGGCGCGGGCGGCCCGGTAGCCCACGCTCGGAACGGTCTGGATGATCTTCGGCTTCGATGGATCCCGCTCGATCTTGCCGCGCAGCCGGCTGATATGTACGTCTATGTAGCGGCTGGCCAGGTAGTGCTGTCCCGTGGAGACGGCGTCTGAGATCTGCGTCCGGGTGAAAGCCTGGCCAGGACGCCGCATGAGCAGGGCGAGTATCTTGAACTCCGTGGGCGTGAGCTCCAGGGGCTCTCCACCCTTGCTGACGGTGTACCCTGTAGGGTCCAACTCCAGCGTCCCGAGCTTCACGATGCCGTCCCGGCTTCTGCCTTCCTGACGCCCGAACCTGCGCAGGATAGCCTTGATGCGGGCGAGCAACTCCTTGGTGTCGAAGGGCTTGGTTATGTAGTCGTCCGCCCCGAGCTCCAGCCCCACGACCTTGTCCACGGACTGGCTCTTGGCCGTCAGCATCACCACCGGAACGTCGCTCTGCTCCCGGATCTTCTGCAACACCTCGAACCCGCTAACGCGCGGCAGCATAACGTCCAGGACTACTAAGTCTAGCTTCTCCCGGCCCACAACCCGGAGCGCCTCCGTCCCGTCCTCCGCCGTAAGGACCTTGTACCCTTCAGACGCCAGCACGATGGACGTGACCTCCAGGAGCGCCGCATCGTCATCCACCAAAAGAATGTTCTCGTCCAAGCCCCGAAAATCCCTCCATGACCGCGCCGTCTCCAGAAACCCTATCCTACCTCATACGTGACCGTAATCGAATACCCTGCTTCTCTTATACCAGGCAGTATCGGACAAACAAGACTTGAAGGTCACGCGCTTAGATTTTATACTCTTTACGGTTTAGATATTTCCGAGCGTTCCAAGTAACCGGGAGGAAAAGTATGGGCAAGATCATCGGTATAGACCTCGGCACCACGAACAGTTGCGTGGCGGTGCTTGAGGGTGGAGATCCGGCGGTCATTACCAACTCCGAGGGCGAGCGTACGACGCCTTCGGTCGTGGCTTTCGACAAGAAGAGTGGTGAGCGGCTGGTCGGGCAGTTGGCCCGCCGGCAGGCCGTCACGAACCCGGACCGTACGATCTATTCGATCAAGCGCTTCATGGGCCAGCGTTACGACCAGGTCAAAGAAGAGGCCATGCGGGTTGGCTACGAGATCAAGTCTGGTTCCGGTGGGGATCTGCGGGTAGAGGTGTCGGACAGGGAGTATTCGCCGCCGGAGATCTCCGCGATGACCCTCCAGAAGCTGAAGCGGGACGCTGAGGATTATCTGGGCGAGGAGGTTACCGAGGCGGTCATCACCGCACCGGCCTACTTCGAAGACGCCCAGCGCCAGGCGACCAAGGACGCCGGCAGGATAGCCGGACTAAACGTCAAGAGGATCATCAACGAGCCAACGGCCGCGGCGCTCGCCTACGGGCTGGACAAGGAGAACGACCAGACCATCCTCGTCTTCGACCTGGGCGGCGGTACGTTTGACGTATCCATCCTGGAACTCGGTGAGGGAGTCTTCGAGGTCAAAGCGACGAGCGGCAACAACCACCTCGGCGGCGACGATTTCGACCAGAAGATAGTCGAGTGGATGGTGGCCGAGTTCAAGAAGTCCGAGGGCATAGACCTTGGCAAGGACAAGATGGCGACCCAGCGCCTCGTCGAGGCGGCCGAGAAGGCCAAGCGGGAGCTGTCATCGACGACGAGCACCTCCATCAACCTGCCCTTCATAACCGCCGACGCGAACGGCCCGAAGCACCTGGATCTGACGCTCTCGCGGGCGCAGTTCAACAACCTGACCGCGGACCTGGTCGAGGCCACGGCCGGGCCGATGCGCCAGGCCATGGGCGATGCGGGCTTGAAGGCCGGCGACATAGACCAGGTGATACTGGTCGGAGGTTCGATCCGCATTCCGGCGGTGCAGGAGAAGGTCAAGGAGCTGACCGGCAAGGAGCCGCACCGGGGCATCAACCCGGATGAGGTCGTCGCCATCGGCGCCGCCATCCAGGCCGGCGTGCTCGCGGGCGAGGTCAAGGACGTGCTCCTCCTCGACGTTACGCCCCTCAGCCTCGGCATCGAGACCAAGGGCGGGGTGATGACCAAGCTGATCGAACGCAACACCACCATACCTACGCGCAAGGGTGAGACTTTCACCACCGCCGACGACAATCAAGGTTCGGTGGAGATCAAGGTGTTCCAGGGCGAGCGCGAGATGGCTATGTACAACAAGCTCATCGGCAACTTCCAGCTCGTCGGCATCCCGCCAGCGCCGAGGGGTGTACCTCAGATCGAGGTTTCTTTCGATATCGACGCGAACGGCATAGTGAACGTGGGGGCGAAGGACCTGGGCACGGGCAAGGAGCAGCGGATCACGATCACCGCTTCCAGCGGCCTCTCGGATACGGACATCGAGCAGATGGTCCGCGACGCGGAGTCGCACGCGGAGGAGGACACCCGCCGCCGCGAGGAGGCCGACGTCCGCAACAACACGGACAACCTAATCTACACCGTGGAGCGTTCGCTGAAGGATGTGGACGGTAAGGTGGACCCGAACACCAAGCTCGATATAGAGCGGGCCATAAAGGAAGCCCGCGAGGCGCTTGCGGCCGAAGACATACAGGAGATCAAGGTCAAGCAAGAGGCCCTGATGACCGCCTCCCACGCGCTCTCCCAGCAACTTTACCAGCAGGCCCAGGAGGAGCAGGAGGGAGCCTCCACCGGCGGGGGGCCCGAGAGTCCGGACGACGACGTGGTCGAGGACGCCGAGATCATAGACGATGAGGACGATCAGGCAGAACGGAAGTAAGCAACAACCTGAAACCCGACCGGGCGGGGAGATCCCTTGTGGGTTCCCCGCCCGTCTACCCGCTCACCCACAGGAGGATGCGGAGTTTTGAGCAGCGAAGAGCAGCGCCGCCAACCCGAGCAGGAACCCGAAACCTCGAACACGGAAGACGGCGCCGGAACGAACGCCGAAGAGGATTCGGCGCTAATCGAAGAGCCGCAAGGCTCTGCTTCGGACCCGGCGTCCGTCGAGCCGCCGGATGAGGAGCCATCTCCGGCGGGAAGTGCCGCGGACGTGGAAGACCTGACGGAAGAGGAGCCCGGCGTCACCGAAGAAGAAGTGGCTGCCCTCGCCGCCGAGCTGGATGACGTCCGCCAGGAGCGCGACCGGTACCTGGATTCTCTGATGCGCCTGAAGGCCGAGTTCGATAACTCGCGCAAGCGCCAGGAGCGCGAGAGGGAGCGCGTATTGCTGTCGGCCTCCGAGAGGCTCGTCACGGAGTTGTTGCCGGTCCTGGATAACCTGGACCGGGCGCTGGAGGTCGAGGGCGACGTGCGCGAGGGCGTGCGGGCTACCCGTGACCAGTTCGTGGACGTGCTAGGCCGGGAAGGACTTTCACCCGTAGCCTCCGATGGCGAAGCCTTCGATCCCAACGTCCACGAAGCCGTAATGGGCCAACCTTCCGACGAGCACGAGGAGGGGACGATCCTCCAGACCTTCCAGCAGGGCTACGTACTCAATGGTAGGCCCATCCGCGCGGCGAAGGTTGTGGTTGCGAAACAGGTTTAGGTATGGAGACGAAGGATCTTTACAAAGTCCTGGGGGTTTCCAGGGGTGCCTCTCAGGATGAGATCCGGCGCTCCTACCGGAAGCTGGCGCGCGAGAACCACCCGGACGCCAACCCAGACGACCCAGGTGCGGAGAACCGCTTCAAAGAAGTGCAGCACGCCTACGAGGTATTGTCCAACCCGGAGAAAAAGCGGGAATACGATGAAGGTCCGAGACCCTTCTTCAACCCGCAGGGCGGAACGCAGGGGCAGTACCGGGGCTCCACCGGCGGCTTCACGGACGTCTCCGATCTCTTCGAGAGCTTCGGCAGTTTCGGGGACGTCTTCGGGAAGGCACCGCGCACCGCGGCTACGCCTGCCCGCGGCAGGGATATCAGGGTCAGTGTCAACCTGAAGTTCAAAGATGCCCTGGCTGGTGTGACTACGCGGATCGGGGTGCCTGCGGAGGAGGGATGCGGGCAGTGCCGGGGTAGCGGGGCCGCGCCCGGAACGGCGCCGAAGACGTGCCCGGAATGCGGTGGGCGGGGGACGAAGAGCCTGGACCAGGGTTTCTTCGCGCTCTCGGAGCCGTGCTCGCGGTGCGGGGGGAACGGCAGGATTATCGAGAAGCCGTGCGACCGGTGCGGGGGCGCCGGAAGGGTGCGGCGGAACCGTCAGATCACGGTGAAGATACCGGCCGGGGCGAAGGATGGGATGCGGATACGAGTCCCTGGCAGGGGGCACGCGGGGGAGAAGGACGGACCAGTAGGTGACCTGTACGTGGTCACGCGGGTCGAGGAACATCCTGTCTTCAAGCGGCACGGCGACGACTTCGTGGTCGGGGTGCCGGTCAGCTTCGTGGAGGCGGCGTTGGGGGCGGAGATCCAGGTTCCCCGTCCCGGTGGCGGATCGGTTAGGCTGCGGCTGCCCGCCGGTACGCAGGACGGCAAGCAGTTCAAGGTGCGCGGGGCCGGGGCTCCGAAGCCGCGAACCGAAGAGAGTGGGAACCTCATAGTGCGGGTCTCGCTCGTAGTGCCAAAGAAGCTCAAGAAGCGAGAGCGTGAGATCCTGGAGGCACTCGCCGAGGAGCGGGACGAAGACGTGCGCGCGGGCCTGTTCCGGGAGGTAAGGGTGGTGGGCGCGTGAACCTCAGAAAGCGTCCGGTGTTCATGATAGGCATCGCCGCCGAGCTCATCGGGGTGCATCCGCAGACGCTGCGAATGTACGAGCAGAAGGGTCTCCTCCGCCCGAGAAAGAGCATCAAGAACACCCGGCTCTATTGCCAGGAGGACGTGGACCTCGGGCTCCGCATCCAGGAGTTGACCCAGGAGTTGGGCATGAACCTCTCCGGGGCCAGAAGGGTGCTGGAAATGGAGCGCCGGCTCGCCAGGCTCGAAGTCGAGAACTCGCGCCTGCGCGAGGAGTTGGAACGGCAGCGGGAGGAGCATAGCCGGGCGGTGGAGGAGGTGCATCGCAGCTACAAGCGGGAGCTGGTGCCCGTTCCCCGCGGCGAGTTGGTGCGGAACACGCGGATCGTGCGGGGTGGTCGCAGCATGAGGAAAGACCTCTGATGGCGCAGAGCATGCACTGCTACCGGCATCCCAGGCGGGAGACGCGGGTCTCGTGCGCCACGTGCGGGCGTCCGATCTGCACGGAGTGCATGGTGCAGACGGATGTGGGGATCAAGTGCCCAGACGACGCCCGGCTGCCCCGTGGCGCCCTGGCGGGAGCGATGAAGCCCGCCCAGGTCGCCAGGACATTCATCACCGGAGCCGCCGTGGCGATTTTCGGCATCCCGGTCGCTTACGTTATCTTCCAGGTCGGTTTCGTCACCTTCATACTCTCGGCCCTGGCCGGCTACGGCGCCGGGATCTTCGTTCACCGCGCCGGCGGACGCAACGGTGGGCCGCTTGCAATGGCCGTCTCCGGTGTCGCAGTGGCAATAGCTTTCGCCCCGAAGCTGGTGCCACCGCTTATGGCCGGCGTCTTCCCGACCTTTGTGCTGCTCCCGGCGCTCGTGGCCGTCGGATTCGCCGTGTACAACAGCCGCTGACCTGTACCGTCGGCGCAGGTGTTTCGCATCGCAAACTCGCCTGCCGGGGCATGCAAGTGCTGGTGTGACCAATTGGGGCTATGGTAAATTAGTCTGCGCGTGGCGAGGTCACCGAGTTCCGCGAGGGCGTACACCGAAGGGTGGATCTTGTACCTGGGAAACCTTTCCCGAGAGGCCAGAGAAGTCATGGATACGGCGCACGAGGTCGTGCGCGGGGGACGCTCGAACCTGCTCGGCACGGAACACGTCCTCTTCGCTCTGCTGGCCCAGCAGGATGGCGCGGTGCGGAGGGTATTTCTGGAACTCGACCTGAACCTCGGCATGGCCGAGACCAAGGTCAAGGACGCCATCCGGCGTCTGGAGCTCTCGCGTCCGGTCTCGGCCGAAGATCGCGTCTACCCTACCCAGCGGACCAAGCAGGCGATGACCCTCGCGGTGGAGGAGGCCCAACGCCTCAACGAGGATATGGTGGGGCCGGAGCATCTCCTGCTCGGACTGCTCCGTCTAGGCGAGGGCGCGGCCTTCAGGGTGCTCAAAGCGGTGAACTTCACCGAGGATGACACGCGGCGGTTCCTGGAGCAGGCCGGCGGGGGGATGGGGGAGCTCTCGGCCAACCCTGACAGCATGCTCGCCAAGCACACCATCAACCTCACCGAACTCGCCCGCGACGGCAAGCTCGACGCGGTGGTCGGGCGTGAAGGCGAAATCCGGCGCCTCGTCCAGATTCTGGGTCGCCGCACCAAGAACACCCCGGTCCTGATCGGGGAACCCGGCGTCGGTAAGACCAGCATAGCCGAGGGGCTGGCCCAGAAGATCGTCGCCGGCCGGGTGCCGGAGTTCTTGAAAGACCGCCACATCCTGGCGCTGGACATGGGCTCGCTGATGGCCGGGGCCAAGTTCCGCGGGGACTTCGAGGAGCGCCTGCGGGCCACGCTGAACGAGGTGAAGAACTCCGACGGCCGTTTCATCCTGTTCATAGACGACCTGCACAACGTCGCCAGGATGGGTTCGGCGGGCGGTGGTATGGCGGGGGATATCCTCAAACCCGCGCTGGCGCGGGGCAACGTCCGCATCATCGGCGCTACCACCATAGACGAGTACCGCAAGCTCATAGAGCCTGACGCTGCGCTGGAGCGCCGCTTCCAGTGCATCTCCGTCGAGGAACCGTCCGAGGTGGACACAATCCGCATCCTGCGCGGACTCCGGGACCGCTACGAGGAGCACCACGGCGTCGAGATCACGGACGAAGCGCTCCAGGCCGCGTCCAGCCTCGCCCACCGCTACATCGCCGACCGCTTCCTGCCGGACAAGGCCGTAGATCTCCTGGACGAGGCGGCCAGCCAGGTACGCATAGACGCCACCATGCCGGACGAAGCTCCTTCACCGGATGGAGACTTCAACGGAAACTCAGACGGTAACCTGGATGGTAATGGTGCCATGCAGGATGGGCACGAAAAGGTCGATGGCCGGATAGTCCGGGGAGGCCGCCAGAAAGCTGCGGTGAATCGGGAAGAGATCGCACGCGTCGTCAGCGCGTGGACCGGCATACCCGTGACTAGGATGCTAAAGGACGAGGCCGAGCGGCTGCTCTCCATGGAGGAGGCGTTGCACCGGCGTGTGATCGGCCAGGTACCCGCGGTGGACGCCGTCTCGGAGGCCGTGAGGCGGGCGCGGGCGGGACTCGCCGCCCCGAACCGGCCTATAGGCAGCTTTATCTTTCTCGGCCCGACGGGGGTCGGAAAGACCGAGCTGGCCCGCGCTCTCGCCGAATACCTCTTCGATGACGAAGATGCCATGATCCGGCTGGACATGTCCGAGTACATGGAGGCCCACGCCGTCAGCCGGCTGGTCGGTTCTCCGCCCGGATACGTCGGCTACGACGAAGGCGGACAGCTAACGGAGGCCGTGCGGCGCCGTCCTTACTCGGTACTCTTGCTCGACGAGATCGAGAAAGCCCACCCTGACGTGTTCAACATGCTCCTCCAGATCCTTGAAGACGGACGTCTCACGGACAACAAGGGCCGGACGGCCTCCTTCGACAACGCCGTCATCATCATGACTTCCAATGTGGGGGCGGAACTCATACCCGGCTCCCGCGAGATGCTGGGTTCATACGAGAAGATCCACGGCCGCCTCGTGCAGAAGCTGCACGCCTTCTTCCGCCCCGAGTTCCTGAACCGGGTGGACGAGGTCATCGTCTTCCACGCACTGGGCGAGGAGGAGTTGATCCGGATCTCCGCCCTCCTGCTGGAGGGCGTCCGGCGCCTGGCAGCGAGCCAGGGTATCGCGCTGGACTTCTCGCTCGCGGTCAAGCGCAGGATCTCCCGGGAAGGCGAAGATTCCATCTTCGGTGCCCGTCCTCTGCGGCGTGCCATCCAGAAAAGGATAGAATCCCCCCTCAGCAAAGAAATAATCTCCAGCCGCTTCGGACACGGCGCGACCGTCCGTGTGGACGTTGGATCCCTCGGCCAGATAACCTTCGAGCGTACGGATCAAGCATCCAAACGCCCCGCAGCCTCCAGGAACCCCTGAAACACTGCTTTAACCTTTAACCATGCGGATTAACCTGT
>Ga0136619_10000919_pt1 | contig 11342 bp, 13 predicted proteins | sample AntDrymUQ3532106_2_FD_104807 | JGI IMG/M metagenome (GOLD analysis project Ga0136619, IMG submission 104807) | Polar desert sand microbial communities from Dry Valleys, Antarctica - metaG UQ353 (21.06) | ecosystem: Environmental > Terrestrial > Soil > Desert | place: Antarctica: Dry Valley... | reverse complement strand
TCGTTCATTCTGTCCTTGTTCAGGCTCACCCCGATGGTTCCATCCTGGCGCGTGATATCAAGCGCGCCGCCCACGTCGGCCGGCGAGAGGGGCCAGCGATTCCCCTGGACAGTTGTGAAACCTAGCTCCCCGGACATGGCTGTCCTGGCTTTTTCGGCGGCCTTTTCGGCTTCTGCCGTGGTGACTTCGGGTTTGATCACCTGTCCCGCCATGCGGACTTCGCCGCTCATGCCGTCAACGGCCTTCCCGACGTTCCGGGTCGTCCCGTCCACGTCCATCTTGTAGCCGGACTGTGCCCCGGACGTCTCGACGACGGAACCCTGGATCTCCATGCCGGCCTCCGTGGGAGCTGCGTTCACCTGCGCGGCGAGACGCTCGACCCTGGACCGGGCCACCCCCGGCTCATACCGGACCTCGGGTGAGATGGTGACGCCACCTGCCAGGGCCTTGCCCCGGTCGGCGAGCCGTTCCAGTACGTTGCCCTCGCGCCCGATGGAGTACGCCTCCTCGATGGTGGATTGCACCCGGAAGTTCACGCCCATTTGTTCCGACGTGAACGAGACCGGATCCCCCATCGGACCCTGGAACGAGATCTCCTCGAGGTCCCCGGCCACGCGGTCCTCGACGATACGCTGCGCCTCTTCCGGCGTTTTGCCCCCCAGAGAGACGGTGCCGACCTCGACGCCGCGGTAGACCCGGCCCGAATTCACCAGGTAGTCAGCCGCGACCAGCACGGCTACTACCGCGCAGGCGATGATGATCGGACCCGCAACGCGGCCCCGTCGGCGCTTGCCGAACGTCCCGCCATAACCCGTGTAAAGACCGTCGGAGTAGTTCCCGCCCTCATGACGGTTGCGTCTTCTCTTTCTCCGGTTTTTGAGACTCAAAAGCAGCCTACCTTCCGCGATCTCCGGGTGTTTGCTCAGATCCTCAAGGAGACTCCCTCCCCCCTGACGTACGCTCTCGCAACACCAACATCATGCTACTAGACGCCACGCCGATAAAGCCTAACATGGGCCATGTGCATACGCCACCAGGAAAACCGCCCGAACCAGCAAAAACCCACCAGTCATGGCCTCTGAAGCGCGCAGAGGCACAACCTGGAGGACCGGTTTCCGAGTTCTGCTAGAGTGTGCGCGGAGCGAGGGAGGGAGATACTTCATGGTAATGGGCGCGAAGAAACTCGATACGCGGGCCGTCCGCGAACGGTTCCCGGCGCTGCGCCGAAAGCAGGATGGGCGACAGGTCGTCTACCTCGATGGCCCTGGCGGCTCCCAGGTGGAGATCGGGGCTCTGGAATCCGTGTCCCGCTACATGAGGGAGGGCGGCGCCAACCTCCACGGCGCATTCGTGACCAGCCGCGAGACCGAGGAGATCCTGCACCGGGCCCGCCACTCAATGGCCGCCTTCCTCGGAGCGGAGACCGACGAAGTAGCCTTCGGGGCAAACATGACCACTCTCACCCTCGCCATATCCCGTGCGCTCGGGAGGACGTGGGACTCGGAGGACGAAATCGTGGTCACGGAGATGGACCATCGCGCCAACGTGGACCCCTGGCTCCTCGCCGCACGCGACGCCGGCGTGAAGGTACGCTGGCTCCCCGTGGACGCCGATACCCTGACTTTGGACCTTCACGACCTGGATAACATCATCAACGAGCGCACGAAGCTGGTGGCTGTGAACCTGGCGTCGAACGCCGTTGGCACGGTCACGGATGTTGCGAGGATCTCGGCCCGCGCCCGCGAAGTTGGCGCGCTGGTGGCGGTGGATGCGGTCCACGCCGCGCCGCACATCTCCGTTGACCGTGACGCTATCGGAGCTGACATCATCAGTTGTTCCGCGTACAAATTCTTCGGGCCGCACGTTGGGATCACGGCGATTCGCCGCGAGGTTTTCGAGGCACTGGATGTGTACAGTCTGGAGCCCGCCCCGAAACACATCCCGGACAAGCTGGAGACCGGCACCCAGAACCACGAAGCCCTCGCCGGGGTCGCGGAAGCCGTGGAGTTCGTCGCCTCTCTAGGCAATGGAGAGACCTTGCGCGAGAGGGTCGTGAGCGGGATGGATGCCATCGAAGCACATGAGGCGGGGCTGGCCGAACGGGTACGAGACCAGCTCGTTTCGATGCCGGAGGTGACGTTGCATGCCGCGCCGGAGGGAGTGCGCAAGACGCCGACCATTGCGTTCCGGGTGGCTGGTCGGACGCCGCTCGCGGTCTGCGAGCACATGGCGGAACGTGGGATCTTCATGGCCGGTGGGGATTTCTACGCGAGTACGCTATCGGAGAAGCTCGGCATCCGGGAGAGTGGCGGATGGGTCCGGGCCGGTCTCGCACCGTATACCACCGAGGAGGAAACCGAAGCCTTTCTCGAAGCATTGCGGGGGTTCATCGCGTGATCCCGGTCCACGTTCCGCGGATATAATCCCGTCCAAAGACATCCAAAGTACGAAGGGACGTTTCGCATGGCGGAGAGAGTGGAGATTACCTGGGACGTGGAGGCTGACCGCCGCATAAAGCGCAGCCCGTTCCTGATGCGCCGCTTCATCCGCAAGCGCATCGAGGATCGCGTGTCAGGCCGGGGGCGAACCCACGTCACCGAGGCCGACGTGGACGAGAGCGCGGGCATGTACCGCCAGTACCGCTTCAAGTAGCCGAAGGGCCCCGGAGGAAGTCGAAACGAGTGGGGTCGAGGTTCCGGGGCCCCGAAAAGACAGGAGTGAGGCCCGCGTGTTCGGGGGTGGAGCCTCACCACCGCCGATGTTACCGGCTCGTAGTCGCACGCGGGTTACGGGCGCGCAAACTCCGGGTTAAAAGTTCGTTAAACGTCAGATCTCTTCGGCTGCGCCGCGATCCAGGCCGAGCGCGCGGTCTAGCGACAGCCTGCCGGGTCCAGCGAGCAGTATAGCCAGGAACCCCGCGATGAGCGCCAGGTCGAGTTCCGCGCCGACGCCCCGCTCGGAGGGGAGAGGAAGCCGACGTTTACCTTCACCAGCAGGATCGCGACGGTGAGGTTGATCGTAAGTAGCAGGGCGGCGAGCCGCGAGAAGAGCCCGACGATGAGCAGCAAGCCGCCGAGGAGCTCGACGAAGACTACCACGTAGGCCATAAGCCCCGACAACGGAATGTTCATTTGCCCGAGCATCTGCCCGAAGGCCCCCGGGCCCGCGACGAGCTTCTGGAACCCGTGTGCGGCCATGATTATCCCGACTATCACCCGCACGACCAGCGGGGCGAAGCCCGCGAGCCGGTCCATCGGTGAAAGCGCCAGTGTTCTCATTTCGACCATTACCTCCTCTTGAGCCCACATTTACAGGTTTGTACGCACCACGTTTCCCGCCGGTTGACCGGTGCGTGGGCGGAAGGCTTCTCGCGGTCGTGGACGGATCGAACTACCGGGATCTCACGCTTTCTCTGGCGACCTGAAGGCCACGAAGGCCAGGGCTACGAGCAGAGAGTAGCCCGGAGGCCAACTCCAGCCGGGAGAGCACGGTTCTCGTCCCACGCACGACTTTGTCCAGCAAATCGTTCAAGGCTGTTCTCCTCTCGATCCTTCCAGATCGCCGGCTAACTGCCCGATCCCTTCACGGTTGGGGGCCGCGAAGCGTTTGAGGAGCAGCGAGAGCACCATCAAACTGATGAGCAGCACGGGGCTCTTGAGGACCTTCTTTACTCCACGCTGCCCGAAACCGTTCCAGAAAACTCATCTCAGCCTTCTCTGTCCTTTCCGCCTGCAATGGACATCACATTGCGCCATCTGGCGCGAAAGATCCGCGAACTGTCGCGCAAACCATGCAAAGCTTCATCGTCCCATTCCACGTTGTATCCTTTTCTGGACTGGGCTTTGCGAGGAGGCAAGAGGTCATGGCACAGGAACTACACTCCCCGCGCGTGACGCATCTCTCGTGGGGACGGCTGGAGATAGAAGGCGAAGACAGGGCCTTCAAGGACGCCAAACTCTTTCCGGGCGGCGCGAGGGACTGGGACTGGAACGAGACCGGCACCCGCCACGAGCCTGGCATCCAGCTCGCGGACGTCGAGGAGTTGTTGGCGCATGGGGCCACCGTGGTGGTGCTGTCGAAAGGTTTCCACGAGCAGCTTCGGGTGATGGAGGAGACGTTGCGAACGCTCCAAAATAGAGGAATCACTTTACACGTAATGGATACGGAGGAGGCCGTCCGACTCTACAACGAGATCGGGGAGACAGAAAAGGTCGGGGCACTCATGCACTCGACCTGTTGAGATGGGTCTTAGAAGGAATTACCGGGGCAAAAATGCGGGCCGGTGAAGCCGCCCGTTCGAGTGGCGATCATCGGCCCGGTTCGCGGGGCTGGCCCGCGAACGGCTGTTGACTTGCTAGTCCATTGGACCCTTTCCTCCTACCCGAGGTACAACAACCAGACGTATGTTACCATCTCCGGCCCGTATCGTGCTACATCCGTCACTACAACTTTCGGGCCATTTCGTAGAGATTGTTTTGTCCGGTTGCGCCGGAGGCGGTCGGGCAGCTATTGTCTTAAGATGAACGCTTCGAAACGAGGGCGGACGAGCATGGGAGGCAAGGGATGAGCGAACAGCAGCAGCGCAGCCCGCTTTTGAGCGAGCGTGGCAGGACCAGGATCTCGGACACCGTCGTGACCCAGATAGCTGGCATGGCCGCCGGGGAGGTTCCCGGCGTTCACATGGGCGGCAGCGTCTCCCGGGCTACCGGAGGGGTCATGGACCGGGTAACGGGCTCCTCGGGCCAGAAGCGTGGCATCTCCGTCGAGGTCGGACAGACAGAGGTGGCGATGGACCTGACGATGGGCATGGACTACGGTCGGAACATCCGGGAGACCGCTGGCGAGGCGCGGCGCAGGATCGTTGACCAGGTCGAGTCCATGACCGGGCTCGCCGTCACGGAACTGAACGTGGTAATCGGCGACATCGTCTTTCCCGGCGAGGAAGGGGATGAGACCCAGAAGCGTTCCCGCTCCGGGGAGTAACGCAAGAACTCGCAAGACGGAATAAAGAAAAAGAAAGAAAAAGGCCGGGGCTTGTGGCCCCGGCCCATGATGCGACCCTCGAAAAGGGGGCTTCGTTACGAAGCGGTCCGGATCTTACGTTCCATCCGCTCCACGAGAGTATCGCGGTTCTTGTTGCGCTTCTCGTACTCGCGGACCTGCTTGATCTCCTCGCTGGAAAGGCCATCTATCCTCTTCGAGATCTCGTCAACGGTCAACTTGTCGTAGTCCGTGGTCTTCAGGGCGGTGTGGACAACAGCCCGAAGCTCTACCTCGCGGGTTACCCGCTCCGCCTGCTGAATGGCCTGCTGGCCCTGCTCCGTGGCCTCTTCGGCGAGCCGCAACCCTTCCCGAGTTGCCTGACGAGTAGCCTCCATGCCCTGCCGCGTGGCCTGCTCAGCGACCCTCAAACCTTCCCGAACGTAGGTGAAGGGCGAGAAGAAGGTCCAATAAACGCTGGTCCAACCTTCGATCAGCTTGCGGAAACCTTCCTGCTGCTTCTGGGTGCTCTCGGCGAATACCTCAACCGTGCGCCGGTTGTGCTCGGCCTGTTGCCGCATAATCCCGATGCCGTCGCTCATCCAGTTCTGGGCGAAACCCGCGCTGCGCTGCTGGGTTTGCAGCAGCCTCAGGCCGCTGGTCCACCACTGCTGAGCCGCCCGAGCATTGCTCTCCTGGAACTTCAGGAACTCCAGCCCGCCCTGAGCAAACTCGACGTTGCGCCGCTGAAGCGCCGCGAAGTTGTCCGTAAGAGCCTCGTAGCGATCCCGCTGCGCCTCCGCCATCTCCTTGACACCGTGCCTCGTCCCGTTCGTGATGCTGGTGCTCATCATTGCCAATACCTCCCAAGTCGCTTGTACATCTATATGCCAAACGCACTTACCATTTATGTCAAGCTCCCAAACATCCGGCCTGGGATTTTGGTGAACGACTTCACGGCTCGCTGGAATGGATAGCGGGATGACTTGGGGGTGAGATCCTATTCTCGTGGGCGTCCACGATGTTGTCGTCGACCGCGCTGCTACAGGCGGCCCGCGGCGATGATGCGGCTGAGGAAGCGGCGGGTGCGAGGGTTTTCGGGGGAGGTGAAGATCCTCTCCGGCGGACCTTCCTCCAGAATGCGTCCCTCTTCGAGGAAGCACACGCGGTCGGCGATGTCGCGGGCGAAGCCCATCTCGTGCGTGGCTATGAGCATGGTCATCCCCTCTCCCGCAAGTTCCCGGATAACGCTCAATACCTCTGCTACCAACTCCGGGTCGAGGGCGCTGGTCACCTCATCGAGCAGCATGAGATGCGGACGCATCGCAAGCGCCCGCACGATGGCGACGCGCTGTTGCTGGCCGCCGGAGAGCCGGTCAGGGTACTCGTTCCGCCTATCCGAGAGGCCGAAGCGTTCCAGGAGCGAGAGTGCCTGTTCCTCGGCGTCCGCCCGACCCATGCCAAGAACCTCGCGTGGGGCCAGCGTAATATTGCGTAGCACGGTCATGTGCGGGAAGAGGTTGAACGCCTGATAGACGATGCCGATGCGCTGGCGGATGTGGTTCGCGTTCACGCCTCGCGCCGTGATCTCCGCTCCCTCAACGACCACGCGCCCGGCGTCGAGCGGTTCGATCAAATTCACGCACCGGAGCAGGGTGGACTTGCCCGAGCCGGAGGCCCCGATCAGACACACCACCTCATGCGGCGCGACCGATAGGTCTATGCCCTTCAGCACCTCGTTCTCCCCGAAGGATTTGCGGACGCCTTCGAGGACGAGCGCTGCCTCAGCGTGCTTCGTAGGCTCCTCCCACGAGCTCGAGTCCGTCGGTCTGGTTTCGGGCGAGCTTGGCACGGACGTTCTCGAAGCGCTTTACCGTTAATTCTGGATAGAAGCGTTCGCCGCACCGGAGGCACACCATTGCCTCGACCGTGATCGTCGCCATGTTGGGACCGCCTCGGAGAAGCTTTTCGACTCTCTTCTCCGCCAACTCGCCTCCGCAGACCGGACAGACCTCGAACGCTTCCTTGAATGCCTTCTCCAACGCCACCTGCGGTTACCTCCTCGTCTTCCAGTCCTCAGCCCACAGTCTCGAATCCGGATGGTAAACCGTGATCAGGACCACGAACCCCGTTTGCTCGTTGTACCCCCAGACACTATGCACAGGGTCGCCACCGAAGGTGTCCCCGTATATCAGGCAACTGGGGTATGGTCTATCGGTCGGATATTCCTCTATTATCTCACCGTGGTTCGCGGAGAAGTAGATTTCGTCGAAGGACAACTCGTCGTTTTGCGCCTCTTCGTCCGCGTGGTTGGAAATCAGGACCTTGCCGTCTCCTATTGCCTGGATGAGGTCTTCGATCTTTATCACGCGAGTGTCCCGGCTTCGCGGCGGCGTTTGTCGCGGGCGATGAGGCGGTCGGTGAAGCGGGCGAGCGGGATGGTGATGAGGACGAAGAGGAGGGCGGCGACCACGTAGCTCGCGTAGTTGAACTGGGAGGCGCCGTATATCTGGGCCGCCCGCGCCGCCTCGATGGAGCCGAGCACCGAGACGAGCGCGGTGTCTTTCTGCAACCCGATGAAGTCGTTGAGGAGAGGTGGGATCACGCGCCGAATGGCTTGCGGCAGCACCACGAACCGCATGGATTGCCAGCGCGAGAGACCGAGCGAACGAGCGGCGGCGTTCTGGCTCTCGTGGATGGACTCGATGCCGGCCCGGTACACCTCGGCGACGTAGGCCGAGTACACAAGCACCAGCGCGATGATGCCGTATGTCACGTCCGAGAGGTACGAGAAGAAGGTGAGCCCCAGGCCCGGCACGCCGAAGCCGATCATGTAAAGCACCAGGATCAAAGGCACCCCCCGGAACAGATCCGTGTAAGCTACCGCGACCATCCTGAGAGGGAAAAAGGCGGGACCCGGAATCTGCCGCACCACGGCTATGACGAGCGCGAGGACGAGGATCAAGACCTCCGAGATCGCAAAGATGTACACGTTGAGCAAGAACGCCGATAGCACCGAAGGCTCGCTTTGCGTCCCCACCAGCGAGCGCCACAGGTGGAACGGACTGAAGAACCGCTCCGCGACCAGCCCACTCCCCGGCGCGAGCGCGATGAACACTGCGATGGCCGCGAAAAACAGCACCGTGCTCGCGGTGGAGATGAGCACCCCACGCCCGCCGAGTATCCGGGATCCACGCTCCGGTGACGGTTCGGGCGTGGCGGGGGGTCCGGTTCCTCCCAGGGTCACGCCGGAAACTCTCCCCGGTTTATGGAGAAGCTATGCAACCCGTTTGACGCATTCGAGCGGGACCCATCCGAATCGCCCGCGCGAGTCCCTCGCCCAGGCCCAGCCACTCTCTTCGTGGTGGACGGTGGGATCCTCCCCAGCCTCCACCGAGAGTTCCGCCGCGTCGTAGTCCCTGAGCGCCGTGCCGCGCTCTCCATCGCCCTCGAAGTAGACGCAGGGCATCCACCCACCCTTGCCGGAAGGCCCGATGCACCACGCCCAAGCAGCGTTATCCTTGTCCACCTTCAGCGGGTCGGGATACGTGGCCCGGTGACCGGAGATGACCCGGTACGGTTCTCCGTCCATCCTATTCTTCGAGGGCCGGGACGCTGAGGTATTGTTGAAGATGCTTCTGCTGAAGTTCTTTCAGGGTTCCATCGCTTTTCATCTCGCCGAGTACCTGGTTGACGCAACCGGTGAGCGGGTTGCCTTCCTCGAAGAGCATCCCGAACTGCTCGTTGCGGGGGTACTGGCCGATCACCTCGGAGCCGTCTATCTCGATGTCTCGCAGGTACACCGTGGTCACGAGGTCGGTGACGAAGGCGTCTATTTGGCCGCTCTCCAGCGCGCTCTTGGCGTCGTTGGTGGTGTCGTAGACTTTCGTTTGCTGCTCGGGCTTTATCTCCTCGTTGATGAAATCCAGGTCCGTCGTGCCGACCTGCGCCCCGATAGTAATGTCTTTTAAATCCGAGATGGATTGCGCGTCCGCGGCGGGGGAGTCCTCCATTACCAGGACGCCCTGAGCGTTATCGAAGTAGCCGTCGGAAAAGTCCACGGCCTGTTCGCGTTGTTTTGTGATGGTGATCTGGTTTATGTCGAAGTCGTAGTCTTTCGCGCCCGGCGCGTACGAACGATTGAACGGCTCGACCACCCACGTCACGGGGAGGTCCATGCGGCGTCCGATCTCACTTGCTATATCGCCTTCGTAGCCCGAGTAGTCCTCCGGGTCTCCCTTGAACCACGGCGGATACGCTGGTCTGTCCGTGGCGACCGTGAGCGCATCCTCCTCGAAGAGCGACGGATTTTGCAGGCTGCACGAGTCCTCGCCGGAATTCCCTTGATCCGGATTCCCCGCCCCGCCTCCGGCGCATCCGGTCAACAGCAAAATCGCGGCCACAAGCCCGGCCAGCATCGCTCGATTCGTCACGCGCTCGACTCCGATCCTCGCCCGGCCTTCCCCATGGGAAAGCCCCAAATCCTCAAGTCCCGGGTCAAGTATAAGGACCGCCACAAAGCGTTTCAATCACGGGCTCTCTTGTACGATTGGAACTCCGGCCCCAGGGATGCGGAGTAGACTTTTCGGAGCGCCCGGTCTCCGCCGGTTTGTGGCGCGAGGAAGTTCGGCTGGGCTTGATCCAATATGATGAACGGGACGGGTTGGGTCTGGATCACGCGGTCCTCGTACAGTGTGATCTCGGCGAAGATCCCGGTAGAAGTCTCCTCAGACCACGACTGATCCAGCAGAAAATTGCCCACCCCATAGAAAATGGGCTTGCCCCGGTAAACCTCGATGCCTTTCGGCCAGTGGGCGTGGCCCCCGATCACCAAATCCGCGCCCGCATCCACCGCCGCTCGCGCGAAATCCACCTGCCCCGGCTCGGGCGTGGCGATGTACTCCTTGCCCCAGTGCGGCATCACCGCCACGAGGTCCACGCGCCGCGCTAAACGTTTCACGTCCTCCCTCATGACTCTTTCCAGCAGAGGAACCGTGCCGGGGACAGTCTCAGTTGCCCATGACCATTCGTAGGAAGGCACGCCATGGTACGAGAGGGCGCCCACCTTCGTCTCCCCGAGGGAGAAGATCATGGGTTCCCGCGCCTCGTCCAGACCCATCCCCGCCCCCGCGTGCGAGATGCCGGCGTCATCCAGATGCCCCAGCGTCTCATCCAGGCCGGAGACCCCCGCATCCAGAACGTGGTTGTTGCCCAAAGTAACGCCGTCTATCCCAGCCTGACGGAGTATGGGCATCAAGCGCAAATCGCCGGTGAAGGTCGTCGCATTGGGATGGTAGACGGCGTTCCTTATGACCGGGTTCTCGAAGTTCGCCAGCGTGAGATCCGCGCCACGCAAGTATTCTCGGACCTCACCGGTTTCTCCCAGACGCTCGGCGGTGAACTGGTGGACGGTCCCTGTCTCCGAGTAGTAGCTTGGCTCCGCCTCGCGGCTCGTGATCTCCGCGTATCCCCCATCGAGCGGGAAGTCCAGCCCCAGATCCTGCTGAATGACCGTGTAGTTCTGCCCGCGGTCCAGCACAATGTCCCCGGCCACGACCACGCGCCGCAGTTCCTCGCCATCGGGGAACGTCGCGCCGTCCGGAGCCAGAGGATAACCTTCGTGGGACGCCGCGCCCGGCTCCAGGAGAGATTCGCCGCCTACCGCGAGGACTTTGACGCGGGGACCGGCCTCGTCCCAGGGCACGAGGCCCAACGCGCCGGGCGTCCGGCTCACACGGTCAACGACCGCTTCCGAAGAGTCGAGGCCATCGAGATCTGAGCGTCCGAGTAGCTTCTCAGCCATCTCACCGTACGCGCTTGGAACGGTGAGATCCCTTTCCCCGGACAGCTCTTCCATGCTCACGGTCTCCCGCGTCGAGGCGAGATGGGTGACGGGCACGACGGCCGCGCGAGACTCAGGAGGTTTCCGGTCAGCTTCGCCATTGGCTTCGGAACTCGTTTCGGTAGTCGTCTCCGGTTTCGCTTCGGGTTTGCTGACGCTGGCCCCGGTCTCGTTCGAGGATGCCTGCTCCTCTGGCGGATCGGCGGAGCAAGAAACTATCAACATAGCCAGACAAACGAGCATGGCGACCTTCATTGCTACCACTCGGTCGTGAAATCTACCCCTTGAGTGCATCTCGTCAACTCTACCAGGAGCCGGGGATGTCGCGCACGGCATAGGTGACCGGACGCTACGGCGCGTTCTCACCATCTTTCGGGTGGAAGCGGGGCATGTTGAGGCTGAGACGGATGACGGCGAGGCGCAGCCCGAAGACGGTTCCCACGGACAGGACGGCGACGAGTGGGCCGGACGCCCCGATCTCTCTCAGCAGCACGTAGATGGCGGCGGTGGCGTAGATTTC
>Ga0136619_10000917_pt1 | contig 11349 bp, 13 predicted proteins | sample AntDrymUQ3532106_2_FD_104807 | JGI IMG/M metagenome (GOLD analysis project Ga0136619, IMG submission 104807) | Polar desert sand microbial communities from Dry Valleys, Antarctica - metaG UQ353 (21.06) | ecosystem: Environmental > Terrestrial > Soil > Desert | place: Antarctica: Dry Valley... | reverse complement strand
CTTCTTCGAGGACGCGGAGAAGGCTCGCGGCCTCTTCGCCCGGCTCGTCGTCGGCGACGCTGACGGCGTCGCCATCATCCCGGCCGTCAGCTACGGGATGGCCGTCGTCGCCGCCAACATTCCCGTGCGGGCAGGCGAGAGCATCCTGATCCTTGAGGGCCAGTTTCCCTCCAACGTCCACACGTGGCGCGAGCTGGCGAAGCGGAAGGAAGCCAACGTCGTCACCGTCCCCCGGCCCGCGGACTTTGACTGGACCACCGCCATCCTGGAGCACCTGGACGAGAGTGTGGCCATCGCCGCCGTGCCAAACTGCCACTGGACGGACGGTTCTCTGGTGGACCTCGGGCGCGTCGGGGAGCGGGCCCGAGAAGTCGGGGCGGCGCTGGTGGTGGACGGCATCCAGTCGATAGGCGCGCAGCCGTTCGACGTGGCTGAGGTACGGCCGGACTTCCTGGTGGCATCCACGTACAAGTGGCTGCTCGGCCCGTACTCGCTGGGGTTCATGTGGGTGGACGAGCGTTGGCGGGAGGGAATGCCGCTGGAGCACAACTGGATCACACGCTCCGGCAGCGAGGACTTCTCGCGGCTCGTGGACTACCGCGACGACTTCGCACCCGGCGCCCGCCGCTACGACGTTGGCGAGCGAAGCAACTTCGTCCTCCTCCCGATGGCGATAGCAGCACTGCGGCAAATTCTGGATTGGGGCGTCGAGAACGTCTCAGAGACCACGGGAAGGCTCACGGACCTCATCGAGAAGGAAGCGAAGCAACGCGGCATCGAGGCCATCCCAGCGGAGCGGCGGGTGCGGCACATGATCGGGCTGCGTCTCGGTCCCGACGCGCCAGACGACCTCGCCGCCCGGCTGGCACAGCGCAACGTCTTCGTCAGCGTGCGCGGTGATAGCGTGCGCGTCTCGCCCCACGTGTATAACAACGAATCGGACATCGAGAAGCTCTTCGCGGCGCTGTAAAGCGTGCTCCGCTAGCGATCCGAATATTCACGCCGGTGAGTTCCGAGCAGGCCCGAAACACGGAAGAAAATTCCTGGCGCGTCCCCCTGCCACGCCGTGCTACAACGCACCACCGAAGGAAGATGGAAGCAGCGTGACCCAGCACTCGCTGGCTTCGATCTCGACGCTCAGGAAGCTAACTTTGCACGACCCTCCCCGCAAAGGCTTGACGACCACGGGTGATACATCTCTCCGATGGTCAATGGAGGCCGTTCGCACATCCGCGAATAGCAGGTGCGCTGCAGGCACTTTGCGCCATTGGAATTGGACCAGCACCGATACGGCCTGCCGACCTTCGATCACGGCGTGCAGATTCGGGCCGGCGAAGTCGTTGGTGTCGAGCCGTGGATGACGCACGGCTCCATCGTTGATCCGCCCTGTGCATCGTCCACCAATGACCACTGAGCAGCCTCGGTGACATGGATCATGGTCCGTTCTTTCCCGGTTTCAGGTCCGGTGCACACTCGGGGTCGCCAGCGTCCCGGAAATCAACTCTCAAGATCGAGTAGACCTTGTAGTCCCAGTACCTGCCCTTGCGGAACACGTTGTCCCTGAGCGTGCCCTCGTAGCTCATGCCAGCCTTCTGCATCACGCGCTCCGAAGCGGTGTTCTCGGCGACGCAGCGGGCCTCTATCCGGTTGAGCGTGAGATGCTCGAACCCGAAGGCGATGGCCGCCCGCACGGCCTCGGTGGTCAGACCCTTGCCCCAATGTTCTCGTCCAATGGCGTAGCCAAGCGAGGCACAAGCGTACTCGGGCTCCCAGAAATCTTGCATAAACCCGCACATGCCGATGAACCTACCGCTCTCCCTGAGCTCCAGGCCCCAGTTCGCGGGCTCGCCCCGCTCGTAGTTCGAGATCACAGAACCCAGGAATCTCCTGGCTTCTTCGATGGAGTCGTAGGGTTCCCAGGTCGTGTACCGGGCGATCTCGGGGTCGGATGTGTTTACGAGAAGATCCGGCGCGTCGTCGAGAGTAACTTTGCGGAGAAGCAACCTTTCGGTCTCTATCCGCGGCAGTTCTCCGAAGGATCCCTCGCTCCGCAAAACCCTATTCCTCGGCGCTCACCCGCTCGATGCTGGACCAGGGCAGGAAATCGTAGCCGTGCGGGTCGCCGCTCGGGTCCCGCACGTCCAGTAGCAGGCCGTTATCGTCCCGGTCGCAGACGTAACCCGCCAGATCCGTGCCCGTGCGGGCCGAGACCGACACGAACTGTCCCCGGTATAGGAAACCGGACACCTGCGGCGCTCCTTCCCGTAATCCGTTTCCCGCGTTCTCACCTTCCAAAGCGTGCCTCCTCCACTCTAGTTCCGATCTACGAGACCAGCTTACAACACCGTCCGCTGCTACCGGGCCGGAGGCAGATGCGACAAGAGCTCCAGGACTTCTCGCCAGTCGGAGAAGCCATGGACTTTCGGGTTCTCTGCGACTACCTTGCGGTTCCACGGTTGGATCACGGTCGCAGCCCACAATCCCGCCCCGGCGACTCGCTCCAGCGTATCGGGGCGGTCGTCGATCATGCCGAAGGCGCCGAGATCCCGGAGGATAGAGAGTTTGTCCCCGATCGTGACGGTGAGGCCCACGTTCTCTCCGAAGTTTTCCTTCAGCCAGGGTTTCAGATACGGCGTCATGGCATCGGGGTTCCAGTAGTGGGTGACGAAGTGGACCCTGATGCCGCGCTCGTCTTGCAGGCGGCGGATCACCTCAGGCGCATGGGGATACGGCTCGCGCCCGGCGACGCGCTCCGGGGAGAGTGCGCGGTCGAAAATCTCGGTCGTGATCTGTTCGCCATACGTTTCGAGCACATGAGTCCAGGTGGTGACCGTCTCCACGTCCAGCATCTCCCCTGTCACCTCAAACACCGCCTCGCGGACACGGACGCCCGTGTCCCAGACGGTCGAGTCCACGTCACAGGCTAACGTCGTCTGGTTACCCGACACCTGAGTACCGCACGAAGGTAGGGTGACTCAGAATCTCCCTGATCCTGCTCTGCCTTCTTTTCCCCATCAAAGGAAAGACAGTGACCATTAGATCTACAACTGCTTCAGTGTTTTGGAGGGACCATGAATAGATTTGCTTGCCTCCCTTCGTCTTACGGGTCGGCTCGCAGACGCCCCCAGCCGGTACCAGTTCGTGGAGCTGATTATTATGTCCCCGTCCGTGGAGACCACTCGAACGGCAGGAGTGTAGGAGAAACCATTCTTCCTCTTGCCTTTCTTCATGGTGAAGCAACCTTCACCTTCAAGCAGCCCTGCAACCCATCCCAACTCCAACTCTGAGAGGCGATGAAAACTGTAAGTGGGGCTACCAGAAATCGTCCTACCCAAGACGGCATGCCCTTTCCGGAATCTCAACGGCCTGCCTTTAACCCACCCTTTAGACTTGTCGGTCTTGCGGGATACGGTCGTTCTCGCGCCGCATCCGCACTCACAGAGCCCGTAGTCTTCATCGAAGACGCCCGTATTCGGCTCTCTCATTGGACCAGTTCCTGTATCGGGATCGCCTCGGTGAGCCCGGACTCGGGGTCAACCACAGCGTACACCGCGCCGGCCTGCCTGGCGACGAGGGCGTGCCTCCTGAGCCCGTCCCGGTCATCTATCGTGCCGAGGAGGTCGGGGAGGTCGAGATGTGAGGCCCGATCCCTGAAAGCGCACGCCTTTTCGGTCGAAGTGAAGAGCGCGGCGACCAGCGACTCTTCACCCGCGTCCTCTTCGCCGGTCTCGACCGAGATCAGGGGCGACTCTCCCCGCTCGTTGGAGAGGATGTACAGCGGGAACGGTATCTCCTCATCTGCTTCGGTCTCTTCTGTAGCGCGGCCCGCTACGTCAGAGGCATGGAAGAGCCCCGTGCCCATCTCTGTCACCACGAGCACGTAATCCTGCCCTGAAGCCGCGTACAATTCGACGGCCTGCCAGTCGGACAACTCCGCAGCCTCCAACCCGTAGAGGGAAGCCATCTCGAAGTCGAGGGCATTCTCGGAGAACTTCTCGGCCAGTTCCCGCGTGGCGAAGAGTACGCCTACGCGCGCAGGTTCACCGCCAACAACGGTCGCCTCGAAGACGTTCTCGCCAGCTTCGTCCTCTAGTTTGAAGAGCGGTGGAGGTGGGATCTCACCCAGCCGAAGTTCCCAGTTGGGTCCGGCCATCGGGGCTCTAGAGCAGGAGCGACTTGGGCTTCACGACGCTCCTCGCTACCGAGACGAGGTCCTCGCCGGTAAACGGCTTGCGGAGTACCCTGACGGAGCCGTGCATCCGCTCCCCGAGCTTCTTGGCGGCCGGATCCTTCTTGGCGGCGGTGAGCACCACCGGAACCTTCTGAGTTTTCGGCATTGCCTTGAGGCAGTGGCACGCCTCCACGCCACCAACCTGGGGCATCGAGACGTCCATGATGATGAGGTCCAGCTTACGGCTGATGGCTTCCTGGAGCGCCCGCTGGCCGTCGGTGGCCTCTATTACCCGGAAACCGGCAGCCCTCAACGCGTCAGCGCCCGTCTCCAGGATCTCGGGGTCGTCCTCAACGAACATGATGGTCGGTTTAGCCACGGCGATATATTCTACACCCTGGCGAATCGTCTGCACCGTATCCGAAGGCCTATTTTCGAGTACTACCGAAAGTCTGGTGAGAGTACTATGTGGAGGACACAATCACAGCCCGCTATTTACCCCGTCCGGAGGCTCGGGGCGGGCGCCCCGGCTGATAAAATACTCCCGTAAGTTTTCGAAAAAGCCGGAATCCGGCGGCCGGAAGAGGTGAGCGTGCAGCAGGAAAAGTATTATCGCAAGGGCTTCAAGCTGCGGGGCGAGGTCCAGCACCTGCTGGACCGGGACTACCGCTCGGAGGTCGTCGAGAAGATGCGGGAAAACGGCAACCTCTTCGAGGCGGGCGGGCTCTCGATACGCCTCGCGGACGAGTTCGGGTTCTGTTACGGGGTTGACCGGGCTGTGGACTACGCTTTCCAGACCAGGGAGAAATTTCCGGACAGGCGCATCTACATAACGGGCGACATGATCCACAATTCCTCCATGAACGACCGGCTGCGCGAGATGGGCATTGAGTTCCTCTCCGAAGGCTTTGACGGAAGGCCGGACGAGAAGTTCGAGCAACTCGGGCCGGAGGACGTGATCATCCTCCCCGCCTTCGGCGCGCCCGTCGGGTGGGTGAAGACGCTCAAGGAACGGGAGTGCATCGTCGTGGACACCACCTGCGGCTCGGTGCTCTCCGTATGGAAGCGCGTCACCCGCTACGCCGGGAAGGGTTTCACCAGCATCATCCACGGCAAGTACTACCACGAGGAGACCAAGGCCACCGCCTCCCAGACGTTGAAGGACGACGGAAACGGCAAATACCTGATCGTCCGCAATCTGGTCGAGACGGGCTACGTTACGGACTTCATCCTGGGACGGATGGACGCGGACGCGCTAAGGGAGAAGCTCTCCCACGGCATGAGCCCCGGCTTCGACCCGGACAAGGACCTCGTTAGCGTCGGCGTCGCCAACCAGACTACGATGCTGATGAGCGAGACGCTTGCCGTCGGCGGAAAGCTAAGGAAGGCGATGGCCGAGCGGTACGGGGCGGAGAACCTAGGCGAGCATTTCGAGCTCTTCGACACCATCTGCTCGGCGACCCAGGACCGGCAGGACGCGCTCTTCGGGTTGCTGGAACATCCGCTGGACGTGATGATCGTGATCGGCGGCTACAACTCCTCGAACACCAACAACCTGGCGATCATCTCCAAAGAGCGGGTCGAGCGGAGCTACCACATAGCCAGCGGCGACTGCATCGAAGGAGACATCATACGCCACAAACCCGCAGGCACCCCGCTCGACGCGCGAGAGGAGATCCCGGAGAGCGGCTGGCTCCCCGAAGGACCGGTGCGCATCGGGCTCACCGCTGGCGCCTCGACGCCGAACTCCCAGATCGGGCTTGCCGTCGGACGCATCCTGGAAGCGCGAGGGCTCTCGCCCGAGATCGCTCTATCCTCTTCCCCAGCCTAACTTCCAGCCTCTCCCCTACTCCTCTCTGGCGAAGGCGGCGTCGAAGGCCTGGGTAGATGGCTCGAAATCCGTGCGCCGGACGTAGGCGAGCGCGTCCTGCGCCCCCCATTCGCGGTCCACGCCGGAGTCCTCCCACTCGATGGAAAGCGGGCCCGTGTAGCCGATGCGGTTCAGGGCCCGCACGCAGCCCTCCAGATCCACGTCTCCGTGGCCCGGCGAGACGAAGTTCCAGCCGCGCTCCGGCGCCCCGAAATCCAGGTGGGAGCCCAGGATGCTCCGGCGGCCGTTCAGCCGCTTCTTGCTGTCCTTGACGTGGAAGTGGTAGATGCGCCCCGCGAACTCCTCGATAAACTCTGGTGAGTACAGGAACTGGTGGGCGAAGTGGCTGGGATCGAAGTTGATGCCGAACCCCTCGCGGTTGCCGACGGCGTCGAGCGCCTTGCGGGTGGTCACGTAATCGTAGGCGATCTCCGTCGGATGGACTTCGAGGGCGAACCGGACGCCCACCTCGTCGAAGACGTCAATGATCGGGTTCCACCGCTCCGCGAAGTTCTCGTATCCGCGCTCGATCTCCGCGAAGTCGTTGGGCGGGAAACTGTACAGCATGTGCCAGATGCTCGACCCCGTGAACCCCGTGACGGTGTCCACCCCGAGCCTGGCGGCGGCCCGCGCGGTATTCTTCATCTCCTCGGCGGCTCTCTGCCGGACACCCTCGGGATCTCCATCTCCCCACACGCGCGCGGGCAGGGTGTTCTTGTGACGACCGTCTATCCGGTCGCAGACGGCCTGACCGGCGAGGTGGTTGCCGATGGCCCAGCAACCGAGGCCGTGCCGCTCCAGCAACTCGCGCTTGCGCTCGACGTAGCCGTCGTCTTCGAGGGCCGCCTCCACGTCGAAATGGTCGCCCCAGCAGGCAAGTTCCAGCCCGTCGAAGCCCCACTCTCCGGTCTTCTCCGCCAGCGTCTCCAGCGGGAGATCCGCCCACTGCCCCGTAAACAACGTTACCGGCCTAGCCAATTTCGTCCCTCCCCAAGATTTAGCCGCGGTAGGCTTGTCTGTTGCGTGATCTCACTACGCTATGCGCCCCGAGCCGCCCGCGGTGGGCGACGGGGTATCCATCGCGGTCTCGACGGCCATCATGGCGGCTCCAAAGATACCGGCCCGGTCATCGAGTTCCGAGGGCACGAGCTTCAGATGGCGGGTCGCCAGCGGCAACGAGCGCTGGTACACGACGGTACGTATGCCCGCGAAGAGTTGCTCGTGGGCGTGCGCCATGTCCCCGCCGATGACGACGACCTCGGGGTTGAAGAAGTTGACCGTGCTGGCGAGCACCTCCCCGATCAACTCCCCCGCAGTCCTCACTAGCCGCGCCGCCGCAGGATTTCCGGCCCGCACGAGCGCGACCACGTCCCGGCTGTTCGCGGCCGGGAAGCCGAGTTCAGACAGCTTCCGGGCCAGCGCTCCACCCCCGGCGACGGCCTCGACGCACGCGATGTTGCCACAACGGCATACGACCTCTTCGTGACCGGGAATCCGGATATGCCCGATGTCGCCAGCGCCCCCGCGCGCGCCGCGGTGGATCTGTCCGCCGGCGATGATCCCGCAGCCGATCCCCGTTCCGAGCTTCACGTACATCATGTGCTCGACCTGCGGCCAGTGCGCCCGCTGCTCGCCCAGCGCCATGATGTTCACGTCGTTATCCACCAGCACGGGAACATCCGGGAAGCTCTCGGAGAACTTGTCCGGTATCGAGACGCTGTCCCAACCAGGCATTATGGGCGGGTTGACCGCCTGCCCCCGCACGAAGTCCACCGGCCCCGGAACCCCCACGCCAATGCCGAGCACGCTCTCCCGCCCCACCCCGGCTTCCTCCAGCAAAGCCCAGAATCGCTCCTGAACCCATCCCAGAACGGCATCCGGGCCGTCCGAGATGTCTTGATCCGCCGACAACTCCGCTATGGGCTCGCCGGCCAGGTTCGCCACGCTCAGGCGGCAGTGCGTTGCCCCGAGGTCAGCCGCCAGGACCGCGCCCGCGTCCTTGTTGAACTCCAGCATCTTCGGCGGACGACCGCCCGTCGAAGGTCCCGTCCCTACCTCCCGGATTAGATTCTCCTTCTTGAGACCGCTCACGATCTCCATGACGGCAGGGATGCTCAACCCACTCACCCGTGACAATTCAGCCCGCGACACCCTCACCCTGGCACGCGACAGATCCAGGACCAGCGCCCGATTGTGACGCCGCAGGTGACGAGCTGCTCGTCCCCCCGTCTGAAACTCTTGCTGCTGACTCATTACCATGTTTGTACCCTTTGAGAGCTTATTAATATACTTTAAGTAACTGCCACAATATACTAACCGTACAGCCCTGTGGTCAAGTGTAAACGACCTTGTTTTGCTGCGCGCATCCCGAAACTTTGCTCGTACATCTTGGAAACCGTGCGGCGGCAGGGGCAATTCCGGGCTCAGGGGACGGTTCGATCTTCGAGGCGGATACCCTTCAGCGACGCTGGTATTTGCGCGCCTGTGCAGAAGAGGGAGATCCTCATCTCTTCGTGGAAGCGTTCCAGCCAGCGCGCAACAGCCGCCACAGACTGCGTGGCCGGCCGGAGTAGCGGGAGCGCGGCGCCTATCAGGTCCGCCCCGAGGGCGAGGGCTTTCACCGCATCCACGCCGGTGCGCACGCCGCCGGAGCCGAGCACGAATTTGTCCGGGCACGCTTCCCGAGTCTCGACAATGCTCCTGGCGGTCGGGGTGCCGAGCTCGTCGAAGGCGTCGAGGTCGTCCCGCTCCCAGGCGAGCTTTTCTACCTCCAGCCAGGACGTACCGCCGGCCCCGCTTACATCCACGCCCCACACCGGCAGGAGGCTCAACTTCTCGGCGGTAGCCCGGTCCACGCCGAAGCCGACCTCCTTGATCATTACGGGTACGGAGAGCCCTTCGGCGATCTCTCCTATTTTCGCGGCCAGGCCGGACCAATCAGTGTCGCCGCCGGGCTGGGCTATCTCCTGGAGCGCGTTGACGTGCAGGCACAGGCCGTCGGCCTCCACGGCTTCCACGAGGCGCTCGCACTCCTCGACACCGCATCCGAGGTTGAGCTGGGCGGCGCCCAAATTCGCCCACAGAGGCACGTCAGGACAGAGATCCCTGACGCGAAAGGTGTCGGCGGCGGAGGGATCCTCCAGGATGACGCGCATGGAGCCGAGCCCGAGGGCGACGCCGCACTCCTGGGCCGCCTCGGCCAGGTTGCGGTTTATGGTCCTGGACAGCGAGGCTCCGCCGGTCATGCTCAGGATCATGAACGGCATCGAGAGCCGCCGGCCGAGCATCGAGCACGACAGGTCCACGTCCGCAAGGTCGAGTTCCGGCAACGAAGCATACGGTATCCCGAGCTGCTCGAACCCCGTGGAGAGCACCGGGTGGCGCACGTCTTCCTCTAGGCAGACACGGACGTGCTCTCTCTTGCGTTGCGAGAGCCGTCCGGCACGCTCGCGAGCGCCGCGCTCGTCGGCGCCTGTTGCGTCACCGGGTGGGCTCAAGCGGCATCCCCGGCGCCAGATCGGCCGGCTTTCAGACCCCGATCTCCAGCACCTTGCGGGCTATGTCCGTGAACTCCTGGCCTTCCACGGTATTCGAGGACAGCGAGCGGGTCGAGCCATCCTGGAAGATGATCTGCACGGCTTCCTCTCCCGCGGTTTCGGATCTCCCCAGGTAGCCCTTGAGGATAACCACTGCGCCGGCCAGAGTCCCGACGAGGAGGAAGCCCCGAAACAGCTTCTTCACGACTTCCTCCCGCCTTCGATGGCCTTCTCGATCTCTCTCCTCGCGTTACGCATGTCGTAGAGGACGAGCCCGACGCGGGCTTCTGGGGCCGTTGCGGCGACGAGCGTGGCGCTGCCTTCGAGCTCGACCATGAGAAGGTTTCCAGCCTGTGTCTGTATCCTGAGTTGCGCCGCGCGCTCCCGGCCTTCCTCTCTGGCGGCGCGCCTGGCGAGGCCGGCCAGCGCGCCCAGCATGGCCGTCACCCGATCCCTCTCCACGCCCGGCCCGTGCGAGGACGACAGCAGGTCGCCATCTCCCGAGAGCACCGCGCAAGACTCGATGTCTCCCGCAAGCGCCCGGAGGTCGCCGAGCAAGCGGTCCAGATCTCCCTCCGGCGTAGCTTCCGTGTTGGTCGTGTCACTCTCCGCCATACGCGATCCTCCATACCGAAAGCCTGAATTTCCTCGCCGGGCATTATATCCGATGCTCTCCGCCGATCTTCCGTGCAGAGAATTCGGGACTAGTGAAACGAAGAGAGCCGCCGGGTAATCCCCGACGGCTCCATTGCTCGCGGTTGTAGGCTTGCTTAGGCCGCGACGTGGCGGAGGACGTTCCCGTACTCGCCGCGCTTGAGCATCTGCTCGGCCTCGCGCTGGAGCTGCCTAACCCGCTCGCGCGAGATGCCCAGCTCCTCGCTCAACTGCGCCAGGGTGGCCGACGCCTGCCCGTCGAGCCCGTAGCGGCGGACGAGGACGTAGCGCGCCCGATCCGGCAGAGTCTCTATGGCCTCCTTCAGGTGAGCAGTCTCCATCTCCCGCATCACCTGACCGGCGGTGTCAGACGCCCGCTCGTCCTCGACGAACTCGCCGAGTTCCGAGGCGTCCCGCTCCTGACTCAGGGGCTGGTTAAGGCTCGTGGCGTCCGGCATGGCGTCCTTGACGTCCCGAACTTCATCGACCGTCCACCCGAGACGCCCCGCCACTTCCTCGTCGGTCGGGTTTCTGTCAAGCTCCGCCGACAACTCGTTGTACGAACGGGCCATCTTGCGGATTTTCTCGGTCATATGGACGGGAACGCGAATCGTCCTCCCCTTGTCCGCCACAGCTCTCTGTACAGCCTGTCGTATCCACCACGTCGCATACGTGGAGAACCTGAAGCCCCTGTCAGGGTCAAACTTCTCTACTGCCTTCATCAAACCTATGTTGCCCTCCTGGATCAGATCCTCGAAAGGCAAGCCATATCCACGGTACTTCTTGGCCACCGATACCACGAGGCGGAGGTTCTTCTCTATGAGCCTCTCGCGAGCCCTCTTCTCGCCGGACTTGGCGCGTCTGCTGAGATCCACCTCTTCCTGGTGGGTGAGGAGGTCACCGCGTCCAATATGGGAGAGGTACTTCGCCAAAAGCTCCGGCGTCTCTCCCTCACGCTGAGGACGCCGCCCCGCATCCGTCTTGTTAACCGTTTCCATTCCTTACCTCCGCTCGCGTCTGATACTTTCATCTGCCTCGGCCCCGCCTCCCGGCCGCTCCGATCCACCGCGCACGAGCCCGCACCTCTTAGCGGTCTATCGTGGTAAAATCCAGCGGAT
>Ga0136619_10000916_pt1 | contig 11355 bp, 9 predicted proteins | sample AntDrymUQ3532106_2_FD_104807 | JGI IMG/M metagenome (GOLD analysis project Ga0136619, IMG submission 104807) | Polar desert sand microbial communities from Dry Valleys, Antarctica - metaG UQ353 (21.06) | ecosystem: Environmental > Terrestrial > Soil > Desert | place: Antarctica: Dry Valley... | reverse complement strand
GGCCGGCGAAGCGCCTGGAGGCGCCGCCGTGCCGAACCGGGACTTCACCCCTTCTGATGCGGCCGGCGAAGCGCCTGGAGGCGCCGCCGTGCCGAACCGGGACTTCACCCCTTCTGATGCGGCCGGCGAAGCGCCTGGAGGCGCCGCCGTGCCGAACCGGGACTTCACCTCCTGCGACGCGGCCGACCTCTCCGATACGGCCGGCGACTTCCGGTCTGTTTCCTGTTCCTTCCAGGTTGTGGCGACGCTGCCCCAGCCGTCGATGCGCTTCGACCAGGCGTCCTGCTGACCAGGGGCGTAGCCGAGCGCCTTGGCCATGTCGCGCACCGACGAGCGGGCCCGGTACGTGATCACGTTGGCCACCTGGGCCGTGTGGTGGCGACCGTGGCGCTCGTAGACGTACTGGATGACCTCCTCGCGCCGGTCGCTCTCGATGTCGATGTCGATGTCAGGCGGTCCGTCTCGCTCCGGCGACAGGAAACGCTCGAACAGCAACCCCAGCGACACGGCGTCGACGGCCGTGATGCCGAGGGCGAAGCAGACGGCCGAGTTGGCGGCGCTCCCCCGGCCCTGGCAGTAGATGTTGTTCCGGCGGCAGAACTCGACCAAGTCCCAGACCACGAGGAAATAGCCGGCGAAGCCAAGCTGCTCGATGATCGCCAGTTCATGGTCGATCGTCTGCCAGGCCCTGGCCCGCACGCTGAGATCCTCGACGACGCCGCCGATGTCGACGGGACGCTCGCCATAGCGGCGCCGGCCTCCCTCCTCGGTGAGACGGCGCAGGTGCTCCATCTCGGTGAGCTGCCGGCCGTCGACGGCCGGGCAGGGGAACGGTGGCAGCTTCGGGGCGACGAGCGACAGGTCGAACGCCGCCGCTCTGGCGATCTCGACGGTGCGCTCCACCACACCGGGGTAGCGTGCGAAACGACGGGCCTGCTCGGCCCCCGATCGCAGGTGGGCGCCGGCGCCGGCCGGGAGCCAGGGGTCGATCTCAGCCAGGCTGCGCCGCGACCGCACGGCGGCCAGCGCCGTGGCCAAGCGGCGCTGGGTCGGTGTGGCGTAGTGCACATTGTTGGTAGCCACGCACATCACGTCGTGCTCGTGGGCCAGCCGGGCCAGGGCGTCATTGCGAGCCGTGTCGAGCGGGTCACCGTGATCCCACAGCTCCACCAACACCCGGTCCCGCCCAAACGCCTCGATCAGTCTTGCCAGCTCCCGCCCGGCCGGCGCCGGGCCTTCGGCCACGAGCGCCGCCGGTACCGATCCCTTGCGGCACCCGGTGAGTGCCCACACGTGACCGCCGACGGTGCCGGACACGTCGGCCAGTGTGAACTGTGGCGCTCCTTTCTCCCCGGCCAGGTGTCCCCCGCTGAGTGCCCTTGCGATGCGGGCGTATCCATCGGGTCCGTCGGCTAGCAGCAGCAGATGCTCGGCGTGGGGATCGGGGGCGTGCGAGTCGGGCACCCGCCCGGTGTCGACCTGGGTCTGGGTGTCGGCTTCGGAGCGGAACAGGCGCTGTTCGTGATTGGACGGCCCGGCGTGGGGGTGGGGCCCCACGCTCGGTCGAAGTCCGCGGTTGGGGCTGTGATCGGGGTGGCGAAGCCGCGAGCAGAGGGCGACCTCGGCGCCGAACACCGTCGGCAGGCCGACGGACCGGGCGGCCTCAGCGAAGCGCACGATGCCGTAGAAGCCGTCGTGATCGGTGAGCGCCAGCGCTTCGAGACCGAGCCGGGCCGCCTCGGTCACCAACTCTTCGGGGTGCGAGGCTCCGTCGAGGAACGAGAAGTTCGAATGGCAGTGCAGCTCGGCATAACCGACGCGGCCGTGGGTGCGGGAGACCTCGGGTTCGAACGGCTGGCGCTTGCGGCTCCAGGCCGGGCCGTCGCCTCCGGCGTTCCACGACGGCGAACCGGGGGCGCGCCCGTCACGACCACGCCCCGAAAGCGTGGCTTCAAGCTCGCTCCAGGTCCACGACGGGTTGTTGAACCCCACCCACCCAGTATCGAACACTCGTTCGTAAACCGCAACTCCGACAGGGGCGCCGGCGACCCAGCCGGCCGGCGCCGAATGTTCTGGGCGTCGATCGTGTCAGCCCCTGCGAACATCCACACCCAGAACGCCGGATGGAAGGAATCACGCCCAGATCGATGCGGGGTGAGTCAGCCTCCGTCTTCAGCGAGGAATACTGCTCATGTCGAACTCGTCGAGCACGGGCTCGAGCAGCGAGTCGAGCGCCGCCGCCTCGGGTTCGTGATCACCGTCGCAGAGCCCGATGTCGATGCGCACGACGGTCTCGCCGTCATCCACCTCGAGCGACCGTGATGTCCCGCCGCTGCAGCCGGACTCCTCCTCGAGCGTGGTGCTCTCGAGATCCGCGACCCCTTCGAGCAAGGCCGTCCACGACCGTTTGCCGATCGATCGCGACACGTCGTGGAGCACGTCACCATAGGAGTCGACGACGAGGCGCGCCTCGCCCTTGCGGACGGTGAGTGTGTAGCTGCGGTGGTACTCGGGTGGTACCGAACTGTCACCGAAGTGGTACTCGATCACGGTCGAGGACGGGTCCAACGCCTGCGTCCCGGTCGTCTCCACCGTGCCGTCGTCGGTCGTGCGGGCCGTCGTGTCGACCGTGGTGTCATCACTCTCGCGACCATCGCTGCCGCAGGCGGACAGCGCCGACAAGAAGACCAGAGCGATGAGAAGCGTCGCAGGCACGGTGCGCAGGTTCGTTCGGTTCATACACCACTGGACGCCGGGCCGCCGCCGTTAGTTCCCCGTACGATCTTGGCCAGGATGGAACAGGCCGACTCGCTACGCGCCGCCGTCGAGCAAACGACAGGTCTCGCCGTGGCGTCGATGTCCGTCGTGCACGGCGGCGACGTCGCCGCAGCGTTCGAGGTCACCCTCGTCGACGGCCGCCGCCTGTTCGCCAAGACCCATCCACAGCCGCCGGCCGGGTTCTTTCGCACCGAAGCTCGAGGGCTCGAGTGGCTCAGCGACGCCGGCATCGTTCGCTGCGCGCATGTGCTCGTCTACTCCGACGGGGACCGAGGCGGTCCTGCATTCCTCGTTCTGGACTGGATCGAGCGCGGCCACTCCGATGCGCACACCGACGAACGGTTCGGCAGAGAGCTGGCGGGACTGCACGACGCCGGCGCGCCATGTTTCGGCCGGGAGGACGGCGCCACCACAGGCAGTCGCCGGCTCCCGAACGACCCGCACGACACGTGGTCGGCGTTCTACGCCGACTGCAGGCTGCTGCCGCTCGCCCGGCTGGCTACGGACGCAGCGGCGCTCTCCCAAGGCGCAATCGTCGCGCTGGAGCGGGTGGCCGCGTCACTCCAGCGGTTCGAGGACGACGAAGCCCCCGCCCGGCTGCACGGTGATCTGTGGGCGGGCAACCGGCTCGTCGATGCCGCAGGCGAGAGCTGGCTGATCGACCCGGCAGCGCACGGCGGTCACCGCGAGTTCGACTTGGCGATGATGCGGCTGTTCGGCGGATTTTCTGCGGCATGCTTCTCCGCCTATCACGACCACCACCCCCTCGCCGAGGGCTGGGAGGATCGAGTGCAGCTCCACCAGATCGCCCCGCTCGTGGTGCACGCGATCAAGTTCGGCGGCGGTTACGTCGACGCCGCCGCGAGGGCGATCAGCAGCTACTGAGCCTCGGACGCAAGGAGGTCAGCAAGCCGCTCAGCCCATCGGTGGTGCGCTCGATGGCGGCGTCCCAGGCGAACCAGTGCACCTCGTCGCTCTCGCCCTCGGCTGGCATCGGCGCCACGTCGTCGCTCTCCATCAGGTATCGGAGATCGAGATGGGTGTGACCTTTCGGTCCGGGGTGCACGTCGACGTGCAGCAGCGCAGGGCTTCGACCATCACGGTCACCGTCGACATGGGAAAACCGCACCGGCAGTCCCGTCTCCTCGACAGCCTCCCGGCGAGCCGCCTCCCACGGCGTCTCGCCGTCGTCGATGTGGCCGCCGGGTTGAATCCAGATGCCGAGACGGCGGTGCCGGTGCAGCACCACGCCCTTCGTTCCGACGATGACAGCCGAGCCGGTCACGTGCACCGGCGACGAGTCCTCGTCGAACGGAGCGGTCAGGCGGTCGAACTGCGCGAGGAACGTGGCCACGCTCTTGCGCTCGCGTTCGTCGACTGGAACCCGCTCGGTCACGTCCTGGCAGACGCGCTCATAGAGCAAGCGATCCTCCAGGTGCGCCCAGCACGGAGCATCCCCGCCCACCCGCTCGCCGACGTCATACATCTCATCCAGTATGTCGAACACTGGGAAGAGTCCTGACCGACGCCGGCGCCACCGTCATCATGAGCTCCATCGCCGTCACGGTAAGAGCACGTCACTGGTACGTCGCGACGAGCCACCACTGTCGATGTTCGACGACCAGCAGCTGCGCCGTCCCGTCGTCGAGTAGCACCTGGAACCGGGCCAACCGGCGCCGCTGATCCGGCTGCCACCAGCACTGCTCGACGGGCCATGGCCCCGCCCACGCCACGACGCGGCGTCCCGCTGCCGCGGCCGGTGGCGCTGTGGCGGTCCCCCGCCCGGTGACCATGACCGGGTGACCGCCGGCATCGAGCACCTCCAGCGGTTCAGGGTCATCGAGCACGACCGGCGGTGACGGTGCGGGGAGGGCCCCCGGCCACGGCTCGGAACGATGGTCTGGCAGGCGGTCCCCGGCTCGGTCGAGGTCGGCGACGGCAGCCGGGATCCAGCCGTAGCGCTCGGCCGGCAGCCGGCCACCGCGCCACACGGGTACCTGAACGCCGCCATCGCCGATGAGACCAGCCAGGCGGGTCATCGTCCGCCGGGCCCGGTCGTCGGCCTCGGAGCGCCCGCCCCATAGTCCGGCTTGCTCACCGTCGTCGCAGCGGATCTCGTCGGGCACCAGGCGCAGCAGCACGATCCCGGCGCTCAGGCCGCCCGGTTGCGACACCCACCCGTCGAGCTGCCAGCGGACCCGTTCCACCATCGCCGCCGCCGACAGGCCCGTGACCCGGTACCAGGCACGCTCGCTGCGCTCGCCGTGATCGGTCTCGGCCACGACTACGAGCCGTGTGCACACCTGCCCGTTGTCAGACAGCGTGGCCGACAACCCGTCGGCCAGCGACTTGGCGGCGAACACGACGGGCTCGATCTGTTCCAGCGGATCCTCGAACGTATGGGCCACATCCCATTCGTGGGGTGGGTCGACGGTGTCGGGTGGTCGCTCATCGACACCGCTGGCCAGACGATGGGCCAGCACCCCGATCCGACCGAAGCGGGCCATCAAGTCTCGGGGGGACATGGCGGCCACGTCGCCAAGGCGCGACAACCCCAGCCGGGCCAGCAGCTCGACGAGCTCACCCAGCTCGCGACCCTGGTCGGTGGCGTCCTGGCGCCCGACCACGTCGAGCCAGCACACCGGCAGCTGGGCCAGGAACTCCGGCGATGTGCCGGCCTCGACGACGACCGGCAGCTCGGGAGCGGCGCGGTGGGCGGCGATGGCCGAGGCGAACCGTCCGTCGGCGACTCCGATCCCGATGCGCACGCCGGGTACGGCAGCGGTGATCGAGTCCGCCAGTCGGGACGCCAGCTCTTGCTCGCCCCCGAAGTATCGCGTCGGGCCTTTGGCGTCGATGCACAACATCCCTGGGGCCACCACTTCGAGGCGTGGGGCGAACGCTCCAACGGTCCGGACCACAGGTTCGAATGCCCTGGCGTCGCGGTTGGGATCGTGGTCGACGAGCATCACATCGGGACAGTGACGTTGTGCCTCCCGGCGCCGTTGCCCGACGGTGATCCCGGCGGTCGCCGCAGACGGCGAGCGGGCAAGCACCCGGTTGGCTGAGAGCACGACGGCCAGCTCTCTGTGACGACCTGCGGCGACCACCGACCAGTCGGGACACCACACGGTGAGGATGCGCCGGATCATGCTCCTGCGGCAGCGACGGTGAGGTCGATGACCTCACCGTCGACCGGCTCGGGTCGTCCCGTGGGGCCCGGCAACCACACTTCGATCGATCGGGTCCGGGGCAGGCGTCGTCCGGATGCCTCCACCACGAGCCGCCGGGCGCGCAGATAACCGTGGCCGGCGCCAAGCCCCTTCCACTGCGGCGAGACGGTACGCACGTCGAGGTCACTCGACATCGGCGAGCCCGACCTCCCAGACGCCGTCGTCAGCAGCACACCGCCACGAGCGCGGATGCGCTGGTGGACGCGGCGGGCCGTGGCCGCCGAGACACCGCGGGGGATCTCCGTCACGATCAGCTCGAACCCGTCGGCCACGGCGCACATCACGTCTGCCCACTGACCGGCAGGGCCGGTCTCGACACGCACCAGCCGCTCGAGTAGCACGCCCAACTCTCCGGTGGCCTCGACGCCCAGCCCTGGCACATCGACGACGGCCAGCCAGGCCCCCGCCCGGGAAGCGGCTGCCGCCAGCGCCAGCGCCAACGACAGCGGCGCGGCGCCGGTGCAGTGGATCACCTGCCCGCGCACCAGACCAGGGCGTTCGGCACCGGGAGTGTGAAACAGCGAGGCGAACGTGTCGTCGACGGGCAACATGCGCTCGATGGCAAGCGACGTGGCCGAGACCGGCGTCACCTGTGACAACCGCACCGGCGAGGAGGCTCCCATCCCAACACCCTACCGAACAGGTGTTCGCAAATTCAACTGAACACCCCGCTCCTCCCCATCGGGTGGGGGAACCGGTCAGCTGTTGCTGGTTCTCCAGCGTTCGCGGGCGGCGCGACCACGCTCGAGCAGGTGCATCGGCACCAGCTTGGCCGCCGCAGTCAAGCCAGCATCACCCTCCACGGCGGCACCTCCGCCGGCGGCCACCTCGCCGCCGGCCGTGTCGTCGCCGGCCTCCTCTGGCTGCAAATCCTCGAACGTCGGCGGCTGCATGCCCGGTTTCCAGTACCGGTACAGCTCGCGGATCATGTCGGCCATGCCTTCGCTGGTGTGGCCGTTCATGAGATCGACGGTGATCATGTTGGAGTACACGTGCACGCCTTCGACGCGCCCGGTGGCGAACAGACGCCTGGCGACCTCGGCCGACGGACTGGGTCCCCACGCATCATCCTCGGAGGTGAACCGTTCGTGACCCATCCCGGTGAACGAACGATTCGTCTCGAAGCGCACGATGCCGGCCGTGGCGCCCGGCTTCTCCGTGACCGCCACCAGCTGACCCATGGCCCGAGACGCTAGCGGGTCACGACGAGAGCGATCCGTTCGTCGCCGCCTCGTCCCTCTGCGGTGCCGGTGCTCCCCCCTCCTCGATCCGCCGGCTATCCCCCTTCGGGCGAAGCAGCGAAGTGGTCGAACACAGTCCTGGCGATGTCGGGTCGACGCGTGTAGACGCCGTCGACACCGGCGTCGGCAAGTTCCCGCAGCACATCGGGATCGTCGACGACCCAGATGTACAAGGCCATCCCGCGATCGTGGGACTGCTCCACCCGCTCCCGATCGAAACGGCCCACGCGGTATGGCGGCTGGCCGATCGGTGACGCTGCGCACCAGTCCGTCCCGGCAGCCTCGGCTGCACGCATGTCGTCGAGGTCACGGTACGTGGTAGTGATCAGCACCTCCGGACATGCCTCTCCCGCCGCGTACACGGCGGCGTCTTCGTTGGAGCTGAGGTACACGCGGTCGCTGCTGTTCGTGCGCCGGAGCAGGTCGCACAGCGGCTCCGCCATGGATGGCTCGACCTGCTTGAGCTCGAGGGAGATCCGTTCATCGGGGAACCGCTGCAGGACCTGCTCCAGCGACGGGACCCGCACTGCGTCGTCGACCGGCGCTCCGTCCCAGCGTGCGGCGGCGTCGAGCTGCTGGATCTGCGCCCACGTGAGCGAGTCGACATTGCCACTGCCGTCGGTGGTCGTCGCCACGTCGCGGTCGTGGCGCGCCACGATGACGCCGTCGACGGTCATGCGAAGGTCGACGTCGAGCGCGTCGGCTCCGGCGGCAAGCGATCGTTCCATCGCCGCCACGGTGTTCTCGGGGCCAAGACCTTCGCCGCCGGCATGGGCGATGACGAGCGGCGGCTCGGCACGAAAGGGGCTCGGTGCACACGGGATCGCCGTCGGCCCCGCCGCTGACTCGCAGGCCAGAAGGGCGTACGCAGCGGCGAGCACGCCGATCCGGTGCATGGCCCTCACGTCTGCAGTTCCCCGAGCCCCACGAGCTGCCCTCGCCTCGCGTAACCCATGCTTCAAGACGCTAGCGGGATCGGTGGGTCCGGCTGCGGCGCCGCCGGACCCACCGAAGATCACCGGCAGAATCGAGCAGGTCTCACGTCGAGTGAGTCAGCTCCTGGTCGTCGTCGGCACCCTCGCCGACGTGGCGTCGATCGAAGCTGCGCCCGAGGTGCTGCCGCTGATCTCAACCTTGCGCGGCTTGGCCTGTTCCGCCACCGGCAACGTCACCGTCAGCACTCCTTGTTCGTAGCTCGCAGAGAGACCTTCGCTGTCGAGGCCTTCGCCAAGGAACAGCTGACGTACGGACCTCGATCACTGTACTGGCCATCAGATTTCTTGATAAGACCCTAGTCAGGATATTCTCCTCCGCGTGCCGGCGACCATCGCGGGTCGCGCCCGCTGAGCCCGATCACTCGGTCTAGCAACGGCGCGTCATCGGGCACGTGGACGACGGGGCCGAAGAGTCCCTCCCGGTCTGCCTCCTGGCCAGGGGCCGAGAACTGCTCCACGAAGCCACGGCAAGCCTCGAGCGTCGCTGAATCGCAGTCGTAGGGTTGATCGCTCGCCCGAGCGATGTCCCAGCCGTGGATCACGAGCTCATCCAGTGCCACCAGGCCGGCGATCTCTCCCGGAAGGTCGATCCCGCCGACGCGGGTCATCCCGGACCACGCCTCTGAGTCGCGCCAGACCTCCGCCAGCGCAGTCAGGTCGTCGGGTATCCGGGTTCGCCAGTCGTGACTGAGTCGCGTGGCGTCGCCGGACGGCCCCTGCGTGCCGATCTCACCTTCGGACTTCGATGCGGCTGCGGTGAACGCGAGAGTGAGCCCGCCGACGTGATCGAGCAGATCGCCGAGCGTGTACGAGGGGCATGGTGTCGCTCCGTCAAGCCGACCGTCGGGAACACCGCTGACCAGATCCACCATTCGCCGGGCGGCCGGTCCGAGATCGATCATGGTCATCGCAAGTTCCTCCAGCGTGTATCGGGTTCGTTGTTCTCCCGGCAGAGGAGACTGTCACGGCTCACAGAACTCACCGCTGATCGACCAACTTCTCTCATCGTGTCCCGACGCAACTCACTAGTTTGAGATCGATGACGATCCTCAACGTGCTCCCCGAGGTCGTGGTGGCCGACTTCGACGCCGCCGCGGCCTGGTACCAGATGTTCTTCGCCCGCGCGCCCGATCGTCGCCCCATGGATGGTCTCGTCGAGTGGCAGCTCACAGAAGGCGGAGGAGTCCAGGTGTTCCACGACACCGACAGCGCCGGCACCACGCAGATCACCATGGCAGTCGACGATATGGACGCCCATGTCGCAGATCTCGCCGACCGGGGAATCAGCGCCGAGGTGTTCGACGCGCCGTCGGGACGATTCCGGCTGGCAACGATCCAGGATCCCGCTGGGAACACGATCACGCTCGTGCAGGACCTCGGCGACGCCAACGCCACGTAGATCCTCGCCGGAACCGACGAAGGCCGGGACGTCAATTCCGATCTGGCGCCGGGCCGAGCTCTGGTCCGCCGTGATCTGGACGTTGTACGCCGGCTGGCGTCTTCTCAGCGTGCCGACGGAGTGGTGGCGGTGGCGCGACGACGCGGTCATCACGCTCTCCCACGCACGCGGATGGGTCGACTTCGGGGTGCCGAGCGTGTCGAGTGCCGGCGAGCGCGTCGAGGGCTATTCGGCGCCACTCCAGATGTTCTTCGCCAGCGGCTTCTATCGTCTCGGCGGCAGCGGCTGGGCAGGTTTCCTCGACGTGCAGGTCGCTCTCGGCCTGGCTGTGTCCGGCTGCCTGGTTGCGTGCCTGCTGCGTCTCGTGTTCCCGCAAGTCGGCGAGGCTGCGCTCGTTGCCGGATCGACGGTCGTAGCCGTCGTCGGCCTGAGCACGTGGGCGGCGCTCGGCTGGTTCGCATCGGGGATGGAGAACAGCCTCACGGTCCCCCTGCTCCTTGCGACGATGGTGACGCTGATCGGCGTGCTCACCGTCGAGGGCCACCGCGGGTATGCCTTCGGTCTCCTCGTCGGCCTTGCCGGCATCAGCCGGACCGAGTTCGCCGTGCTGCTCGTGCCGGTGCTCTCGATCGCTGTGGTCGCACTCTGGCGCGAGCACCGCCACGTCGCGCTGCGGTCGGTGGGCATCGCCGCGTCGATCTGGGGTGCGGCCTATCTCTGGCGGTGGGTCACGTTCCGAACGCTGATCCCCAACTCTGCGCTGGTCCAGGACAGGACGGATCTGGCGCTCGGCAGCGCCGTCGTGCTCGTAGTTGTCTCCGCCGCGATCGTGGTCGTGGCCCTGGTCTGGCGTGTGGACCGATGGCGGATGATCGCCGCAACGGGTCTTGGCGTTGCCGCTGCGCTGATCGGTTTACTGGCGGCGAGATCGGCCAGCGGCTGGGGTATCGCAGGGCTGCCGACGATGATCACGATAGGGCTCGCCGGCGCCATCATCGTGGCCGCGATCACGGCAGCCAGCGGGGCTGGGCGACGCGAGGCGTGGATCGCGATCCTCGCCATCGGCTCGATACCTGCGGCACAGCAGGCACTCCTTGGACCAGCCCGTCTCGACCCCAACCGAATCGGCGCCCAGAGCTTGATCCTGCTGTCGGTCGCTGCCGGCGTGCTGATGACCGGCATCCTCAGCGGGACGCGGATCGCGCATCGGCTCGGAGCGCTGGCCGCCGCGGGACTGGCCGCCTTCGGCATCGCACTCGTACTCGACGCGACTGAGCGGTCGGAGCCACAAAGGCTGTGTTGTGGGATCGGCTGGTATTCCACCGTGCTCGACGAGGCGGCCACGCACAGCAGCCAGACCGGGATGCCGCGTTCGATCGTCGCCGCCCCCGACCTCGGCAAGTACTCGTTCGCCAAGAAGGCGATCGTCGTCGACCTCGGCTACCTCGGCGACCCTGTCATGGCTCAGATACACCGGATGCGGCCCACTCTTGTCGACGTGTATCTCCGCCGCGTCCAGCCACCGGACGTGCTGGAGGCGCACGGCTCGTGGGTCTGCGAGACGTACGCCGACTACCTCGCATCCGATGCCTTCAGCGACCGCTACGACCTGTCGCGCACTGAGAGTCGGACCGGGCGAAACCACAAGTGCCTCCTCGACGGCAAGTTCCAGTACTACCGCCGGTCACTCGATGACCCCGGCTATGGCG
>Ga0136619_10000915_pt1 | contig 11355 bp, 8 predicted proteins | sample AntDrymUQ3532106_2_FD_104807 | JGI IMG/M metagenome (GOLD analysis project Ga0136619, IMG submission 104807) | Polar desert sand microbial communities from Dry Valleys, Antarctica - metaG UQ353 (21.06) | ecosystem: Environmental > Terrestrial > Soil > Desert | place: Antarctica: Dry Valley... | reverse complement strand
TCGTCGCCTCGCGGCTGGGAGGCCCGGCCGAGCTCGCCGTCCTCCAGGAGCTGTCGAGTGGTGCCTGGGACTTGCCGGCCTTTGGCAGCGAGGACTTGGCCGAGGCTCGCGCGGTTGTCGAGCGCTATGCGGACCAGTCGATCGGCGTGGCTGACGCGTCGAACGTGGTTCTGGCGGCCCGATATCGCACACGCACGATCGCGACCCTCGATCGCCGCCACTTCGAAGTCGTTCGGCCGACGGGTGGAGGGCGCTTCACGATCCTGCCCTGACGAGGGGCCACGCGCCCTCGCACTTGGAGTTGGCTAGGTAGAGCGGCTCGCCGGGCAACCGCTGCACGCTGACCCCGCGGCGTCTTGTCCCTTGTGGGAACCCTTATCGATCCCGTCTCATGTGTCTCATGCGTCTCTTCTTGGTACTGGGCGTACGCGGCTGAGACGCATGAGACGGTTCACTGGGAATCCGGTATGCGGTACCGAGTCTCATCTACACAGGTGATTCGTGCTCAAGTCGGGCCATAGCTCGTGCACACCGAGCAGCACCGTCGGTTGAACGAGCGCACGCGACTCGACGAGGTCGCGCCGGGCGCGGTGATCGGGTTCTCGCAGCCCACCTACTACGGCGAGCTGCTCAGGCTCATCCAGGCCCACGCCTACGAGCTCAGCGAGGCTCGCGGCGAGTTCGTCTCGCTGCCGGAGGCAACACGCGACTGGTACTCCGAGAGTTGGCTGTCAGCGCTCGAGGCGATCGAGACGACCGGGCTGAGGCGCGCCTATGACTTCAAGACCCCCGGCGACCTCTACCTCTGGACATCGCAGAAGCTGCGCGAGCTCCGGACGACGGATCCGCGTGCGACGTGGACCGATGCGGCCGCCCTGCTCGCCCGCCAACCCGTCGACCGGACGCATCGCCGCGAGACGCTGGCCGCCCGTCGCAAGCCGCTGCCGACCCACGGCGACCCGCCCTGAGACAACGGCGGCTGGTTCGCCGCTCTTGTATGTGAGCACAACCAATGATCTGAGGCGGGCGAGGAACCCTTATAGGAACCCTTATGGACCGTGTCCCATGCGTCTCAGGCGTCCCCAGAAGGCCGTTTCTGTGCTCGGCGAGACGCCTGGGACCGATCCCGACGCATCCGATATGCGGTACCACCCCTTCGGCCAATCCCGATTCGTGCTCAAATCGAGCCGATTTCGGCTCGGTGGGCGAGCTCGAGCACCCTTATCAGCACCCTTATGCGTTCGCGCCGGTCGCCGCGATGGTTGACGATCGGCCACAAGATGTGGCGGAGACCAATCGCCCGGCACTTGATGTCGTAGGTGTGTCCGTCAGGAACCCTCCTGTCACGTCACCGGATCGCACACCCGTTGCGCTGTCGTTGCGGACAGTGGAATGCCTGGCCCAGGGTCGTGGGTCGTGGAGGTTGAACGCCTCGTCGTGCCGGCCAGCAACGTCGTGAGGAGTCATGTGTGCTCCGTTCGTGTGGGATGTGTCACAGATCGCGACTTCGGGGGAGCGGCCGTTGACACCCGGTACACGGCGCCGCTCGTCGTGACTCCGCCGCATTGCCGGGACGCTCAAGCCATTGCTCGTTCAGTGAGCAAGTTCGCCTGCTCGTCGTCGCCTTCGACCGTTCCTCACCAGTCGAAGCCCCCAACAACGGTGAACCCTATGGTCTTCCGCCTCGATTGATGGGAACGCGTCCGCGGTCTATGCCTGGCGTCGCTGCATCTCGGCGAGGATGTGTGCCTGCGCGCGCGTGGCCGGGTAGAGTGAGCGGTAGACGTCGTACAGGTCGTCGTACGTGGCGCGCGCCGCTGGGTTGGGCTCCACCACGTCGCCGCTTCGCGTCCAATCGGTGTCCGGCGTCACGAGGTCGGCGCCGATTGCGGCCATCAGCGCGTCGCCGTATGCCGCCCCGACCGTGACGGCCGGGACATCCTGCCCCAATCCCGTCACATTCGAAACGATCTGCGTCCACAGGCCGCCCTTTGTCCCGCCACCCACTGCCACGAGCCGCGAGGGAGGAGACCCGGCTTCCGCGAACGCCGTGAGGATGTGCCGGACGCCGTACGCCGTGGCCTCGAGCATCGCTCGATAGAGGTGGCCGCGGCTGTGGCTCAGCGTAAGGCCCAGGATGAGGCCCCGCGCGTCGGCGTCGAAGATGGGTGTCCGCTCACCGGCGAAGTACGGCAGCGCCACGAGCCCGTCTGAACCAGCCGGGACCGCGCCGGCTTCGGCGATGAGGCGCTCGAATGCTACCCCTGAAAGGTCGCGCACCCACGCCGTCAGCGCTCCCGAGGTTGCCATGCCGGCGGCCAGCGTCCGGCTGCCCGGCTCCACCCCGGCGGTGCCCCAGATCGTCCGATCCGGCACGATCCGGTCGACCGCCTCGATGATGAACATGGTCGTGCCGTACATGAGCATCGTGTCGCCGGCATGGCGCACGCCCACGGACATCGCTTCCGCCCACGCGTCGATGGTGCCCGTCACGACCGGGATGCCGGCGGGCAGGCCGGTCAGGCCGGCAGCCTCGCTGCTCACCGTGCCGGCGCACTCGATGGGCCACAGCAGCCGGGGGAGCTCCAGGTCGGGCGCGATCTCCGCCGCCCAGTCCGCCGCCCACTCATCGGTGGCCATGTCGTACAGGGGGTCGCACTGGCTCGCGGAGTGCCGGTCCAGGACGTAGGCCCCCGTGAGGCGGCTCACCAGGTAGGAGCTGGCCATGAAGAACCGCCGCGTTCGCGACCAAACCTCCGGCTCGTGGTGCCGGAGCCAGAGGAGCTTCGGTCCGATGGCCTGCGATGTGAGCGACGAGGCGCATCGCTCCAGGATGCGATCCGCGCCGTAGCGTGCGGTCAGCTCGTCGATCTCGGTCGTCGCCCGCGTATCGATGCCGTACAGGATGGCGGGACGCAGCGGCCGGTCGTCCTGGTCGACCGGAAGGAGGCAGGGGCCGATCCCGGACATCCCGATCGCCGCGATCGGGCGATCCGCTGCCTCCAGCAGCTCGCGGAAGATCTCGAGCGCATCCGCCCACCAGACCGTCTCGGCGTCGTGCTCGGCCCAACCCGGGCGTGGCAGCGACAGGGCATGCGGCCGCTCGGCTACCGCCACGAGCTGGCCGTCCACGGTTGCCAGGACGCCCTTCGAGCTCGAGGTGCCGATGTCGAGTCCAAGCAGCAGATCGCTCAACTCAACTCCTTGGATCGTGCGCGACGGCGAGCGGCATGACGGGCACCGGACCGAATGCCAGGCGCCATGATAGGCGCGGGAGGCCCCGGATGGTTTGACAGACGATGCTATGTTACCAACAACTGTTACCGGTAACAGGTCCCGCGACCGAGACCCGCAAGGCATGACGGCTTGGAGAGTCGGATGCCGGGAGGGCAGGCATCCGATGGGCGACGTGATCGTCGAGATGGCCGGCATCACCAAGCAGTTCCCGGGCGTTCGTGCCCTCGACGACTGTCACTTCGAGCTGCGGCATGGCGAAGTCCACGCCCTCGTCGGCGAGAACGGCGCCGGGAAGTCGACGCTGATGAAGGTCCTCGCCGGGATCTACCGGCCCGACGCGGGCCACATCCTCTTCAAGGGTCAGCCAGTCGAGATCGACTCACCGCGGGCGGCGCAGCACCTCGGGATCAGCATCGTCCATCAGGAGCTGAACCTGATGCCGCACTTGACGGCGGCGCAGAACATCTTCATCGGCCGGGAGTCGCGGGCCGCCGTCCCCTTCGTCCTCGATGACGGTGCCCTGAACACCAGGGCCAGGAACGTGTTCGAAACGCTTCACCTCCGCCTCGATCCGCGAGTCAAGGTGGGCAACCTCACCGTGGCCCAGCAGCAGATGGTCGAGATCGCGAAGGCGCTCTCGTTCAATGCCGAAGTCCTGATCATGGACGAGCCGACCGCGACGCTTACCGACGCGGAGATAGAGGAGCTGTTCCGCGTCGTCCGCCAGCTTCGCGAAGGCGGTGTCGGCGTCATCCATATCTCGCACCGCCTCGAGGAGCTCAGGCAGATCTCGGACCGCGTGACGGTGATGCGAGACGGTCGCTACATCGACACCGTCCAGACCAACGAGGCACCGATCGAGCAAATCATCAGCATGATGGTCGGCCGGACGATCTTCGAGGCGGCGCCCGAGATCCCGGAGCATCCCGATCCGACCGTTGCCCTGGAAGTTCGCGGACTGAACCGAGGACGGATGGTGCGCGACGTCAGCTTCAAGGTTCGGCGCGGCGAGATCGTCGGCTTCGCCGGCCTGGTCGGTGCCGGACGGACGGAGGTCGCCCGTGCGATCTTCGGCGCAGACCGCCCTGAATCCGGCGAGGTCTACGTGCACGGCCGCCGGGTACATATCGGAAGCCCGAAGGACGCCGTGCGGAACGGCATCGGCTACCTGTCGGAGGACCGCAAGCGCTACGGGCTTGCGCTCTCGATGGACGTCGAGACGAACATCGTCCTCGCCGCGTTTCGCCGATTCCTCAACGCGCTCGGAGTGGTGAATACCGCGCGAACGCGGGCCACGGCCGCCGCCCACATCAAGAAGCTCGACATCAAGACGCCGTCGCTCCGCCAGCGGGTGCGCAACCTCTCGGGAGGGACCCAGCAGAAGGTCGTCGTGGCCAAGTGGCTGACGGCAGCCACCGAGATCCTCTTCTTCGATGAGCCGACGCGAGGCATCGACGTCGGCGCTAAGAGCGAGATCTATCGCCTCCTCAACGACCTTGCGGCCGAGGGTAAGGCGATCGTTATGATCTCATCTGAGCTGCCGGAGATCCTGCGATTGAGCCATAGGGTGATCGTCATGTGTGAAGGGCGCATCAGCGGTGAGCTCTCGGCTGCCGAGATGACGCAGGAGAAGATCATGACTTACGCCACCCAGCGCATGGCCGCCGTGGCGTAGCGGACGCGCGATGAACCTCCGACGCAGAGGCCGCCGATCGATGCAGATCCCAGTCCCCCAGCTTGGCAGTATACGCTCCCTGGTTCGCAGCGGCGCCATCCAACGTCTCCTGGCGTTCGGCGCACTGATCGTCATCTTCATCTTCTTCTCCCTCGCGTCGCCGCAGTTCTTGCGGTTCGGCAACATCAACGGGATCCTCATCGCCACGGCCGTCGTCGGCGTGCTTGCGCTGGGTGAGACGTTCATCATCATCACCGCCGGCATCGACCTGTCGGTCGGCACGGTGATGACGCTGGCCGCCGTGATGACCGGTGCGGCCGTCACCAATATGGGCCTGCCTATCCCGGTTGGCATCGCGGCCGGCATCGCGACCGGTGGCCTGGCGGGCCTCGCCAACGGCGTCCTCGTCGCGCGCTTCAAGATACCGCCCTTCATCGCCACCCTTGGCACGCTCAACGTCGCACGAGGGCTCGCCCTCGTCATCTCGGGCCTGGCGCCCATCTACTTCACCAGCACGCCTGAGTTCAACCGGGCGATCATGGGCTCCATCCTGGGGGGGATCATCCCCGGCGCAAGCATCCCGAACATCGTCCTGGTCATGTTCGCTGCGGCGATCGTCGCCGCCTTCGTGCTCTCCAAGACCATCCTCGGCCGCTACACGTACGCTATCGGGAGCAACGAGGAGGCGGCCCGCCTTTCCGGGGTCAACGTCGACGCATGGAAGGCGGCGGTCTACGCGCTTGGCGGGTTGTTTGCGGGCCTGGGAGGCGTCCTGATCGCCGCCCGCGTGAACTCGGCGCAGCCGGCGTTGGGCTTCGGATACGAGCTCGAGGCGATCTCGGCGGTCGTCATCGGCGGCACCTCGCTGTCCGGCGGCGCGGGCTCGATCCTGGGCACCGTCATCGGCGCCTTCATCATTAGCACCCTCACCAATGGACTGCGGATCATGTCCGTGCCTCAGGAGTGGCAGATCGTGGTCATCGGTGTGGTCGTCATCCTCGCGGTCTACCTCGACATCGTTCGCCGCCGTCAGCAGCTATAGGAGGATGCACTCAACCGCTTCGCATGGTCCGGTCATTCATGTGGGATCTGGGGACGTCAACCGACTGGGGTCATAGGCAAGAAGGAGTCAGGGGACATGAAATCGAATCGGTTGCTCACCATTCTGGCCGCGGGGGCACTGACGCTCGCCGCCTGTAGCTCCAACACCGGGGCAAGCGGCGGCGCCGCCGCCAGCGCCGGTGCGAAGCCGTATATCCCGGTCATCTCCAAGGGCTTCCAGCACCAGTTCTGGCAGGCGGTCAAGCAAGGTGCTGAGTCAAAGGCGGCTGAGCTCAACGTCGACATCACGTTCGAGGGGCCGGCGACCGAGTCGGAAGTCGACAAGCAGATGGATATGCTGCAGGCCGCCCTCGACAAGGATCCGGACGCGATCTGCTTCGCGGCGCTCGACAGCCAGGCCGCGATCCCGCTGCTGGAGCAAGCCCAGCAGGCGGGCATCCCGATCATCGGCTTTGACTCCGGCGTCGACAGCGACATCCCGGTCGCCACGGCCGCCACCGACAACATCGCCGCCGCCGCACTAGCCGCCGACAAGATGGCTGAGGCGATCGGCTCCACGGGCAAGGTCGGCGTCATCGTCCACGACCAGACGAGCAGGACCGGAATCGATCGCCGCGACGGCTTCGTCAACCAGATGACGGAGAAGTACCCGGACGTCGAGATCATCGGACCGCAGTACGGCGGCGGCGACCAACTGAAGTCGACCGACCTGGCCAAGGCCATGATCGAGGCGAACCCGGACATCAAGGGCTTCTTCGGAGCGAACGAGGGCTCGGCGATCGGTGTCGTGAACGCCGTCAACGAGCTGGACATGGCTGGCGACATCGTCGTCATCGGCTACGACTCCGGCCAGGCGCAGATCGACGCGATCAACAGCGGGCTCATGCTCGGCGCAATCACCCAGAACCCGATCGGGATCGGCGAGCAGTGCGTAGACGCCGCGGTGAAGGCCATCAACGGTGAACCGGTGGAGAAGAACATCGACACCGGGTTCTTCTGGTACGACAAGACGAACATCGACGACCCGGAGATCCAGGCGGTTCTCTACGAGTGACGGTCGAGGAGCACCCGCTCCTCGGCTGAGCATCGAGGGGGCTGTCTCGGACTGGCCGGCGGCCCCGTCATGCTCCGAATCATCCAGCAGCGACAGGCACGGCGAATGAGCACGATCAAGGACGTTGCGCGACTGGCGGGCGTCTCCCCCATGACGGTCTCGCGCGTGATCAACGGCTCCGGCTACGCCAGCCAGGAAGCGCGCTCCCGCGTGGAGCGCGCCGTTGCCGAGATTGGCTTCGTCCCGAATGCTCTGGCGCGCCAGCTGCGCTCGAAGCGGACGAGGACCCTCGCACTCGTCATCTCCGATATCACCAACCCATTCTTCACGACGATCGCCCGCGGGGTGGAGGACATCGCCGCAGCCAACGACTTCGCCGTGATGTTCTGCAACACCGATGAGTCGGACGCCGAGGAGATGGCCTACCTCCAGATGCTCATCGAGCGTCATATCGATGGGGTGCTGCTCGTGCCGGCCAGCGATTCTGGGAAGTCGCTCCGGCTCCTGCGGGCGCATCGTGTCCCGGTCGTGGTCCTCGACCGGCGGGTCTCCACGCCGCGAGTCGACCAGGTCCGCTCCGACTCGGAGGCCGGGGCATACCAACTGGTCCGCCACCTGATCGAGCTGGGACATCGGCGCATCGCGATGCTGACCGGCCATCGGACCATCTCCACCTCCGTGGACCGTGCCGCCGGCCATCGGCGGGCGCTCGCCGAAGTCGGCATCGAGCACGACGACCGGCTCGTCCTGTACGAAGGCTTCGGCGTGGAGGCGGGATACCGGATGGCCTGCCGAATTCTTGACCTCCATCCGCGTCCGACGGCGCTCTTCGCGGCCAACAACTTCATCGCCTTTGGGGCGATCAGGGCGCTCCGCGAGGTCGGCCTGCGGATTCCGGAGGCGATGTCCCTCGTCGCGTTCGATGACCTGCCGGGTGACTGGCTGATCGACCCGTTCCTCACCGTCGTCGATCAGCGCGCCTACGAGATGGGAGAGCGGGGGGCCGAGCTGATCCTCGAGCGCGTGGCGGGCGGTGGGCGGCCAGCGCGACAGTCGATCATCCTGCCCGTCGACTTCATCGTCAGGCGATCGAGTGCACCGCCTCCCTCGGACCTGAACGCTACGCCACGTCGCGCCGTCGATAGTGCGCTCACCTTGGGGAGCCGTTCTGCTCCCGATCCCAGACGCGACAAGGCCACGCCCGCGTCAGCTGACGTTAGCACCGCACGCGACTGATTCGGAGGGCGACGTCCATGCTCACCTACCGCCTCCTCCACCCGGAGATTCTGCGAGCGCTTGGCGAGGCGGGCCACGGCGCACAGGTGCTCATCGCGGACGGCAACTATCCCCTGCCAACGCGCACCCATCCGGCTGCCCGCCGCGTGTACCTGAACCTCGCACCCGACCTGGTGCGGGTCACTGACGTGCTCGCCGTGCTCCTCGATGCCATCCCGATCGAGGCCGCCCACGTCATGCGCCCCGAAAGCGGCGAGGAGCCGGCCATCCACGGCGAATTCCGCGTCCAGCTGCCCGGCGTCGAGCTCCAGCCCCTGGGACGGTTCGAGTTCTACGACCTCGCCAAGGGACCTGACCTCGCGCTAGCGGTAGCGACCGGGGAGCGGCGGGTGTACGCGAACATTCTGCTGACCATCGGCGTCGTCCCTCCGCCGTAGGTGGTGACGGTGACGGAACGCTGCGGCGGATCGGTCGGGCGCATCACATGTCTTGGCGAGGCGCTCATCGACTTCCTGCCCATCGAGGAGGGCGGAGGAATGGTGGGCTTCCGGGTGCATCCGGGCGGATCGCTCCTCAACGTCGCCGTCGCCGTGGCTCGGCTCGGCCAGCCGGTTGCATTGGCCGGCAAGCTGTCGACCGACTTCTTCGGCCGGTATGTGCGTGCCTATCTGGAACGCGAGGGCGTGCACGTCAGCTGGCTGGCCGACGTCGACGCGCCGAGCACGCTCGCGTTCGTGGCCACAGAATCGGGCGACCCGAGCTTCGTCTTCTACGGGGAGCGCGCGGCGGACACCCTGGTGCGCGCCGAGGACCTGCCCGCGGCGCTGTTCTCGAACACGGCGATCCTGCACGTGGGATCGATCAGCCTGCTGCGGGGTAGCACGCCCCAGGCGGTGCTCGCCGCCTGCCAGCGGCTCGCGGGCAGTGCACTGCTCTCGTTGGATCCCAATCTGCGCCCGGCGCTCGTCTCCGACGAGCCGGCTTATCGGGCGCTGCTGCGGCGCCTGGCAGCGCTGGTCGATATCTTCAAGGTCAGCGCCGTAGATCTGGCCTGGCTTGCGTCCGGTCGCGACCTGGAAGCCGCCGCCGGCGAGCTGCTGGCGGATGGGCCGGCGCTGGTGGTCGTGACGCGCGGAGCCGATGGCGTGCTGGCGCTCCGGCGCAACCAGGGAGCCAGGACCCACGAGACCGGTGGTTCGCTGTCCACCTACCGCCTGCCCGCGCATGTCGTCGATGTGGTCGACACGGTGGGAGCGGGTGACGCCTTCACGGCCGGGCTCCTGTCCTGGCTTCGCGAGCACGACGTCACCTCCCGAGTTGCGCTCGACGCGTTGTCTCCCGACGAGCTGACCGCCGCGCTGAACTTCGCCGCGGCCACCGCGGCACTCAACTGCACGCGCGCGGGAGCGGAGCCACCCGACGCGCTGGCTGTTCGCGCATTCCTGTCCGCGACCGATTCATCCATCCATGCGCGGTGAGGCGCAACCCAAGCGACCAGCGAAGGAAACGACAATGACGACAGTCGAGCAGAGCACCACAAGCGTCCATCGAGGCCGGCCACGCTTCGTCGGCGGTTGGCCGAAGATCGGCATACGTCCTGCCATCGACGGACGGCGGCGCGGAGTGCGCGAGTCTCTCGAGGACCAGACCATGGGGATGGCCAGGGCGACCGCCGATCTCATCAGCCACACCTTGCGCTATCCCGACGGCCAGCCAGTGGAATGCGTCGTCCCTCACCACTCCATCGGGGGCGTGGCGGAGGCGGCCGAGGCGGCCGACCTGTTCCGTCGTGCGGGAGTGGGGGTCTCGATCACCGTCACCCCGTGCTGGTGCTACGGGTCGGAGACGATGGACATGGAGCCGCTGGCGCCCAAGGCGATCTGGGGCTTCAACGGCACCGAGCGCCCGGGGGCCGTGTACCTCGCCGCGGTGCTCGCCGCCCACACCCAGAAGGGCCTGCCGGCGTTCGGCATCTACGGACGCGACGTGCAGGACGCGGGTGAGCGGGTCATCCCGCCCGACGTGGAGGAGAAGCTCCTGCGCTTCGCACGGGCCGGCCTGGCAGTGGCGATCATGCGCGGCAAGTCGTACCTGTCGATCGGCGGCGTGTCGATGGGCATCGCCGGCTCGATCGTCGATCAGGGCCTCTTCGAGCGCTACCTGGGCATGCGCGTCGAGAGCGTCGACATGAGCGAGCTGACCCGACGGATGGACGAGGGGATCTACGACGAGGCCGAGTTCGCCATGGCGCTCGACTGGACGCGCGCGAACTGCCGCGAAGGCGAGGACAACAATCCGCCCGACCAGCAGCGCAGCCACGAGCAGAAGGAGCGCGACTGGGCCACCGTGGTCAAGATGGCACTCATCACGCGCGACCTCATGACCGGCAATCCACGACTGGAAGCGATCGGCTATGGCGAGGAGGCGCTAGGTCGCAATGCCATCCTGGGCGGCTTCCAGGGTCAACGACAGTGGACGGACCACTCGCCGAACGGGGACTTCATGGAGGCAATCCTCAACTCGTCGTTCGACTGGAGCGGGACCCGGGCACCGTTCGTGTTGGCCACCGAGAACGACAGCCTCAACGGCGCCTCGATGTTGCTCGGCTACCTGCTGACGAACACGGCCCAGATCTTCGCCGACGTCCGCACCTATTGGAGCCCGGAGGCAGTGCGGCGGGTGACCGGCGCGGCGCTCGAAGGACCGGCGGCGGGCGGCGTCATCCACCTCATCAACTCCGGCGCCGCGACGCTGGACGCGACCGGGCAGATGCAGCGCGACGGCCACCCGGCCATGAAGCCATTCTGGGAGATCGACGAGGCCGAGGTGGCGCGCGCTCTGGAGGCGACGACCTGGTATCCGGCGAACACCGGCTACTTCCGCGGTGGGGGCTTCTCCTCCAAGTTCGTGAGCCGCGGCGACATGCCGGTGACGATGAGCCGCATCAACCTGGTGGCGGGCGTCGGCCCCGTTCTGCAGCTCGCCGAGGGCTGGACCGTGGACCTGCCGCCGGACGTGCATCGCGTGCTCGACGAGCGGACCGACCCAACCTGGCCGACGCACTGGTTCGTCCCCGAACTGACTGGAAGCG
>Ga0136619_10000914_pt1 | contig 11361 bp, 11 predicted proteins | sample AntDrymUQ3532106_2_FD_104807 | JGI IMG/M metagenome (GOLD analysis project Ga0136619, IMG submission 104807) | Polar desert sand microbial communities from Dry Valleys, Antarctica - metaG UQ353 (21.06) | ecosystem: Environmental > Terrestrial > Soil > Desert | place: Antarctica: Dry Valley... | reverse complement strand
TTGACGACGAGCAGCGCGCCGGCCCCGATCATCGCTGCGCCACCAGAGTGTCGAGGACCCGCCGGAGTTCGTCAGCGGCGACCACGGCGACGTAGACCGCCGCGACCCGCCCGTGCTGGTCCAGAATGATCGTGGAGGGAATGGCGTTGGCTGGGTAGTCGCGGAAGGCGAGCGCAATCTCACCGCGCGGATCGAACACCGACGGGAAAGCGATGCCATTGTCGTCGAGAAATGCCTGGGCGAGTTGTCGGTCGTCCTTGACGTTGATCCCCAGGAAGCTGACTCCTTCGGCCGAGACCTCGTCATAGACCTGTTGGAACTCCGGGGTTTCCACCCGACAGGGCGCACACCAGGAACCCCAGAAGTTGATCACTACGATGTCGCCGGCCAGCGAGGACGAGTCGAAGTCCGAGCCGTCGAGCAGCACGCCACTGAACTCCGGCGCACTAGCCCGGTCGCCCTCGTCGATGACCTCTCCATCCGGCGTCCCGGCGACGAACCGGAACTCCCCCCCGTTGCTCACGTCCACGGCGTCCGACCCGGTCGCGCACCCCGCGAGAACACCCGCCAGGAGAACCAGTGTCAGGGCCAGCACCCTTCTCATCGCCTCAGGCTCCTGGGACCGCGTCAGGATCGGTGGCTCCGGCCGGCTCGGCGTAGGAGATCCCGGAATACGCGCTGTCGTCGAAGGTGATCGAGGTCAGACTGGCCAGCCCGCACTCTCGCTTGCGCGGGTCGTGCCAGAGCGGTCGTCGTTCGAGGAAGCGGCGCAGGGTCCAGATTGCCAGCTGGTGGCTGACACAAAGCGCCTGGTGCCCTACGGCCGCGGCGCGGGCGTCCTGGACGGCGGCCAGCATTCGAGCGGCGATCTCGGTGTACGGCTCACCCCAGGACGGCCGAAACGGGTTGCGCAGGTGCTTCCAGTTGGCCGGTCGCTTCAGCGCCCCGTCGCCGACTCCGAATCTGGTGCCCTCGAAGACATTCGTCGGCTCGAGCAGCCGCTGGTCGGTGTGGATCGGCAAACGAAGACGTTCGGCGATCGGTGCCGCGGTCTCCTGTGCACGTTGCAAAGGACTGGAGACCAGATGGGTGATGTCGAAATCCGCGACGTGGTCAGCGATCCTGGCGGCCATCGAGCGACCGCTCTCGGACAAGCCGAAGCCGGCGATTCGGCCGTACAGGATGCCTTCCGGGTTGTGCACTTCGCCGTGCCGCAGGACGTGAACGACGGTGCGGCTCATGAGCTGGCAACGCAACAGCGAGCAGCGGCAGCGGCCGCGGCAGGCAACGCATCCAGCACCTGATTGACCGCAGAGTCATCCAGAGCACCGGAGACGAACCACGCCTCGAACGCCGACGGGGGCAGGTACACGCCGTGCGCGAGCATCTCGTGAAAGAACGCGGCAAACGCGCGGATGTCCTGAGCCCGGGCATCCTCATAATTGCGCACAGGTCTGCCGTGGTCGGCGAAGAAAATCGAGAAGAGGTTCCCGGCGGCATTCAGCCGATGCGGGACGCCGGCCTGGAACAACGCCGCCTGCGCTGCGCCCCCGATCGTTGTCGACACCTCGTCCAGCCGCCGGTAGAGCGCGTCGTCGCACAGTCGCAGTGTGGTCAAGCCGGCCGCGACCGCGACGGGGTTCCCGGACAGTGTCCCGGCTTGGTACACCGGACCGAGCGGGGCCAGTGCGGCCATCACCTCTCGCCGACCGCCGAAGGCAGCGGCCGGCAGTCCGCCGCCCATGACCTTGCCGAAGGTGAACAGATCAGCGGCCACCGGGTCCAGGCCGAACCAACCGGCCGCCGACACCCGGAAGCCGGTCAGCACCTCGTCGCTGATCAGCAGCGCCCCGTACGCCGAGCAGATCCGGCGGAGGTCGGCGTTGAAACCGGTTACCGGTGGCACGACGCCCATGTTGGCCGGGGCGGCCTCGGTGATCACCGCAGCGATGTCGGGACCCCGCTCGGCAAAAGCCATTTCCAGTGCCGGCAGGTCGTTGTAGGACACCACGATCGTGTCCGCGGCCTGGGCCGGCGTCACCCCGGCGGAGTCGGGGAGGGCTAGGGTGGCGACCCCGGAGCCGGCCGCGGCGAGCAGCGCGTCGACGTGCCCGTGGTAGCAGCCGGCGAACTTCACCACCAACGGTCGCTTGGTCACTCCGCGGGCCAGCCGGATCGCGCTCATCGTGGCCTCGGTGCCGGAGCTGACGAGTCGAACCTGTTCCACCGGCTCGACCCGGGCGATGATCTCCTCGGCGAGTTCGACCTCGGCCTCGGTCGGAGCGCCGAAGGACAGTGCACGACCGGCCGCCGTCCGTATGGCTTCGACCACCTGGGGGTGTGCATGTCCCAGGATCATCGGACCCCAGGAGCAGACCAGGTCGACATAGCTGCGCCCGTCGACGTCGGTGAGCCGGGATCCCTTGGCATGGGCCATGAAACGCGGCGCCCCGCCCACCGAACCGAACGCGCGGACCGGCGAGTTGACCCCACCTGGAATGACCTGCTGGGCCCGGGCGAACGCCGCTTCCGAGACCGGTGCCGCGGCTGGATAGCCGCGGCCCAGCTCCCGGTAGCTCATGAGGAAAGGAGCCGGCGGGCGAGTTCGGCAGCCCAGTAGGTGATCACGATGTCGGCCCCGGCCCGGCGGATCGCGGTCACGGTCTCCAGGATGGCCCGATCTCGGTCGACCCAGCCCCGCTCGGCGGCTGCCTCGATCATCGCGTACTCCCCCGAGACCTGATATCCGGCAACGGGTACGTCCACCGCGCCGGCGACCCGGCTCACGATGTCCAGATACGGCAACGCCGGCTTGACGATGATCGCGTCCGCGCCTTCAGCGAGGTCTTGAGCAACTTCCCGCAGCGCTTCGTCGCTGTTGGCCGGGTCCATCTGGTAGCCGGCACGATCGCCGAATTGCGGTGCGCCCTCGGCAGCGTCGCGGAAGGGGCCGTAGAACGCGGAGGCGTACTTGGCGGTGTAGGCCAGCACTGGGAGATCCACCCGTCCTACCGCGTCCAGCGCGGATCGGATCGCAGCCACCTGACCGTCCATCATCCCGCTCGGAGCAATGACGTGTGCCCCAGCCTCGGCCTGCGCGGCGGCAACCGCTGCGTACCGGGTCAGGCTGGCGTCGTTGTCGACGACCCCGTCCGGCCGCAGCAGTCCACAGTGCCCGTGATCGGTGTACTCGCACAGGCAGAGGTCAGCGATCAGGACCGTCGAGTCGCCGAGATCCGAGCGCAGTGCCCGCAACGCGACATTGACGATGCCCTCGTCCGCGTCAGCCTGTGACCCCGAACCATCCTTGACCGACGGTATGCCGAACAGCAACAGTCCGCCGACGCCGGCGCCGACCGCCTTGTTCGCCGCTTTACGCAGCGACTCGATGGTGTGTTGGTAGACGCCGGGCATAGAGCTAACAGCGGTCATCTCCTCAAGGCCCTCCTTGACGAACAACGGCGCAACGAGGTCCGCCGGCCCGAGGGTGGTTTGGGCCACCAGCCGCCGCAGCGCCGGGGTACTACGCAGGCGCCGCCCCCGTGCAACCGGGAAGCCAGAAGCCTCCTGCGCTGCTCGTCTCGAGGTCACTGGTTTCTTCTCGCCGTCGCTCAACCTCGCGACGCTGAGCGGGTGCGGCTGCGCGGTGGTGGGACGTTGTCCCTACCGCCACCGCCACCGCCGCTGTCATCGCCGCTGCCACCGTTCTGCCGTTCGACCAGCGCATGCTCGGCCAGAGCGTCGACGAGCTGCAACACACCCGCGACGTCCGGTCGCACATCGACACGCAGACCGAATTCGGTTGCCGTCGCCGCCGTCTGTGGACCAATGCAGGCCACGACAGTGCGGCCGTTGGGCTTACCGGCAATACCGACCAGGTTGCGGACGGTCGAGGAGGAGGTGAAGCACACGGCGTCGAAGCCGCCACCCTTGATGGCCTCGCGGATGGCCGCCGGCGGCGGGGCCGCTCGTACGGTCCGGTAGGCGGTGACGTCGTCGACCTCCCAGCCGCGTTCCTGGAGTCCGGCGGTCAACGTCTCGGTGGCGATGTCTGCCCGGGGCAGCAGTATTCGGTCAATGGGGTCGAGAACGTCGTCGTAGGGCGGGAAGTCCTCGAGCAGACCGACACTCGACTGCTCACCGGTGGGCAGCAGTTCCGGGGTGATCCCGAACTCCCGGACCGCGTCGGCAGTCATCTCGCCGACGCAGGCGACCTTGACTCCGGCGAAGGCCCGGGCGTCCAGGCCCAGTTCGGCGAACTTCTCCCGTACGGCGCGCACGGCGTTGACCGAGGTGAACACGATCCAGCCGTACCGTCCCGTGACCAGGCCACGGATCGCGCGATCCATCTGGGCCGGCGTACGCGGCGGCTCGACCGCGATCGTCGGAACTTCCACTGGTACTGCGCCGTAGGAGCGCAGACGTTCGCTCATGTCCCCGGCCTGTTCACGCGTCCGCGGGACGAGCACCCGCCAGCCGAACAGTGGCCGGTTCTCCCACCAGGACAGCCGAGAGCGCTTGTCCACCTCGGCCCCAACGGTTAGGACCACCGGGCCCGTTCGGGTGGTCGGCCAGGCTCCGGCGGCTAGCTCGTCGAGTGAGCCGACGACGCTGAACTGACTGGACAACGAACCGTCTGCAGTGACACACGCCTGGGTGGAGCCGGACAGGCCGGCCTCCACCAGGTCGCGCACGGTGTCGGCGACAATCTCGCCCGTCGCCTGCAACACCAACGGCATCGGGCTGGTCACCAGCGTGTCCGCCGAAACCCCGGACCGCATGTCGGCCGCGGTGTGCGTGGAGCCCAGTGGGACACCGGCATAGGCGGGTACGGCTGTGGAGATCGCGACACCCGGCACCACGTCATAGGGCACGACCGTACGAGCAATCGCCAGGATCTCCTTGACCACGGCATCGTTGGTGAACGGGTCGCCGGCCACCAGCCTGGCAACGGTCTGACCCGCCTTGGCTGCGGTGACGGCCATCTTCGCGACCTCGGCCGGGTCACCCACGGCAGGATGCAACTCGAGAGCCGGTCGGTCCTCTCCCAGCCGCTGGATGACTGCCGTACTGACGTCCGCGTCGTGCAGCACCGTGTCAGCCGAACTCAGTGCAGCGGTCGCCCGCGCGGTGAGCAGATCGGCATCTCCGGGACCGGCCCCGACGATCACGATGCGGCCGGTGAACTTGTGCCCGCGTTTCATTACCTGTTCCTCATTCCTACTGCATTGATGTCTGTGGCAGCGTTGCCAGTGGCCAAAGACGGCCCGAGGAGTTCTTCGGCGCCGAGGTCGAGCAGTTCGGCTGCCAGGAGACGGCCGAGTTCGGTTGCCTGATCGGGTGATCGGGCAGCCGAGGATCGAACGGCGGCGCTGCCGTCGATCGCGGTGACGTTGGCGCGAAGGAACAACTCTGGTCCGTCTTCGCCCTCGGCCAGCTCGCACAGCGCACCCACCGGTGCCGTGCAGCCTGCTTCCAGGGCAGCGAGCAGGGCGCGTTCGGCCTGCACCGTGGCGCGCGAGCCCGGAGCGTCGAGTTGGACGAGCACACGCAGAACCTCGGCGTCATCGGTCCGGCATTCCACCGCCAGCGCTCCCTGGGCCGGTGCGGGGAGGATTTGGATCGGATCGAGGGTTTCGGTCACCTCGTCGAGGAGGCCGAGCCTGGCCAGACCCGCGCGTGCCACGACGACCGCGTCCACAGCACCCGATGCCACGGCGGCCAGTCGGGTGTCGACATTGCCGCGGATCCCGACCACGTTGAGGCCCAGTTGCAGCGCGTTGAGCTGTGCCGTACGGCGCGGTGACCCGGTTCCGACCCGCGACCCGGGGGTCAGCTCGAGCAGGTTCTTACGGTCTCTGGCGACCAAGACATCCCGTGGATCTTCGCGGGGGGGTACGGCAGCGATGGTCAGCCCGGGATGCGGTGCCGTCGGCAGGTCCTTGTACGAGTGCACCGCGACGTCGATGTCGCCGCGCAGCAGCGCCGCCCGAAGGCTGGAGACGAAGACACCCACCGTGGAGAACTCGGTGATCGGTGCCAGGCTGGCATCGCCCGGCGTGCTGATCTCGACCAGGGCGACATCGCGATCGCTGACTGCGCGTACCGCATCGGCAATCTGGTTGGCCTGAATCTTGGCCAATCGGCTGGGCCGGGTACCAAGCCGGATCACGGCCTGCTTTGAGAAATCGGTCATGATCGGTAGTCCTGCAGGATCGCCGACAACGACTCCGGCCGGTCCTGGTCTGGCAGGGAGGCATCCACCGACAGCGCCTGGGCAAGGTCGATCGCCTCGGCGTCCAGGCCGAGGAGCGCTCGCAGTACCGGGGTGTAGGAGGCTCCGGACGGCCCCGCGACGAGTTCCTTGATCCGAACGGTCGGCTGGTGCAGCAGCTTGTCGGCGACCCGGCGCAGGGCATTCTCCACAGCGTCGAGCTGGGTGGGATCCAGGGAGGGGAGCCGTCCGGCGACCCGGCGCAGCTCGCTGTCGACGACATCCTTGGCCCGGCCGCGTAGGGCCGATATGAGGGGTGCCACCTCGTCTGCCCGCTGCTCGGCGAGCAGCCCAGCCACCTCGGCCGTGACGATTGCCCGCGATTCGAACAGGTCGCGGTCGTCGGGCTCGAGATGGGCGAGAGCCTGGAGCCGGGCCAGATCCAGCAGGTCGACGCGATCTAGTTGGCCGACCCCCAAGGCCACATCGCGGGGTAGGGCAAGGTCGACGACGACCAACCGACGGTCTGCGCGTTCGGCGAGCGCAGCGGCCACGACCGGGGTGTCCAGGACGGTGCCCGCTGCGCCGGTGCAGGTGACCACCAGGTCGGCGGCTGCCACCTGCGTCGCCAGAGTGTCGATGTCGGCGCTGTCCGCGTCGAAGGAGGCCGCGAGTCTCGCGGCATGCTCCCGGGTCCGGCTGGTGACGGTGAGCGCCGTGACGCCCCGGCGGCGCAGGCTCGCTGTGGTCAACGCACCCATCGCTCCGGCCCCCACCACGAGCGTGCGCGCCTCCGCCAGCGGGCTCAGCAGCCCCTCGGCCTCGTCCAGCGCGACGCTGACCAGCGAGGCACCGGCCAGGGCGATCCCGGTCTCGGCCTGTACCCGCCGGCCCGTTCGCAGCGCTCGCTGGACCACCGTGTGCAGTCGACGACCGACGGTGCCCTCGGACTGGGCCAGGCCGTACGCAGCGCGCAACTGACCGAGTACCTGCGTCTCACCGACGACCATCGAGTCCAGGCCGGAGGCGACGCTGAACAGATGAGCGACTGCTGGTTCGTCGTAGTGCACGTACAGGTGGTCAGCGAGTTCGGTGAGCTCGATCCCGGCCTGCTCGGCCAGGAGCCGGGCGATTTCGGTGACGGCGGCGTGGAACCGATTTACCTCGGCGTAGATCTCTACCCGGTTGCAGGTGGAGAGCAGCAACGCTTCCGTGACCGGTTCGGCGGCCAGCACCGCACGGAGCAACCCAGCGACGCGCTCCCGCGGCACGCTGGCTTGCTCCACGATGGGTAACGGCGCGCTGCGGTGGGAGACGCCGATGACCAACAAGGACATGGTTACCCCACCGATTCCACGAGGCCGTCGCCCAGACCGCGGCTCTTCCGGTGTTCGTGGAAGGAGAGGATCTGCAGCTCGGCCGCGAGGTCGACCTTGCGAACGTCAACATTGTCCGGCACGGAAAGCACGGACGGCGCGAAGTTCAGGATGCTGGTGACCCCAGCGTCGACGAGCCGATCGCAGACAGTCTGGGCCGCCTCGGCCGGCGTCGCAATGACACCTATGGAGACGCCGTTGGACTCTACGACGGACTCGAGCTCGGAGATGTCGCTGATCTGGCTGTCGGCGATCGGCTCCCCCATCCGGCCCGGGTCGGCATCGAAGTAGCCGACGAAGGTGAATCCACGGGAGGAGAACCCGGAGTAACCGGCCAATGCGTGACCGAGATTTCCGATCCCGACCAGGACGCAGGTACGCCGTTGCGTCAATCCCAGCGAACTCGCGATCTTCTCCCGCAGCAACGTGACGTCGTACCCGACTCCGCGGGTGCCGATGGAGCCGAGATAGGAGAGGTCCTTGCGCAGTTTCGCGGAGTTCACGCCGGCTATCGCAGCGAGTTCTTCCGAGGACACCGTGACGGTGCTGGCGTCGACGAGGCCGGTGAGCACACGCAGGTAGACGGCCAGTCGGGCCACAGTCGCCTCGGGAATCTCCCCGGGCCGACGCTCACTCACAAGAACTCCTGTGCTCACGGTGCGATAGGCCCCCACGGTAACGGCTTGTGAACGCATGCACAAAGTGAGCTGAGGGCCGTCAACGCAAGGCGGCTCGCAGTCGTGCCTCCTCGACCCGGAAGTAACCGTGCTCCTTGCCGTCCACCAGGATCACCGGCACCCGGTCGCCGTACTCGGCTCGCAGCTCCGGATCGGTGTCGACGTCGACCTGGTCGAAAGCGACGCTCAGTTCCGTGCAGATCCGCTGGAGGTCCGCGCCGGCTAGCTCACAGAGATGACAGTTCCTACGGACGTAGAGGCGCACCCGAGGACTAACCGCATCGCTGGGCACCGCTGCGCAGATTCGATCAGGTCGACGCGCTCGGACGGATGTCGGCAAAGCCGAGTTCGCGCAGCCGCGCCTTGCTGACCTTGCCCGTGACCGAGTGCGGCAGCTCGTCCACCACCTCGACCGACGTCGGGCACTTGAACCGCGCCAGGCGGGTAGTCGCGTACCGGCGCACTTCGTCCTCGGTCAGCTCGGCATCCGGGGAGAGAACGACGATGGCCCGAACCCCTTCGCCGGTCGCCGAATTCTCGACGCCGAGAACAGCTGCCTCCTCGATCTCAGGATGACCAGCCAGGACGAGCTCAACCTCGCGGGGATAGACGTTGAACCCGCTGACCAGGATCAGGTCCCGTCGTCGGTCGACGAGATGTAGGTCGCCGTCGGCGTCGCGGTAGGCGACATCTCCGGTCGGGAACCAGCCCTCGTCGTCCGGACCTCCCGACCCGTCGGGCCAATAGCCCAGGAAGACGTTGCGGCCGCGGACCGAGATCTCCCCGGTCCCCTCGTCGCCGGGATCGTCGAATGGGTCGTCGGAGTCTGCGCTGTGGGCGAGCGGATCGCCTTCGTCGAGCAGTCGGAGCTCGACCGCTGGGATGGCCTGCCCGATCGAGCCGGCTTTGACTCGTCCCGTTGCCAAGGTGGAGGTCAGCACGGGGGCGGTCTCGGTCAACCCGTAACCCTCGTACACCTCGACTCCGAGTTCGCGCATCGACTCGAGGGCATCCGCCGGCAATGGGGCAGCGCCTGAGGTCGCCAGCCGTACCCTGGAGAATGCGGCGCACAGCGCAGCGCGATCTCCACGAGCCAGCCAGGCCACGTACATCGGGGGGGCGCCGGGGATATTGGTCACGCGTTGATCAATCATCAGCGCGAGGCTCTCGTCGACGTCGAAGCGCTCCATGAGAACTCCGGTGGCACCGGTACGGGCGATCATCCCGAGTCCGGCATTGAGTCCGTAGATGTGGAACAGCGGCAGGGCAAGGAGCACGAGATCGTCTTTGGTCATCGGCGCCGGTTGCAGGGACGAGCACTGGTCGAGATTGGCCAGCAGCGCCCGATGCGGGAGCATCGCACCTCTGGGAGCACCGGTGGTGCCGCTGGTGTACATCAGCACCGCCAGGTCCTCATCTGCACCGATGGAGTCCAGCTCCGTGCCCAGCGTCGCGTCGCCGTCGGCGCTGTCGTAGGAGATGCCGTAGGAGATGTCGATGTCGACCGGGTGGTTCTCCAAGCCGGCCGGTTCGGGTAGCTCCGCTGCGCTGAGCATCAGTCGTGCGCCGGAGTCGGAGAGGATGTGCCCCAGTTCGCGAGCGGTATAGGCGGGGTTGACCGGCACGACGACCAGGCCCGCCCGCAGGATCGCGAAGTAGGCGACCGGAAAGCTCAGCGTGTTGGCCATCCGCAGCGCGACGCGGTCGCCCGGGCGAAAACCGTCGGCGCTCAGAGCACCAGCGACCGCATCTACCCGGCGGTCCAAGTCCGACCAGGTCAGCTGGCCGGAATCGCCGATCAGGGCGAGTCGCTCCGGATCGCGCTGGGCAGCCGTGCGTACGAGATCGGCGACGTTGTTCCCGGAACCGGGCACCGGCGCTGTGTCCTTCCTGACCGACATCCATGTCGCGATCGTCGCTACACGGAACTGGCAAGACCGCGGTCGCGTTACCCTAAGCCCGCGGGCAGTCGGCGGCAGATTCGACCCGGCAGAGTCTGAATCCTATTCAAACCTTTGGCGTCAGCCTGAACGATGAGTAGGTTGCGTACGCGGGGCAAGCCCGGACGTGATCGGGGCGACCCGCGCGAACGGCGTTTGAAGTTGGCCATTGACGCGGGAAAGCACCACAATGGGTGTGCCCCAGCCCTCGGAGGTGCTTGGTTGACCGCGTCGAAATCGGTGCACGCCCGCTCCTCATCCAGTTCACGACCTGGAGCCCGGAACGGCAGCGTCACAGCCGAGGACAGGTACCGGACCGTGTTGCATCCAACCACTCAAGATGAGGACGCGCTGCTCCACGAGAAACACTCGCACGCCGAAGCCGGTGCGGTCTGGTCGCTGGTCCAACGAGTGCAGGACGGCGACGCCGAAGCCTTCGGACTGATCTATGACGCCTATGTCGACGTGGTGTTCCGCTACGTCTATTTCCGGGTTCACGACAAGCACCTGGCCGAGGATTTCGCCAGCGAGACCTTCACCCGCGCGCTGCGCCGTATCGACAGTGTCAGCTACCAAGGTCGTGACGTGGGTGCGTGGCTGATCACCATCGCGCGCAACATCATTCGTGATCACATCAAGTCCAGCCGGTACAAGCTCGAGGTCACCTCGGCCGACATGCGTGACGCAGACCGAGCCACTGACGGCCCGGAGGATGCGGTGCTTGCCGGCCTGACCCATGATGAGTTGCTCAGATGCGTCAAGCAGCTCAGCCCCGAACAGCAGGAGTGCATCGTGTTGCGGTTCCTGCAGGGCCTGTCGGTCAGCGAGACAGCGCTGGCGATGGACCGCAACGATGGCGCGATCAAGGCCCTTCAGCATCGCGCCGTACGACGGCTCGGCAAGCTGCTGCCCGAGGGTTTGCGGTGAGCGCCGGGGGGCTCGACCGAGCGCAGCGTAATACTCGCCAGTACCCCGTAACGATGAGACCACTGCTGTCGTTGAACAACCAGAACCGCACGCGCCGTCGCGCCGTGCCGGGTTGTCGAGACCGGACCCGCAGGGTGCAGGCCGAGATCGACTCATGGGGGAGGGGGACGACTGATGTCATTGTCGGGCGTGGAACGCTTCGCTGAACTCGTCGATGGTCGCCCTCG
>Ga0136619_10000912_pt1 | contig 11375 bp, 14 predicted proteins | sample AntDrymUQ3532106_2_FD_104807 | JGI IMG/M metagenome (GOLD analysis project Ga0136619, IMG submission 104807) | Polar desert sand microbial communities from Dry Valleys, Antarctica - metaG UQ353 (21.06) | ecosystem: Environmental > Terrestrial > Soil > Desert | place: Antarctica: Dry Valley... | reverse complement strand
GCCTCGACGTCGATCGCCAGCGCAAGCACGTCGCCGTCGCCCGGTGCTACCGCGACCGGAGTCTCCTCGTACGGGAGCGGGCCGGTGTCGAACAGCCGCGCCAGGCCCTGGCGCCGCTCCACCTCGCAGAGCAGCACCCGGCCGCCGTCGCGAGCCAGCGCCAGCGCCAGCGCGGCGGCCACCGTGGTCTTGCCGGTCCCGCCCTTGCCAGTCACCACGTGCAGGCGTACCCGCCGCCAGTCGCTCACCCACCGAGCCTACGGCGGAGAAACCCGGGCGCCGCGGGGGCTTGTGGCGTTGGGGTTGTGGGGTGCTGAAGCGACGGGAGGGCGGCCCGTACGGAGGGCCAGGCGGACGACAGCGGGTCGATCAGCCCGTAGTGCTCCACATCTGGCAGCAGCCGTACGTCCACCGCCGCGACGTCGGCGCCGAGCGCGGCGCTGTGCGCGGCGGGAACCTCCTGGTCCAGCTCGCCGTGCACGACGACCAGCGCACAGTCCGGGGCCTCGCCGGCCCGCAGCCGTGCGGCGGGGTCGGCGTCGTTCGGCGGCACTGCGTTCGGCGGCACTGCGGTCGGCGGCACTGCGGTCGGCGGTGCGCCGGCGAACAGTGCGCGCACCGCACCGCCGCCAAGCTTCTCGGCCTCTGCACGAGCCAGGTCGGCGACCGGTGCGAGCGCCAGCACCGACCGCGGGCAGTCCGCAGCGTCCGAGTCCAGCGCCCACCACAGCGCCAGCTGCCCGCCGGCCGAGTGCCCGACAACGACCAGTCGCTCGGCACCGACCCGGCCGGGCAAGACCTCCCCCAGCAGCTCGGGCACCCGTTGCCGCACCGCCCGCAGGTCCGCGGTCAGGAGCGGCCACGCGCCGCCCGCCGCACCGTCCGCGCGTGACCCGCCGACCCGCGCGTACTCCGGCACGACCACCATCCAGCCGAGGTTTGCCAGCGCGTACGCGAGCGGGCGCAGGTGCCGCCGGTCGTACTGCTGTTTCCAGAAGCCGCCGTGCAAGGCGTAGAGGAGCGGCGCAGGTGCATCGTCGGCCACCGCTGGCGCCAGCCACACGTCGGCGATGCCGTCCTCGTGGTCGGCATACCGCAGCACGATGTCCGGCCCATCCGCCGACCGGGCCAGCACGCTCTCGGGGTCGACCACCTGGCTAGCATCGCAACCCATGACTACCTGGGAGTACGCGACCGTCCCGCTGCTGATCCACGCGACCAAGCAGATCCTCGACACCTGGGGCGAGGACGGCTGGGAGCTGGTGACCGTGCTGCCGGGGCCGAGCGGCGACAGCCTGGTCGCCTACCTCAAGCGACCCAGGGAGGCGTGATGGCCGCCGAGACGGCCTCCGGCCCCGAGCAGCGGCTGGCCGCGCTCGGCCTCGACGTGCCCGATGTCGTGCCACCGGTCGCGGCCTACGTTCCGGCGGCGATCAGCGGGTCGCTGGTCTTCACCGCCGGACAGCTGCCGCTGCGCGCCGGCGAGCTGATCGCCGAGGGGGTCGTCGGGCAGGCGGTCACCCCGGACGAGGCGGCGATGTGCGCGCAGCAGTGCGCGCTCAACGCGATCGCGGCCGTGAAGGCCGAGATCGGGGACCTCGACCGCGTGCGGCGGGTGGTCAAGGTCGTCGTGTTCGTCGCCAGCACGCCCGACTTCACCGGCCAGCCGCAGGTCGCCAACGGCGCCAGCGAGCTGCTCGGCGAGGTGTTCGGGGAGGCCGGGAAGCACGCACGCAGCGCGGTCGGTGTCGCGGCGCTGCCACTCGGTGCACCGGTCGAGGTCGAGCTCGTCGTCGAGGTCGGCTGAGAGTGCCGCGGCCGGCCACCGAGCGCGCGGCCGAGCCGGAGCGGGTGCCGCTGCCGGAGTCGCTGCGCCAGGCCGCGGACGAGTACGCCAGCGGGCGGCGCGCCGAGGTCGCGCCGCGCGACGCGGCGACCGTCGTGCTGCTGCGCGATCCCGGCCCCCAGGTGTACCTGCTGCGCCGCCACGACCGGATGGCGTTCGCTGCCGGGATGGCGGTGTTCCCCGGCGGCATCGTCGACGACCGCGACCGCACTGCGTCGTTCGGGGCCGGCGGTTGGGCGGGCCCCAGCGCCGAGGAGTGGGCGCGGCGGCTGGGCTGCGACACCGACACGGCGCGTGGGCTGGTGTGTGCGGCCGTGCGGGAGACGTACGAGGAGTCGGGCGTGCTGCTCGCCGGGCCGGACGCCGCGACGGTCGTCGCCGACACGACCGGCGCGGGCTGGGAGGCCGACCGAGAGGCGCTGGTGGCCAAGCAGACGTCGCTGGCCGAGATGCTCTCTCGCCGCCACCTCGTCCTGCGCACCGATCTGGTCGCGGCGTGGGCGCATTGGATCACCCCGGCGTTCGAACCGCGCCGCTACGACACCCGGTTCTTCGTCGCGGTGCTGCCGTCCGGGCAGCGCACGCGGGACGTGTCCTCCGAGTCCGCCGCCGTCACGTGGTTGGCGGCGGCGGACGCGGTCGAGGCTGCGGAGTCGGGCGAGCTCGGCATGCTGCCGCCAACGGTCCGCACCTGCGCGGAGGTCGCCGCGCTCGATCGAGCAGCAGATGCGCTGGCCGCGGCCGAGCTGCGAGCGATCGCACCGATCGAGCCGCGGCTGGTGGTCGAGGGCGACGATGTGTGGCTCGAGACCGGGCCAGGCGGCCACTGATGGAACCTGCCTGCGTGCTGGCGCCCAACCCCGGGCCCATGACGCTCGACGGCACCAACACCTGGCTGTTGCGGTCCGAGCCGGACGCGCGCGCCGTCGTCGTCGACCCGGGACCGCTCGACCGCGGCCACCTGAAGGCGGTGCGGGAGCTCGCTGGTGATGTCGCCGTCGTCCTGCTGACGCACGGGCACCCCGATCACTCCGACGGCGCGCCGGCGTTCGCCGAGTCGGTCGGCTGCAGCGTACGGGCGTTCGACCCGGTACACCGGCTCGGCGACGAGGGACTGGCCGACGGGGACGTCGTCGAGGTGGACGGCCTGGAGCTGCGCGTGGTCGCGACGCCAGGGCACACGTCGGACTCGCTGTCCTTCCGGCTGCCGGCTGAGTCAGCCGTCCTCACCGGCGACACGGTGCTGGGACGGGGTACGACGGTGGTCGAGCACCCGGACGGGCGGCTGGGCGCGTACCTCGACTCACTGCACCGGCTCCGCGAGCTGGTCCAGTCCGCCGGGGTGACCCGGCTGCTGCCCGGCCACGGTCCGGTCATCGACGACCCGACCGGCGTGCTCGACGGCTACCTCAGCCACCGCGAGCAGCGGTTGGACCAAGTGCGGGACGCGCTGGCCGCCGGTGCAAGCACGCCACGCCAAGTGGTCGAGCGCGTCTACGCAGACGTCGACCGGGCGTTGTGGCCGGCGGCCGAGCTGTCGGTGGCCGCCCAGCTCGCCTACCTCCGCGGCGACGAGTGACTTGTCAGCCACCTGAACGGTCATACAGCCCGCTGACCTGGGCAAACGCCTGTCCACAAGCTGACAAGTCGAAGGGGGACGGGTCAGCGGGAGCGGTGGCGCAGCCGGTCGGGCTCGACCAGCACCACCGAGCGCGGCTCCAGCCGCAGCCAGCCGCGGTTGGCGAAGTCGGCCAGCGCCTTGTTGACCGTCTCCCGCGACGCCCCCACCAGCTGGGCCAGCTCCTCCTGGGTCAGGTCGTGGTGGACGTGGATGCCGTCCTCGGCCTGCCGGCCGAACCGGGTCGACAGGTCGAGCAGCGCCTTGGCCACCCGGCCGGGGACGTCGGAGAACACCAGGTCGGCGACCACCTCGTTGGTGCGCCGCAGCCGGTGCGCGAGCTGGAACAGCAGGCCGCGCGCCACGTCTGGCCGGTTCACCAGCCACGGCTGCAGCTCGGCGTGGCCGAGGCTGGCGAGCCGCGAGTCGGTGACCGCTGTCGCGGTGGCCGACCGTGGACCCGGGTCGAACAGCGACAGCTCGCCGAACATCTGGCCGGGGCCGAGGACGGCGAGTAGATTCTCGCGCCCGTCGCCGGAGGTGCGGCCGAGCTTGATCTTGCCGTCGAGCACGACGTAGAGCCGGTCACCGGAGTCGCCCTCGTTGAACAGCACCTCACCGCGCTCGAGCTCGGTGTCGGTCATCGACGCGCGCAGCGACTCGGCCGCCTCCTCGTCCAGGCTGGAGAACAGCGGAGTCTCGCGCAGCACGTCGTTGTCCACGCCGGGCAGCGTATCGCCGGAGCCCCCTGCGGAGCCCGTCCACGAGTCAGCGCCCGTACGCTGGCGAGCGTGCCAGCCCCGGGAACTGCGCTCGTACGCAGGGCGCGCAAGGTCAACCGGGTGCTCGCGGAGACCTACCCCGATGCTCGCTGCGAGCTCGACTTCGCCAACCCGTTCCAGCTGCTGGTGGCGACGGTCCTGTCCGCGCAGACCACCGACCGGCGGGTCAACGCCGTCACCCCCGCGGTGTTCGCGGCCTACCCGGACGCGGTGGCGATGGCGGCCGCCGAGCGGGCGCACCTGGAGGCGATCATCCAGCCGACCGGCTTCTTCCGGAACAAGACCGACACGCTGCTCAAGCTGTCGGCCGACCTGGTCGCCCGGTTCGGCGGCGAGGTGCCGCGCCGGCTGAAGGACCTGGTCACCCTGCACGGGGTCGGGCGCAAGACGGCCAACGTCGTGCTCGGCAACGCGTTCGGGGTGCCGGGCATCACCGTCGACACACACTTCGGCCGACTCTCGCGCCGGCTCGGCTGGTCCGACCTGACCGACCCGGTGAAGGTCGAGCACGAGGTCGGGGCGCTGTTCCTGCGGCGGGACTGGACGATGCTCAGCCACCGCCTGATCTGGCACGGCCGCCGGGTCTGCCACGCCCGCAAGCCCGCTTGCGGTGCGTGCACGGTCGCGCGCTGGTGTCCGTCGTTCGGCGCGGGGCCGACCGACCCGGTCGAGGCGGCCCGGCTGGTCACCGCCGGTGGCAGGGCATGAGCCGGTGGCGGCTAGCGGCGATCCTCGCCCTGGGGCTGCTGGCCACGGCGTGTGCGGGTGACGGCGCCGACAGGTCGGACAGCGGCGACGCCGACAGCGTGGCCGGCGTTGACGTCGGCACCGCCGAGCTGCGGGCGCAGCGCGCCGAGGGTGGCATCCCGGCCTGCCCGGACGACGTACGGACTGGGTCCGGTCCGGTCGACGGCGGGCTGCCGGAGCTGACGCTTCCCTGCCTTGGCGGCGGCCAGGACGTCGAGTTGTCGTCGCTCCGCGGTCCGCTGGTGGTCAACCTGTGGGCGTCGTGGTGCGTGCCTTGCCGCGCCGAGCTGCCGTACTTCGACCGGTTGGATGCCGCCGGGGTTCCCGTGCTCGGGGTCGACTTCGAGGACACGCAGCCGGACCAGGCCCTCGCGCTCGCTGCGGATGCCGGCGTCTCGTACCCGTCGGTCGCCGACGTCGAAGGCACCGTGCGCGCGCCGCTGCGGGTGGTCGGGATGCCGACCACCCTGTTCGTCGACCCGGCCGGACGGGTCACCGCCACCCTGGCCCTGGAGTTCACCTCGTACGAGCAGCTGGTCGCCGCCGTCGGTGAGCATCTGGGAGTGCGGCCGTGACCGACGCACCTGGCTGGCTCCGCGAGCTGGTCACTGCGACCAGCGCCCTGTCGGCCGGCGAGCTGTCGCGGCAGGTCCCGCCGCCGCCCGAGTCGGCGCGGCCCTCCGCGGTGCTCGTGCTCTTCGGCAAGTCCGGCGGGCAGCCCGACCTGGTCCTGATCGAGCGTGCCCACGACCTGCGCTCGCACGCCGGCCAGCTGGCGTTCCCCGGCGGCGGCGCGGACGGCGGCGAGACTGCGGTGCAGACCGCGCTGCGCGAGTCCCAGGAGGAGATCGGCCTCGACCCCGCCGGAGTGGAGGTGCTCGGGGAGCTGCCGGCGCTATGGCTCCCGCCGACCAACTTCGCCGTCACCTGCGTGCTGGCCTGGTGGCGGGAGGAGTCCGCGGTCAGCGTCGTCGACCCGCTGGAGGTCGCCGCCGTGCTGCGGGTGCCGTTGACCGAGCTCGTCGATCCCGGCCGGAGGGTCACGGTGGTGCACCCGCTCGGCTACCGCGGGCCGGGATTCGCCGTCGGCGACCTGGTGCTCTGGGGGTTCACTGCTGCGGTGGTGGACCGGGTGTTGCTGCACGCCGGCCTGGCCGAGACGTGGGACCGTTCTCGGACCGTTCCGGCACCCCTGTCCCCGGGCGAGGAGAGTCGGTGAACCTGCTCGACCTGATCCTCGTCCTGGTAGTGCTGGGGTACGCGATGACCGGCTACTGGCAGGGCTTCCTCGTCGGCGTGTCGGCCACGGCTGGCCTTCTCGGCGGCGGGCTGCTCGGCATCGTGCTCGCACCCGTGCTGCTCGACGGCTTCGACGACTCGGTAGGTCTCAGCCTCGCCGCGTTGGCTGGCGTCCTGCTGCTCGCATCGCTCGGGCAGGTCCTCGGCGGCTTCCTCGGTAGCCGGGTGCGCTCTTACGTCACCTGGAGCCCGGCCCGGGTCGTCGATGCGGTCGGTGGCGCGGCGCTGTCAATGTTCGCGTCGCTGCTGGTGATCTGGGTGCTCGGGTACGTCATCAGCGGGGCGCGCATCCCGTGGCTCGGCAACCAGGTGCGCGGCTCCGCCGTCCTGTCGACCGTCGACGGGGTGATGCCGGACGCGGTGACCGGCGCGCTGGGCGGCTTCGACGAGCTGGTCGGCTCGGACCTGTTCCCGCGGTTCCTGGAGCCGTTCGTCCCCGAGCGGATCGTTCCGGTCGCCCCGCCGGACGGCGCGCTGCTGCGCGACCCCGACGTCCGCCGCGCCGCCGGCAGCGTGGTCAAGGTGCTCGGGGAGGCAGAGCAGTGCGACCGCGGGCTGACCGGCTCGGGCTTCGTGTACGCACCGGGTCGGGTGATGACCAACGCGCACGTGGTGGCCGGCGTGTCCGAGCTCTTTGTGCAGGTCGGCGACGAGCGACTGGGCGCCGAGGTGGTGCTGTTCGACCCCGCCCTAGACGTGGCTGTGCTCGCGGTCGGTGGGCTGGACACGCCGGCGCTGCATTTCGACAGCTCGGGCCGGCGCGGCGACTCCGGCGCCGTCCTCGGCTTCCCCGAGAACGGCCCGTTCGCCGCGAACGCGGCGCGGATCCGCGACGAGCAACAGCTGCGCAGCCCCGACATCTACAACGACGACAGCTCGCTGCGCGAGGTGTACTCGGTGCGGGCCACGGTGCGACCGGGCAACTCCGGCGGCCCGCTGGTGTCCAACGCCGGCCGGGTCTACGGGGTCATATTCGCCGCCTCGGTCACCGACTCGACCACCGGCTATGCGCTGACCACCAGCCAGGTCGCGGGGCTGGCGCGCGAGGGACGGAACGCCACACAGGCCGTCTCAACCGGCGCCTGCGCCTGACAGGTCAGCGGCGGCGCAGGGTGGCGACCGTCTCCTTAGTGGTCTCGATGGTCCGCTCGGGCGCGGACACCTTCTTGAACCGCCCGACCGCGACCAACGCGAGCACCAGGGCGATGAGCAGGTACGCACCGGCCACGATGAGGAACGACCAGTCGGCGCCGATCTCGAACCACCGCTGCAGTGCGTACGCGAGCGCGACCGACGCCAAGATCACCACGAGGACGAGCAGGAACCCGGCCACGGCGAGCAGTGCCGCACCGATCCCGCCGGCCATGACGCTGACCTTGAGCTCGGCCTTGGCGAGCGCGATCTCGGAGCGCAGGAGGGAGGACAGGTGCCGGCTGGTCTCGGCGACGAGGCGCCCGATCGTGGGGTCCTCCACCGGCTGGTCTGCTCGGTGCAGACCGGCGGGGGTGTCTGGGCCAGCGCTTTGGACGGACATCCGGCTCCTCTCACGGTCGACGTACGGGCCCACGTTCGGGGCGTGGCCAACCCTAGAGGGTATGTCTCAAGCCAGCACGAAGTAGCGCAGCCACAGGTACGGCCAGGACAGCGCGATCGTGACCGCGGTCACGACCAGGCCGTAGCGGGTGAACCGCCAGAACGAGATCGGGTGGTCGTTGCGGGCTGCGATGCCGGTAACGACCACGTTGGCGCTGGCGCCGATCGCCGTGGCGTTGCCGCCCAGGTCCGCGCCGACCGCGAGCGCCCACCACAGGGCAACCCGCTCCGGGCTCTCGCTCGACCCGACGAGGTCGTCGACCAGTGGGGACATCGTCGCGACGTACGGGATGTTGTCGACGATCCCGGAGAGCACCGCCGAACCGAACAGCAGGCCGGTCATGGCCAGCAGATAGCGGCCTCCGACGGCGTCGGCTGCCTGTTCGCCGAGGTACTCGATGACCCCGACGTTGACCAGCGCGCCCACCATGATGAACAGACCGGCGAAGAAGACGAGCGTCTCCCACTCCACCTCCTCGAGGAACTCGTCGCTGCTGAGCTCGGAGACGAGCACCAGCACGCCGGCGCCGAGCAGCGCGACCACGCTCGGCGCGACGTGCAGCGCGGTGTGCAGGCTGAACCCGACGAGCGTCAACGCGAGCACGACCAGGCTGCGTCGCAGCAGCCGAGGGTCGCGGATCGCGCGCCGCTCGTCCAGCGTCATGACCGCGGCCGCCCGCTCCGCGTCGTAGCTGAACGACGACCGGAACAGCCACCGGATAAGCACGAGGAACACGCCCATCAGCACCACGGCCAGCGGACCCAGGTTGAGCAGGAAGTCGTTGAAGCTCAGGCCGGACCGGCTGGCGATGATGATGTTCGGCGGGTCGCCGATGAGAGTGGCCATGCCGCCGATGTTGGAGGCCATCGCCAACGCGATCAGGAAGCCCTCCGGGCGGGCCCCGATTCGGTCGCAGACGAGCAGCGTCACCGGCACGATCAGCAGCACCGTGGTGACGTTGTCCAGCGCGGCCGACGCCACGGCGGTCATCGTGCAGAGCAGGACCAGGACCCGGTACGGCCGCCCACCGGCGCGCTTGGCAGCCCACACCGCGACGTACTCGAACAGCCCGGTCTGCTTCAGCACACCGACGATGACCATCATGCCGAGCAGCAGGAAGATGACGTTCCAGTCGATGCCCGCGTCCTGGCTGAAGAACGCGACGTCGCCGTCGCTGGCGCCGATGGCCAGCATCAGCGCGGCGCCGATCAGGGCCGCCTTCACCCGGTGCACGACCTCGGTGGCGATCGCGACGTACGCGCCGACGAACACGGCGACGGCGGCGACGACCTGCCAGGTGTCGGCGGTCACGAGGACCCGAGCGCCGCGCCCAGCAGCCGGTGCACGGTGATCACACCGACGACCGTCTGGCTGTCGTCGACGACGGCGACCACCGGCGAGTGCTGGCGGCTCATCTGGGCGGCCACCTCGATGATGGTGTCATCGGCACCGACAACCGGCCGGTCGCGGTCGTGCTTGGGGAGGAACTGCTTGCTAGGCATCAGCTCGCGCACGGTCTTGCCTTCGAGCGCCGCACAGAACGCGTCCGCCTCCTCCTCCGGGTACATCCCGGCCAGTCGCGGGTCCTCCTCGAGGTACTCGGGGAGGGCGAACCGGAGAACCTGTGACCCCGGCAGCACCACCAGCGGATGCCCGTCGTCGTCGACCACGACGAGTCCGGGCAGCCCCTCCCGAGCGAGCGTCTGCGTGGCCCGCAGCGCGTCGTCGTCGAGGTGGACGACCGGGAACGGCTCGGCGAGATCGGCGGCGCGCATGCGCGGAGCCTACGAGAGCAGGCGCTAGCGTGCCGTCGATCGAGGAGGACGCGTCTGATGGGCGACAACGGCGGCAGGTCGCAAAACTCCGACCCGGGGGAGAGCCAGCACGAGCGGCTGCAGCGCAACTGGGCCGAGCTGCTGCAGGAGCTGCGGGTCCCCAGACCGGCATCCAGCTGCTGGCCGGCTTCCACTGACCCTTCCGTTTGCCGCGCGGTTCGCCACTCTGGACGCCACCCAGGAGGCGGTCTACCTCGCCATCGTCCTCGACGCCTTCGCTGCGACCGGCCTGCTGGTGGCACCGGTCGCGCTGCACCGTGGCGTGTTCCGCAAGCAGCACAAGGAGTGGCTGGTGGTGGTGGCGCACCACCTGGCCCGTGGCGGCCTGGCGCTGATGTCGCTGGCGTTCGCCGGCGCGGTGTGGCTGGTCTACGACGTTGTCGTCGGTGGCCCGGCGAGCTGGGTGGCGTCGGGGTCTGTTCGTGTTCCTCATCCTGTTGTGGTTCGTGCTGCCGATGTGGGCGCGCGTCACCGACGAGGACTGACCGGTCCCCCCACCACCGAGCGATGATGCATTCCAGTCGCTCGTGCTACCGCTATGCATCATCGCTTGAGCTTGCGCCAGCCGCCGGCCCGGTTGTTGGCGATGATCTGGCGGAAGATCTCGCGGAGAGCGCCGGCGTTGATCTCCTCACCCTCATGGATTGAGATTTGCCGGGCGGTCTTGTTCTCGTGCCCACCGGTGATGATCCCCTCGGGGTCCGGGACGATGCCGCCGTCATAGAGGAACACGCACAGGTGCGTCTTGGCGCCGAGCAGGGCGCACACGTTGCCCTCCAGGACGAAGTACGGCTGCACGCGGCGCTTGATCGTCTCCTCGACCTCGGGGTCCGCGCTGTGGACGATCTCCCGCACCTCGCGAGCGACGTTCTGCTGCCACCGAGGCAGGCCGTCGATGTAGTCGTCGACGCGAGGATCTGTGTGGTCGGTCATCGAAGCCTCCCGTCACAGGGCGCCGACGATGGCGCAAGCGATGATGCATTCCGGTTGCTCGAGCTACCGCGATGCATCATCGTCCCGACCGGGTGACCGGGCTGGCCGATCACTCGTCGTTGGCGCTCGAGCTCTCTATCCCGGTCTTGATCTCGTCCATCACGCTGGAGTCGGTCAGCGTGGTGACGTCGCCCAGATCGCGGTTCTCGGCGACGTCGCGGAGCAACCGGCGCATGATCTTGCCCGAGCGGGTCTTGGGCAGCTCGGCGACCACCATGATTGACTTGGGGCTGGCGATCGCACCGATCTGCTTGCGTACGTGAGTCCGCAGCTCCTTGACCACGTCCGGGCCGCCGTCGCCGGCCTCCTCGCGCAGGATGACGAAGGCCGCCACCGCCTGGCCGGTGTCCTCGTCCTTGGCGCCGACGACCGCCGCCTCCGCCACCTTGGCGTGCGACACCAGCGCCGACTCGATCTCGGTCGTCGACAGCCGGTGGCCGGACACGTTCATCACGTCGTCGACCCGGCCGAGCAGCCAGATGTCGCCGTCGTCATCCAGCTTGGCGCCGTCACCTGCGAAGTAGCGGCCGGGGAACCGGGACCAGTACGTCTCCTTGAACCGCTCGTCGTCACCCCACAGCGTGCGCAGCATCGACGGCCACGGCTCGGTCAGCACCAGGTAGCCGCCGGACCCGTTGGGCACCGGCTCGCCGGCGTCGTC